>Ga0114922_10003182_pt1 | contig 15326 bp, 8 predicted proteins | sample AartaG_FD_100975 | JGI IMG/M metagenome (GOLD analysis project Ga0114922, IMG submission 100975) | Deep subsurface microbial communities from Aarhus Bay to uncover new lineages of life (NeLLi) - Aarhus_00045 metaG | ecosystem: Environmental > Aquatic > Marine > Oceanic > Sediment | place: Aarhus...
ATTAATTAGGAATGTAGTTTGATTTGGTAGGTACATACATTCGTCTCTGTCGAAAGGTTTTAATATTGAGGCTCCTGTAATGTCTTTATCATATTTTAAAGCAATTAAATAGCCTTCAAACTCAGATTGTGTACTATTTACGATTAAAGCATAATCTTTACTCTCAAAAGTATCGACTTCATGACTTTCTCCACCGTATACAAAGAAAATGGTAAACTTAGTCTTGACTCCTCCTTTTCGGATTGGTGCATTAACGCCTTGCCAAACACCATTTCCAAAAAGGGTGGGTATTGAAAGATCAACAAAAAACTCTTGTGAATCAGCACCATTAGGATCAATACTAGGTTTTAATGTTTTAATATCCGTAGTTTTTTCAGCAACTATCCATTCTTCGTTAACTAAAGACACCAATTGAACATTGACTTTAACTTTTAAATCGAGAAATCCATGTAAATTACGGATTCGAGTGCCAATTCTAACATCTTCGTTAGGGTTAAGGACCGATTCATTCTGTAAAAAGGTTTCTACTACAATCGGTATTTTTTCTTTGTTTATTTCGTAAATAAATTCTTGATCTACGCTAGAGTCATTAATAGCGTAGAATTCAGGATAGTATTGATCATCTGTAACATTTACAGTACCAATTAGTATCGAATATTTATTGAAGACTCTATCTACGATTCCATCTAGGACATTTTGGTCAAAAGTTGGTTCATAAAAGAAGTCGTTCATATCAATATCGTAAGTATCGATGTATAATTTAAGCTTACTACATCCAATCGAGGAGCCGTTCTCCCAGAAGAAACCTAAATAGTAATTTCCAAGAAGGGGAGTATCTTGGGTAACATCTAGAATTGTTTGGTTGTTAAAATCATATATAAGATGAGTACCATCGACTTCTCCCGCTCCAGAATTCATTTCAGCTCCCGGAAATTTAGTGCTATTCTCAGGATAAAATAAAATAACATTTGCGTTTCCCGTAGAAGGCGGTATACTACCAGGACCTTGAATGTCTAACTTAACAGAAATATTATCCCCATACATAAAACCATTTGTTTCCCATAAAATGTCGTTATAGTTGATGTAACTATGCATTTTATCAATGGCATTGCTACTGGTTAAAGCCAGAGAATACACGCCGCTTATACCACTAATAATGTAGTCAGGAACAGCTGTAAAATCGTAAGAGGGTCTGGAGATTAAGCTGCTTTCACCTCCTGTTTTGTTCAAGACTTCTTCGTAAATATCGACATAATTCGGATTTGTCAAATTGTGCGCATAGTAATCGTTAGGATACACAAACCAAAATTCTTGGAAGTTCCAATTGTTTAGGTTAGGATCTGCGAGGTTTAGCGTGAAATTTAACTGCCATTCGGGAGCTATATCATACGATACGTTATAATAACTGTTTGCGTTTTCTACCCAGTACGCCTTTGCTGTATAGCTTACATTGAATTCAAATCCTTTGATGATGCTTGTATTCCAAGAAAGGTCTATTGGAAAATTATACGATCCGTCGTTAACAATTGGAGTTGTAAAGCTGTTATTCCAAAGACCTAAACCCCACGTTAAAGATGAGCTTCCGTCATAAGGAGGATCGCTAATAACACTGTTATTTAATGGCATATCTTGGATTTTTAATGTGTCTTGATTATCATAAGGATTCATAAAATCTGAAGGCATATACGCCCTAGTTAAATTCAATTTAAACGCAGCAGCGTCTAATTGTTCAGAGAGATATAGTGGCGAGGAAGGTACTTGTTTTTTAGCAATATTCCACGTAGATCCACTGTTAAGAGAAGTTATTAATTGGTGGTCTAATTGCGAATCTGGATCACCATAAGTTTCTCGCGGTATCGTTACTAAACTATAAATCTCATCTGTACGGTTTGATTTTATCACTACGAAATAATTGTAAAGTCTTAAGTTCTGAGTATTTGCTTGATTAAATTCGAAGTAAGTTAAAGAATCCCCATGGTATTCGTTAAAATCAACTATCATTGAATCAATAAGTTTAGCATTATCAGGTTTTAGATTATTTGAAGCTAAATTTGGTTGAGTTCGTTCTATTGTGGCGTTTGCTTCGTATAAAGTTACATTTAATTCTGCGTTTACGGCTGCGGTGAGGTTTAAAGTTCGAATCCAGGCGTAAAAACCATTTATTGTAGAACTTTTCCCCTTTAAATCAAACTCTAAAGCTACTTGCTTGCTATCGGTAATTGGTAAATCGAATCCGTATGTAGACGCTATCTCGAATTCTCTTAATGTAAGAATAAAATCAGTAGCAACGGATTTTTGGAAGTAAAATTGAATTTGGCTAATATCAAAGGCGTTAATATAGTTTAGATTTTCGTTTACGAATCGGTCTTCAAAGAAGGGAGGTTCTGAACTGCTATTTATAAACATTCTTTCAGTTACATTTACCCAAGCAGAATCGAAGCTATCAAACATTTTTAACGTAAGATAAGCGTCTTCGGTGAGGCTACCTGAAAATTTCGATATTAAACCCAATATTAAGGTTCTATCGAAATTAAGATCGAATAATGATCCATCGTAAGCAGTACCTGCAAAATTTGAGGAAATTGTAAAATTCAGTATTCCACCTAAAGATTCTAATCGTATGTAAGTGGATGGGTTGCCGTCGACTAAATAATTAAAATTGATCGGATCAAGGATATTCCCGGTATAATTACTCAATGACGAAGCATCTTCATCATAAACAAATTTTATAAAATCATCTGCATACAACGCGTCAGTGTCTTCGATTATATAATCTGTGGTATAATTATTCTGAAATTCGAAGTTAAAATTACCATATGTTAGGTATGTTGTATCTGTAGTTGACATAGAAGGAATGTCAAAAGATGCTTGATTATTAATGTTAGATGAGGAACTATTTTCCGCGTAAATTCTAACATCTTGATTGTCCCCTGAACCAGTAATATAGTAATCTGTTAAATAGGGATCAATGCCAGATGACATAATGTTGTTATCGTTATTTAACCAATTTTGGTCATGGTTATTATTTACATCATAATTAACATTACTAAAAAGCTGAATATTTACTAACAGCATAGAAATCATGAATATGCTGGCCACTACAATTCTTTTAACATCCTTTTTTCGTTGTTGAATCAAAAAAACCAACCGTAATTGTCAATATTTTAGTTATTAAATAATTTAAGAATATTAAAATTTGCCAATTTATATTAAATTTATTCGATAGATTACTAAATGACAAGATATTCAGATTATTAGTACGATAAAAAATAAATTGAAAAGATAGTTAAATTAGATTATGAGTGAAGAATTAATTATAGATAAAATTGAACAAGAAAAAGAAGAGTATATCGAATTCTTTAGGAAACTTGTGCAGAGCGACTCTATAAACCCACCTGGAAATGAAAAAAATGTTGCAGTAATTATCGAAGAATTTTTGAAAGATGTAGGAATTAAAACTGAAGTTTTTCCATTTGGGAATAATCGTGCTAATTTAGTAGCGTATTTAAACGAATCCTTTGATGGTAGAAATTTGTTATATAATGGGCACATGGATACCGTTCCTACGGGTTCCGAAGAAGACTGGAAATATCCCCCGTTATCTGCTGTGATAAAGCGAAACAAGCTTATATTTGGTAGAGGCACTATTGATATGAAAGGGGCGCTAGCTGCTATGGTTATTGCCTTAAAAATTTTAAAAGAGTTAAAAATAGAAGTTGGGGGAAATTTAATTTTAAACGCCGTAGCTGATGAGGAAACAGGGGGAGAATTTGGGACTGGTTGGTGCATTGATAATCCATTAAAGCTTATAAAGTGTGATTTTGCAGTGATAGGGGAACCAACAGATTTTTTTCCGCTTACTAAAGTAATTCATGTAGGGGAAAAAGGGCATCTTATCATAAAAATAAAAACATGTGGGATTTCAGGTCATTCTTCATTCCCCGCAATAAGTAAAAACGCAATTTATATGATGAGCGAAATCATCGAAAAACTCGATAAAATTGATGACTATATCCCTAAAAGCGAACCACCGATTAAATTGGAAAAACTCAAAAAATTAATAGCAGATTCTTTTCCAAGCGAAGATCTTTTTAACAGAATCTTAAACGAACAACCTGAAATTCAAAGCTTACTCCAATCTCTTACTAGTTATTCAAAAGCGCTTACCATGATAAAGGGGGGTATTAAAGAGAATATAATTCCCGACTCTTGTGAGGCTATTCTTGATGTAAGACTTTTACCAGGACAACAAATCGAACCCATTATAGAGGCTATTAAGAAACTTATTAGGGATGATGTAGGATATTTAGTAAAGGATGATTCAACTAGTCCTCCAGGGGATGTTTTTGTTGAGATTGAAATAGTAACGGCTTCTGAAGGCTCTTACTGGGAAGATTGGGAAGAATCAGACGAATTACGTGATTTTTATAAGCTTGTGGAAACGATCTACGAGAAGAAACCATTTTATTTTCTTATGCCTGGTTCTGCTGATGCGAAATATTTGCGTAACGATGGATACTGTCCACAAACTATCTTATTCGGGCCTGGTAAATCAAGAAACGCTCACGCAATTGATGAAAATATTGAAATTCTAGATTTTATTAGAGCAATAAAGGTTTACGCGATTTTTGCTTATAGATTTCTTACCAAAAAATAAAGAGATGTTAAGTAGGAAACTGTTTTAAATAACAAATTAGAATAGAAATTTATTTAAGACCTTTTTATTTTAATACTTTTAAATTTATTGATGATTATTTAGAATACAAGAAAGTGCAAGATTTAGTAAAGATAGAAGACTGCGTTATTCTTATAGATTCCTCAAGATCTATGGTAAGGAAAGATTTCAAACCTAATCGACTAGTAGTTGCATTAGAAACCGCAAAAAGGTTTATTCACGAGAAATTCCTAATAGATCCCAAGGATCGTATAGCAATTTTCTCGTTTGGGGCAAATATTGCTAAAATAAGTCCATTTAGCTTCGAAAAGGATAAATTAATAGAAGCTTTAAGCCGAATTCATATTTCAGGGAAAGGAACGTTGGACGAGGGTCTCGCATTTTCACTTCAATTTTTAGTTGGTGAGATGCGAAAGTTAGGAGGTAGAACAAGTAGGATTTTCATTATATCTGACAATAAACTAGAATATAGTGACAAAATCCACAAAATTATTGGGATAGCAAAAGGTTTGGGAATTTACATTGACGCATGTCAATTAGGGAAAACTGAAGACCACTCAGAGAGTATCTTAAAAAACCTAGCTAAAAATACTGGAGGGCAGTATGGCTTTTTTAACAATTCAAAAGCTTTATTAAATGCTGGAGCTTCGTATGCTTCAAAAAAAGAACTCAAAGATTCTACCGATTATTTTGATCCCGCTAAAAAAAGCGACATAGCCCCTTTAATTAGCGAGATTGCTTTACAACTTAGGAGACCAAGCGTACTCGATATTCGTCTAATGATGAGCAATAAAGAACGAGGTCAAGAAAAATGTCAAATTTGCCATTCTGTGAAAGCCCAGATTACAGGGGCCGATTTTTATAGCGAGGGACGCTACTGTCCATCTTGTGAGAGACCAATGCATCTTTCTTGCGTTGCTATGTGGGCAAAGAAGACAGAATATAGGGAAAATGTATTCAGATGTCCATTTTGTTATTTCTTGTTAGAACTCCCAGCTAGTGCGTCAAAGTTAGTTGAAGAAAAGGTTGAAGTAGAAGAGCCTAAAATAAAATTAATTGATGAGAGCGGGATAAATGTCACAAAAATGACTCAAATTCAGGAATCTGAAATCGGTAAAATCGACGCTTCATGTACGCTTTGTCATAGCATATTTTTAGGCGATTATAATGTATTTCAATGCGATAAATGTGGAGCGTACTACCACGAACCGTGTTTAAATAAAATGCATAACGAAATCAATGCTTGTAGAAATTGTGGCGCTCAAATCACTTTAAAATAGTATATTATTTATCAACCAAACCTTAAAATTTTAACTCTTTTTGTTGAAAATATTTAAGCTAACCTTCGTTATATTTATAAACGAGAGTAAATAGGTGATCAATTTAACGAGCAATCCAAAAGGTAAATGGGTTGTAACATCTGCATGGCCTTATGTAAATGCTACACCACATTTGGGCAATATGATTGGAAGCACACTGTCCGCGGATGTGTTTGCAAGATTTTTGAGAATGAAGGGTGAAGATGTGGTCTTTGTTTCAGGATCTGATTCTCATGGAACGCCCATTTCTGTGGAAGCAAAAAGACTTAGAGTTCCTGCCGAAGATTTAGCTGTGAAATATCATAAAATTATTAAAGCCTTACACGAGAAATGGCAGATCTCATTTGATAATTACACAATAACTCATAATCCTACTCATATTGAATACGTAAAAAAGATGTATTTAGATATTCAAAAAAATGGATATGTAAAAGAAAAAGAAATAGAATCGCTCTATTGTGAAAATGATAACTTGTTCTTACCTGATAGGTTTGTAGAAGGTACTTGTCCTAACTGTAATGATGAAGGAGCGAGAGGAGATCAGTGCGATAAGTGCCAAAAAATCCTCACACCGTTAGAATTGATAAAACCAAGATGCGCAATATGTGGGAACACGCCTGTAAACAAGAAAACAAAACATTGGTATTTGAATTTACCTAAATTACAAGACCGATTGAAAAAATTGATTGATGAAAATGAAATACTCCCCCCTAATGCACGAAAAATGTGCTTAAATAGTATTGAAGAGGGATTACCAGAACGAGCAATTACACGAGATCTTGAATGGGGGATTCCTGCACCTTTCAAAGGTGCTGAACATAAGACTATTTATGTATGGTTTGAAGCTGTATTGGGGTATATCACAGCAGTGAAAGAATGGGCAGATAAAATTATCAAGGAACCCGATAGATTTGATTCCTTTTGGAAAGATCCTAATACAAAAACAGTCTATTTTATAGGGAAGGATAACATTATATTTCACTTAATTGTTTTTCCAGGTTTGTTGATTGCATATAATGAAGACAAAGTAGATAGTGAAAAACTTGTGTTACCATATAATGTCTCCTCAACAGAATGGTTGCTTTATGAGAATGAGAAACTTTCTAAATCTAGAGGAATTGGGATATGGATTGATGAGGCACTAGAATTAGCTCCCCTTGATTACTGGAGATTTAATTTGTTATTTAATCGCCCAGAAACAAGTGACACATCGTTTTTATGGTCTGAATTTGAGAATAATATAAAAACTCTTAATGATAATATTGGTAATTTCATCCATCGTACGTTAACTTTTATTGAAAAGCAATTTAATAATACTATTCCTGCAAAAATAGAATCTGTTGAAACTGATAAAAAGTTTATAGAGAAAATAAATACAATAAGCCTAATGGTGGGAGATAGTTTACAAAACTTTAAAATAAGAAAAGCTATAAGAGATATCGTCAATTTTGGAAAAGAGGGGAATATATTTTTAAATGAAAGAGCTCCTTGGCATTTAATCAAGGAAAACAAAGAAGCTGCCGGACATGTATTTAATATATGTGCTCAAGCAGTGTATGCATTAGCGATTCTATTAGGTCCATTTATACCAGATACTTCTGAAAAGATTCTATCTTATTTAAATGCTCCAAAATTGAGCGAATTGTCATGGGATAGTATCAATGCTGACTCGATAAAAGCAGGACAAAAAATCAAGAAACCCCAACCTCTTTTTCAAAAATTAGAGATTGGAGAAGTTAAAGAAGAATATAAGAAGTTAAAAGAAGGAAAACCCAAAAAAGGTGGTAAAGAATTGGTTTCATATGAAGAATTTAAGAAGCTTGATATACGAATAGCACTCATTGAGAAGGTAGAGAAGGTTCCTAAAGCAGACAAATTATATAAACTTTCTATTGCTTTAGGTGATGAAAAACGGACTTTAGTCGCCGGATTAGCTGAAAAATATAAAGCAGACGAACTAAAAGGTAAAAAAATCGCAATACTTGCAAACTTAGAGCCGAGAAAACTTAAAGGGATTCTAAGCGAAGGCATGCTTCTTGCTGCTGTTGATGGGGATATTGTATCCGTTTTAACACCTGATAAGGAAATCCCCTCAGGAGCAAAAATAGAATAGGCTATAACTTCAAAGAAAATATTGGATTTAATCGAGCAATAATTTCGCCAAGTTCCAATTGAAGAGTTTTAAGTATTACATCTCTTCCTCTATATTCAAATTGTAAATCCTTTACATTGCGGACGATCTTTAATTTATTCCTATCTTTTACTAATTCACATGCAAAATATCTCTGGTGTTTATACTCTAATACTTTTTGCACTCGGCTTATGTCAGGTAACAAGTATCCCCCTCCGTGGGGCAACAAATTAGCATTCATTAATAGGTCTTCTAATTCAAAATTTACCGCTCTTTTTAAAAATTCATTATTTTTTAAAGTCGTTTCAGAAAAACTTTTTCGACCTCTAAAAAGATAAGCTGCCAAGTCTGCTCGTAATGCGGTTGGGAAGATATTATTTGAGATAAAATCACTTTGTACATCAGTACAGTTGCTTCCTAGGTACATATTATTGAAATCTTTTAAAAATTGATGTGGTGTATTACAAATTACCTTATAATCAGAACTGAACAGATTCATAGCAATTATCTCTCTTTTAAATTTCGAAAAGTCTATTGCCTTCTTGTTAAATTCGAGATATTCTTTAGCATCTGAGTCAAGTAAAATAAATTGATCTCCAAATTTACTAGCTTCCTTAATTGCACGATCCATTAAAGATTTTGAGCTGTCAATATATAAACCAAAACCATAGCGATCATCGCGAAATTCTGGTGCAGAACCATGTATCATAAAAATATAGGGAGGTAAATTTATATCTGAAAGATTTTTTGTTTCATAACAGTTAATGAAATGATTAGAAATCCCATAATCCCAATTTATAAGAACTTCTCCACTGTATAATTCTGTACTCTTTACATTGTCTATTTTTTTTATGATATCGTACGCGTCTGGTAATTCTTCTAATCCTCCTACTAATATTCCGCAACAATTTGGTTTAACATTCAAAAAAACAATTTGATCTTTCCCAGAACCCCAATTTAATCTCCCACCATAACCAAGTCCGGAATTCCATCGAAAATTATTCTTTGAAATAGTTTCATCTGGAGAAGATATAAAAGTAGCTTTAGGTTCAAATCCATATTTCTCTTGAATGAGGTGAAATTGAGCTAGACCATATTTCATATTCGCTTTACATAATTTCGAAGCACCATCGTTCAAACCAGTAGAAAAAATGTAATCGTTTGCTCTTTGAAGTAGCTCTATTTTAGACAATTCAGAAATTTTATTGGATAACCTAATTGAACCCATTCTACTTAATAATTAGATACTATTATATTTATATATACGATAGTATGAATAGTTGTTAGTGAAAAATGATCTTGATTAAATAATAATTATGAGCGACTCAGATAACAGTATACTATTCGATTCACTAAAGGGGATACAATTAGAAGGAGTATTTGAAGGTTCAATAATTACACGGTGTAGAGATGACAACGACTCTATTATTTTCTCCGATAATCTAAAAATTTCAAGCTCAGAAGGTATTTTTATAACCGAAGGCTTTAGAGTAGGCTTCGAATTAAATTACAATAAAAAAATTGCCTTCTCTCGCAAGATTGAAGCTCAGTGGTACGAAGATTTTGAATCAATTGAATATTCAATATTAATTTCAGAAGATATAATGCAAATTTATGACGATGGTCAGTTTTCAGACGCTTTTCCTTATACATTAAACAAACTCAATACGGCAGCTCTTTTTTTGGAAGATTATCAATATGGAATCAACCATTTAGAGTTCTTTAAAGGAGAAATGCTTAGGAATCCGGTAGCTGTTGTTTGTGACGGAGTTATCGTTGCAGATAGAGTAGTCATCGATGAAAGAATTGATCCTGTTTTTTACGATTGCTTAATCGTTGGACGAGATGAAAAAGAAGATCTTTCGGTATCTTTTGAGCCCTATATGAACATAAAGAAGTCATTAACCGATGTGAAATATATCCTTATTTTAGGAATAGAAGAATTGAAGTTATAATAAGAAATCGCATGATATTGCACGAAAATAGTGAAGCAAGATTACTCAACATTATAAAATGGGGAAATAATCCTTTCAAAAAGTTTGTAAGTACCAGTGAAATCAAAGAAGAATTAGATTTAGAAAAATCAAGAGATAACCTTATTAAAAACATCAAATCTATCGTAAAGCAAAATAATAATTTTATCCTTCCTATTATAGGATCCGTTGGCTCCGGGAAGACCCATCTCTTTTGGGCTTTAAAGAATAACCTATATTACTATAATACTTTCTACATTTCGCTGGAATCGGTTTATAAAAAGTTTTTTTACAATATCTACTCCGAATTTATTGAAAATCTGGGAATGGGCCCTTTAAAATTCGTTATAAATCAATTATGTGAAAATTGGGGTGCCTTAGAGAAGAGATATGGGTTTTTTCACGTAGTAGATATTGAGAAAGTTAAGCAAACAGCCTTCGAACAATTATCTACAAAATACTACGAAATTGACCATGAAACTATAATTGATGCGATTAATGGAATTACAATTCATCAATTAGATCCTTATAAAAAAATTGAAGCCGAACGATGGCTATTAGGTAAGTTAATGGACGTAAAAGAACTCTCAACTTTAAATCTTTCTTACGATCTTCATAAAGGTAAAAATGCCTATATTCTATTAAGATTACTTATTGAAAACTCTAAATTAGGGACGATTCTCTTTATCGACGATTTCGAAAAAATTATCAAAATAATGAAACCAGAAGACGATGGTCTAGAAGAGGTGTTCGACCCAAGTTGGTTATACGGGTCTAAACTGTCTCCAAACGACATCGCCTCAGAGAAAGTATTCACAAAAATAATCCAATTGCAAAAAATAGAAGGATTACGCGTAATAATTACTTTAAAATCGATTGAATCCTTAGAACAAATCAAAAAAAAATATCAAAACTTAGATTCAGAATTGTTATCAATGATTAAAGAACCTTTATTTCTTAATAATTTTAGCGAAGATGACATATTTGAATTTTACAAGAACACTATGAATTCATTCTATGACAGTATTGAATGCAACGAATTTACTCAAGCGTTTGAGAATCCCTATTATCCTCTAAATAAACTCACATTAAAAAGTATTTTCGAACACACTGAAGGTAATCCGAGAGCAATTATTAAAATTTTAATCAAAATCTTTAACGAGTTAATAGATGACGAAGAAAATTTTGATTCAATTTTAAAAAAATATGAAAATCGCGTTAAATAGGCTTACTCTCACTTCAGACTTGTTTTATAACTCTTCGGAAGATTCTTCTTCTTCGTTTGTTTCCTCTGATTTTTCTATTTCTTCAGATTTTTCTATTTCATCGCTTATTAACTTCTTATCTCTTAGGTAATTTTGATATTCCCAATCGCTAATTTTAGTAGCATCGAGTGCTCCACTATTAATAAGATAAGATTTGAAATCAGAAACAATTTGAATGACTTCTTCTTGCTTGAATAACTTTTTCACGATAAAACCTTTTTTTTCTAAAACATGCTCTGAATAAAACCAATAGAAAACAATTGTAATTAACAATACAATAAAATTATTCGCTAAATTAACTTGGCTACGATTGGTATATGTCCCAGAAATTGAACCTGCCCCTGTTATCATAACAATTTGTCCTTCTATGTATATTAATGTAAATGCAAATAGAAAAAAGGCTAGATTGTTAGGATTGAAAATCCGGAATTTAAATGTTTTTCTACCTAAACCTCGAATAACTAGAATAGCAGTAAAAATCATTAACAGTACATCGATAAATGCCCGAAAAGCATCAATACCTAACGCTTCAGAAGCGCTCCTAAATGAATTTATAAAACTAAAAGATCTATACCAAATTATTACCCATACTAAGACGAAAAATAGCGAGGAAAATATATTGAACGTCTCGTTTTTCATACTTTTTATGTAAAGCAAAACCAGTCGGAGTGATATTAACACGATCACGACATACATAGCAATATTCCAACCATTAAACCACCATAGGGGTTCTAAAGAATCTCCGGGGTTTTGAGGTTCAAAAAAAGGGGCGAATGCGAAATAAGTCCCTAACTGAGTTAAAATTGGTATTGAAACAGCCAAAATCAAAAACACAACGCTGACGATTTTATTTCTATTTGAATCTCTATTAGGTAGAATCTTAGAATTAGCTTTATCGGAGATGCTCTCAAAACTTGTTTTTAAAAAAAAGATTTGCGTCATGTTCCATCCAAAATATATTAATATGTAAAATCCCGGAAGAATATAATCCCATCCTAAAAACTGAATAGGAATTTGCGTGGAACTACCAAACAAAAAATACATCAGAATTACTATAAAACTAAGACCTAAAGAACCAGCAAAAATCAGCGTTTTTTGTTGATCCAAGCTTTTTGAATAAAGATACTTATCAAATTTAGAATTAACACCAAGAAACATCAAAATTATAAAAGATAATGAGAAAGTCGTAGCCAAAAACAACCCTATATCCCCTAAACTTGTGCTACCCAAAAAGAAAAATAATATTAGGATTAAGACTTCAATGAAAAAGAAAATTGTATAGGCAATATGACTCGGACTAAAGATCTTATGAAAAAATTTATCGAGTTTAACACCGAGTTTTGAGCGCTTCATTTGGTCTACCATTCAAATCTTACTCCATCTAATATTAAAGATTGAATTTTATAAAATATTTAATTTATGATATGAAAGACATATTTTTAAGATTTAATATTAACCATCAAGCAAAAAAATCTTTTCCTTCCTACTTATCTAAGAAAAATAGAATTGATAGATAAATTTAAATAATTGAATCGCGATAATCTCGTACTAAATCTATTTTTTATTAAAAAATGATTTTGATTTTTACTACAAAAGCAAAAAACTACAAAATTGTGAAATATCGTGAAAAAAAATAAAACAAACAAGAAGAATTTAATCATACTATTGACTTTTGCAATTCTTCTGAGCGCGTGCTTTTTCCCCCTTACAGTAAAAGCTAACTCTATTGATTTACGGACTAGCGACCTTAGACCGAAGAGTTCTCAAATAATTCCCAGGACGGCCCGGGTGGCAATCTACAATGAACCTAACGTCACACAACCAGGATACACTTCTGGAAATGTATTTACTAACAATTATACTGGACTTAAGACACTATTAGAAGGAGAAGGTTATCAAGTTAGTGAGTTAACCTGTAACGATATCTACGATCACAAACTCTTGACAGCAGATTATGATGTTTTTATCATGGTAGATAATGTACCTCGAGAAAATATCACAAATCATGTAAAAGAATTCTGGCTAGGAGGCGGTTCGGTTCTTGGTTTCGATAGTGCCCTTGCATATTTATGTTACGCTGGGATTATTATTCCTGAATCCGAAGGCGATGATGGAAGACTTACTTATTGGTATTATGTTGGAACTACTTTGCATAATATTTCGACACGACATCCAGCGACTAAAGCATATCAAGTAAACGATAAATTTGCATCAGCCGGAACAGGGTCAAATTATTTTGATTGGGCTCTTTTAACAACAACCTCAGAAGGAGCTAATGTTATTAAATTAGCCAATGAAGATAGTTATAGTAATGACGCTTCAGCAGTAGCACTTGATCCTAGTTTGAAAGGAGGCCGCGTGGCTCAATTACCTGGAAGGGGAGATTACATTGGAACAAATATGAGTAATCTTATTACTGATACAATAGATTGGCTCTGCCCAAGACCTAAGGGGAGAATCGTTTATGATCTCTCGCATAATCCTCGATTAGGTGTTGACAATTGGGACGAACTATCTAGTAATCCAGGATATTACGAAGAATGGAGAAACGAGCTAGTTAATCGAGATTACACCTTCGATAAACTTTATCCGTCTTCTTCGGGAAATTTTACTTCAACACATCTAAACTCCTACGATTTACTAGTAGTGGTCAGCCCCGATTCAAGTATCAGCGCATCCGAAGCAACCGCAGTATCCAATTGGATTGGTCGCGGTGGAAGTTTACTAGCTCTTGGTGATAATCCAAATGGCGCAAATTTCGATTTAACCGATCAGGAAATAAATAAACTTGTGACCGATTATGATTTAGCTCTAAACCTAACTTATGGTGATGCCGCTACGGTAGATTTATCACCCGTTTTACATCCTACAACCGAAGGATGTTATGATTTAGAAATGGGATCTAAAGGTGCTATTAATATAACAGGAGATGCGCGTCCCCTATGGAAATTGGGAGGTAATGTTCATATAGCTTGCCAGGACACTGGAGAAGGAAGAATAATTCTGAGTAATGATATGAATTGGTTAGCAGATACTGGTATAATCAATCAAGATAATCGTCAATTCGGCGTTAACATAGTAAATTGGCTCACCTCAGATGACGCGGAGGTACTTCTCTTCGTCAACGATTATGTAAGCTTTAACTATTATGTAACTCCGGTCTCAAACGCTCTCAACGAACTAGGAGTTGATTTTTACTTAACTTTTGATGAAGACTATTTAAATCTTTCTATGAATCTATACGATTGGGCTCTAGTAATAATCGATTTACCTTGGCAAATAATCAGTTGGTCCGTATTAACAACAGTGAATAATTATGTTAAAGGAGGGGGTCGATTAATAATGTCGACATACAGAGTAGATGACGATCCAACCCATCCATTATGGGCAAGATTGGGATTTGCTTACGATCAAGACCAACCTGATTCTTCGTCACTTTATATTTGGGATACATCACATCCAATTTTTAACATACCTGTTGATTATGGGGCATCTAGATTTGATCCTATTCATGACTATGTCGATGAGGGAGATCTCCTTACAGTCTATCCAAATGCTACAGCATTAGCAGGATACACCGTATCTGAAACGATAGATAATGCAAATATAGTCTTAGGTAACGGTGGAAAGACTTTATTTAACGGGTATCTTATAGATCAATTTACTGGAGATTTTGATGACTCTGCTTACAAAGATAATTTCGAGTTGTGGATAAACGAAATATCGTTTATGTGGGAACAAATTATAGCTGAAACTATTGTTGATGGCGGAATTCCTGGTTACGATATGTATCTAGTGCTATTTGCAGCAGTATTTTCAATTGGTGTAATTTCGATTATTACACTACGAAAAAGACGTAAATATTAATAGATTTTAAACTTTTTTTTTATTTATTCTAAATTTGAATTAGCTAGTTTAAAAATACTAAATCATATAAAGGGAGATCTTTTCAGAAAAGAGACA
>Ga0114922_10003183_pt1 | contig 15325 bp, 13 predicted proteins | sample AartaG_FD_100975 | JGI IMG/M metagenome (GOLD analysis project Ga0114922, IMG submission 100975) | Deep subsurface microbial communities from Aarhus Bay to uncover new lineages of life (NeLLi) - Aarhus_00045 metaG | ecosystem: Environmental > Aquatic > Marine > Oceanic > Sediment | place...
TCTCATCAATGATACATTTTCTTGGATCTGAATCATCTAAAGAGGCACAGTAGTTCTCAAAAGTTAGAGATTCATCTACTCTTAAATAAAATCTGTGACCAGCTATTAGATTAATAACAGCGAATATTAACAACGGACTATACATCAAAGGAACATTTTCAGGCATAAAAATACTCACCACTGAAAAAAGTGGAATACTTAATAGGGCTCCCATCATGAACCCGTAGCCAATCATTTGCCCCCTACCCGTTGCTAACGCGTGTGTTCTACTACCTTTATGGGATTTCTCAGAAATTAACGAAAAAAACGGTGGCCAAAAGAAACCAACAAGAATCCCCTGCAAAAACACTCCCGCTCCAAAAAAATATAAATTCCGTATAACCAATGAAAACCAATACAAAAAATACGCCAACGTACGGCCTACAGAACCGATTAATACTAATCGTTTCTTAGAAGCATGATCGGTCAAATAAGCAATTATAGGCATCGAAAAGAGTCTTGCTAAAGGCTGTAAAGCCATAATAATTCCTAAATCGATTCCAGATCCTCCAAAAAAATAAATTACAACGTAAGACTTTATAAATGTAAAAAAAATAAAACCCAACCCGTTCCAAAAAGTTATCCTAATCATGGAATTAAAATCGGGGGTCGTGACTATTAGTTCAGGCGATTGTTTACCGTGATTTTTGAGTTTAAACAGGTTCAAAATACTCCTATAAAATATATCTATAGATAGAAAAGAGTAACACCTCATTTAAAGTTCAATTTTTAGAATAAAATCCTTCTAAATCGGACTATATCTTAAATAGTTTTAAATAAAATCGTAGTAAATTAGATAGTATGATTAAGGATTCAGCCTTAAGATTGAAAATGAATTATGATAAGGGGGATAACATAACTATAAAGGAAGCTCAGAAAATGTTGGGCCAATCAGAGCTCATAAATAAGCTCTTAACCCCTCCAGAAAGGCCTTCTACCACTTTTGTGGGTCTCCGAGCCTACATGTGGCGTCTATTAGAACTTTCTGAAATCCCTTTTTCGAATACTTTAGACGAGGTTCAAAAATGGGTAGAACTCCTTGCAAATAAATCTTACATAGAAGAAGGATTCGCATTAGAAGGAAAAAGAGACAATCTACTCGCTTGTCACAACGCCCTGATTACAACCATTCTTATAAAGATGGAATACGACGATAAAGAAAAGATTGACGCGGGGATAAACTGGATATTTGATTACCAAGCAGTTGAGCGTGGTAAAAAACCTAAATGGACAGGGAAAGATCTTTATACGCGGTTTGGAGGCTGTATGAAAAGCGTTCCTTGTTATTATGGTATTGTTAAGTCGATGATCGCTCTCACTGAGTATAAAAAACGATATGAAGGTCCGAAAAAACTCGAGGACACTCTTAAACAAGGACTAGAGTATATCCTAAAACATAATGTCTACAAGAAGTTGTCTTCAGATAAACCTATTGAGGATTCTATTATCCTAAACTTTTACCCATATACCTATAAATCAAATGTCGGAGAAATATTAACGCTACTTAAAGTTAACGGTTTGATGGGTGATGAGCGTTGCAATGATGCGTTAAAAATCCTGAAAAAAAAGCAACGAGCTGATGGATATTGGCAAGTTGACACTTCGTACATGAAATCAGCGTGGATAGATTTTGACATCCCTAAAAAACCCGGTCTTTGGATAAGCTATGTTATTCGCAAGTTAGTAGAAGAAAAAATCGCGCTCTAATTTATAAATTATTATCATTAGTATTTTCTAATAAAATGGCATAATTAGTATTAACCTTCAACATTGCTGTACATCAGACTTAACGAGGTGTGATTATGGAAAATGTAAAAATCTCTTCGGAATTATTTGAATTACTTAACGCTGCACTCTCGCGTGAATTAGAAGTGTCAGTCCAATATATGCTACAACACACGGTTTGGGCCGGAAAAACCTCAATTTCTAAAGGTGAACAGAAATTGAGTAAGCCAACTAAATTTGTGGCTAGCCATAAGCTATTCTTTTTACCTGGTGCAACCCTAAAAAAGATTGCAATTACTGAAATGAGGCATGCTGAAGAAATTGGGGAGAGAATCATCGTTCTTGGAGGAGAAATCGAAGAGGAAGTGCCTTCTTCTACACTTGGAGCGTCAATTAGGGAAATCTTGGAAATCGATAGGGATCAAGAGAAAGCAGCAATTGAGCTCTATAAAAGAATCATTGACATGGCAAATGTAGAAGGAGACGATATTACAGCTAAGATATTTAAGAAAATATTAAGAGATGAGGAAGGACATCACAAATCATTCTCCAATCTACTAGAAATGGTTTAAATAATTAATTAAATAATAAAAATACTTTTTTTAGCAATAAGATCATAAAGATTATTGATAAATCCATCGAAATTTATTTTCTCATATTCCAAACCTAAACGAGAACTTAATAATGGAGGGATATACCTTGAATCCATGAAAATCGGAATGATCGGCTTATTAAGTGCTTCTGCAGCTGTCCATTCTTTCTCAACGGGAACAGACATCAAAGCATTTTTAGAGCAAAATAACAGCATGACATCACACCTACCGAGATTATCATTCATATATTTTATAATATTATCTTTCATGTGCTCTTGCCAATAAAGGACCTCTCCAATCTCTTCAAATTGTAGTAATTTATCTGAAACAAGATTAATCTGATAATTTTCTGCATCCTTTGTTGAGTAACTAATAAATATAACAAGATTAGCATTTCGACTACTTATATCGCAATTTGAAGGTTGAGCTATCGTATCCTCTTTTAATTCTCTTTTCATAAACGATATTAATTCCTTCACTTGTTCTAATGATTTGGTTTTTAACTTTTTAACCCTTTTAGGCATAATCGCGAAATATACAAAAAACGCAGTGCTCTCAAATATCGTTCTAGTAAAAAGTAGGTAAATTCCGGGTTCAAACAGAGTTTCAAATAATCCCGCACCAAAAAACATTATAAATGCTACAGATAACATCATAAATTTCCTTTTAATTATACCATCTGAATTTAAACCTTTATAAAAAAAGCCCAAACCGTTGAATATTAAAATAGTCCCAAAAGAAATAGCCAAGATTATAAACTGAGGTGTGATGATGCCAATTTGGATGAAAATCAGATCACTTCCCGGTATTGTAGGATTGATTAATATTGCGACAGAATCAAAATTGAAAAGAAACGATACTTCATATATGGCTAGCATAATTAAGTAAACCCATAACATGTACTTTCTTTTTTCTTTTAGTAATAAAGTGGTGCCTACAAATATGAAGGAAATCAAAACAGGTTCAGCAATTATATTTCGAGCTATAGATAAGAAAATGTAGATTTCTAAGTTGAGGTTTGAATCTGTAAACAAAATAGAGATAAAATCAATAAAATAGGGAAGGAATATAACACTGACTGATACATAACTAAACGCAAAATAAACTAAGAGCCTAACATTTTCTTTTTTCGATTTGTAAAGGAAAATTGAACCTGCAATAATATCAAAAATGACTTTAATGCAGACAGTAATCCCATTAATCCAACCTATTAATGACAGCATTTTCTTAGAGATTCAATTGGACAATATCGATCATTTAATATTGTTAAATTGTTAATTTTTTCAATTTGGATTATATTAAAATGTTAGATGTCTTTATATAAAAGGCTTAATCTTTAATTTAAACTATTTTTAATGGTCTTAGAAATACAAAAATATTAGATGAGTATATCTTTAAAAACTAACCACGATTGAATAACATTGGTGAATAAGTGATGGAGCAAATAATCTCTCGATGTGGAAACATCTGTTCTGAATGCCCTTGGTCGATGTTCATGCGAAAAAAAATCGCAGAAGAAGATTGGGAGGAGTATTCTCAACAGATTAAAACCTACACGGGATATAAACCGATTAAATACGAATGGGAGGGATGTGTAGGCTGTCACACTCCAAATGAAGAATTACCGAGCCATCCTTTTTTTAACTTCTTGAAAAAATGTCGCACGAGAAAGTGTGGACAACATAACGAAATTCCGTCCTGCGCTTATTGTGGTCGATTTCCGTGCACAAATACAGTAGCGAGCGATAAATATACTAAAGAAAAAGTTTCGGAAAAGTTAGGAAAGGAAGTTAGTATTGACGAATATAAAGAATATATTAAAATGTTTGATTCAATGACTAACCTTAGCGAAATTCGGAGCGGACTAAAGGATACTCAAATCAAGCATCCAAAACTGTTAAGTCACGAGCGAAAAATACCTAAATTAACGGGAACTTTTAAGAACGACGGTTTCAAGTTTGTCTACGATAAACTAGTTCAAATTGCTGAATCAAATTTGGGTATTAAGGGTATTGATACTGTTTCCGGTCTTGAATTATATAAAGAAAGAGAAAAATTCTTTTGGAGATTTCTTTGGATTGTTGGTTTGCATGGGAAAGTAGACGGAAACGAATTGAGAATTGATAGTGCGACTCTCTACGACAATAGAAAACCAATTTCGCTTCCGAATAACGAAGAAGGCTGGAGCTTATTTTTCGATGTTTTGTCAGAACTTGGAATTACTGGCGAAATAGAGATTCTAACCGAAAAGTTATACACTCCCGGGGGATATATGCGAGCGAAAGTGCCCAAAACTAACGAACCTGCATATATGGTTAAAATGAAAGCTAAATCTGATCTTCAAAAATCCCCCTTTTTCAAAATATTGATTGAAATCCTTACTGAATTACAGAAAAAGACTGGAAAACGCGCATTTTCAAACTTCAAAAAATTAAATCTAAATTCTCTTCTGGAATAAATTTCATTAACTTTTTACTTTTTTAATTTTTCAGTTATTTCCTCAATTGCGCTTAGGAAATCTTGTTTTTCTAGTATAATTTCTTTTTCCAATCCATTAGCACTATTGATAGCATTAGTATTGAAATCAAGCATCTCCCTTTTAACCGCGTTTATTGCTGCTAGTTGACATACTCCTTTTATGTCTGCACCAGTAAAGTTTTCTGAATATTTGGCTATTTCAAGCAATGAAATTTCATCATCTAGAGAAACATTCTTGGTGTGAATGTAATAAATTTTTGATCTCTGGTTTAAATCTGGTAGGGGTAGTTCTATGAATTTAGTAAATCTCCCCGTTCGTAGTAGTGCTGGTTCTATAATGTCAAGTTTATGAGTAGCACCTAGTACAAACACATTTTTAAAGGATTGTATCCCGTCCATTAATTCCATAAGTTGTGTTAATATTCGGTATTCAAGATATCTTGCATTCTCAACCAGTTCCATTTGGATTATTGGAGCAATGGAATCAATATGGTCGATAAAAATCACAGTAGGGCCTTTACTTTCCGCTTGAAAAAATAATTCTACTAATTTTTTCTCTGATTCTCCTTGATATTTATACATAATATCAGAGGGTAAAATCGGTATAAAGTTATAATCTGTTTCATTCGCAATAACCTTCGCTAGGAGAGTTTTACCTACTCCTGAAGGACCTATTAGCAAGAGACCTTTAAGATTATCCATTGCTAACTTCTCTTTAATTAATAGTCGATCAAAATTTAATTCAAGCAATGTTTTTATTTCTAAGATCTGCTTCTCTAGACCTCCTATATCTTCAGATGTAAGAAGAAGTCCAAATTTATTTAGGTACGCTACTTTTTTACGCAGTTTAATCCTCGTATCCCTCGTAAATCTTACAACTTCATTATTTGGTTTCGTATTTAATACGATCAATTCTAGTGGTCCTAAGGTTGGTCTTCTCGACCCCCCTCCACCTCCCAACATCCTCATAAATCCGTTCATTGGTTTACCGGCTTCGTTAGAGTTAATAAAAGCTCCTGGGATATCAATTATATCTCCAGCCATAATAGGTTTATCTATCAATTTCCCTTTTATGATTTCAGCTTGTTTTTTAATATCGTAAATTGCCTTAGTCGGAGCAAGTTCTATTTCTCTCGCAGGGGAGGCAATTGTGGGTTGAATAGTCACAAATTCTCCAATAGTGGATCCTAAATTTTTTCTTTGAATTCCATCTAGCCTAATAATATTTTTACCCCTGTCGGCAGGACTCGCTACAACGATGCCCGCAGTTCTCTTTCTGCCAATTATTTCTACTATATCGCCCGTAGATAATCTCATGTTATCCAATACTGCTTGATCTATATAACATAAGCTTCTTCCACTACGGGCTGAATCTAATCTTACGATCTTTAACCTTGGCATTTCCGTCAATTCATCAGGATCATTTTTTTTATGAAACATTAGTCTCTCAAGCTGAAATTTTATTTAAGAATGGATTTTAACCATTTTCTTGAAACTATTAGTGATAATAGGTATTTAATTCTACCCTAAATTCTGTAAAAAAATCAATTTGGAAAGTCAATAAAGGGATGTAAACCAACAAACTGTTATTAAGAAAATAAATATGATAGAGGAGTAGAGCTTTAAAAATCAACTTTTACTTCGTAAAATATTCCCCAATCTAATGAAAATACTCTAAATTTGACATAATCAAAAATAAAAAAAAAAGGTCTTGAAGACCGTTATTTATTACATTACAGTAAAACCAGTATAAAATTCGATAACTACGAGTTCTCCAGAATTGTACCAACTTATTTCTACGTGATATTCGTAGTATCCACCAGGAACCATTCCCAATTCCTCTGTTAGGTAATAGGGAGGGATTTTTATGTAGAACAATTGCATCAAACCTGGTTCGCCGAACCTTTCTCCCTCGGCATCGAAAATCCACACGGAATCTAGAACTTCTTCTCCGTTGATTTTCACTGAGTAGGGAGGAAACGCTTCGCCCTCTATTCTCTCTGAAAATAATTGCATAACTCCATAGCGGATGTAACTCGTTTCGTTCGGATTTACTAAGCGATCCGCTCCTAACCGATTAGGCAGAAGTGGATCTGAAACTTCTTCTTCGATAGGAGTCAACTCTTCCCACTCGTTCGCTTCTGTCATCGGATACAGGTCGTATCCAAAAGGAGCATCTGCCCAGAAGTTTCCTTCAAGCATGTAGGGATGATGCCAATTGTTCGCCCACGGTTGAAAATCAACCGCTTGGAAAACATTATTTATCATATTATTATGGTAAACTGTATTTCCCTCTGATCCAGAACCAAACAAGATTCCATAGTAGTTTCCCGCAATCGTATTTCTTAAGACATCGTTTATATCTGCGTCATCTGAATAAATCCCCGCGTTATTGTTCTCAAAATTATTTGCGTAAATGATGTTATCTTTTGGAGAATGTTCTGGTTCACCTATGTTCATTAATGAAATACCCGCTCCAGCGTTTCCACTGAGGTCGTTCTTCTCTATTATATTTTTGTGGGCTGATGCTATAACTATCCCAGATTCAAAATTATTATAACACTCGTTTTGTTTAACTGTAGTATACATACCCCATTCGATGTAAATTCCGACGCTATTTTCGCTACAAATATTCTTCTGAACCTTGATGTTTACAGAACCAATTACGGCGATTCCCCCATAACTATTAATAAAAGTGTTTTTGAAAATCACTCCGTTTTCACTACCGACTATTATGAGCGCTGCAGTTCTTTCTCCTTCTATACCGCCGTTACTAAAAGTGCACTTCATTATTTTGAAATGTGCGCTTGACTCTTGAATCATCATTGCAAATTGAGATCCACTTACATCTATGACTAGATCCTTAATCAAATAGGGATCTTCTTCGGTACCAGAACCCTTTAGCCACGGTTGTGCGCTCCAATCTTCCCAAGAAGCCCCTGGAGCGGCATCGTTGATGTACACAGGACCACTAGTATATACTTCCTTCTTTGCACTTACAGATACTGCGAAAATTGGAATGATGATCGATAATGACAATGCTACTATTACTAAACTCATTTTTATTGTTTTTTTAGACATTTTCATTCGCCTTCGTTTTTTTCTCTCAAATTTCATTATCAACTCTATTTGTTTCTTTGATAATGATTAAATCACTGTTGTTGAAAATCGAATTTAAAGGTTACACTGAAACTTACCGGTAAATTATTATTTTTACCGGTAGAATTATTGATGCGACTGTTAAAATTTGTTGAAATTGGTTTAAAATCTCCCAGAAAGGAATAGTTTTTTAATCTACATAGATAAAAATGTTGTTTGTAAAAAAAAGAAAAAAAAAATTTATTCAATTAAGCGTCCTGCATTAGCTAATTTTTCTGCTACATCTTTTAAACCTAAACTTTCTAAGGTTTCGCGGGTTTGTAATCCTGTTTCTTTATCCCAACCATGAAGCTCATAGAATTTATCGAGCATAGAATTATATTTATCGTAATCTAGTTTTTCACCTTTATGGGGTCCAGATTGGATTGGATCTTCAAAAAATCTTCGATGTGGCAAATCATCTTTACGCGTGAATCCTACATGTAGCGTATTAAACGCTTTTTCTATATTGTAGGATTTCTGACCAAGTAGCATGAAATCCTCTTCGTTCAAATCCGTTCCAAGCGCTAAATTAGTTAACTCGACGTAATCAGAGGGTTCGAGTGCATACACACCAGACCAAGTTCCGACATATACGCATATTCCTATAATATCTTCAATTTCTTTTGAACGAAGTTCCCAGAAAACCATTGGAGGTTGATCATTGTAGGAATATGGATTAAATTTAGCTCCTTTAGGACCAAATGCGATAGGCAAATTGAGACTACCTCTCATATGGCGTCCTGCTATAGGAGATGTCGCGCATGCAAGTGACCAGCCTTTTGCCAGTCTATAAGGATCAAGAGTATCTTGATTTTTTTGGTGGATAGCGAATCGTTCTGATCCTTTTCCAAGTTTCTTTGCTGCTTCGACTACCCCATCTGCGAGAAAATCTCCAAATCCTTTTCGATGAGCGATTTTATCTTGTAATTCCATCATTGCTTCTGTATTTCCCCAGGTTAATTCGAGCCCATCAGTATCGTCTTTCGTTAAAAGTCCTTTCTCGTACGCCTCAAACGCCCATGACATCACGACAGAAGAGTTGTCTCCATCCAAACCTAACTGGTTGGCACGGAGGTGGTATTTTAACGAAGCATCTGGTTCAGTAACATCCATTTTACCAGACCACATTACAGAATTTATCCAATATCCTAGTCCCTTCGCACCTTTATATTTCCCTTCACCAATCTCTGAATATGGTTGACACCCTACTGGGCAAGCATAGCACGCTTGAATTTTTTTGAAGAACCTACCAACACCATTTTTACCCATCATTTTGGTTCTTTTTTCACGAGACCAATGTACATCCTGAGAATTTCTCACGGTGTGCATCATTTCCCAGAGTTCATCAAATTGTTCAGAATCGTTGTATACAAGCCCTCCGAGAGTTTTCTTTCTAAATAATTTAGCTGTAGGACGTTTCATAATTTTTTGATATGCTTCGTAAGCCCGTTCAACAAATTTTTCAGGATTTGCAACTTTTACCTCATTATGTCCTCGAACAACGATTGCTTTTAACTTCTTGTCTCCCATTATACAACCAACACCAGATCCTCCAGCTACTCTACCACAATCTACGACTATACCGGAACCACGCACTAAATTTTCTCCTGCGGGTCCTATTGAAGCAACTTCAATTTTATTATCGTTAAGTTCGGTTTTAAGGAGTTCTTCCGTTTCAAATGTATTTTTACCCCATAAATGACTGGCATCCCGAATTTCAGCTTTTCCATCCTCTATAAAGAGATAAACGGGTTTTTGTGCTTTTCCAGTAATTACGATTTGATCAAAGCCTGCAAATTTCAATTCTGGGCTGAAATGACCCCCACAGTTGGATGATCCTTTACCATTATTGAAGGCATTCAATGTTTCGATATTCATCCGGTTTGAGGCAGGAAGAATCGTTCCAACGAGAGCTCCCGCACCAAAAATAAGATAATTTTCTGGGTCGGACCATTTTGTATTGGTTTCTAATTCGTTTAAAAGAATCCAACTACTTATTGCTCTTCCCCCAATCCATCTTTCTGCATATTTATTATCTTCTACTTTAACTATATCGTCGCTCAAGTTTATTCTAAGTATTTTTCCGGTGATTCCACCACGGATATTAAAGTTACTCATTTTAATCTTCACCCTCCTCAATAGTAATTGCATTGTAAAAACAAAATTTCACACATAACGGTTGTTCTTCACCTTGACATTTATCGCACGTATCGTTCAAACTCCAACTCCAAATCCCGTTTACATGATCTCTTTCAACAGAAATACTTGAAATTGATGGTTGAAACGCTTTTTTGTGATGAAAAGAGCATATTAGTTCACAAGTTTTACACGCATAACATTTTTCGGGAAAATGTTTAATTCTAACATTATTCATAATTTTCATCTAAAGTATTTTGACATTTTTTTTTCTTTAAAATAAAATATTTTCTTAACAAATTTTTATATTGTTGTAGTAGATCTTAACACTTTCTTTCTTTCATCTAGTTGATCTGAGATCTCTACAATTTTTCTTACTCTATTAATTTCTAAAACTCCATTTTTCCTATCAGAGTCACTACAAACGGCTCCTCTAAATCCAGTAACATCTGCCCCTAAATCACTAAGTATGTTTAAATCTTCTGGTTTAAGCGACCCGGCTAGAGCTGCTAATAAGTTGTAATCGTGAGTTTTAATAACGAATTTTCTCAATTGTTCAGTATCTATGAAATCGAATAATTTTCGACCATCTTTTGAAAGAGTATCTAACATTGCTACATCAGCCCCAGCTGAATTACATATCGCTGGAATATCCATTGAATCAATGCCATTAAAAAACTTGAAATCAGCGTAACCCGCTCCAACGACTAAAATATTTTGGTCGATAGCTTTTGCTGCTTTTACTACACCTTTTAATAGTGAAACCCCTTCTTCAAAAGAGCGAGGACCGTAGAGTCCTACTTTAATTATGTCTGCACCACAACTTGCCGCCCCAGAAGCAGCAAGAGCGGCAGTTCCGGGTAAATTTGGCATATCTCCAATAGCAACGCTTAAAGTAAAATCGTTACCATAATTTCTAATTTTCTTTATTAACCACGGAAAAGAAGCGCCAAGTGAACCCTCATCAGGATTTTTCAGGTCGATTATATCAGCTCCTCCCTCAATAGCGGGGAACAACTCTTCTAAGGAACGAATGCTAATCAAAACTTTCAATACCACACACCTATGTTTTTAAAAAAAAAAATTTATTACAAAAAAACTTAATGAACAGGTACTCCTATTCCAGCGCCACCTATAGGTAGATCTTCACCGAGAGCTTTTTGTACTAGCATAGCAACGTAATAGGGAGTCATTCCCATATTTTTAGCTGTATTTCGCATTACTGCAGTGCAAATTGGACAAAATGTTATGTAAGCTTCAGCTCCTGCATCTTTAGCGTCCTGAAGGTTTTCTTTTACATAACCCATAGCTCTATTCTTCTGAGTTGGAAAAATACCAGAACTACAACACATAGAGTTCTCCTTTTGATATTTCCGATCTACAAGCTCGCAACCAAGCAATTCAAAAGTTTCTTCTATCCAATCATAGAAGTTTTCTGTAAGTTCTCCATGGGGTTGTATCTTGAAGTACAAGGTCGTTGATAAGCAATTTTCATATTCAACGGAGTAATGAGATCTTTATTATCACGGAGCCAATTCCTGATATATTCCATTATGTGTATAGGTTTAAATGGAACTTCAATCATTAATGCTAGAGCTTCCGAAGTTACAAATCCATAACAAGCATCATGATAAAAAATTATTTCTTTATAGCCTGTATCTGTAAGATTTTTAATCATTGAAGGTAGATTGTCTAAACAAGAATTCGCATCACACATATGAGTTTCGGGTGCTCTACAAGCGTAGGAACCTCCCATTATGAGAGAAAGTCCCTCAAATAATTTTCCTTTGAAGACTTTCTCGTATGGAAGAGCATCAGCAAAACCTCCTATAGATAACGCTGGTTTCCCAGGGTCACCTTTAATAATCTTGTCCTCTTTTTTCGCCCACCCTAATGCAGTTTTTTTAGCTGCTTCCGGATATATATAGAGCCCTGTTTTTTCTTGCATTTGATTAATCAAATCCCAGGGATTTGCTCCTCGTGGACAAAATTCATTACACGCATAGCATGTTACACACTTAGCAAGTATATCCGCAGGTTGTTGATGAATTAATTTAGCCATATCTGCTTTGGCTTGTTTTTCATCGTAATCAACAAACAAACACCTTGCAAGACATTCTCCCTTACATTTTGAGAAATCACATCTTCTTAAATCAAATACCATTTTTAATTTCCTCTTTTATTTTTAGTTCTAAATTCATCTATTTTACAAAACTTTATTGGAAAGGCCTTTTTGTTTTATCTTTATATCTTTCAAGAGCTTGTTCCACATATGCCGTCATTTGAACAGCTGAGCTTTGACAAGCTTCTGCACATTTTGAACATCCAATACAATACTCTGGAGCGACTAGCCAAGCTTTTGGAACCTTTTTGTCGAGACCTAATAGTTCAATACCTCCTTGGGGACAGGCTTTAACGCAATCACCACACCCATCACACACAAAGGGCATAAACCAAGGCATTTGTTTTGGAGGTCTTTTTGGTTTCTTCTTTACTTTTTCTTTGACTTCCTTTCCTTCTTCAGTTTTAATTTCAGTCATTTTAATTATAAATTCCTTTAAATTCTATTATCCAATAAAATTTCAATTCACATTCTAACTTAAATTCAAAAAAAAAAATTATGTTTTATTAATAGGTTTCTTATTTTGGTACATCGGTCCAAAGACCGTGTTCCCATTCTTCACATTCTTGAGCAGGTTTCTGATCAAGTCTTTGTCCTGCATAGCATCCTGGTTTAGTGCAATAAAGTTCAGATAATTTTACTTTTAAATTGAAAATATCGCCTTCTTTGTCTACGCTACCTTTACCTTTGAATTGGTAACATGCTCGGATACCTCCTGCTCGAGATACTCCAAATGCAACCCAAGGATTTTCAGCTAAAGCCGACTCAATAACGGAATATTCGTCTTGAGACAATGCAAATACAACCTCATCGTCTGAAACTGATTTTACGTTTCTTGATACAGTGACAAATGGGATTCCTGCTTTAGTTGGCACGTTTAGATGACAACCGATTTTAATCCAAGCTTTCATTCTATCAGTTAGTTTTACAGTCATTTTTTTCTCCTCCTATTGTATTTTCTCTCCTACTTTTCCTGTTTCAATAGAATAAATTTCTTCCACATGTAGCACTACGACTCCACGTTGTGCTGGTTTGGAATACACGACATCTGGAGGAACTTCGTCGGGAGGTTCTTTATGATGCCAGTCACCCCAACCATCTAGGATGTCTTTAGCTTTAGCGCCATACCAATCAAAATCTGGAGGAAAACCATATTCGATATCAACAGCTTTACCTTTAAAGACCCAATCTCTTCCAGAATCCATTGGATGACATATTGTTATGATACATTCGGGATTCTCTTTCAGATTCGCTTTAGTTTTAAGTAAGAACATATCTGCAACCAGAAGTTTATCGTCTTTATATGTATCGATATAACGCATTGCCGCTATATTTGGTTTACCATCTAATGATGATGTTGCTAAGTAAACTAAACTGCCTCCTTTACCGGGAACTACTAATCCCTCTTTCATTTCACTTGTTAGTTTTACCATTTTTTTCTCCTTTTTTTATGGTTTAAATTTTTAATACAAAAAATATTAAATATTAATTCAAAATCTTTTATATGAGTTAATCAATTTTCTTTTTTTTATAAATTTTACTGTATAATTAAAGATTAAAAACTGATAGACGAGAAAAAATGATATATAAAACCATTTCAATCCATATCCAAAACATTTAATTTAAAGCGTTTTTTTAAATATTATTAAGAAAACTAGAATTAAGACTCGGATGTATCTAATATAAACAGATATTTTTTTAATGAAAATTCCAATATTCTTATTAAAGAGTGTAAAGTTAATAAAAGAATAGAAAGCTTAGTGTAGTGTATGAATGTTGAATGAAAATTATGATATTTTATTTTTTTCTGATTCTAAAGATGTAATATCTCCAATAATACAAAAGCTAACAGTAAATAACTTCAATGTGCAACTGGAATCCTTTGAAAACCAAATTAATTTATGCTCAATGGTAGCTAGAGGAACAAGGGACGTTATATTATCTGATTATAATGTCTGGTCACGATCCGGACTAGAGATATTAAAAATGATTAAAGAAAGAGATTTAATGGTTCCTTATATTGTTATTGGCAAAAAAATAGATGAAAAAACAATGGATTCCCTGATAGAATCTGGTGTTAATGATTATATCGAAGAAAATAACCTACATCGCTTAATTCCTACTATTAAACGAGAGATAAAAAATGTCAATTCCGTAAAAAAACTAAAAAACATTAACTTTTCTCAATGTTTAGCAGAAGAGAAATTTCAAACACTACTTATGATTTCTGAATTTATGATTTATACATTAGATATAAACAATAACTTTCTTGATGTTAATAATGCTTTTAATGATTTTTTAGGATATAATAAAGGAGAAACCCTTGATTCATCAAGTATTTATGAATCCATTCATCCTAATGATAAAGCGATTCTTACCAATGGAATTAAAAAAGTAATAGAGGGCAAATTTGTTACCAATATTGAATATCGGCTAAAAAAAAAGAATGGAACATATATACAACTCTCATCAAATCAAGCACCGATTTTTGATAATGATAATAAAATAATCGGAATTCTCTGTGTTTCCCAAGATTTAACGAAAAGCAGAGAAATCCAACAATCCATTGATGATCATATCCATAGACAAGCTTTGATTGCTAAATTCAGTATGGAATCTATTACTGAAAAAAATATTGATATTTTATTTGAAAAGGCAACATCTTTGCTCTCAGAAATATTGGATGTTGAATATACAAAAATACTCGAAATACTTCCTGATAAGAAATTTTTAAAATTACGAGCTGGAGTTGGTTGGCATAAGGGATTAGTTGGAAATGCAACTGTTGAAAATAATAAAAATTCGCAAGCGGGTTTTACGTTACTAACCACTGCTCCAGTAATTGTGGAAAACTTAAAAACTGAAACGAGATTTTGTGCGCCCAAGCTTCTAGCGGATCATGATGTTATTAGCGGAATGAGTGTAATTATTCAAGGAAAAAATACCCCATTTGGTATTTTAGGAATTCATACGAAAAAATATCAGATCTTTTCAAAAGACGATATTAATTTTCTACAATCTATAGCGAATGTTCTTGCTGGTGTTATTGTTCGTGATTCTACTGAGAAAGAGTTAAGAGAAAGTGAAGAAA
>Ga0114922_10003184_pt1 | contig 15321 bp, 11 predicted proteins | sample AartaG_FD_100975 | JGI IMG/M metagenome (GOLD analysis project Ga0114922, IMG submission 100975) | Deep subsurface microbial communities from Aarhus Bay to uncover new lineages of life (NeLLi) - Aarhus_00045 metaG | ecosystem: Environmental > Aquatic > Marine > Oceanic > Sediment | place...
ATCCCACCGTTGAAAATATTGCAGCTTTCGCATGGAAGAGACTCGTGGGCAAATTCGGCCAGGCGGCTCTGCATTGTGTTACTGTCTGGGAAACCGACAAGACATATAGCTCATACTACGGCCCAGTTAATAGCGAATAACGGAACACAACACTGTTTTTGCGCACCTTATTGTTTTGATAGTAAATATAAAGGGGGCATCGCTCAGGTTATTTTTTTCTAATAGTCTTTTTAAGACACTTTTTGCCGGAAAGAATGGATACCAATGAAAACAAGAGCTTTCACACTAATCGAGCTGCTGGTGGTAATCGCAATTATTGCAGTCCTTATGGCGATTTTAATGCCTGCTTTACAGCGAGTGAAAAATCAGGCCAAAGGTACCTTGTGTGTTCAAAATTTACGCACCATGACAATGGCCTGGATAATGTATAAAGATGATAATGATGATGAATTGGTGAAGGGCACAACAGGTTCCTCCGACGATGGGAGCTGGGTGTCAGGCCCGCAAGACAACGCCACAATTGAGCAAAAGAAGGAAGCCTTAAGAAACGGCGCACTTTTTCCCTACGTAAGCAACACGGTGGATGTATATCGGTGTCCCGCCGACCTGAGGCAGAAAGACCCAAGGGTATATGCCTTTCGCAGCTACTCGATTGCCGGAGGCATGAATGGAGTAAATCCGGCAGGCGGGTGGCAGATTTATCCCATTATAAAATACTCCGAAATAAAAAGGCCGGCCAGCAAATATGTTTTTCTGGAAGAGGCCGACCCAAGGAAATGGAACAGAGGCTCCTGGGTTATGCGTCCAAAGTCAAAAGAGTGGGTGGACCCATTCGCAATCTGGCACAGCAGAACAAGAAGCACTTTGGGATGGGCTGATGGCAGCGCGGAAATGCACCGATGGCTGAGTAAAAGCTTAATCGAATGGAACAAACTGGCCTGTGAGGAGCCCGACAAATTCAGTTTCTATAAGCCCCGCCATGAGGATGACCTTGAAGACTTCACATTTATGTTGAACGGCTATGCGTATAGAGCCCTTCAGTAGAACCGGCTCCCAGCAAAACAAGACAGCATTGTGCGCTTCTAAAGTTCATACCCCGCAGATAAATACCATCTCCTCTACAGGCACTGTGTAACCGAAAAAAACACTGCAGATTCGGTAAAAAACATTAGAAATTCCGTAACAGACAATATGACCTCATCTGACAGGGAAATAAAAAATTAAGAAGCACCCGGCTCTGTTAAAACTTTATGTGGTGCGCCTGGGTATCATTAGGTTGTGCATGACGAACTTATCGGGCGTTGGGGGGTGTATAGTTTTAACATAAAATCGTCTGTTGAGCACTCCTCGGAGGTCCGCCCCACAAGGCCAACAGATATTTAGGGGACACGTCTTTACTAAAGCTATGTTCTTTATTTGCCGATACTTATGGTGTAAGAAGACTGTCGGTCAATCCGTTCCAATCAGAGGTGAGCATCAATACACTTGGTGCGGCTATGACCATAAGAAAATGGCTTCCGCAGAAAAATCAGGTATGGCAGTGAGGCTGTATTTGTTTATATGCGCAGCCGACGGGGACAGAGTCTAATAAAAATTTACTATTTATTATTGACTATTGATTATTTTTCCCCACATTAGAAACTTTGTGAAGACTTTTAAAGTCGCTTAGCAGTAACCAGAATTGGGCAGAAATAGTCGATAGACTCATTACATATTGAAAGGCTGGCCGATTGAAAGCGTTTATTACAGGCGGGGCAGGTTTTATAGGCTCTCATCTGGCGGAGCGGCTGCTTAAAGAAGGCAATAAAGTGCTCGTCATCGACAACCTCAGCACCGGTAGTTTGGGAAATATCGAAAGTTTCAAAAAGCATTCCGGCTTTGAGTTTGTTGAAGGTGACATCCGCAACACTGAACTGATGGAACCTTTAGTAGAGCAGAGCGAAGCAGTCTTTCATCTGGCTGCGGCCGTAGGTGTTAAGCTGATAGTTGAGGACCCGGTGCATACGATAGAGACCAATATCGGCGGCACTGAAATAGTGCTGGATATAGCCAACAAATTCGGCAAAAAAATCCTCATCGCCTCAAGCAGCGAAGTGTACGGCAAAAGTGAGGCAGTTCCCTTTCGTGAAGATGATGATATTGTGCTCGGCAGCACGAGTCTATCGCGGTGGTCGTATGCCTGCAGTAAGGCGATAGACGAATTTCTGGGCCTGGCTTTTTATCAACAGTATGGATTGAGCGTGATAATCGGCAGGTTTTTTAATACAATCGGGCCGAGACAAACAGGTCAGTACGGCATGGTTGTGCCGCGGTTCGTTCAAAGGACGTTGAGGAATGAGCCGGTCCTGATATATGGGACGGGCAAGCAAACACGATGCTTTTGTTATGTGGCCGACCTTGTCGAGGCGATTATCAGCCTGATGAATTGCAAAGAGGCGGAAGGCAAGGTATATAATATCGGTTCGAGCGAAGAGATTGCTATCGAAGACCTGGCTGATAGAATTATCAAAATGACAGGCAGTAAAAGCAAAAAACAATTTGTGCCCTATGAAGTTGCTTACGGAAGGCCAATTGAGGATATGATGCGGCGGGTGCCAGGCCTGGAGCGAATCAAAAAAACTATCGGCTGGGAACCGAAAATAAGCCTGACCGAAACGCTTCAAACTATTATTGATAGCGAAAAACGTAAAATGGACTGAATATTATGAAAAAGGCGTTGATTACCGGTATTACAGGGCAGGATGGCTCGTATCTTGCCGAGCTGCTGCTGGAAAAAGATTACCAGCTCTGGGGTATCATGCGGCGAAGCTCGTCGTTTCATACAGGCAGAATTGACCATTTGTATAAAGACCCGCACGAACATCCACGACTTAGGTTGGTTTATGGGGATTTGACCGATGGTAATAACCTCTCAACAATTATTAACGAGATTCAGCCGGACGAGGTTTACAACTTAGGCGCACAAAGCCATGTTCGGGTAAGTTTTGATATGCCTATCTACACTGCTGATGTGGATGCTCTTGGGACACTTCGGCTCCTTGAGGCAATCCGTTCCAGCGATAAGCCGGCTAAGTTTTATCAGGCCTCCAGCAGCGAGATGTACGGCAAGGTTGTCGAAACACCGCAAACAGAAAAGACACCGTTTTATCCGCGAAGTCCGTATGGTTGTGCGAAGGTGTACAGCTTTTGGCAGACAGTGAATTATCGAGAAGCTTACGGCTTGTTTGCCTGTAACGGGATTTTGTTTAATCACGAATCGCCGAGGCGAGGCGAGACATTTGTTACGCGAAAAATTACACGAGCGGCGACGAGAATTAAATTGGGCCTGCAGGACAAACTCTTTTTGGGCAATCTGGAGGCAGAACGAGACTGGGGTTTCGCCGGCGATTATGTCGAAGCAAACTGGCTTATGCTCCAGCAGGACAAACCGGACGACTATGTTGTGGCCACGGGCGAAAGCCATTCGGTCAGGGAATTTGTGGACGAGGTCTTTGGCTATCTTGAACTGGATTGGCAAAAGTACGTCGAAATCGACCAGCGGTATTTTAGACCGAGCGAAGTTGACTACCTCCAGGGCGATGCGAGCAAGGCAAAAAAGGTTCTCAAGTGGGAGCCGAAAGTAACCTTTAAGGAGCTTGCGAGATTGATGACCGATGCCGATATGGAAATCGCCGAGCACGAGAAAATCATTGAAGACCATCAGAAAACAAAACAATGAGCACTTTTTTTGAGAACAGACGAGTTGTCGTTACCGGCGGGGCCGGTTTCTTAGGGGGTTACGTTACTGAAAGACTGCAAAAACGGGGCTGTAAAAATATCTTTGTGCCGAAGATAGAAGAATATGACCTGGTCGACATAGATGACATAATTCGGATGTACGAAGATATGAAGCCGGATATTGTTATTCACTTAGCTGCGGTTGTGGGCGGCATCGGCGCCAATCGCGCACATCCGGGCGAGTTTTTCTATAAGAACTTAATGATGGGTGTTCAGCTCATCGAGCAGGGCAGACTACGAAACATTGAGAAGTTTGTTGCGATTGGTACGGTTTGTGCATATCCGAAATTTACGCCGGTGCCGTTTAAGGAAGAAAATATTTGGAACGGGTATCCGGAGGAGACTAATGCACCATACGGACTGGCTAAAAAAATGCTGCTTGTTCAATCGCAATCTTACCGGGCCGAATATGGTTTTAATTCGATATTTCTGCTGCCGGTAAATCTTTACGGGCCCGGCGACAACTTTGACCCCGCCAGCAGTCACGTGATTCCCGCACTGATAAAGAAATGTGTTGATGCCATTGATAGTGGTGCGGATTATATTGACTGCTGGGGGACAGGGAGTGCTTCGCGTGAGTTTATTTATGTCGCCGATGCTGCTGAGGGAATTCTTCTGGCGACGGAACATTACAACGGCCCTGAGCCGGTCAATATCGGTGCCGGATTTGAAATCACGATAAAAGAGCTTGCTGAAAAGATTGTCGAGCTTACGGGCTTTACCGGTGAAATCCGCTGGGACAGCTCCAAGCCGGATGGTCAGCCGAGACGGCGGCTGGATGTCTCAAAAGCTAATAAATACTTCGGCTTCAAGGCCAAAACCCCCTTCGATGAAGGCCTTAAAATGACAATAGACTGGTATCGAAAACATAAAAATGAATATCGAATATCGAACAAGGAATGATGAAAGAAAATAGTTCACTTCGACCCAGCAACGCTGGGTTCCGATCGATACCCGCCGTTGGCGGGTCGAAATTCCCTGTTCAGCATTCATTATTCATTTCAAATATTTAGCCCCACGTTTTACGTGGGGTTCCAAGTATTTTCAATAATGTTCAAACGATTCTTTATATTACTTTTATTGTTGTGTCACTGTACCTTGGTTAGTGCCAGCCCCGTCCCGTCTTCGACGGGCGGGGCCAGGGGAAATCTGGCACTGCGCAAAAGTTACACACTCTGGCCGAAACCTAATTATCATTTGTGCACCGACAGGTCCGATGTAGTTCAACTCACCGACGGCAGAACATCCGGCAGTCAATGGACGAAAAAGAGCACCGTGGGCTGGCATAAAGCCGAACCGGCTGTGGAAATCGTGATAGACCTCGGTAAGAAGTCCGCTATTTATGATGTCCGGCTCCACACCATTGGGGGAGGCTTCGCAGAAGTAGAGTTTCCTGAATTCGCCGCTGTGTTATTAAGCGATGACAATCGAAAGTTTCGATTTGCCGGATTGGTAAGCAGCAAAGATTTGTCAAATGTCCGAGCTCGTGGCTACCGCGGAGTCTCCCGCACAATGAGCGTCGAAGATATAAACGCCTCGGGACGATACATCAAGCTAATAATAAGGCCGAAATGGCGTTATGTATTCCTTGACGAAGTAGAGGTATTCGGCGATTCACTTTTGACAGTAAAAAATATCAAACTTCGAAATGACCTTGAAGTGTTCACGGGTTCTGAAGAATTACTAAAAAGAGTTTACGGTTACCTGCAGCTGCGCGAAAACGCTGCCGCGGCACTCAAAAGTATCAACGTGAATCGGTCGAAGCTATCCGGCCAATTCAGTGAGAAAATGTTTTTTGAATTTGAAAGACAGGCCCAAAAAGCAGATACACCTACAAAACTGCTTGCCATAAAGGAGCAGGTAAGCAAAACCCGAGTTGGAATATACAAGGCGATGTATGGAAAGCCATTCGTGTGCCTGCCGGCAAATCCGATGGAGATTGTATTTGAAAAAGAGATGTTCCTTGACGAAAGTGCCAAAAACATAAGTGTTCAAATGTGGCAGAATGAATACGAGTCGGCTGCATTTAACATTATAAACTGCTCTGATGAGGCGATGACAATGACTGTTTCTATCTCGCCATTGCTTGGTCCTGATGGTGAGAAAATCGACAGTAACAAAACGTTCACGGTTAGAAAAGCAATGTACGTTGAAGGCAGTACGGTCGGCTCAATAGCCGATGCCCTCGTTTTGCAGGCGGAGCGTCCCTTTAATTTGCAGCCGGGCGAGCTTACTCAAATATGGTTGACGATATTTAATCCAAGGTTAACGGGAGGCAGCTATAAAGGCCGAGTCGGCATTTTTGCAAAAACCACAAATGGGAAAAACCTGCTGATAGAAACTATTCCTATTAACATAGAGGTTCAAAAGCATAAGTTTCCTGAGAACACTGCCCTTAATGCATGCAACTGGGCGTATTATAAAGTTGCTTCAGCGGCCGAGATGGCTGAAGACCTTCATAATCATCATATTAACGTTTATACAGTTCCCCCGCAGGACCTGCCCTTTTTGCGATTTTCATCGGACCGTCCCGGCATCGTCAGAAAACCGAATTTCGCAAATTTAGATAAAGCTCTTCAGTATCATAATTACGCCGGGACATACCTGCTTTGCCTTGACTTCAATAGCAGTAAGAAAGACCACGGCCGGTTCGGGAACATCAAATGGATGACTCCAGCCTGGAAGGCTGTTTTTTCACAATGGCTGAAAAATTTGGTAAAGCATCTCAAGGATGCCGGCGTCAGCTATGACAGGTTTGCACTGTATCCGTTTGATGAGAGTCTGTGCAATGAATTTTATAAACTGGCCAAACTAATCAAAGCCACAGACCCGAAAGTAAGAATCTACGCCAACTCCTTTGGCAAAGGCCCTAAAGAATTTATGAAGTTCCGAAGGCTTATTGATATATGGTGCCTTCAGGAGAGCCATTGCGAGCGAAATCCCCAATGGCTGGAGCAGATAAAAGACTTCGGAAAGCAAGTCTGGACGTACGAATGTTCAAGGCCAATGAAAGCCAAAGACCCTTATTCATATTATCGCCTGATGCCGTGGCGTGCTTTTAAGAGAGGTCAAACCGGGGCCGGCTTCTGGATTTATTACTACGGACCTAATTTTGAGGATGGCGATGTTCCCTGGGATGACACTCTAAGGCCCCGGGGCTTCTCCGGCGTTGTTTATGGCAGGGGAGGCAGTTCTGTGCCAGGGCTTGTTGAGAATATCGTTCCCTCACGGCGATGGGAAGCTTGGCGCGAGGGAGTCGAAGATTATCAATATCTGTATGAATTACAGGAGGAGATTAACAAAATAAGACCAAAAGAACAGGCAATGGCAAACAAGACCCAGGAAACCCTCGACAACCAGGTCAATAGGGTCCTGAATAACCAACACGACAGCAAAATCGTGTATGATGCCAGAAAAGTGTTGTCGGATACGCTGCTAAAATTAACAAGTCAGAAAAATTAACCGCAACAGGACACACCTAAACAATAAGAACTTAGCTCATGGAGTTTCATTACCAGCACGCACTATTACCCGATGACAATAAGGTGCTCAAAGATATCAATGAAGCATCAACCAGGCTTCTGTGTAAATTAAGCCATATAGACATCGACCTTCTGGATGTATCGGATGCCGGCAGGAAGTATTTCAGCGACCAGGTCAGGAACATAAGAAGCACATTGCGGAACTTCTCGTATATTTTGTCCTGGTCAATTGCATATAGCGATGTTCCCTACGATGAATTTGTTTTCATAGACCACGGCGGAGGTATTGGAATACAGTCTTTGTTGGCTAAAGAGCTTGGCCTTGGTACAGTCATATACAATGACATGTGGGCTCCTTACTGTAAAGATGCTCAAATTATAGCCGAGGCAGTCGAAGCAGACCAGGCGGACCATTACGTTCTCGGAGATATAGACGAACTGGTTGACTTTTTGAAAACGAACTCAATCTCCTGTAATGCATTGGCTTCCTATGACGTAATTGAGCACATATATGATATTGAAACGTTTCTGGTAAAACTTTCTGATTTGTCCACCGGGCCGCTTAGGGTTGTGATGGCCTCCAGTGCAAACCCGTTTAATCCGCTGATAAAAAGACATCATATGGAATTTCAGAAGAAAGCTGAATACGGCGGCAGAGAAAAAAAACAAGGTTGTCGGGAAGACTATCTTACAAAGGCCTACATCATTGTCCGGCAGGAAATCATATCCAAACACGCCCCCTCACTTTCGGACCCAGAAGTCCGGCAATTAGCAAAAGCCACGAGAGGCCTGATTGAGCCGGACATCAAAGAAGCAGTGGATGAATATCTTAAAACCGCAAACATCCCTCGAGAGCCAGACCATACAACAAATACGACCAATCCCTACACCGGCAATTGGGCGGAACGTCTTCACGACATTGAGCATCTGAGAGAAATCCTTTCAAACGAAGGTTTCAAGGTGGATATTCTCGCAGGATACTATGCAAATTCAAAAACCAACCATCCCCTCAAGAGATTTATGGGTATTGTTCTAAATCCCTTGATCCGAATGCTGAAGGACAAGGGTCTGTTCTTTGCGCCGTTCTACACAATATATGCAAGGAAAGAGGGGTTTTAAGATAACAATGGTGTATAGTTGAAGCTCAGACCGAGCAAACAGAGACATCGAATGTCGTTACGAAAACGGATAATAATAAATGCGGCCTCGAACTGGGCCAGCATGACGGTGGCCGCAGTGGTTGGGCTGGTACTGGTTCGATTTATGTTGCGAGGCCTTGAGGCAACCGGCTACGGTGTCTGGGCTTTGCTGGCTACGGGACTGCGCTACCCTATGATTCTTGAAAGGGCATTTGTATTAGCTATAAATCGTTTTGTGGCTTTTTACCGCAGCGACATAAAAGAATTGAATCGTTTTGTCTCGGCATCATTTATAATACTGATGGCGTTGGCGGTTTTGACTGTCGTAGCTGCGGTTCTGCTGTCCTTCGTAATCTCAGATATATTCTCGGCGATTACCGCTGAATTTGCACGCGATGCCAGGATTGCATGCATACTCGTTGGTATTACGTTGGCCTTCAAGATGCTGGAGGCGAGTTTTAGCGGGACATTACAGGGCTGTCAGTACTACGCCAGTTATAATGCTGTTGTAATTACAGCTAATCTGCTCCGGGCAGTTCTTACCATAGGGCTACTTATGGTTTGGAAGAGTATAATCGCCGTCCAGTTAGCGTTCGGGATTACGGCGGCAATATCTGCACTGTCGATGTTTTTTGTTGCACGAAGGTCGGTTGCCGGTTTGAGCGTTAACGTACGGCTGATTAACAGAAAAACGCTGCAAGAGCTGTGGCGATATACATCCCACTCGATAGGACGCTCGGGCAGCTCAATCTTTATGTATAGCACCCTGGCGCTATTGGTCGGGCGCGTTGGTACCGCGGCGAACGTTACAGCGTACGATATCGCCTCCAGGATTCCAGGGTTTGTCCGTGGATTTTTGGCGGCGACGCAGGTCGTTTTCCTGCCGGCTGTTTCGGATCTTTGGGCAAAAGGCCGAGTCGAGGCAATAAAAGCAGTCGTCAAGAAAGGAACCCGTATAAGCTCTGTTCTGTCCTGTGCCCTGCTGCTTTTGCTGTTTGTCTTCACGGAAAAAATTCTGGTTCTCTGGCTGAAAGGTGCCGTCCCGGAAAGCACAGTTTGGGTGATGAGAGTGTTAATCATATCGGTTCTTCCAGGCGGGCTTTTTGAAATATGGCTGCCGGCATTGGTCGGAATGGGACATCTGCGAGGGCTGACCATTGCGTCAATTGCGGCCGCATTGATAGCTGTTTTACTGGAACTAATACTTTTACGGGGTTTCGTTGCCGTCCCGATGGCACCGGCGATAGTGCTGGTGGTCGTCTTGTGGGTCAAAACGGGACTCTGGCTGCCCTTTTACGGTCTGCAAAAATTAGGGATACGTCCCTACGAGTATTTGAAAAACAGCTTGTACCAGCCATTAGCGGCAAGTCTCGTTTCGATCATAGCACTGTGGGTGCTAAACAGCGTTCTTTTGAGAGGGAACGTTCATTGGATGGTGATGTTTACATTGTCCACCGTTGTTGTAATGGCAAGTTTCACAGTTATTTCATTGCAGAAAGAGACGGCTGATTTAATCCTCGCAGTGAGAAAAAATTTCGATGGCAAAAAGGAATATCGAAGACGATGAAAGTCCTTGTTATCAATCAATGCTCTACCAACAAAGGGGACAGAGCCGTCCTGTTTTTCGTGCTCAGAGAGCTGGCCCGCAATGGAGTTGACCAAGTTACGGTATCCGCAAGTAATCCGGAATACTGGGAAGACAAACCGGACTTTCCTGAGAGGGGTGTGCGAGTTATCCCATGGGGATGGGACACTTCCCGCAAAAAAGGTGTAGGCTTTTTAGGCAAAGTAATTCACCGAGTGCAGAAGGTGATACTTAAGCGACGAATTCATTTCCCATTGGTACGTAACGCCTTGATTGCAGACAAACGTCCGTGGTATCTTAGGTTCCTGGTCAATAAGCAATTCGCCGAAGCTGTTAAGGACGCTGATATAGTCCTCAGTACCGGAGGCCATCACGTAACGACTATGTTCGTGCCCGATGCGGTTACACCGCAAATATTCGATATGGCGGCAGCTTTGCTTTACGATAAGCCGTTGGTACTCTGGTCACAATCTATCGGGCCATTCAGCTTTCAATCACCGAAGAGCAGATTGATGGTGCAAAAAATCCTTTCCGGTGCCTGCCGAATATTTATTCGCGACGAGGCCTCGGCAGAGCAAATAAAAAATTTGGGGATTTCCCTGGAGCATGTATCGAAGACACGCGAGTCTGTATTCGGCCTGTGTAACATTGTGAAACCACGAATCAGGCCCAGTGAGCGCGCAGAAGTAATGGGCATTGCTGTCTATGTGCACACACATGCTAACCAGCTCAAAGAACATGAAAATCACCGGCGCTATTTTGCATCGTTGATTGACCATGCTATAGAGGCCGGATATAAGGTGCGTTTTTTTCCGATGGAGCTGCAAGGCACAGACCGTCCCTGCATTGAGGCCGTGATAAACAATGTTGTTCAAAAAGAAAATTGCGAAATTGTAGAGGGCTTTCCCGGAACCTCGGACCATATCAACGCCGTCGCACAGTGCAAAATGTTTGTTGGGCACAAGACCCACTCACAAATCTTCTCGTTAGTGACTGCAACACCGCTGCTTGCGATTGCATATCACAAGAAAAGTGAAGATTTTATGGCCCAGTTCGGACTCGAAAAGTACTGCATTGCCGATGCGCAGCTCAGCACAGAGAAACTGATACAACTCTTCGATGAAGTCAATAATAATCTGGACTCCATCAACCAAAAGGAACAAGAGATAGGCTCTAAAACTTGCATGCAGGTCAAGGAAGATTTTGCAAGGATGATTGAGCAGGTCCACGTGGAAAAATAGAGTGGTATTAAAACTGCCGAACATAGAGCAAAAAAATCAAAAATCGAGTGAAAATACTTAAATTTCCTGATTTTTGACCTGAATCCCACCCTTTGATTTCCGATATTTAGCTTTAGACTTTATTTTCCGACCTTAATAGGCAAGTGTGTAGATTGATTTTTAGAAGCTTTATTTTAAGGATTACCTGATGGCAACATTTATTGCAGTATTATGTTTGATTGCAATAGTAATATGTCTGCCTCTGGTGGTCTTGAAGCCGAAGTGGGTATTTTACATATTTCTGATATCCGTTACGTTCCACAGCATACTTGCCGGCTTCATATATAGTGCGGGTAACCTTGGTATGCCCCGCACCTGGTCACCGGCGGATGTCCTGGCGTGGTTGACATTAGCGGCGGCGCTTTTCGTGCCGCGAGAGCGGCAATATCGTGCCGGCGTTATTGGAAAATGCTTCATTGTCATAACAATAGTAACCGCACTTGCGTTGATACAAGGCCTGCTAATGTATACTCACACCGCTTTTACGTATTCGAGGGTGGCGCACTTTGTAGCAGCTATGGTATTTGGACTCAGGTATTTCACAAACTATTCTCGCGTGAACGGATTTTTGAAATTCTCGGTCTTTTTGCTCCTGGCGATGTTTGTCGTACATATTTTAATCAGATCTGGTGCATTCACACCTCTGGCCGCTGAAATTGATACTGCTACACAATTAGGAGGTGAGAGAGGTACTTATACTCTTGTTCCTTTGCTCTATCTTTCACTGGTAAGTATTGCAATAGGTAGATTAGTAAGTAAAGTCGGCTTCCTCCCCATATCTGTGTTTGTGCTGCTGGTCGGTATAGGCGGCATAGTGCTCAGCGAAACAAGGTCTATGTACGGGGCAATGGGTGTTCTGGCAATCGCCTCGCTTTTGTTCGTCAAGGGCAGGGCCAGAACCTTGCTTGCATACGGGCTTACCGGCCTGCTCGTGGTGGGGGCCGCCTCTGCAATAGGTTTTGATTTCCTGGAAAGATTTCGAGCCGGCACGACAAGAACAGGCCAGGTCGAAATACCGAGTCCCTTTCAGAAAGGCACCTGGAGGGCTTTGGAACACGAAATAATCCTTTCAAGTTACAAACAAGAGCCTTATTTTATACTGACTGGCAGAGGTATCGGAGCACTGCATCCGGCACCCGCAGGGAAAGACCCTCTGGTGGGTTTTTATCACTCAGAGTATTTGGGCTGGCTGGATAGATGCGGCTTGCTCGGATTGGTAACGGTGCTCATCTTGATATTCGCTATTCTTGTGCGGAGTTTCGCTTTATCCAGGAGCGATATCCCATATATGCGATATTACGGAGCAACGTGCTTCTTATTGATGATAGCGTTGGCGGCAGATGGATTCTTCCATCCTATATTTTCAAATCCCCGTGCCGCGCCGCTGTTGATATGCTTCGCTGCTATAATGGCTAACTGGCAGGATATCTATCTAAGCTTCTATCAGGAACAAGATGTTCTTGAGGAAAGCGAAGCGCATCCTGAGCTTACTTATGCTTAACTCCACAGCATATTGAATGTAACCGGGAGTACCTTCCAAATTACAGCAGAAAAGGAAAAATTACCAATACGCGTATTGATGGTAGCTGGTGCAAGCACAGGGGGCTTATACGCATACACCGATGCATTATGTAGTGGTTTGTGCCGAATCGGTGCGGAAGTAACCGTACTTACCAATTCACTGTGGGCGGACCTGCCAAGACCGTTCAGAGTTGAAAGACGTCTGTTTAAGTTTATAGATAAGAAAAAACAGTGGTCGCAACTGCATTGGGCGACGGACCGATTTTGCCGAAGCCTGATTAACAGCTTGCGGCGGAACCGATTTGCTGTTCGCGAGCATTTCGATGTAGTTCATTTTCAGGGCGTTGGCACTCCGCTACTGGACCAGTTTTTTCTAAAGCCCCTAATACGGCATCTGCCTGTAGTGCTTACCGTCCACGATGTTAAGCCCCATTATGAGCGTTTTGTCAGCAAAGCTTCATTTATAAAACGGAGCCTTCAAATCCCCCACCGTTCGATAGTTCACTATGAGGATGGCAAAAAACAACTGGTTGACCACTGGGGCCTTTGCGCCGACCGTATAGACGTAATCCCTCATGGAATTATACCCCTGGAAAATCCGCCGGACCTGACAGATGCACGGAAAAAATTAAATCTGCCGTCAGGCCGTCAGATAATACTTTTCTTCGGGGCGATTCGTCCAAACAAAGGTCTGGATATTCTTCTTAAAGCATTGGAAATTATCAAATCGCGTAATCGCCGGGTCCTGTTGGTTATTGCCGGCGGTCTTCTCGGCAGATTTAATTTCGAGTCATACTCCGATATGATTAGAAAATACGATTTATCAGAATATGTGCAAACCTTTATCCATTTTATTCCGGAGGAAGAAGTGGATTATTTCTTTGCAGCGTCTGACCTTGTTGTATTACCCTATTTGAAATTTGAAGCACAGAGCGGAGTATTACTTCGTGCCTATGCTCATAAAAAACCTGTGGTCGTCAGCAATATCGGGGCGATGGGGGAGCTTGTCTCCTCAGATAAGGTTGGATTGATTGTCGAGCCCGGTGCCGTAGAACCATTGGCTGGGGCCGTTATAAATGTGTTGGATAGTCTCGATAAGTTTCAGTCCTGCTATGGCCCTGAACTCGAAAGCAAGTATAGCTGGGAGCACATCGCCGAATTGACTATGCTCAGCTACGAAGCAGCCCTCAGCAGCAAAAAACCTGGTTGACAGTAGAAATACAATGAAAATAGCATACGTTGTCTCGAGTTTGAAAGTTAGTATGACCTTTGTGGCCAACGAACTCGAGGCACATGAAAAAGCTGAATGGCAGGTTTTGCCATTGGTTAGTTGCAGGCCGGGCAAGTTTGAAAATTTGTCCGAGCTTCTGGTCAAATGGAACAAGCGTGCCGTTTTTCGCCCTAATGTTTTTATACAATTAGGTGTAACCTTACGGGAAATCATTACACACCCGCTTCGTTTCGCAAGAGTCTGCTTTTGGCTGGTTACTTTGCTGGCCCATAGCCCGGTTGAATTTGCAAAAGCACTTTATGAGCTAACAATTTCCTGCTATTTTGCCGGCCATTGCCGGCGTTTCTCAGCAGAACACATACACGTGCATTTTGCAAGCCGGTCTCTAAGTTTGGGCTTGATGATTGGCATGCTGACCGGCCTGCCCATCTCCTGTACCGTCCACGCTTTTGACATATTCACCAGAAGTCCGGGCAGCTTACAAACGCGATTAGCCAAATGTAAATTCATAGCTGCTGTATCTCAATTCAATGTCGAATATCTTCGCAATACTTGCGGCAATTCTGTTGCCGATTTGTGTCGTGTTGTGCATTGCGGGATAGACGTGGAAAAATTCAGGTCTGTTTCTCGTCAACCGGAATCCGGCAGAATAATTTGTGTGTGCAGACTTAGCCCGAAAAAGGGTCTGGACGTTGCGATAAGGGCTTGCGCGAAACTGCGGGACAATAATGTTAAATTCCTGTTCGAGATTGCAGGAGATGGGCCGCAGCGCCGGGCTCTGACGGAATTGATTGCCCAATTGCATTTAGCTGATAACGTCAAGTTACTCAGCGCCAGGCCAAATGACCAGCTAACGGAGCTTTTTAGCCGGGCCTGTATATTTCTTATGCCGTGTGTTAAAACACCTGATGGGGATATGGACGGCATTCCCGTTGCGATGATGGAGGCGATGGCGTGCGAGGTGCCGGTTGTATCAACCAATATATCGGGAATCCCGGAGCTGGTTGAAGACGGCCTGACAGGTCGGCTGACTCCGGAGAAAGACGCCGATGCGCTGGCGCAAATCTTAAAAGAGCTTCTTGAGGACATGGATAAAATCAGGCAGTTCGGAAAAGCCGGCCGCGAACGTGTCCTCAAGGATTTTTGTATTTCAAAAAACGCAGCAAAGTTGAGGGAGCTAATTAGAGCATAATGCACATTCTCTATATTCATCAACATTTTGCCACGCCGACCGGCAGCACCGGCACACGGTCGTATGAATTTGCCCGCCGATGGGTAAAAGCAGGGCACAAGGTTACCCTGATAG
>Ga0114922_10003185_pt1 | contig 15321 bp, 13 predicted proteins | sample AartaG_FD_100975 | JGI IMG/M metagenome (GOLD analysis project Ga0114922, IMG submission 100975) | Deep subsurface microbial communities from Aarhus Bay to uncover new lineages of life (NeLLi) - Aarhus_00045 metaG | ecosystem: Environmental > Aquatic > Marine > Oceanic > Sediment | place...
GCACGCGGTGCTCTGGCCACAGTTCTTTGCCCGAACCTGGGAGTTCGGCCTGAGCTGTCCCGGTCCGGACGACAGGATGTCCTTCGCGATAGGCTGGCACATCGTCGCTGCGGTCGTTCTGTTGCCGCTGGTGATCGCTGACCGCGATGAACAAGCGCCTGCCCGGCGGCTGTGTGGCGCGGTACTCCTTCTCGTTGTGCTGGTGGTCGTAACGATGACTCCGGTTATGAGATGGGATCTTGTGCCGAATCTGTTTGGGTACATACAGTTTCCGTGGCGGCTCCTCGCTTTCACTACGTTGTTTGGCAGCATCGCGGTGCTCTTCGCGTTGCACGCCCTTGCCCGCTGGTCTGATCTCGATTCCGTCAACGGTCGATTGCGTGGAGCGTTCTATTTCAGTATCATGCTGCTCGTTCTCGGGCTGGCAGCACCGACTATAAAGGCTGTCTCGATCCGAGTCGGTCCCGTAGACCGGCAGTACATCCTCGAGCGGATCGATCTCGAGGAGAGCGCGGGCATCATCGGGACCACGGCACGGGCTGAGTACGTTCCCAAGACTGCCGCGGCCGAAACGCTCGAACCGGAGTGGAACGAAGCGCACTGCAGCGAATCACACCTCGAGGTCGTTGAGGGAAACGGCACGGTGAGCGGTTGGACGCAGCACGGGGCGAGGTACACGGCAGACGTCGACTGCACAACTGAGGTCACGCTTGCGTTGCAGTCCTATTACTTTCCCGGCTGGCGATACTGGCGCAACGGCGAGCGACAAGACTCCGAGATGAAGCTTGGTGACGAGGGGTTTATTCACGTAGCGCTACCTTCTGGTACACACAACCTCGCCTTCGAATACGGTTCGCCGCCATGGGGACGGTGTTCCCAACTTGTTTCGGCGTCGTCCCTCGTCGGACTCCTCGCTTGGTTCGTATTCTGCGTAACGCGGCAACAGGCAACATGAAACGACGGGCCGCACGAGAACCGAGTCGTGATTGTGGGAACTGCTCGTTCTCGTGAGACGCTATCCCTGCCAACAACAAAGTTGACAATTCGGGATCGTTTCACTACACTTGGCACTAACCGGGGGAACTGGAAGGAGTCGGATTTGAGGGCGGCTATTCACATTCTTCCAAGGCGAGCTATGTCGAGTGCGCTTCTTGGAATCCTCCTTATACCTCTTTCGGTTTCAGCGGACACGGTTCTACTCAAAGATGGTACCGAACATGAGGGAATCGTGGTCGAACAGAGTGGGAACGTCGTCAAGCTAAGGATGAAAGGGGGAGCAGGAAGGGAGTATGTGACCATATTCGCACGGGACAAGGTGAAATCTGTCACGCTCGATATGTCTGAGGAGGCGAAGCAGGAACGTGGCCTTGTCGAGCATCGCGGGGACTGGGTTACACCGGAGGACAAACAGCGACTCGAAAAAGAGGAATCCTTGGCCCGAAACAAGGGCGAACTTGCGAAGCTTGACGCTGAGGTGGCGGCGCTGGAAAGGGCCAACTCCATCGACAGCGCCGAGGACTATCTTGAGCAAAAGCAAGGGATTCTGGAGAAGACGGTCGTTCGGCTGGCCGTTGCCACGCTGGTTTGTGCAGGAGCCTTTATTGCAGTGAGGCGGTTGACCTGAACTGCCGGTGAGATTGCAGCTACGTGAATGGCTTCTTTTGACGCCGGCATGTTCGGCGTGCTAGAATGGTGGTGCTATGCTTGGTAACGGAAGGCAATTCGCCGACAGGATGATAGCGGCTAACTGGCGTTAAAGGCGTGTCAGCACTCGTCTGAAATGCTCTGTCCAGTCGAGATACAGCTTTGGATACCGGGAACAGGACTGGTGTTTGGTCCAAGGGGGTGATATGAACGCAGACTTGAATGACGCGGAGATCCAGCAACGACTCGGAGCGCTTAGCGAAGCGCCCATGCTCCCCGATATAGTGACGAACGTGCTGAGGTTGACCAAGGATCCGACCTCGGCGATCGACGACCTTGTCGAAGAAGTACACAAGGATCCCGGTTTATCCGCCAAGATACTCAAGATAGCCAACTCTTCGTATTACGGCATGAGCCAGCATGTGGGGTCCGTCAAACTTGCCATGGTGATTCTCGGGCTCAACGAAGTCAAGAATATTGTTATCGGCATAGCGGTGCTCGAGACCTTGAGCCGCGGCGGCGGCCGCCTGATGCTTGACAAGATGGGGTTCTGGGATCATTCCGTTATCTGTGGGGGCGTCACCACGAAGCTCGCTCGATCGTTCGGGTTGCGCTTCGATGGCGAGGACTTTATTGCAGGGTTGTTGCACGACCTGGGCAAAACCATGATCGTACAGAACATGCCCGAGAAGTACAAGGAAGTGTTTGCCGCAGTTGACCGGGAGGGAGTTCCGCTGCACGAGGCCGAGCTCGGAACCTTTGGGTTTGACCATGCCCACGCCGGGGCTTTTGTGGCCTCGCGATGGAAGTTCCCGGAAGAACTGATAGACGCCATAGGCAACCATCACGGCGACGCAGAGAGACTGAACGGAACCAAAGACCCGTCCCTGGCTGCCATTACGCGTCTTGGCAACGAGCTTACCGTGGTTCTCGAGGCCGAGCCTGACGAAGAGAGGACGGCCGGGCTTCTCGACGATCTTGCCTGGGAGGTGCTCTCGTCGGCAAAGCCGCAGCTACAGGTTGACAATAGGGACAAGGTCGTCAGAGAGATCGAGAAAGAGGTTCGCTCTGGAGAAAACCTGAGGCTTTTCTGAATGGACAGGCTATGAGTAAGAAAGTCCCCATTATCAAGCGGCCGCGCAAGTTTGAAGAGATCGACGAGACCCTCGGGCGCGCTATCGAGCAGATGGACCGCGAAAACCTTCGGGTCAAGGAGACACTTCAATCCTTTGCCGGCCGGGACGAAGAGAACGGGGAAGAGACGCCGTCCGGTGATAGCGTTGACAGCGAGGCCGGCCAGGGAGAAGCTGCCGAGTGAAACACCAGCAGGTTGCATCCGTGCTGTTGTTAGTTGTTCTTGTGGCCTTGCTCGTTAGCGTGAGGTTTCGTATCGAGCAACCCAGGCACGTACCGTCCGGATTCCCCGCCCGCCATGCGATCGACCCTGGACTAATGATGGATGTTGGAAGCGCGCTTGTCGCAAAGCGCGAGTACCTTGAGGCGGTCGTCGTCTTCGAAATGTTGGTTGCCAACTTCCCCGATAGCTCCGAGGCCGAGGAGGCGCTCTGCCAGGTGGGGCTTTGCTGGTTCTCACTTGATGATGACGACCAGATGGCCGAAACCTGGGAACGCTTCCTCAGGAAGTATCCCCGCAGCAGGTACGCATCCAGCATCAGGAAGAGTTACCGGATGCTCAAACGGGATCGGAGGATCGACTCGCTGGTGTGATAGTCTGTGGCGCTGCTTGTATAGAGGCACGGCCACCCGTTCACGACAGCGTGCTTCATGCCATGGTGTCCGTATCCCAATGCTGACGGCCCCGGCGTGCTGTTGTCCCCGCATGAGGAATCGATGATCAAGGAGAGCCAGCGCGAACCATGACAAGAAAACTTGACAGAAAGACAACGTATCTGCTGCCCGGATTCCATTCGGACGTGGTGTGGCTCGAGGACCAGCGCGACTACGCGTACGCGCTCATGCTCGATCTGGACCAGAACCTTACCGTTTGCGAGTTCGACCCGTTCTACGGCGTCTTCCTCCACGAGCTGACGTATCTTCGACCGTATATGGAGGAGTACCCCGAGAGAAGAGCTTACCTGAAGAGACTCATTGCCGAGAGGCGGATAGGCACGGGCGGCTCGCACAGCCAGCCGGCGGAGAACCTCATAAGCGGGGAAGGGATCGTGCGGAACATCCTTTACGGTATGCTGTACCACAATGGAGTTCTGGGCGACTCGCCGGAGATATACAACCCGTGGGACGTCTTCGGCCATTGCGCTCAACTGGCACAGATTTGCGCAAAGTCGGGGTTCAAAGGGTGCATCTGGTCGAAACCGATATACGGGTGTCATGCCGTGTTCTGGCACGTTTCGCCGGACGGCACGCGGCTGCTGTTCAAGCGGACAAACTACGGGTTCGACATCGACTGGCGCTGCGATTCGGAGGAGACATTCACCAAATCTCTCAACGACTTTTTCCCGGAGATAACGTCGCGCGGGCTGACGACGAACCTGCGTATCGACGCGACCGATTTCAAACCGCCGACGGCCTGGATGGCGGGCGGCTGTGGCCGGTTGCGCGAGGGCAAACACTCGGTCATCGTCAGCGGGCACGCACATACCGATTGGTTCCGGCGCGCGTCTCGGGAGATCAGGCGCAACAAGCTCGATATACCCGTAACGGCACGCGACTTCGAGTATCACCATCAGGGCACGGGACTCTCGCGGATCGAGTTCAAGATAGCCAACCGGATTGCGGAACACCTGCTCGCGGACGGCGAGAAGTTCGCCACCATCGCCGCGTTGCTCGGTGCCGAGTACCCTGACAAGGCGCTCGACAAATCATGGCGACAGATTCTTTTCAACCAGCACCACGACAGCATCACCGGCCCGTGCTGCGATCGGGGGTATCTCGACATCATGTTGGCGTATCGCGAGGCCCTCGAACTCGCTGCCGAAGTGAGAGACAACTCGCTCCGGTTCATATCGAGCAGGATTAATATATCGCGCAGCGCTCCTGCCCGAAACGCACGCGCGATCACCGTCTTCAACGGGCTCAACTGGCCCCGAACGGATATCGTCCGGACGAAGATCCCGAAACGGTTCGCCCCTGACTCGATGACACTGCGCGACCACCGTGGCAGAGACGTCGCGTTCCAGGTTGTCGGAACGACCGGATCGGGAAAAGGCGCGGAGTTCGAGATCGCCTTCCGTGCGGAAAGGGTACCGTCGGTTGGCTATAAGACCTATTACGCGACCCCCGCTGCCGGAACGGTGCCGCGCGCGTCGTCGCGGCGTGGCGACATTATAGAGAACGAGTTCTTCAGTGTTCGTGTCGACCGGCGCGTTGGCGGTGGAGTAGTGAGCATCTTCGACAAGCAAAACCGTAAGGAGCTTGTCAATCCGGCTGACGGTCCTGCAAACGAGCTTGTCGCGCTCGAGGAGAAACCCGACCGCCACAGTCCGCCCTGGGAGGTCTTTACTACCGGCCCGAAGCACTTCTCTCGCGACTACGTCTGCGATGTCGCCGTTGATGAAGGGCCGGTCTTCTCGCGGATAGTTGTCACCGGCGAGATGAAGGACTGCCGGCGCCGGCAGGAGATAACGTTGTACAAGGGCGTACGCCGTATAGATTTCACGACGTACCTCGAGGAGTATCGCGGAGAACATCATCTCTATCTCGTGACATTTCCCGCGGACATCGAGGGAGCCTGTCCCGTCTTCGAGGACAGGTATTGCGCGACAGTGAAACGCCGTAGCAGATCGAAATTCGATTTCCGCACGGATTGCGAGTTTAATTTTTCGGGCTGCGCCGCACGGCGTGCCTACCAGTGGGTTGACTTCTCGCATTCCGGGCTGCTCAGGTTCGGCGATAAGGGTTCGTACGCGCTCGGCATGACGAACATCATCACGGGTCACGCGCCGGGGACGGTTGATGCGGCCATGCGCATCCAGTCGTCTTTCATCAAGAAGGGTATTCCGGTAACCCACTTCTACGACGACTGCGACGAGAAACGACGCGCCCGGTTGCCGAAGGAGGAATCCTGCCTGCCGACACGGGAGACGTTCAACCACGATCTGCGGTTCGCGACATCGTTTCGCATCTCGATGGACATCGCCGGGCGTAACGAGTATACAAAGCGGCTGCTTGCGGGACGCCCGAAGTCGGTGCTGGACGCTCACAGGAAACGGCTGCGTCACGACGGGTTCTCGTTCCTGTTCGTTCACGACGCGGATATGCCCGAGGATTGGGAACCGCTGCCCGTGCTGGTTGTATCCGCCAGAAACGCCGGCTTCTTGCGCAAGGCCGTATCGCGGCTGCTCCGCGGATTTTCGGCATCGGGCGAGATCCGGCTTCCGGAAGAGTGCGACGGGGCCGACTCGGGCGGAATGGTCGAGGACTACGGTGTGGCGTTGCTCAACAGGGGCAACGTGCTCAACTCCGTCGAGCGGGACGACACCATCTGCCTGTTTCTGATGCACACCTCGCCGTGGGGTGGTACGCCGTGGGGCAAGGACAGGTTTCCGTTCTTCATCGTGCCCGAACACAAGACGCACGTCTTCCATTACGCGCTCTACCCGCATCGCGGCAACTGGCGCGATGCGCAAACCTACCGTGCCGGATACGAGTACAACTCGCCTCTTGTAGCCGTAGTCGACAGGTGTCACGACGGACGGTTGCCGGCGAGAAAAAGCTTCCTCAAGACGTCGGCGGACAACCTGGTGCTGACCGCCATGAAGGCCGGCGACAACCCTACCGCATCGCTCTCCGGCAGAGAAGCCGATCTTGAGAAGGGCGTTATCCTGCGGTTGTACGACGCCACCGGCGACGGCGCATCTGCCGAGATCACGTTTTCACGACCGCTTCTGCGCGCAAGCAGAACGAACCTTCTGGAAGAAGACGGTGACCGGATCAGGATCAACCGGAACAGACGCAGTGTGAGCGTCGAGGTCGGACCGAACGCCATCGAAACGTTGCGGCTCGTGCCTCGCGGCAAATCTCGATCGGTCGCGGGCGCACTTCTCGGCCGCGAGAAAGAACCGGTTGAGGTCTACCACGCCAAACAATGGGAGCATAACCTTGGCGCCGAACCCCTGGGGTACGCGCCCGTGGGCATCTCGCTCAGGGGTGACATCCTCACGGGAGCCCACATACGTCAGAGCGGCGTGACAATCAACAAGCTGCAACTCGCGGTCACCAACAACTATATAGACAGGAGCGTGGAAGGCACGGTCGAGCTCATACCCTCCGGCGGGTGGCGCACGGTGCCCGAAGAGGTTCCCTACGAGATCGAGCCGGGCGGCGAGATAATCTCGGAGGTGCTCCTCTCGTTCGAACATATTATCCGGTACAGCCAGGGAATCCCCACCCAGAAGGACGGCATAGTCAAGGCGCGACTCGTGCACGACGGACAGATCTACCAGGACGTTCTCGAGATCGGCTCGCCGAGCATGCTCGAATGGCAGGTTGCGAGGCGCGGAGCGAAGATCGTCGTCACGCTGACCAACAACAACGACGACACAATCGAGGGGATGGTCAGCATCGCATCGCCGCTCGAAACATGGGGCGAACCGGTCCAGGGCTACGAGCTGTTCGAACTCTCTCCCACCATACAAGATTTCGTCCTGCCCGGCCAATCGAGCCGGCACCTGACGTTCAACCTCAAAGCTCTCAGCCCGAAGACCGCCGGCACCGTCCCCAAAGGGCCGGGCAAGAGCTTCTGGGCAATCGCCAAACTGATGTACAACGGCAACGTGGACTACCTCCCCGTGCCGGACTTATCCACGCCGTGATTCACTAACCGTCACGCGGGCACAGGTAAGGACGTTCAAGCCTCGGCCTTTCAGTGCATGAGCATACCGCTGCCTATCGAGTTGGGGCGGCCACGGGCACGTTGCATTGACACGAGGCGTCGGACGTGCAAGACTATGGGGGCAAACGAAGTCCGTTTCTGAAGGATGGCTGTGTTCCAAGCGGGTTTGCTGGTGTTGGCAGCTCGGGAGGGTGATGTTCCAAGCGAACGGAACATTCGTGTGGCAGCGCCTATGGCACGCGGTACTCATCACGAGGAGGTGAAGAGTGAGCCGACAGGTTGCGTCCTACGGATTCAGGCCCGGTAGAACGCTGGGGAACAAGTATGTCGTACTCGGGCTGCTCGGCGAGGGATACGAAGGTGAAGTATACAGAATCCGCGAGGTCTCGACAGGCATCGATCGCGCCGCAAAGCTCTTCTTTCCGGATCGCGATCCAAAGGGCAAGGGCGCGCTGCGCTACGCGAGAAAGCTCCACAAGCTGCGCCATTGTCCTGTGATCATCCAATACCATCATCAGGATTGGACTACGGTGCGCAGGCAGAAAGTGCCGTTCCTCGTATCCGAGTATGTGGATGGTGAGTTGCTCAGCGAGTTTGTCGACAGGCACCGTGGGAAACGGCTGCCTCTGCTGGATGCCCTCCATATACTACACGCGATCTCGATCGGTGTTGCCCAGATGCACGCGTTGCGCGAGTACCACGGCGATCTACACACAGACAACATTATTGTGCGCCGACGTGGTATCCACTTTGATGTGAAGTTGATGGATTTCTTCGATCTCGGACGGTACACGCGTGAGAAGGTCTTTGACGACGTCTGCGACCTCATACGAGTGTTCTACGACATGCTCGGCGGCAGAAGGTACTATGCCAAACAGCCGCCAGTTGCAAAACGGATCTGCTGCGGTTTGAAGCGTAGTCTGATTGGCAAACGGTTTCGAACGGGCGGCGATCTTCAGGCGTACCTTGATACCTTCGAATGGGATGCGGTCGGCTGAGTAGTAGTATCATGTCTGGTTTGAGACGACGGAACTCGGATTTGCCGAACAGGCTATTGCTCGCAAGGTCTTTTGGGTTGGGAACGAGTGAAAAGGAGGTGGCGAAATGGTCGCTGGAAAGATTGTGAAGATAAGGTTCAGGAGGTACTTCGCCGAACAGAGACTGTGGGTGTTTATTGGGAAGGTGCTTGAGTTCACGGAGGGCTGGGTGACCGTCGAGGGCAAGGGGCTCGTCGTTTTCAAAGGCGGGACGGAGCCAGTGGATGTAGACGAAGATACCAGGGTCCTCATGGTCCCGATGGGGAACATCGCTCACCTGCGAGTTCTTCCGAATACCTTTGACATCAGCACGATCAGGGTGAAATCCAGAGGGGCCAGGACATACGTCGAGGTCGACGGCGGACCTGATACGTCCATCGGGGACTGAGTTGAGATCACGCGGTGAATTCCCCGTTGATTCCGCCACGCTGGAGAAGCTTCGGCCCGCATTGTGCAGGAGGCTCTCACAGAATCAGCACACATTGTTTTCTGCGCAAACAAGGGATATACTCTTTGCTACATGGGGAAACTGACACGGGATTGCTGCTATAGGAACTGCGGACAATGTTCTTCGTAAGCCGCCAGAAGAAGATCGAGTCCCAGTTGGCGCAGTACCGCGAGAAGGTTGCCGACTGTGTCGCCGGGTTCCACAACGCCATAGAATCGTACTGTGAGACCAGCGACCGCGACGAGTTGCTCGAGAACTACCTTTCTGTTCATGGAATCGAAAGTCAGGCCGACGATATCCGCCGCGAGATCGAGGTGATGATGTACAGCAAATCAGTGTTTCCCGAGTCGCGCGGCGATATCCTGGGGCTTCTGGAAGCAATCGACAAGGTGCCCAACAAAGCGGAGGAGGTTTTGTATATCGTTCGGACCCACCACATGACTATCCCGGCCGCGCTGGCTCCGCAAGTATTGCAGTTGGCCGACGTCTGCCACAGGTGTGTAGACTCGATGCTGGAAGCAGCCGCGAAGCTGTTCACCGACTTCACGAACGCCACAGCTGCAACCGGAAAGGTTGACGAACTCGAAAGCGAAGCCGACCGCGTCGAGTTTGATCTTTACGAACGCATCTTTTCGAGCGATATCGACCCGTTTGACAAGCTGCTCTTGCGCGATTTGACAAAAGACATCGCTTCGATCAGCGACAGGGCCGAGAACGTCGGCGACCGCATTCGGATAATCGTGTCCAAACGGAACATCTGAAAATGCTCGAGTCTGCCCCTCTGCTTGGCGGTGTGTTCCTGGGCTGGTCGCTGGGCGCAAATGATGCCGCAAACGTCTTCGGGACCGCGGTCGCTTCGCGCATCATTACATACCGCAAGGCGTGCGTCCTGTGTGGGCTGGCTGTGGTGACAGGCGCCTTTCTCCAGGGCGGTGCCGGCATCAACACGCTGAGTCATTTAACTGACCAGACCACCGTAACACTGATGATCACGTCCGTTTCCGCTGCCGTGACAGTGACGCTGATGACCATCTTCCGCCTGCCCATCAGCACGTCACAGGCAATCGTAGGGTCGATTACCGGAATCGGACTGGCCACCGGCTACATGGACTGGCGGCTGCTCGAGAAAGTGGTTATCTGCTGGGTCGCCACACCGGTCGGCGCAATGCTTTTCGCCTGCATCGTCTACAAGCTCCTCGGCGCGGTCATACGGTATTCCCCGATAAGCATGCTCACTCGCGACAAGATACTGTGGGGCGGCCTGATCGTCGTCGGCGTGTACGGATCGTTCGCTCTGGGCGCAAACAACGTCGCCAACGCCACGGGCATATTTTCCGGCACACTACCAGGCGTCACCGATCTGCACCTTGCGCTCGTTGGAGGAGTTGCCATCACGCTCGGGGTCGCCACGTACAGCAAACGGGTGATGCTGGCCGTGGGTTCCGGCATCATGCAGTTGGATGCTTTTACCGCTCTGGTGGCCGTGTCGGCCATGTCGATTTCGCTCCACATATTCGCCACCGTCGGCGTGCCCGTAAGCGCAAGCCAGGGAATAGTCGGCGCCATCGTGGGTATCGGCATGATGCGCGGTGTTAAATCCATCCGCCTCAACATCCTGCGCGACATCGGGGTGGGCTGGCTTCTTACACCGGCTATTTCGCTCGTTCTCGCCGCGGCAGCCTATGCCGTTCTGTCCGGTATCAACACAGTCTGATTAAGGAATTCCGGGGGATCAGAAAGATGTCCCTGTTGTGTTGTCTGCGTCGGCCAGTAGGAAAGGGAGACCTCAGACTCCGACTTGTGATGTGGTGTGCAGGGCATCCTTCGCGACCTCTTCACTTATGATTCCCCGGCGCAGGAGGTTTTTGATGTCGTCCTCCATTGTCCGGGACCCTTCCGGCATCGGGCCTCTGCGACACATGAAATCACGCCCTTCGGCAATCGCGAGACGCATTTCATCGTCCGGGATGAGCACACCGTACGCTGGCACCCGGCCCCCCTCTTTTGCCGCAAGGAGCCGTTGGGCCGAGACGCCTTTCAACACGCTCGCCAGCGCCTTGCGCGACACCTCGCGCAGGTCATCCGGGAACACATCTATGATCCGCTGGATGGCGGCTTCCGGTGTTGGCGCATGCAACTGTGTCACGACGAGATGACCTGTCTCCGCGGCTGTGATACAGGCCTCCAATTCCTCGACGCTTGTTATCTCGCCGACACAAAGAACGTCCAAATCCTGTTTCATAGCCGCCCGGATTCCCGAGAGGCAGTTGGGAACGTCGACACCGACTTCCCGCTGCTGCACCAGCGCTTTCTTGGCGGTGATGTGTACGTGGATGGGATTCTCCACCGTGCAGATATGGCATGGGATCTGGGTGTTGACGTAGTCAACAACGCTCAAGAGACTTGTGGTTTTGCCTGAACCTGCCAAGCCTGAGAACACAACCAGTCCAGCACCTGAGCACGCCGCTTCGAGCATTGCCTCTGGGATTTGCGCTCGCTTTACGTCGACGATCACCGGCGGGTTGAGACCAAAGACAATGGTGTAGTCACCGTGAGCACGGGCAACGGAGAGGGTTGCATTGACCACTCCCATCACACCGCACCAACGGGTTATTTCTCCCACTTCCCTGCCGATCTTCTCGAGGTCTTCCTCCCCGATCATGGCGGCGGCGATGCTACGAAGCTCCTCGGCTGAGAGCGGATCCGCGTCCGTGCGCTCGATCAGCCCGTTCACCCGCATAGTCGGCGGCTCTCCGGGAAGCAGAAACACATCGCTTGCGCCGCGCTCCAACGCCTCGTTGAATAGACTCTCTACTTGGGGTGGCAGTTTCACAGCCATAGTCTGCTCCTTTCATTCCGTCAGAGGGGCGGCCCTTGGCCTCCCGGTTTCTCTTGTTTCGTCCGGGTCGTACTTCCGTCAATGTGTCCCAGCAGCATCCCGCGCAAACGCTTTCGCGCATCGTGCAGCCGCCGTTTCACGGTTCCCTGCGGAATGTGCAACAGGTCTGCGACCTCCGCGCAACTGCGCTCATCCAGATAGAAGAGCTCGACCGTCCGGCGTCCTGCCGGGGGTAGTGCGTGGACGGCCTCACGCACCTTCCGGTGGAGTTCCTGTCGAGCCAATGCTTCCGCCGGCGTAAGCTTCTTGTCGGCGAGTTCCACGACATCGGCAGTCGGCAGTTCGCGCCGTTTTCGGGTGATCCTGTATGCGCACGTCCGAATAATCTGACGCAGCCATGCGGGAAACGCGGCGGGGTCGCGCAACTCCGGGAGACGCTGCAATGCGGTAATAAATGCCTCCTGGACTGCGTCCTCGGCCAAGGTTTCGTCCTCCATGATTGCAGCAGCGAAATCGATCGCCCATGACCTGAAGCGCCTAACGAGCTGTGCTATAGCGTCGTCATCACCTGCTTCACAACGAGCGAGCAATTGATGCAAAGGTTCGTTCACGCTTCACCGTCTGTCCTCTTGCGTCACCTATAGGAGCCATGAGACGCCAAAAAGGTTCGGTAAGGACCGGTTGTGTTGCTTTCTCCAACGCTGTGCGGCGCACCTATCGTGGTGCGAGCGGTCAAAGGCTGACCTGTGGTGCCGCGCGCTGGGAGACGTTTTCGATCTCGAAGAACTCTGCTCTCTGGAATCCGAACATGCCCGCGACGATGTTCGATGGGATGACTTCGGTGCGATTGTTGTAGTCGCGCACGTTCGCGTTGTAGAACCGCCGGACCGCCTGGATGCGGTCTTCGGTGTTGGCCAGCTCCTCTTGCAGTTTCAGGAAGTTCTGGCTCGCTTTGAGGTCGGGGTAGTTCTCGACTACCGCGAAGAGCGAGCGCAGCGTGGCAACAAACGCGTTCTCGTCCCGAGCCTGCGACGCGGGCGACCCATTGGATGCCAGCGCGCGGTTGCGCGCTTCGGTCACCCGTTCGAACAACTCGCGCTCGTGCTGGGCATACCCCTTGACGGTCTCGACAAGGTTCGGGATAAGGTCGTAGCGTCGTTTGAGCTCTGTATCGATGCCCGACCACGACTCCCGGACATGGTTCCGGAGACGTATGAGCACATTGTACGTCGCGATGAACCAGATACACGGGACAAGGACAACAACAGCGACGATGCCAATAATCTCACCCATTTACGAACCTCGCTTTCCGACACAGGTCTCCATATCCTACGCCGAAACTCAATCTTCCTCTTGCAGTTGCTTTACCAGGTAGTCCGGGAACCCGTCCAGCATCCCCTGGATCACCCCGGCCGCCGCCACGAAATCGCTCACATTGAACGTCGACGAGCGGTAGGCTATCACCTGGGCCGGGTCGAACTGAATGGTGAACTTGGGCATGTCCAAAAGAAACTGCATTGTGCGCGCGTGGATTACATCGAACGCCCACCGCCTGTCCCCTGCCTTGACAAAAAACTTACGGCTGAACTCGGCCGATTCGAAGTCGATATCGTCGAACCCGAGAAACTCGGTGACTTTGTCGAAAAACCCTTCCGGTCGGATGAACAGAGGCTTGAGGGGGAAGTAGTTGCCGAGTATCACCGCGGAAAAGCGATGGTGGTGCCTCTGCCTCCGCCCTTTTGAGTTGCTCGACTCGGTTTCATAGTGGTAGTCGAATGCCATGATCGGGCGTTCCGACCACTCGCCTTCCATCACATTGTAGGCGTATCGGTTCTTGCCCTTGCGCAGGCACTTGAACTCGGGGAATTGAGAGTCCACACCGCGCCGCTTGCCCTGGGTGTAGCGGAGGCCATTCGACTGCGCCCAGGCCATGAGCTCCTTACGGCGCTTGGCCGACATGTACGCGCCAAGAATGGCCAGGCCGATCACGAGACCAACAATCGCCAGTATGAAAAGGATCTCCATGATGGAATATCCTTGCACGATTCCCGTGCAATGTCAACCGCTCTCGGGGGACTTGCACTGTCGCGGTTTCCCGTCGCGACAGGGTGGGTTTCGCTCACGTTGAAAAGTGGCTGTTTCATCCCCTCCTCTCCCTCCTCTCCACATCTCCTTCTTGTTCTGCGCTCAAATGCTACGCTGTGTAAGAAAAGGAGATAAGGAGATAACGAGATAAGGGGGATATCGTCGAAGTGACGCCACCAGCAATCGTTCCTATCTGTTCGTAATCGACTCTCCCAGAGGGGGACCTTCCGTTCGAGCCAAGAACCGCTCCAGAACAGGCGTTTGCGAAAGCGAGTGGACATCTGGTGTTAAATGCGCTACTATCACAACTTGGTGCTACGATATTGCCCTGGTGCTAACGACATATGCGGATCGTGTTCTCGCAGGAGGTCTTGATGAAGCAACTGAAAGCATACGTGACTATTGCCGCAATCCTTGTTGGTGTGTGGGTTCACTCCGATGCCGTCCGGGCGGCGGAATTCGCCGCCGTTCCGATAGCGCCAATCGAAGCGGTTCATGTGGCCGAGATGAAGGTCCCCGGTTTGGCCGTCACGGAAACGTCGCTCACGGAGCAGGCGGGGAAACCCGTCTATCGTGTGAAGGGTCTTGCCGGCAATGACGAGTCCGTCGCGGTTGTGGACGCGACGGTGGCCAGGGTGATTTCCGTCGAGAGAAGCGGAAAGGAAGTTTATTCCTGGTCGGGGATCAGGCTCGTCGGCCATCGTGGGACCGTCAAGTTTGCGCCGGAGAACACTCTCGCGGGCATCAACAAGGCCATCGAGCTGGGAGCCCACCTGATCGAGATCGACATTCGAGAAACGAAGGACGGCCATCTTGTGCTGATGCATGACGACACGGTCGACCGCACCACGAACGGCGCGGGTCCTGTGACTGACCTGACCCTGGCGGAACTCAAGGAGCTGGACGCGGGCTCCTGGTTCAGGACCGAGTTTTCAGGCGAACGGGTGCCTACTCTGTCCGAGGCGCTCGATGCGATGGCCGGCCGGGCGTTACCCGATCTGGACTTCAAGGCGGGCGATCCGGCTAAACTTATCGATATTGTCAAGGGGAAGCAACTGCTCGGCATGCTGACGCTGTACTGCGGGAACTGGGATCTGCTGCACAAGACGTTGTCGCTCAGCTCGGCGTTTCATGCTCGACCCACCATTCCCATGGGCCGGTTCGGGCTTGCCAAGCTGGTCGAGGAGCTTGATCCGCCCATCGTCAACATGGACTGGGCAGACGTCAGCGAAACGCTGATTCGCGAGGTTCACCTGGGCGGCAAGAAGGCGTTCGTGAACACGATGGGCGACGGCGACAATGCGTTCGCCATAAACGCTGCCATCGATGCCGGCGCAGATTATATCCAGTCCGATCATCTCGATATCCTGGCGTCCGTCGCCGAGCAGCGGGGCGTCGCGGCAGCCCGGATCTCAGACGCTTCTTCCCCTGCCACGACCGGCTCGCTCGTCGGAAC
>Ga0114922_10003186_pt1 | contig 15316 bp, 13 predicted proteins | sample AartaG_FD_100975 | JGI IMG/M metagenome (GOLD analysis project Ga0114922, IMG submission 100975) | Deep subsurface microbial communities from Aarhus Bay to uncover new lineages of life (NeLLi) - Aarhus_00045 metaG | ecosystem: Environmental > Aquatic > Marine > Oceanic > Sediment | place...
TCACGGAAATGGAAAGTATAGTAAATCTATAATGGCGGCAACGAATCTTTTCCAGAACCCAGCATACTCAATTCTTTCTTCGGGCTTTTCTACTCCCTGAACGCTTGGTTCAGATTCTAATGGGCTTTCCTTTGCTGACTGAATACCGATATCTTTTGCTTCTTGAACCTTGTCTTTTACTTCCCCTGTGGGCAACTTTGTCAATTTCGTACCGCAAGAATTGCAGAAATTTTCGCTGTCACTAACCTTTGTTCCACAGTTCGGACAGAACATAATTCATCCCCTGAAGGATATGAAATAGAGTTGGTCAGTGCGGCTCAACTATTTCTAAATGTTTCTATTTATGTATCATTTTTTAGGGTTTTCCTGCCAAACCGCGGCACGTATCGATAGTGGCTGTGATCCAATGGGCGATGTGCTTGTTCTCAACTCTTGGGATATTGTCTGCAGCGAAAACAGAGATTCTTGCCTTGTGTCGTGTCTCTTGTGTCGAGCCTTGCCAATATGCGAATCTATGAAACGATATTAAGGAGAATTCAAGGTAATTGCAAGTTAAAAGAGAGAATTTTCCCGATGTTGGGAAAATAAAGCCCCGGGCAACTGTTGTTACCGGGGCTGAATATTGGAGCGGGCGATGGGACTCGAACCCACGACGTCCAGCTTGGGAAGCTGATCTTGCCTTCTTTTCCTGCCATCCGCAAACCTTTTAATATCAACCCGAAGCCGCATGGCTGCAGCATTTGCTTGCTTTCGGGCAATTGCCAAGAATTCACATAATTGCCAAGTTTTCACATGAAATCGGGCAAGAATTGGCAAGGTCTCCATGCGTTGTGGCCGTGGGGTCCCTGGCACTATGCGGATATCCTGGTTTCTGGGGTCCCTAGGGCCATAGGGGTTCCGGTGTGATGGGGTCCCCTTGTAATCTCACGAATTCTGGACTTGTTTTCGGGGAGCAGGTCACACTTTTTTGGAACAGGCCAACCAAATATTACCGAAATTAATGGCCCACCAGCTAAATTTCACATGATCTATGGTCAAGGTGAGTTTAGAATATAGGGTAAAAGTCCCCTATTTTTCTAATTCTCTGAATTAAAATGAATTAGCAGGAAATTTAGAATCAGAATGCTAAATATCATTTTCCAAATATAAAATAATCGGCGGCTTTCCGTTTTATAATGTGGATAACCGCATTTTTTGCCTTGCGTTTTTATCTTCTATTTATTAGTAAACTATGACATCAATATCATCTCTCTGGAAATAATTCCGCGGAATACCGTGTTTTCAAATACAATATTTTTTGCAGGAGTGTGACTATGGCAGAAAAAATGTTGATTTTTTGTGGGTCCGATGATCCCCAGAAGGCCTTTCCTCCTTTCATGCTGGGTTCCGGAGCATTGGCCACTGAAATGGAAGTGACCATGTTTTTTACTATGAGTGGCTTGAATATCATCACTAAAGGCAAGGCGGAAAAAATTGTACTGCCGGGAGCACCGAAAACATTACCGGAATTCATAAAAGTCATGCAAGAAGGCGGTACCAATATGATCGCCTGTTCGGCGGCTTTTCCGATTGCAGGGATAAAAGAAGAAGACTTGATTGAAGGTGTCGAATGCGGGGGTGTAGTAACCTTCGTGATCGAGGCCCAGGAGGCCAACGTAGTATTGACCTTTTAATTACCGGATAATCCAATTTTTAATTTAATCTAGAGGACTAGAATGTCAGACATTGATTTGAACTCTATCGAGGTGGCCAAAGTAATAGATGCCCGGGGAAGCGCTTGTCCCGGGCCACTCCTGGAAGCAAAAAAAGGGATTGGTACGGTATCCATTAATCAGACGATTGAAGTACTATCCGGTGACGCATCCACTAAAAATGACCTCCCCAGGTGGGCAAACAAGGTAGGACACGAATATCTGGGAGCTGTTGAAGCTGAAGGATACGATCGAATTTTTATTACCAGGAAGAAATAGTAGAAATACTACTATACCTCTGGGACTCGGTATCAGGAATTTATCTCCCTCGATACCTTGAAGTGGAATCCTGAGATGGAATCAAGTAACAGAATCTGAATGGTTCTTTATAGTTTTTTAACATTCCACAGATTGATCTATTGGTTTTTTGAGTTTTCTGAACAGCGAAAGTGTACTTGTTAAGGCCTTGGTTCCCGATATCAGAGACCGGTATATAAATAAGCCGGCTTTAATACCTCAGAATATCATTTTTTCTCATAGAGTATGCTTTATGGCCGAATCCGGTAATAACAGCAAACCAAAAATATTGATCCTGGCTACCGTTGCATGTGCATATCCCGGTGTCGACTATGTGGGGCAGAGCCATATAGAATATCCTCCGAACACTTATATTATCCGGGTACCTGCACCTGTAGTATTCCCGGAGAATTTTTACTTATACTGTTTCGAGAAAGGCATTAATGGGATTATTATCATGAGTTGCGGGCATGAATGTCCGTATGAAGGAGCCTATAAACGCTTAGCTGATAGGGTCAGCCGGGTGCATGAACAAATGAAAGAACGTAAGATCAATCCGAAACGTTTGAGACAATGTGCTATTTGTACTGTATGTGCCCGATCTTTCCTGAAAGAAATAAATCAGATGAATGCATTTCTGGAAGGAGAGCTTTCCACTGATTAATAAAACCGGAAATTAAGACCGTTTTCCCCAAGATATTTCAATTGGGATTCTAGACGAAATCTAAATCCAGAGTGTTCCACAAGAATGGGATCAAAAAGGTTATCAGTAGACGGAATGGTTGTCGGTGGGGGAATAGCCGGACTTCAGGCTGCACTCGACCTCGCCGACCAAGGTTTTAAGGTATTGATAGTCGAGAAAGAACCCAGCATCGGCGGGAAAATGATTGCTTTAAGCAAAGTTTTCCCAACCTTGGATTGTTCCAGTTGCATTTGCACACCCCGCATGTCCGCCGCAGCACACCACGAGAACATCAGCATCATGACCTACGCCGAGGTCAAAGAGAGTAAGCGCTGTAATGGTGTATTCGAAACAGTCGTTGAAAAGAAACCCCGGTATGTAGATGAAATTGATTGTATCGGTTGCCGTATATGCGAATACGAGTGCCCGGTGTCAGTACCCCATGAATTTGACTGCGGCCTGGGTACCCGGAAGGCGATATATATACCCTTTTCAACCGCGATCCCGCAAGTTGCCCTGATTGATGCAGATAACTGTATTTTCTGTGGCCGCTGCGAAAAAGTCTGTCCCACCGATGCAGTAAAATTTCTTCAAGAACCGGAAGAAATCATTGTGGAAACCGGCTCTATTATTATTACCACCGGCTTTCAACTGACTCCCATTGATGCCAAGGCTCAATACGGTGGGGGACAACTGCAGAACGTGGTGGGTCCACTGCAGGTGGAACGACTCCTGGCCCCGAACGGCCCTTACGGCAGGGTGCTGCGCCCTTCCGACGGGAAAATCCCCGATTCTGTAGCCTATATCCAGTGTGCCGGTTCACGTGACCAGAGCATCGGTGTGCCATACTGTTCGCGAGTCTGCTGCATGTATGCTATCAAGCAGGCTATGCTCCTGAGCGGGGTTCTGCCTCTGGTAGATATTACAATTTACTACATGGACATCCGGGCTTTCGGTAAGGGATTCGAGCAATTTTACCAGAACGCCAAGGCTATGGGAATAGAGTTTGTCAAAGGGAAGGTCGCCAAGATTACAGAAGACGAAAAACAGAACCCGATCCTGCGTGTTGAAATTATGGAAGAAGACAGCCGTGTTGAAGAACGCAAGCACGACATGGCGGTTTTATCTTTAGGAATTATACCAGATTGGGATCCTGCTGGAATTCTACCAGTTAAGACCGAAGAAGATCATTTCATCCGGCGGGCTGACCCTTATCTTGCCCCGATTGCTACAGGCGAAGAGGGAGTATTTGTTGCCGGAGTGGCTGCGGGACCTAAAGATATCCCTGACTCGATCATGGAAGCCGGCGCGGCTGCTATGGAAGCCTCGATCTATCTGAATCGGAATAAACAAAGATCAAAAAAATGACTCAGGTGCTGAGTTACTGGCAACATGCAGATTTCATTGTCGAACAAATCAAAGTAGGACTATAATGACAGAGCAAACCGAAAAAGCTATGGAAACCAATAAAGATTCGGAAAATGGAGAAATTCGTATTGGAGTTTATATCTGTCATTGCGGTGGTAATATTTCGGATGTAGTGGATGTGGATAAAGTAACTCAAGCGGTGGATAGTCTGCCGGATGTCGTTGTCGCTAAGAACTATGTATTCATGTGTTCTGATCCCGGTCAAAATTTGATAGTCGAAGATATACGGGAAAATAAGCTCAATCGTGTGGTAGTGGCTGCATGTTCACCGAGTCTTCATGAGCTCACCTTTCGCAAGACACTTTTACGGTCGGGATTGAATCCCTTTTTGTTCGAACCGGTTAATATCCGGGAACAAGTGAGCTGGGCTCACCACTCGGTTCCCGGTGAGGCTACCGAGAAAGCGATCAGCCTGGTCGCCGCTGGTGTGGCCAAAGCCAGGTTGATCCATTCGCTGGAACTCATCCGCATCAGGGCAAAAAAGCACGTGGTGGTCATAGGCGGTGGTGTAAGCGGCCTGCGTTCTGCCCAGGCTCTTTCTCGCCGGGGATTCAAGGTTACCCTGTTGGAGCGTGAACCCTTTTTAGGTGGAAGGATGGCACAACTCGGCCGTCTTTATCCCACGGAAGACTCAGCCCGCGACCTTCTTCAAAGTCTGCTGTCCGAATTGATTGAAGATCCTAACATCACAATACATACATTAGCTGAGGTTACAGGGGTCTCAGGTTATATGGGTGACTTTCGTTTGAAAGTTCAGCTGAATCCCCGCGGAGTAACAGAGGAACTAGGCTCCAGACAGTTCGAGACAGCTATCGCATCCTGCCCTGTCTCTGTAAAAAGCGAGTTCGACTACGGTCTAGTCCAACGCAAGGCGATTTATCTGTTGTATCATGGTTGCTATCCAGAGATTCTCGCCATTGACTGGGAAGCATGCACACGATGTGGGAAATGCGCGGAAGCAACCAACAGTAAGGGTATCATTCTTTATGCACAGCCAGAGGAGATAAAACTGGATGCGGGGGCTATCGTCCTGGCTACAGGATTCGATAATTATGAGCCACGCCGAGGTGAATTCGGCTACGGAGAATACCCACAGGTTATCACCTTGCCGCAACTAAAACGTATATTGGATCCAGAGGGGCCTACCAGTGGCAACTTGGAGTACAATGGCCGACCTGTAAAAAATTTGGCTTTGATACACTGTGTAGGCAGTCGGCAAATAGAGGGAATTCACGAGCCGGGAGCTGATGGAAATATTAACAATTACTGTTCACGTTTCTGCTGTACTGCTACCCTTCAAGTTGCCAATGAGATCTGTGAGAGATTTCCAGAGGTCAATGTTTTTGACTTCTACCAGGATATACGCACTTATGGGCGGGGACACGAGGACTACTATGAGAATGCTTCTAAGAATGATGTTCTTTTTTTTCGCTACCGTGCCGAGGAACCACCCGAGGTTACAGGATTGCAGGATACAGATTATCCCCCCTTACTTATTAAAGTTAAAGATACACTCACCTGGGGAGAGGAGATTGAGGTCCCGGTCGATTTGATAGTATTATCCACTGGAATGGTTCCCCGCGATATAAGTAATCTGATAGAGATGCTCAAGCTTCCCAGAGGCGCCGATCGCTTTTTACAGGAGGTGCATCCAAAACTGCAGCCGGTCGAGTCGGCTGTAAGAGGTGTTTTTCTCGCTGGAACATGCCAAGGCCCGATGGATATCAGCGAAAGCTGTGCAGCGGCTGGAGCCGTTGCTGCCAAGACCGTAGCATTGCTTGCTAAAGGATATATCGAGTCTGATCCATTCATAGCCGAAGTGGATCTTGAGCAGTGCGAGGGTACTGGGAAATGTGTTGAAGCCTGTAATTTTAATAATGCGATCACCTTGGCAGAGTATAAGAAAAACGGTAAAAAAGTAAAACGTGCAAAAGTCAATACTACAATGTGCAAGGGCTGCGGGATGTGTGTGCCGGAATGTCCGCACGGCGCCATTCAAATAAATGGATGGCGGTTGGATCAATACCAGGCGATGGTGGATGCCATAGTTGCTGAACACTGAAAAACGACCGATTCAAAATGATCCGTAACAACAGCAAAGCAACTAAAGAGAAGCTGAAAAAACCGATTCAGGTTTTTCGAGAAAAGCATGCGGGTATATCAAAAGAGTCGAGAGAGAGTTATAGCAAACAGACACAGCTTCGTAAAAAAATCTCGGAATCGCTTAAAGAGAAGCCCAGGACAGTACCTGAAATTTCCGAGATTACCGGTATACCCAGTCACGAAATCTTATGGTTCCTTATGGGAATGAAAAAGTATGGAGAAGTAATCGAAGGTGAGGAACGGGACAGCTACTATGAATACTCATTGAAAGCATAAGAGTAAAAGAAAGAGGTGAAAGACAGTTGAGTATCAGGGTGGACCCCACATTTCTAAAAGAAATCAAGAAATACGGCGCCTTTGATATAAGCGCATGCTTTAACTGTGGAAATTGTACGGCTGTTTGTCCCTTATCTGAGGGCCGGGATAATTTTCCCAGGAAAATGATCCGCTACAGTCAGTTGGGTCTTCGAGACCGCTTGATTGCCAGCAAAGAGTTCTGGCTGTGCTACTACTGCGGTGAATGTTCCGATACCTGTCCGCGCCTGGCTGAACCTGGAGAGTTTATGGCTTCGGCCAGACGTTATCTCATCTCCTCTTTCGATCTCAGCGGTATCTCTCGACTGCTCTACACCTCGAAAATCTTCACAGCAATCTTCATGATAATCCTGAGCGGTTTGTTCTCCCTGGTGTTGCTTTACGATAAGGGGGCCATGGAACTCGCAACGCCGGCAATGTTCCAATTCATAACTTTTGAGATAATCCACGGTCTGGGATTGGCGGTAATCGCTGCGGCGGTTATTATTGCTCTGGTTGGTGTACTACGTATGATAAAAGTTATGAAAGGATCTCTGGAATACGCACAAACGGAAGAGAAGACCGATCAAAAAAGCTCGCCCCTGATTTCGCGTCTAATTCCAGCCGTTAAAAACGTTGCTGCTGAACTCGCTGTTTTAAAACGCTATCGTGACTGCGAAGAAGAGCCGAAGCCCCCATGGTATATCAGTCACTGGTTTATTCACTGGACAATCATGTGGGGATTCATTGGCTTACTCGTGGCAACAAGCCTCGATTACCTGTTGATGATGGTGGCCGACAAAATACCTGCGCAACCCGACCACTTATGGTATCCAACCCGGATGTTGGGTAATGTGGCTGGCTTGGTTTTAATGTACGGCACCAGCCTGGCAATTATTTACCGATTTACTAAACCAGACAAATATTATTCCCACTCACTCCTGTCTGACTGGTTATTTCTATGGCTTCTATTCTTAGAAGGATTGACAGGCTTTATTGTGGAACTGGCCATTTATCTCCCTACAGGTACTATATGGGGATATGTTATCTTTTTTGTACACGTGGTAATAGGTATGGAAATAGTCGTCCTTCTTCCCTTCACCAAATTCGCCCATGCTGTTTATCGACCCCTCGCCTTGTTAATCTATAACCTGTCAAACTCGATTGAGAACCCGAAATAGCTGTGACCTTTTGAGCGAAATGTCACATATTAGCACCAATGACACCATTTAACACCATTGCTGACACAAGCTGACACAGCATGATAATTCGTATCATTGGTGGCATTCATATTCCTAAAGTATCTTGGACTGCTGGTGAGGCTGACATTTGAGATTCAAGCCTGAAGGAAGTTGGCAAGTCGAACGGAAGATATAAATCTGGCTTTGACAGTCAGGGGTTTAGGTAATATTTCAACAATTTGAAAGGAGTGAAGAAAAAACAGTCAATAACCACCCCTAAAAGGCGCGGTTATTGGCTTCCATCCCAGCCGAATTCATCCTCAACCGCAATCCTGGTGCCCAGCTGGCTGTCACCACAATCGTGCCGAGATCCTCGACATCCTGTGCGAATGCAAAAAGCGGGAATAAGAAGATAGAGCTAATGGATCGAAGGGGAGGGAGCTTGAATCTTTTCATCGTTCTTCCTCCTTTAAACGTGAAAGGCGTGGAATGAACCAGACTTCCATCCCAAGGTTTTCCGGCTCGGGAGCGGACCTTTTCTGGACGGGCCTTCCCGCCCTTGACAGGGCAGTGGCCTCATCCGGTCCGTGGCATGCTCCCCACGGCTGCACGTCAGCGCGGGTTTGGCTACCCGACTTCCCTTGCAAGACAGAAGTGCGATTATTTGTCAGGAAGATCAATTCATCCTGACTATGTTCAGGTTTTTGAAAAGCAAGCTTTTAGCTGCTGCTGGATAATAGTTGTGATTGCCTGGAATGTCAAGAATTGAGATTTTTTCACCCTATGTCAGGCATGCGTGAATAAAACAGTTAGTAATACTTAGTACTGTCCGTTTAACTAACAGGCAGAAAGAAAAAGATTATTTTTTCATGTTACTTTTGTAACCAAAAGTAACCAAACAAACGTACCGTTTGATCACAGTGTTTTTCCGCGGGCCAATATTGGCTGAGTTTGTAAAATGGTTAATCGCGTTAGTGATCAAACCGTAGGTTTGCGGGGCGCAAACTCGACTTCCAATACAGCTTTTGTATCTTTTGTTGTTTTCCAGGTAAAAAGGCACTCCTTACGAGCTCGCCTGATTCGGCTTGAGCCAGGCAAGCCGAATCAATGGCATGCCCACCGGTCTGGCTTCACTCTGCCTGGGATGGAAATTACCCGGCCTTTACACGCTCCTATGGAGTTTCTCGAACATGCGGCCCTGATGAGGCGGCCTGTGGCCGCTGGGGGAAAGTACTGAAACCCCAGGGTAATGATAGTCCTTTGAAAAAATGATAATACTGGAACTGGTTTGTTTTTCAGAAAAAATCTAATCCACCAAACAAATCTCAAAGTTAATCGGACATTGTTGAATAATACTGATAGAACACAAAACACAAAAAGCCCCGGCAACTGCTGTTACCGGGGGCTAAATATTGGAGCGGGCGATGGGACTCGAACCCACGACGTCCAGCTTGGGAAGCGGCTAAAGGCTGAAATTATAACGAATTGAAAATCAAGGCAAAAGCGCATCCAGCGAGCACTTGCCCGCTTCCGCAGCTTGCGCTAAAAGAGAGGGGTCGGGTTTGCTCCTGGCCCGGCCCCTTATTAAGAATTTTTTTCAAGCTTTTTATCTCTTTTCTCGATTTTTTTTCTTTCTTCTTCAGGTAAGCTTGAGTACAGATCATCAATTTTTTTTAAACGAGTTATTCTATCATAAGCGATATAATTAATAAGATTAAATAACTTAAGCGCAGTTTGCCGATCATCTCTTATATCTAACTCACCGGGATGTACTGCATTATTGCCTATTACTCGAATAATATCTAAAGACTGTTGAATTTTTTGAGGAAGTCCGTCTTTAACTAATAAGGCAATATCCCTATTAATATTTTTACCAGATTTTCCAAGTTGTTTACATAATTTTTGAATACAAAGTCTTAATAATGCAGTGGAACCCCTTGGTGAATCGTATGCGATTTTTCTTGCTTCGTTATAATCTAAAATAACTTCAGAATCAAGATCGGGATTTGGAGGGGGAGCGAATGCAACTTTGGGTGCAACGAGTTCTTCATTATACCACAAACAGATACCTTCACAGCAAGTACAACATGAAATAAAAATATTCTTCTCAAGTAATGATTTATTTTTATCCGTGCCTGAAAGAATTGGAGTCTGGTAAATTAGAATAGAATCTGACTTTTCCGTCCAAATCGGTGAAGTAAGCCAATCATGCTGAGATAAAGTGTCGCAATGTGGGCAGGTGAAGGATTTGCTTTTAAAAGTAGGACTTTTGAATGCACTCATTTTTCCACCCCTCTAAAAAATGTTATTCAACTTTAATATATGATACCACAAAATACAAAAAGAATATTCTCATTAAATTCAGCATCCAAATATACTGGGTATAGCCGTGCAGTCGTAGAATACTGGTTAAATACCGGCCTACTTGAATATGAAGAAGTTCCGACTCACGGCGGCATCGCGCTCGCACCCGGGTCAAGGGTAAAAGTAACCTATATCCGTATAACACAATAAGCCCCGGAACAGTTGTTACCGGGGCTAAATATTGGAGCGGGCGATGGGACTCGAACCCACGACGTCCAGCTTGGGAAGCTGAACCACACTGTTTTCTATCTGCCTTTCAAAACCCTTATAGAATCAATTCAAAGGCGCACGATTGCCACATTTACGCCAATTTACTTATTAAACAAAGAGGTTGGATAGATCAGATATTTCTGATTTATTTTGGCAAGAATTTGGCAGTTTTTTGGCAGTTTGTATTATTAGACAATGCACTTCTGATCATTAGGCTGCAGGTTCTAATCCTTCAAAGGGTGCCAGATAAAAAGCGGCTTTCCCATGTTATATGCGGGTTTGTTGCTTTTTTTATGCTCATCCTTCTCCACCCTACGCCATCACGAAATATCACTCATTATCACAAACTTTCTACAATCTACTACGGACAGAAAACGGACGAGGGGTGGTGATGGGGATCCGAGTGACTACATCGAAAGAATACTTCCAGAACTATATCGATATTTTTATCCAGAGAATGCCGAAATATGCTATCGAGTATCCCAGCGGCTGGCGGATGCGAAAAGGGCCACTTACTGACTTCACGATCCAGAAACATCTCGACAGGAAACAAACTGTCGGAACGCTGGGACGCTGGTATCCAGAGTATGCGGTTCTCGATATGGACAGCGTGAGCGAGGAAACGGTTGATCGTATCAGGGAAACGTTAAATCTCAATGAAGACAATTCCATGCTACTGAGCAGCGAAAGCCCAGACAGTTACCACCTTTTGTTCAAGCCGGTCTATAATGACAATCCTCCAACCCTACGACTACTAAAAGACGTCTTTGATCCTTTTTGCAAGATGCGTGGTATCGAAATCTATCCGCAGAAGAAGCGGGTTATCAGGGCACCGTTTGACGCTCACCACCGACGCATGGATATCGAATACTCCCACATAGACAACTGGCAACAGCAGCTTTACTGGTTCGAGAAATTGGATGCTTTCGATCTTTCCGGTGTAGAATATCACCAACCTGAACTGAGTTTATGGCTACCGAAACAACCATTACCAGGTGTCAGTACATATACGGAAGGCCAAGAGCTGTTTCAATACGGTTTACAGAGACCATCATCTCGCCACGAGGCACAGTTCAAAGTACTGTACTATCTTTTTCAAAAGAACATCCCCCAAAGTGAAGCGGAACAAATAGTATGGCATTGGATTAATAAGCTGCACAACGGGTTCTCCGAGACGATCCTTATCAATCCCTCAGAAGTTAGAGCACACATTAACCGTCAGGCCACTAAGATTTACAGCGATTACGAGCATGCCCGTGTGTATCCCAATAGCACACACAATCGGCATCACGGGTATATAACCGAGCCCGATATCCAAGAAATTGTCAGGATATGTCAAGGCTCGATACCACGAATCAAGTTTCTTTTCAACCTAATTAAATACTCCTATCCCAGGCGTCACAGGATAGTTTTAAGGTTACATACTAACAAGTTTATCGCATGGTCAGGACACAGGACCTATCAGAAATACCTGACCGAATTGGAAGTAAAAGGAATTGCTTCACGTGGATCTGGATATCTGGCAGGAGCTTTCTCGAAACCGTTGAAGGTGAACTGGAATTACAAAGATGCAAGCGACGCAGTTCTCTTGGGTGGACGATCAATTGATACCCTGAATAGTACGGTAAGGCAAATATACCAGGCGAGGGATTTCCGGGATATGTTGACGGGTGCTGGAGCATATAGAACAACTGCTATTGAGGCTGTAAAACGCATATATGAAGAGAATTAGACAGAATAAGAGAGTAACTAACCGTGTGTCAGAAAAGGCAAAACATATGATTAACGTATTAAAGCCTTTAAAAGTTCTTGAAAAAGAGTATTTAAGGCTAATTTAGCCGAGTTCGACCTAAAAAATGAACAATTATGATCCCAAAAAAGACAAAATTCTAAAGAGCTGGCGGATTCCAGTTACAGAAAACCAGGCTGCCGTTATAAATCTTGTCTCTTATGATGGTGGAGATCCACGGCTGCAAATCGGAGTTCTTGAGATTAGCCAGAGTGATGGGGTTATTTATAGCCGAATCAAGCGGTGGGATTGGGATTCGCTATTGCAACTGAAGGATGTTATTGACCAGGCCCTTGAAAAAATGGATAAACTTGCGGTAAAAGCGTCCAAATCGGTTTAAAACCGAAGCGCATTTTAGACATAGATAGCTAAAAGCTTAATTTATAATTGATCGTTGAAAGAAAGGTATTAGATTGAAATGGTTTGGCGAAAAGATGCTGCCCAGGGGATTGCCTGAGCTAATATATCAGGTTACGCCAGATTGGATATTGGATGATCTCAAGGTTGTGGTTTTGCCGCGAAAAGAGAAAAAAGGAGTTAGCGGACGGATTGGTTGGCACGGATGTTGGCTTATGAGACTTTATACCACAGTAATATTGGCCCGCACCAGTCATAATTTAGGTGTGAGGAGTTTTAATTATTGGCTGGAGTTTCTTCGTACTGCCCTGCATGAAATTGGTCATATAGCAGATCCCCGGAATTGGGCCGCTGGTTATGGCTGTCGTTATGAAAATGACCATAATTACTATTTTTATATCGAAAGCCTTGCGGATGCTTGGAGAGATAAAACAATTGCTTTAATAAAAAGCAGAGATGATAGAGTAGGACAACCTAAAGGATGGATTGGTGGATTGCCAGGTATTTATTTGATTCGGCATAGCAATTGGGCAAAAGAAACTCAATCTAAATGTGATGGTAAATATCAAAAACGCATGGCCGATGTTCGAGCTTATAAGTGTGTTGGGCAAATGAGCTTGAGCCATGTGGCCGAAAGGTTTTGTTCCAAATTGGATATCCACTCTTATGAAGTGACGCAAAGCCAGAAAAAACTAAGGAGGCTTATAAAGAAAATAGCGCCGGATCTTGGGATTACAAGACACTATATCGATAAAGCTGGAAGGAAGCATCTGTTTTTTACATACGGAGAGAGCATTCGGGTCGGCGAAGCTTTACTAAGAACTATGAAAGAAAATGGATTGCTTCAACATATCGAAAGGGAACGGGCTATAAAAGAAAAAATACAAACTCACGAGGAGGAACTTGCTGACTTTGAGCGGCCTGTTTGATAATTTCTGATTATATTGGTTTTTATACCCCAGAGTGTGCCCGACAAAATAACGAAACCCAGGGATGCTCTATAATCAACGAACGCCAACCGGATAGTGGTAAGGTGAGGGGAGAATCGACCAAAGCCAGGCTCGGCATGACCGAGAAAGAAGTTGCACTGCCGGCGCCGGACTGACCCTCAAGCCTTCAGTGAACGAACCAGCGAGACGAAGTCGACCCCCGATCTAGGAGTCCCTTAACTTTACTGTACTTTCTCTTCGCACGTATTATTTGAGATCTGGGAAAAAATTAAACTCCTGGGAAAAAAGTTTTTTTTCGACATACAATTGTTAGTGACATATTATTAAACGAAAAGCAGGTAATACCGCCGTTTACACTCCGCTAAATGCTACACTTTTAAAACGACGTTTACATTCCACAAGCAGCTCGAAAGACTGGATCTTATAGTTCTGGATGACTTGGGTGTCTCTTCTATGACCGACCCTGAAAGAAGAAACCTGCTGGAGGTCATCGAGGACAGAAATGGATCAGCTTCGACTCTCGTTGCCAGTCAACTGCCCATTGAAAAATGGTTCGAGATCATCGGCGAACCTACCATCGCTGATGCCATCCTGGACCGTCTCGTGCACAACGCCCATAAGATAAATCTCAAGGGCGATTCCATGAGAAAAAGACGTTCCCTCTTGACTAAAAATAACGACTGTGTTAACAACTAAAACAACAGCGTCGCTACGCTCCGATTCCGGTGGCCGAAATACTCCGGATTTACCGGCCGATTTGAGCGGAATAGGCAGTAAATAAGCAGGATGTGTCTAGCCAACATTGTGAAATGCAGAGATCAAGATAAGGGCAGAGCGCAGAAATCCGCATATCACGAGCCGATTCAGAGACGAACGGCAGTTAGGCAAGGGTTAGGTATACCCGGCAGGAATTTTTTCTGAAATGGGGCTGTGATATGGGGGTAGAGAGCAGGAAATGGATACACTGGCAGCGAAGGGCCAGACATGGCCTGAGAGTGCGAGAAATGCGATCTGAGCAACGATCTTGCGTTACCTATACCCCACAAGGGAGAGGGGGGGAGGGCATAGACTGTGAAGATAAAAGCTATTGTTCGGCAAATAGAAGACGGCAGCTACATTGCAGAGATTGCCGGTATTCCATTAATACTAGGCGGAGAGGTGATTGAAGGAGATACAATGGAGGAACTGGTTGAGAACATTCAAGATCAGGCCGAGAGGATAATTGTTGCATATCAAGATTTAAAGGCTGAAGAGTTATTTATAATAGAACACATGCCCGGCGGTGAAGTTACGGACTGGAAGGTGATAGAGGTTGAAGTCGATTAATAGAAAAGAGGCTGGCAGTCAACAATTAAAGCTTCTAAGGGCCATAGTGAAGATCTGGCCTGCCCTATCAATCCCCTCATAATTTCTGGATTCGTTTTCGGGGAGCGGGTCAAATTTGCTTCTAAAAATGTTTAGAAAAAATCCTCTTAACTAGTCAAGCCCCTAATTTAATTTCAAGTCATTGAAGTGTCTTATGTGATTTCCCGCTGTCCTGTTTTCTCAGCTTTCGTTTACCTCCAACATTGTTCCCGACAATGTTCTTTGTCTTGGTGAAAAGATTAAGTGCTCAATTGTTAGCAAACTATTATGCGCAGCTGCTGCTGTGGCAGGGATGAGCTCGTCATGATCGATAACGAGCTAGAGCAATATTCAAAGCGAGTTTGTTTTTGCCCGCGCCGCCCTTAAGGCTTTGGAAGAGCGGAGAGTTATAGATATATTTCGCCAGCACTCTTCGGAAATAGGACTTGTGTATTGTTGTTCTAATGGCACCCTGGTCAGCAAGGGATCATCGATAGATGCAGTCCGATAAAGCAGCCGGTTTGCCCCAAGTCCGCGGAGTTACTTAGCTTTTCAATACCTGTCACCCACCGATCAGAGCCACCCTGCCGCTTGTCATTTCAGGCTCTTTCCTTGCCCCATCGACA
>Ga0114922_10003187_pt1 | contig 15315 bp, 12 predicted proteins | sample AartaG_FD_100975 | JGI IMG/M metagenome (GOLD analysis project Ga0114922, IMG submission 100975) | Deep subsurface microbial communities from Aarhus Bay to uncover new lineages of life (NeLLi) - Aarhus_00045 metaG | ecosystem: Environmental > Aquatic > Marine > Oceanic > Sediment | place...
CGACAGTCATAAGTTCTCGCGGTTGTAAAGGCCTAGTTTTCCAGGGTTTATGATCCTCTCCGAATAAAACGGTGCTTCGGCAGATTGCCCAAAGCAGCCTAAAATAGCTCCTGTGCCCGCCATAGAGGGAATTCATGGCCAAGAACTTATGACTGTCGAGCACTGTTATCCTGGACATTCTTGTTGTCCTGCGCGCATTGTTGGCCGCGGCGGAGCCGCGCTGGGGGACTCGCTCGGTTGTGCTCTTGGCGACCTATCCCGGCACTGCGTGCTGGGCTACAGTCAAACACTCCTACCGGGCATGTTCAGCGAGATGCGGCAAAAAAGATGCCCGCCGATTCTGTCACGGCCCCATGGCGATGTGCCGTCCAGTCGACGATGGCGTTCCCAAGGTCATGCCACTATTATGGTGGGAGCCGTTCAGACCACGCATCCGCAGGGAGGAACGTGAATGGAGTCCTGTCGTCACACTGCAAAGCGTTTCAGCCTTGTGCTTCTTGCGCTCGCGCCGCTTGTCGGATGCAGCCATTCGCCACGTGCGATCGTCAGCTTCCAGCGGCGGCTCGAGCCGAGCCATCCGCTTGTGTCATCGCCCAACGAGAAGCTGCAAATCGGGATCATCCCGGTTCTGAAGGTGCCACCTGGTGTGACCAACGTGGAGCAGGGTGTGCCCCAACCCGGATCGCCGACTCTCCGGCAACGGGCGGCGACGCAGGATTCAGTGAATCAGGAGAGGCAGTTCCGGCAGAAGCACAAGGTGGACGGCAGCTATCAGGAACAGATCCACGGGCTGTCGGAACGGTTGGCCGACGCAATCCAAGCGCTGATGACCCGCGAGATTGACACACAGGGGCTGGCCATTGGAATCGTCGACCGCAGGAACGTATCGCATACTCAGCGTGAAAAGGCCCTGATCCAAGCCGGTCTGGTCAAGCCGGATCCAGACGCCGACTACGGACCGGATCTGAGTATCAGCACGTGGGTCTTTGTGGACATCGAGGCAGAAAAACACGTCTTGGTCGGCACCGGACAGGCCCTTGCGCCGGAGAGTCTTGCCGGCCTTGCACGGGCCCATCTTCCCCGGACCAAGGCGTTTCGGACGATAGGCCGCAGCATCACCGTTCGCGGAACCGTTACGCTCTCACGCTTGAACGCGCAGGCGGAGTACACGTACCGCCTGGACGAAACGGACTGGGATGAGAAGAAAACCAACGCCCTGTGGGGCAGCGACCGAACCGAACAAGACTTGTCTGCACAATCGAAGGTCATAAGTGACATCATCACTAAGACTGCGCGTCAGTTCGTCGGTGCGCTGCTGGGCGCGGACCTCGATCCGGTCGACGAGACAATTAAATCTTCATCTAACGAATACTGCAAAAGCGGTGTCCTAAAGTTGGCGGCAAATGACTGGCAGGAGGCTCTGGCCGACTTCGAGCAGGCCATACGCGAGGAATCCTCCGACGATCGCGCTCACTTCGGCGCGGGCCTTGCCTGCGAGAAGATGGGTCGATTCGAGGACGCCTGCAAGCACTACAGTCAGGCTTATAGTATTGACGATGAGGAAGATTACTACCGATCCAGGGAACGCGTGAAACAGAAACAGTAGTGGGTGCCGTCCGATTGCCGGCCGTACCGTTGGCACAACTGCGTCTTGGGCGAACGGGCCGTGCTTGTTTGGCTCGCGCGACGGATTGCCTAAAAAGGAGACCCGGAGTATGCGAGGAAGCGTGGTTATCCCGGCCATCGCCGTGGCGATGGGTTGTGTCCCGTCGCAAGGCGTTGCCGCCGACACCGTGACCGTGAAGGTCAAAGGCCGTAGCGCGATCAGCGAGGCTGTGGCCAAAAACGACGCACGGCGCAACGCGATCGAGCAGGCCGGCAAGGTGCACGTCGTCAGCCGCTCCGAGGTTCGTAACGCCGTCCTGGCACAAGACATCATCAAGACCCGGGCTGACGGGTTGATCATCAAGCAAGACTTCAAACCGGCGGTCAAGGACGCCCAGGGCGTGTGGGTCGTGGAATTGGTGGCCCAGGTCTCCAAGGAGAAGCTGGACGCCACATGGGCGGAAGTGGCCAACGTTCTGGAGCAGATCGGGCAGCCGACCATCATGCTCTTTTTTGATGATATCATCCAGTTGAGCGGCGTTGCGCCGGGTTTGCAGCGCGCCCAGGGCGATCTGGCGGAGAGAGTGATCGCGCGACCGTCCATTGTCGGAAACCAGTTGTCAGGCCTGCTCAGCGAGTACGGTTTCCAGATCAAGATCGGAAAGCGTGCGGAAGCGCTGCTGGTCCGCGACAAGACGCGCGCCACAGTCAAGCAGGATTTTGAGCTGCTGGCCGCCTATGCGTGGGACAACGGGGCTGACTTGTACATCGAGGGCTACGCCAAAGCCAGCGGCCCGTTCCCGGTGCCGTCGTTGGGCGACGGGTATCCGACGGTCTACCAGTGGAAGACGTTCGGGCAATGCAAAGCTTACTGGGCGGATAACGCCGGTCAGCTCCTGGCCCCGCCGGCCATGGAGGCGGAAAGCGCGTCAAAATACAGGGGCGACGACGGCGCCATGCGGGCCTTGGATCTGACAGGAGTGGACCTTGGCCGAGAAATGGTCTTCATGCTCCTCGACAAGCTAACCCGCCGCGCCTTGGACGGGGTGGTCATATCCATGCACATTGAAAACGTCAAGGACGACGACACGTTGTTCGCCATCGAAGACGCGTTGAACACGGTGGAAGGTGTGCTGAGCGTCAACGAGGAATCTTACAACGGTTCACTATGGATCGCGCGAGTCAAGACGAAGTTACACACCAGGAATCTCGCGCGCGCCATCGTCCGGCAGCTCAACCCGAGGTTCGATGGATTCGAGTTAAAGACATCCGGCCAACGATCCATGAACGTCATGCGACTGCGAGTCGAAAAGAAAACGAAGTAGGTGAGAGGAGTCCATCCTCGACTGTTTTGGAGCGTGGGGAAGCATCTGGACGCGAGAACCGCTCAGCCACTCACGCTCGCTCGGTGTTTCTGCCAATAGTACCGCCTGGTAGGAACCTCTGTGGCACCGGTTTCCAACCGTTGAACAACGCAGGTCAAAAACCCGTGCCACACGCGATGGATCGTGTGCGACATGCGATCTTACTTCGACGGAGGCAATCGGAACGGCCCCGGTTGCAGCTTTTCGACGCATGATGTGTCCACTGGTTGGTCCGGGTGTTTGAGAAATTCGCTCATGATTCCGGTGAGGCATGGCCCGCCCACGCCGTGGGAACCCGGAGCGACGACGTGGGTGCCCTTGCTCAAGTGGCTTGCCGCCTCGGCGCCCCATCTCGGCGGTGTCACCGGGTCGAGTGAGCCCGACAGGAGCAGAACCGGGACGTCCACCCGGACCGGCTCGCCATACTTGGCCGGCAGGCTTGACTTCGGCCAGAACTTGCAGACTTCCATCTGTCGCCGCACGCGGCCAGCGCCGAGAAACGTGCCGCGCGTTTCACGTTCGATTTCCCCCGGTTCGATGCGGGCCACGTCCTCAGCACAGGTAACACACAGCAGCATGCCAAACGCCAGGCTGTTGCGCAGGGCGCGGTTTTGCATCATGCCCCGCTGTGCAAAGGGGGCGTAGTCGCATTCGTAAGCATGGAGGATCAACCGCGCGACGTCGCTATGGTCGTAGTACATGATGGTACGCAGGGCTTCGGCGAATGCTTCGCGCGACAGACGAACCTTGACACACTCGCCGGTGATCGGGTGTTGAACCGTCGCCTCGGCCTGCTCTTTGTCCAACCGCTCGAGCACGGTCCGGAACTTCTTGCGCAGATCGCCGAAGACGGCGCGGCGCTGTGCCTTTGCGTCATTCAGTTCGAAGATCTTGTCGAGCGCGTCCTGAGCGGCGCGGGCGTGGAACAGCGGGTTCTTGAAGGCAATTGGCGCGACGCTGTTGAGGATCGCGCAACGAACCGTCTCCGGATGGCGTCGCATGTAGACCAGCTCGGCCCGGGAACCGTACGAACCGCCGTAGAGGTTTATTTTCTCGTAGCCCAACGCCTGGCGCAGGTCGTTAACGTCGTCCATCGCTTCCGGCGTCGAGTAGTGGCGCAGATCGGCCCGTCGCCTCAGTTTCTGCAGACACTCGCGAAACGTAGCGACGCTGAAGACCGGTTCGAGATAGCCCTGAAGGTTGTCGTCGCTGCCGGGCAGTTCGCACGCCAGACGGTTGTTGCCGCCGGTACCGCGCTGGCTGACCAGAACGATGTCGCGGGTTTGGCGTATCCAATGCCGTGACCAGCGCCCCGTCTGCCAGGCGATGTTCTGACCGGGACCGCCCGCGAACACGAACACAGGGTCCGGCTTGCCCGGCTCTTCCAGCGCCGGCAGCACCACAACGTCCAACTCCAGCACACGACCGGACTGGGCCTCGCGATCCTCATACACGCGGAACGAACCGCGCCGCATCGGCGTCCCGCTCGCTTCATGCGTACCGTCGCGAAGTTGAAGCCGCGGTTTGATTGCCTCCTGCGCACATGCGCTTGCGGCCATCCCGATCAGGAACACGATCGTCGCGCGTCGCGTAAATTGTGAACGGGTTCCCTTTGAAGCTGTCGTTAACGTCATCAACAGGGCCCTCTCATTCTGCGGAGGTTTATGTCACGACTTCTGGGGAAAAGCGTAACATGACACCGGCGTCAGGGAAACACTGGAATGGGTCGATCCCTGTACCGCTCGATGACGGGCAACAAGACTCTTCGCCAGAACCTGGCACTGGCGTGATTCCCGCGTCTGAGTATCGCCCAATCCAGATCGCCGTGCTGGTTGAACACGAACAGCGGGTGATAGTGTCTTGGCTCGGGGTTCAAGTAGAATTCTTGAGGTCGGTTTTGTGAGAGACTGTAAACGGCGCTCGAAAAACGTAGCGCTGCGGCCCCAGGGGATTGACCCACCGCGCCGGCGGCAGCTCGATGTGGCCTGCGCGATGCAACGCCAGCAGCAATCCGCGACAGACCATGTCCCGCAGGACGCCGTTGGGCTGGACCCAGTTCCAGTTGGATGACTACAGGTGTCCAGGGGACGACGGTCCTCCGCGTGGCGGCCACTGCTGCGACTGGATCGAGGATGGGGCGACATCGTCGTTCGACTGGTACGGCAACAGCTACGCCGCCAACGTCTTCCTAACCGGCCTTAGCAGCGGCAGCGGTGAGCTGAAAAGCAACTCGCCGTACTTGCGGCCGATCTCGCGCGTTCCGAACGCGGCCCGAACGATATATTACGAAGAGAACATCAGGCGGTGGGCCTGGGCGGCCCGGGAGGACTGGTGCGATTTCATCGTTGGCATCAATGTCGGCCCGCTTGGAACGCTGGGCGGCTGGCACGGCGACGACTGGACTTACACTCGGTCTTTTGTGGACGCCCATGCGGAATACCAGAAGATCCTGATTGAAGAGACCCGGGATTCGGCTGGGTTCTATGAGCACTACCGGACCGAGTGGATGGATTTCGTTCCGTACTCAAACTACGGGTGCCTAAAGGACCCAGGGACGACTTATCCCGAATGGAGTTTCTACCGTTGCATCATCATTCGCGGCGACGGTTGGCAGAAGGACACCCTGCCTGCCCCGACCGTTTGTACGAACCTCATCAATCCGATGAGAGGTCGACCTTCATACGAGGCCTGCGTATGTGAGCAAGGCTGTCCTTGTCCCTAGTAGACGGGCGGAGAGGCCTACGTTTCTCTAACAAAACAGGTGTGGCACGGGTTTTCAAGCCGTGTTGTTCACAGGTTGGAAACTGGTGCCACAAATGTTGTTAGAGTCTGTCAGTGTTCTTTGCCGAGGTACTCGTGATTCTCGGTCTTGATACGGAGTCTGTCGCCGTTTTTGATGAATAGTGGGACGTTGACCGTAAGCCCGCCGGCCAGCCTGGCTTCTTTCTGGACGTTCGTGGCTCCCCCGGCGTGCTCGACTGGAGACGTCTCGACCACTTCCAGCACAACTACCGGCGGAAGTTGGATGGCGACAATCTGTTCATCGATGCGCAAGAAGCGATAGGTCTCCTGCTCGACCAAGAACGGGGCGGCATCCGCGAGGATGTCTTCGCCAAGGGGATACTGCTCAAACGACTCGGTGTCCATGAAGACCCTGTCCCGCCCGGAGGCGTAAAGGTACTGCATGGAGCAGGTTTCGGCTGGAACCTCGTCGAGTTCGCCCAGCTCGGCGAGCGTGCGGTCTACCGGATGACCGTCTTTTACGGACCGAAGCTTCACATGCACCGTCGGTCGCTGCTTGCCCGTGCGGGCTACCGTGAAATCGGCGACGGTGAACAGGTGCCCTTGGTGCCGGATGACCATTCCCTTGCGAAGATCGCCGGTAAGTGACATGACAATCCTCCGGCGAGTCGTCAATTGACGACGCGACGGGTCTCAATTGCCCTCCAGAAGTCTGCTGAGAAGGGCAGGATGTGTCAACCCTTGCGGGCCGGATGCCCGATCGGCAGCAGATAGAGCACGTGATGGTCTTTTGGCAGCTTCAGGACCGCGCCCACCTTGTCGTCCTCGAACGCTCCGACCGGCACACCCGCAAGGTTCAATGCGGCGGCCTGTAGAAGGATGTTCTGAGCGACGTGGCCGGCTTCTATGAAGCAGTACCGCCGGGCCCGCTGGCCGTACTTGCCGGCCGTCCGCTGTTCCACGGCTGCAATCACCACACACATCGGCGCCTCGCCGATCGCATCCTGATTGAGCGACGCCCCCTGCAATGCGTGGCGAAGGTCGTCCGCCAGATGTTGCTGCAACCGATGATCCGTCGGCTGGTAGTGATCGACCCCGTCGGCGGTGACGATATACAGCTCGATCGGATACAGCGCCCCGGCCGACGGCGAAGCCCGAAACCTACCATGCCGATCCGTGATCCCCTGACCAGCCCAGCAGAGCTGGGATATCTGCTCGATCGTGAGAGGTTTACTGGCAAACTCGCGAACGGAGCGTCGTGCGGCAATGGCTTCTTCCAGCGACATCTGACCTGCCAACACTGGAGGCGGCAATTGCTTTGGGTCGCCTTCGTCCATCATGTTCGATGCTCCACCGATTCCGACGGTCGCGGCCACAACACAGCAGCCGTAAAAACTTGGAACCTTCATTGTCAAACCCTCGTCAGTCGTTCTTATCCATTCCAATCAAAATGAGACACAAGGGCCGCACAGCGCCCGTCGTGCCTTAGTGCGTGTGTGAGAAACGGGACGAGAAACCGAGCCGCGACCGTGAGGGAGCGGTTTTCCGCGGATGATAGCACACCGCTTCCTTACGGGCGCGGCTCGGATAAGACTTCTCACACACGCTCTTAGTGCCTATCCCAAAACTGTGGGACAGGTTTTCTAACCTGTCATCTGACCGGCTGGAAAGCCGGTCCCACAGAGGTTTTGGGATGGGCTCTTAACTCGATTCGCGCTTCGTCCGATATACAGGGACGAGTTCAGGCCAAAGGAGCGTTGCCGGCCTCGTCGCGAACCGACGGCCAAGACGATTATGGCAGAAATCGCACGGCTGGGCAACCGGTTCGAGGCTGTATTTCGTGTCAAGGGAGACGATTACCATGCATTCCTACGAAGGGCAAAGTAGCCGCTTTATAAAGCGGTTGCTGGTTGTGTTCGTGATTTTGACGTGCGTGAAGGTCTGGATTGGCCCGACGGAACTGACGCCGTCGGCCCGGGGCCAGGTGAAGGCGTTCGACAGTGGGGCACAACGCAGACTCTTGCTCGACGAAGCCCGCAAGACGAACCGACTCCTGGGTGAGATCATCGAGGTCCTCGAGAGCGGGATGATTAATGTCCGCATCCAAAGCACCGATAATAAGCAAACCGGATCGCCCCAGACTGATGCGGCGAAGGGGTAGGTCCGGTAACGGGATTCGCCGCCGGTCGTGACGGCAGCAAGGGAACTCGGCCCCGTTCGCGGGGCAACGGAGAACACGTGATGCCAAACGCGCGACGCCTCGCCGTGCGATCGGGAATGTGGACGGCGGCCTTGGTGACGGTGCTGACGCCGGTTGCCACGGGCCAGGACCTGATGTCCAAGCTACTCCAGCCCGGCGATGACGAGGCCAAAGTCTCGTACACGGATCGCGGCACAATCGAGCTGCACGCTTCGGAGCGACCTTTGTCCGAGGTTCTGCAACTGCTGGCGTTGCTGGGCAAGTGTAACATCATCGCCTCTCCAGCAGTGAACGGGACCGTAACCGCCAGCCTGTATGATGTGGAACTCGAGGAAGCGCTTGACTGCATCCTCAAGGCCAACAACGCCGGTTTCATCAAACAGGGGAAGTTCATCTACGTTTACACGCTGAAGGAGCTTGCGGACATCCTACAAGAGGCGCCGGTAGGCCGGGTCTTTTATCTGAACTACATCACCGCCGCTGAGGCCAAGACCGTGATCACGCCGTTGCTCAGCGACGTTGGCCAGGCGGCGGTTTCACCCGAGCCGGAGGATGGCATCGGTAGCAGCGCGGACAACGGGGGGGGGCAGAGCTGGGCGGGAGTCGATTACATCTTCGTCCTGGACCGGCCTGCGGTTCTCGAGAACATCGATGCCGTGTTGACCCGGATCGACGTACGACCCCGCCAGGTGCTGATGGAAGCGACCATTCTACGTGCGAGCCTGACCGACGATAACGCGCTGGGAATCGACTTCTCCCTGGTGGGCGGTGTGGACCTGGAACTGCTGGGCTCCACCTCCAACGGCATCACCGATCTTACGCTGGGACAATTGCCGCCGGAGCGGCTCGAGCTGTTCAACTCTAACATCACGACGAGCTTCACCGGTGACGTACCGCCCGGCGGAGTGACGATTGGGGTGATCAAGGACCACGTTGCCGTTTTCCTTCGCGCCCTCGAGCAGGTCACTGACACATCGGTCATCGCCAACCCTAAGATCCTGACGCTCAACAAACAGAAGGGGCAGGTCATCGTCGGGCGACGTGACGGATATCTGACCACCACGTTCACCGACACCGTCGCCACACAGACCATCGAGTTTCTGGAAACCGGCACTCAACTGATCTTCCGCCCGTTCATCGGCGACGACGGCTTCATCCGCGTCGAGCTCCACCCGGAGGACAGCACCGGCGGCGTGGACAGCGCGGGCTTGCCGTTCGAACAAACGACCGAGGTGACCACGAACGTGGTCGTGCGCGACGGTCACACGATTCTGATCGGCGGGCTTTTCCGCGAGGTGACCACCGACACACGTTCGCAGGTGCCGATTCTCGGCGACGTCCCAGGCCTGGGAACGCTCTTTCAATCCCGCCAGGACAGCACCCAGCGCGAAGAAGTCATCATCCTTTTGACCGTTCATGTTGTCAAAGATGACACCGCGTACGCGGACGCCTCGGTGCGGGCCATGGAGAACATCGAGCGGATGCGTGTCGGCCTACGCGCCGGTTTGATGTGGCATGGTCGTGAGCGTCTGGCACAGAGGCACTACCGCCGGGCGCTCGAACATGTCGGTGCCGGCCAGCAGGACAAAGCGTTGTGGGATCTGAACATGGCGCTGCACAACTACCCACGATTCATGCGCGCCATTGAACTGAAGGAATCTCTTCTGGAACAACGCGAGTGGGAGGAGGACGGCGTGGCCACCAGAGCGTTTATCCATCGCCTGATCGCGGCGGAAGCCGGATCGCTAAGCCTGCCATACGGGTGTCCGCCAATGTCGTCCGGTGATCCCGACGACGGCGGCGGAAGCAGCGATGACGACAATACAGACTCATCGAATGAGTAACGAGGACGAAGCAAGGAAGAACAGGGGCAAACCAGTGCCTCCAAACGAGCCGTAGACTTCAGAGCAAACTCTGATTCTGCGTATTGGTTGTGTCGTCGCCCGTTGTGGGCGGTGCCGCGGCAGGGCAATCGCATCTTAATTCAGACCGCGATTACCAGCGTGAAAACGCAGATCAGAGCGACTGCACGAAAAATGCCCGAGCGGTCGTACCAACGTTTCCGAGCCATCAGCAGGGGTTTTGCGGTTTAGATGTGATTGCCCTGGGTGCCGGGGTGAATCGTTCGTCACCCACAAGGGGTGACGCTACACGAGATCGAGGTCTGCTCTACCCAGCGCGGACGATCCTACGAAATAGAAGTCCACCGCCATGAAGAACTCGTCAACCGCCATGAAGAACTTGTCAACCGCGTTTCAACCGTGCATCCTGGTCGCCCTGCTGTCGGTTGTGTCCGGCTGCGCTCACTTCACCCACCAGCAACACCGCGATCAGGCCCAACAGAATTGGGACCAGGTCCGGGCGAAGATCAAGCTGCAACTGGCCACACAGCGCTACGAAACCGGTCACCCGGAAGATGCCGCACGCTTGGCCGCAGAGGCCGTGACGCTCGATCCGGGTTGCGGCGACGGCTACACGTTGTTGATACGGTCGAACATGGAATCGGGCGACCTGTCGGCAGCGCAACGCGCCCTATGTGCCGCCAGGCAGGCAGGGTTTAACTCAACCCTGCTCACTTATCTGGAAGGTGTGCTTCACGAGCAGCGTGGCGAATTCGTCCAAGCCATGGGCTGCTATCGACAGGCCGGGGCGATGAACTCCGAGGAACTCGATTACCTGGTGGCCGAGGTCGAATGCACCGTGGCTGCCGGCGATCCGGAGGCCGCACTTCGATTGATCCGGGAGAATCGTCGCCGGCTCGACCGCGACGGCACGCTTGCGACGTTAGGGGCCGGGATCGCCGAAATGCTCGGCGATACGCTCACCGCCGAGCGGATGTACCGTGCCGCCATCCGCGACTCGGGCAGCCGATCGCTGTCGCTTGACTATGGCTTGATGCTGGTCCGCCATGATCGCTGCGCGGAAGCTCGGGTTGTGCTCGAACCGCTCCTTGCGGGGGGGGGGGGAACCCTCGGCGAAGGGGCGCTCCGCCGCTCGCTGGCGCGATGCCACCTGGCCCTGGGCAACCCGTCTGCCGCCGCGGGCGTGCTGCAGGATTACGCGCGTACGCATCGCGACGATCAGGCCGCACAGCTTCTGGTGGCTGCTGCGGCTTTGATGCTCGACGACCATCACACGGCGTCGCGCAGCGCCAACGCCGTTCTGGATCAGAACCCACGTGACCGGGACGCTCTGCTGGTTCTGGCAACCGTCCGCAATCGCCGGGATCGCGATGCCGCCGCCCGATCGCCCGGCAAGCCGCCGGCGAACCAGCCGAACGACGCCGTCGGCCCGGCGATGGGCGGCGAAGTCCAGGCGAAGTGACACCAAGCCAAAACGCGCTCGCTCCGACCGGCAGGGCGGACCGTCGTTGCTACCGGCTTTTGGCCAGTATCGACGTGCACACCTCGTGGATCAGTGGTTCAGGGATCTGGGAGCGGACTGCCGGGCGCCCAATGCCCTCAAGCAGCACGAATCGGACGGAATCGTCCAGTCCCTTCTTGTCCTGCGCGATCTTGGCCAGGATCTCACCGGCGCTGGGAATCCGGGTGATTCCCGGGTGATGCGCCACCGTCACCGGCAGGTGAAACCGTTCGAGCAGTCGCTCGACCTGCTCGACGACCGACAGGCCAAGCAAACCGAGGCGATTTGAGAGCCTGCACGCCGCCACCATTCCAATCGATACACATTCGCCGTGGCGAAGGGAGTACCCGGTCACGGCCTCGACGGCGTGGCCGATGGTGTGGCCGAAGTTCAGCAGGGTCCGCGCACCGCCGCGCTCGGTCGGGTCCGAACTCACGATCCGCGCTTTGATCGCCACGTTGCGCCGAATCATCTCGGTCGTAGTGGCAGGATCGAGGGTCAAAACGGCGTCTGCGTTCGCTTCATGCCAGGCTACGAACGACTCGTCGGCGATCAGCGCGTGTTTAATCGACTCAGCCAGCCCGGCCTGCACATCACGCTGGGACAAGGTACGCAAACAGAGCGGATCGATGGCGACCAGACGCGGTTGATGAAATGCACCGACCAGGTTCTTGCCCGCAGGGACATTCACAGCCGTCTTGCCACCGATGGAAGCATCGACATCCGCTTCCACCGTGGTCGGGCAGACTGTGAAATCGATTCCGCGCATCCAAGTGGCGGCGGCGAACCCGGCCAAATCGCTGACAACGCCGCCACCCAAAGCCATCACGATGCCGTCACGCCCCACGCGATTCGCCGCCAGCGCGGCATAGAGGCCCTGGGCCACGGACAAGGACTTGGACCGTTCTCCTGGGGGGATGGTGTAAGTGTCCACACGCAGCCCCGAAGCCGTGATCGAATCCGTGACCGTGGCCCCATAGAGCCCCTTTACGGTTTCGTCGGTCACCAGCAGCACGTGTCGCCCCACCACCAGCGGCCTGAGGATTGAACCTATCCGCTCGAGCACGCCCTCCTCTATGATAATCTGGGTGGTTTGGCTGGTGCCGGTGACACGCAAGCTTATTTCAGCCGCTTCCGGATCACCTCCCGCAGCGTCAGCCTTGGTCATCGTGTGCACACTCTCTATCTATACCCTCCTCGATGCAAGTCCCACAAAACGGCAATTGCACCTACACATCAAATCTAACATCTGTGCTGGATTTCGATAGTCACGTGAACCGATAATCTTTTTAAGCGTACAAAGTGGGGGAGGAATCTCCCGATTCTGCCCTGCCGGTCAGACACCGGCTCGGTGGTTAAGCATTGTAAGATTCTGTACAGTAAGATGTTACGCCGCTGTCGCACACTCGTCCGCGAGGTCAATGTGTGACGAGTCTAACGGTTAATCCGCATTGACGGATTGGCCCTGGTCGAGTACAATCCCACTATGGCAAAGTCGACGTCCGCAACTATCAGGCGAACAAAGCCCAAAAAACCTCAACCCCCGGCCATCCGGAGTTTCAGATCCGCCCTTGATTATGTGGATTCGCTGGTGAATTACGAGCGCGAGACGCGGTTCGAATACACGCCGCAAAACTTCAGTCTCGCACGAATGACTCGCCTTCTGCGGGCGATCAAGAATCCGCACAAACGGATCAAGACGGTGCATGTGGCGGGCACGAAGGGCAAGGGCAGCACGTGCGCGATGCTGGGTGCCATGCTGGCCAATTGTGACATGTTGGTCGGTGTGTATTCGTCTCCTCATTTGAGAACGGTCCGGGAACGGATTCACGTCAACGGTGAAATGATCAGTGATACTGACTTCGCAGCCTGCATGGCGGATGTGGCTGCCGCCGCCGCCAAGCCGCGGGTCGGAGTACCGAATTACTTTGAGGCGTTAACGGCTACAGCATTTCTTCATTTTGCGAACGCCGGCGTCGATCTGGCGTTGATCGAGACCGGTCTGGGGGGGCGTTTGGATGCAACGAACGTGATAGCGCCCCAGGTGGTCGGGATCACTAGCATCAGTCTCGACCATCAGGCGCAATTGGGCCGAACCCTTTCCAAGATCGCGCGTGAAAAGGCCGGGATCATGAAGCTGGCTGTTCCGGCCGTTAGCGCCCCGCAGCGTCCGGAGGTGAAGCAAGTTCTTCGAGAGGTCGCGGAGGAAGTGGGGGCGCCGCTGAGTTTTACCGGCGAGGACGTCGAGTTCAGTTATCGATTTGAGGCATCGCGAGGGCTTGGCAGGCATACGCGTTTGTCTCTGACCACGCCTACCAGCCGATTTGAGCACCTACACGTGCCCCTCCTGGGAGAGCACCAGGCCATCAACTGCGGCCTGGCGTTGGCGATCATCGACGCCCTGAAGTCGCGGGGGTTCACGATCGACGATCAGCGAGCGATGGACGGGCTTGCAAACGTCAAGATCGCGGGTCGAATGGAGATCATCAACGAATCCCCCAAGATCCTGGTCGATGTGGCGCACAACGCCGCCAGTATTCACGCGCTGATGCGGGCCATCGGTCAAAACGTCATCGCGGATTCCATGGTCGTCATCTTCGGGTGCCAGAAACACAAAGACATCCCTGGGATGGTTCGGGGTATCCAGTTGGGCGCGGACAAGATCATCTTCACCCGAACAAATTCACCGCGTTCGGCTGATCCGCACGACCTGGCGGCCGAGTACATGGAACAGTGCGGACGGGTCGGCCAGGTTACGGAAAGTTTGGACGAGGCGATGGACATCGCCCGGCGCGCCGTCACGCGCGAAGACCTGATTTGTATCACCGGATCGTTTTACTTGATTGCGGAGGCGAAACGGAAGCATTCGGGGCAGCCGGCGCTGGTCTAGACCCAAAACAAGCGAACGGTGATAGGGTTTTGGGCCGGCGGGCGTCGGAGCAGCCCCTCCCCGTGGCCGTCCGTGTGCCGACGCCTTGGGGTGGCAACGAATTGTGTTTCAGGCATCATACACCACCTTTCCTTAGAGCGCGAGCAAGAACAAAGTCCACTATTCTCATTGCGAGAACCGCTCAAACAAACTCTTTTTGCAAGGAGTCTGTAACACTTGTTCTTGCGCGGTTCCTTACTGAAGGGACGCGGCGAATCGGGGCATCCGAACCCCGACATCTCATCGTTTCTCAACAGCGCAACGGAGGACGCATCACGCTTACAAAACGAAGCAAGACTTCTTGCCATGAATTCCATGACAACAATCGGAAGATCAACTTCCTGCTCCGGCGGACGAGTTGGCATGGAATGTAGCGTTTCAGAGCAAGTGAGACATTCCGACGTTTCGGCTAAGGTACGGTTTGCGGGCAGCCTTGAGGGGGAACCAGAGTTCCCAGGTTCCTCCTCAAACGCCCCCTTCTTTCCCCTCCGGGGGAGGAGGGACGTTCAGGGAGGCAGGCGGTGATCGCAGGGAGGAGCCGTCATGAGCAAACCGAAACGTCGTCGGAGATGGCCCGCGGAGCAGAAGCTCAAGATCGTGTTGGAGACGCTTCAGTCCGACCGAAAGCTGGCGGAGATCTGCCGCCGCGAGGGTATCTCGCCGACCCAGGTCTACCAATGGCGCAGGCAGCTGTCGGCGTCGGCCGAGGTGGTCTTCGGGCGCAAGCAGGCCTGCGGTGAAAACCGCCGGATCGCCAAGCCGGCTAGCGAGAACCAGCGCATGAAGAACGTGGTCGCCGAGATCACGGCGGAGAATCTGGACCTAAAAAAACTACGGCGGCAAAACTGGCTGGAGGCAACCTCAACCCCGTCTTCTACAGTTGTTTTTGGGTGGGTGGCGTTTCCAGCGTCTCAGAGGGGTTTTGTGGGGGATTTCGGGCATGTGCGGCCGAAATGTAGTGCCATTATCCACAGGATATAGATATTTTCGCGCTTGACAGATCATTCGTAGCCCCTATATTCGTGGTGGATATAGGAGCCCACGCATGTTCGTCAGAGCCAAAAAGTCCGGTCGCTATGAGTACCTCCAGGTAGTCCAGAACGAACGAGTCG
>Ga0114922_10003188_pt1 | contig 15315 bp, 10 predicted proteins | sample AartaG_FD_100975 | JGI IMG/M metagenome (GOLD analysis project Ga0114922, IMG submission 100975) | Deep subsurface microbial communities from Aarhus Bay to uncover new lineages of life (NeLLi) - Aarhus_00045 metaG | ecosystem: Environmental > Aquatic > Marine > Oceanic > Sediment | place...
CAGGACCGAGCAACCTGGGCGTGTTCTGGCCGCTCTGGGACGCTGCCCTGCTGCGCCGGTACGGGCGTGCCAAGCCGTGCTTCTGCCCGACGACCGTGTCGGTTACGGCCGCGTGTCTGGCGCTGTCGCGGAATGCGTTACCGCGAATCAGCGTCGCTCCCCTGTCGCCACCCTTTGCCGCCGACGAGCCAGCCCTTGAGCTGGTGGCTGGCCCGGAACCGTCCCCCGAGCTGGATCTGCACTGGCCGTCGGACGAGCCAATTGGGCCCCCCCAGATCATCGTCGTGGAGCGCTGGCTGCGGGACGAAGTGCCCGGTCCCGGCGGGTTTGTAGACCTGCTGTATTGACTGGATTGTCGTCTGGCCGGGGCAAGGGCTAGAATCCGGCCCATGAAGCGCCATGACGGACCGCTGGCCTGGCTGCAGTACGTCGCCCTGAGGCTGGCCATCTTCCTCTTCCACATGTTTCCGATCGACCTGAACCTCAAGACCGCCCGGTTGCTGGGGCGCGTTTGGTGGCGCATCATGCCCAGGCATCGCGAGCGGGCCAGAGCACACCTGCGCTATGCCTACGGCCGGGCGCTTTCGGACCGCGAGGTGGACCGGATCGCCCTGCGCTCCATGCAGCAACTGGTCATGCTGGTCGTGGAGATGATGTTCACGCCGCGACTGATCAATGAATGGACCTGGGCCCAATACCTGGAGCCGGTGAATCTCGGCGAGGCGCTGGGGGTGTTGCTGGGAGGTCGCGGGGCGATCCTGGTCACGGGTCATTACGGCAACTGGGAGCTCACCGGGCACGTGCTCTCGGTCTTCGGCCTGGAAGTGGTGGCCGTCATGCGGCCGCTGGATAACGCCTACCTCAACCGCTATCTGGTGCGCACCCGACAGGCCGCCGGCCTGCAATTGCTGGACAAGAAAGGGGCGAGTGAATCCGCAAAGGAGATTCTCCTCCGGGGCGGCGCGGTGGGTTTCATCGCCGACCAGAACGCGGGCCGCAAGGGCCTCTTCGTGGACTTCTTCGGGCACCAGGCCTCGACCTACAAGTCGATCGGGCTGCTGGCCATGGGGGCCGAGGTGCCCATCATCGTCGGGTACGCCCGACGCACCAGCGACCGCCTTCGCTACCAGTTGGGCATCGAGCGCATCATCTACCCCCACGAATGGCGTGACCGGGAAGACCCATTGCTTTGGATCACCCAGGAGTACACCTCGGCCATCGAGCGCTTCGTGCGGCAGGATCCCGGCCAGTACCTCTGGATTCACCGACGGTGGAAGACCCGTCCTAAGAAATGACACCCCGCGGCCGCCCCGGGGATGGAAGCCGGCGCCGTGGGGCCTGAAGGACGGCTCCATGCCGTTGGGGCCCGGATGGCAAAGGCGGTAGGGGCGTGCTACATTATGGGGGAATGCTCCGGGGCCGACCGACGCCGGGTGGTGACGGTAAGCAGGTGGACCCCGGCGGGGATGGATTCTGTGGTTTTCAACTCCGCCAAGAACGGCAAGGCCCAAGAATCCGGCGCTGGCTGCGATTCTGCAGAGCCCTCCGGAACTGGGCAGGCGAAGGCCTCTTCCAGCACCGCGATTCGCTACGGCGAGATGCGCTACGTCGGCGAGTTCGCCCGGCCGGCGGACATGAAGTTCGCCCGCGGTGCCAAGGTGGTCGTGCAGACCAGACGCGGGATCGAGATCGGTGAGCACGTCTCGCTGACTCGTGGAGATGGCAGCGACTCGGTCAGTCAGGAGCAGATCGCGGAATACGCGGCCCAGAGCGGTTCGGACTTTTACGAGCTGGATTGCGGGCGCGTTCTCCGCGTCGCCACCGAGCAGGATCTGGCCGACTACGAGCGGATCAACGCAGACAGCGAGAAGAAGCAGCGCTTCTGTCAGGAGTTGGCCCGCCAGCAGAACCTGGACATCCGGGTCGTTTCCTGCGAGCACCTTTTCGGCGGCGAGCGGATCATCTTCTACTTCATCGCCGAGGGGCGGGTGGATTTTCGCGGCCTGGTCAAGGGCTTGGCCCGGGAGTACCAGACCCGCATCGAGATGCGGCAGATCGGCGCCCGGGATGAGGCCCGGCTGGTGGCCGACTACGAGACCTGCGGCCGGGAATGCTGCTGCAAGAGCTTCCTCAAGAACCTCAAGCCGGTCAGCATGAAGATGGCCAAATTGCAGAAGGCCACGCTCGACCCGTCCAAGGTCTCCGGGCGCTGCGGTCGTCTGAAGTGCTGCCTGCGTTACGAGCACACCGGCTACGAGGAGCTGGACCGCCAATTGCCCAGGACCGGAGCCAAGATCCGGACCCGCCACGGCGAAGGGAAAGTCGTTGCCCGGCAGATCCTCACTCAGTTGGTCCAGATCGAGACCGAGGAGGGGGGACGGACCGTGGTGGCGGTGGAGGACATCCTGGGTCCCGATGAGCCGGCTGCGCCGAGCGAGGCGAAAAGAGCCGGAAGCGAAGACAAACCGGCGGCTGTAGAGCCCAAGGCCGAGGGCCGGCCCGTCGAGGGCGAAGCGAGCGGCGACGCCACGAGCAAACGGCGCCGCAAGAGGCGCCCGACAGTCTCCGGGGAGAAGGCTCCCTCCGATCCGCCCGGCTCAGCGGCTCCGAAAGTCGAGGGTACGCCGGGGGCGACGAAGGCCGAAACCCCTGCGGCCGGTGAGGCAGCCCCCGACAGGCCCGAGGCGGGCAGGCGGCGGCGCAAACGCCGGCTGCCACGCGGTCGCCGCCGTGCCGCCCGACGCGGCGGCAACCAAGGCACCGGCCCGGCCAAGAACAGCTCTGAGGCGGGCGGACCGCGGGACGGTCGGTCAGCCCGGCTCGGGGGTCACGAAAGTACGCCGCCCAAGGGTGAGGGCAAAACGGGCTAGTGCCGTTTGCAGTAGCACGGTCGCGTGCTGGCCTGCCTCTTGCAGGCCGGCGGGGGCGTCGGCCGCTGCAAGCGACGCCGGACTCTCGAACCTGAGACCGCGCTGGTTCGTTCCCGCGCTGCCCGGCCGAGCCCTCCTTGACGCTGCGGCGCCAAGGACCAACGCGGGGGCAGGGGCCCGTCGGTCGCGATTGGGGCGCGGATCGATGTTGCTCGAAGGTGCAGATGAGGATGGGGCGATTCGGCACCATGGCTGCGAAACCTACCAAGCCCTTGCAGAAGGTCGTCGAGGCAGTGGGACGCTATCCGGAAGAGGCCTACCACTTCGTACGGGAGGGGCTCGACCATGCGGTCGAACGCGTGCACGGGCCCTCGACGGCGGCCCAGTTGGTCGTCTCACGGTATCTGGCCGAGCATTGCATCGACCTGACCGAACTCATCGAGCGGCTGGAGGAGGGCAAGGTCGAGCCGGAGGTGGTCGCGGCCATCGAGGCCGTCGGGGGCTACGACAAGCTCAACCGTCACGTCAGCGGCCAGGAGTTGTGTTGGGCCCTTCGTGATTTGGCCCTCGAACGATGGGGCTCGCTGGCCACGCTCGTATTGCGCAGGTGGAATATCGTCCAGACCATCGATTTCGGGCGCATCGTCTTCGCCCTGATCGAACACGACCTGATGCAGAGAGAGCCCCACGACCGTCTGGAAGACTTCGACCGGGTGTACGATTTCGCCGAGGCCCTGGCCAATTCGTTTCGGATCGGAGATGAGCACCGAGAACCGCCGGACGGTGCCTGATCGATCACTCGCCCGGGGGCACCTCTGACTTCTCAGCCGGGGCCTTGCTTGACTGCTCCGCGGGGGGCTCGCTGCGGGGCAGTTGGCCAGGAGCGGACTTTTCTGCCGGCGGGAGGGGCCGCTCACGTCCCGGGCGCGAAGCGACGTCCAGTTCGCTCTCCACGTCGCGGACGCCTTTCTTGAACTCGACGATGCTCCTGCCCAACGACCGTCCCACTTCGGGCAGGCGACGCCCGAACAAAAGCAGTCCCACAAAGGCAATGAGGGCAATCTCAGCCCAGCCCGGCATTCCGAATACGAGAAGCGATCGCATAGAATGATCCAATCCTGCCAGTATCGATCTTGGCCCGCCATCGTGCGGCGGCTCGGACGGGGGCATCCACTACAAGTATAGGGCCTCACCCGGCAACGTCAATGTACGGGCAGCCCAACCACGCTCCGCGGGCCATTCTTCAATCCACGTCGTCCGGGGGGCCGCTGGAGACGCCGAACTTCCTCGCCAGGTGCCGGACCGCCACCGGTGGCACCAGCCGCGACAGGCGCCGGGCGTCGAAACCGCCCATATCGACGATCTGCTTGATCAGTGTGCTGGAAGTCAGGCCGTACTCGTCGCTGCTCATCAGGAACACCGTCTCCACCCCGCCGACCATCTGGTTGACGGCGGCGATCTGGAGCTCCTCGCGCAGGTCCACCGTGTCGCGGATGCCCCGGACCAGGACGCGGGCGCCCACGCTGAGCACGTAGTCCATGGTCAATCCGTCGTAGGATTCGGTGCGGACGTTGGGAAGATGAGCGACCACCTCACGAATCATCCGGACCCGCTCGGCCGGGGTGAACCAGACGGCCTTTTCCGGGTTGTGCCCCACGGCCACGATCACCTCATCGAACAGGCGACTGGCCCGCTGGACGATGTCCAGATGACCGTGGGTGATCGGATCGAAGGCTCCCGGGTAGGCGGCTACCACTTTATCCTTATCCGGCATGATCTCGGCTCGCGTCGGGATTGTAGAGCATACCGCCCGCCGGCCACAAGTGCCGGTCCGAGTCGAGTCGGCTGGCGGTATTTGCCCCAGGACAGGCCCGAGGGTAAAGTCCGGTCTTTTATCGCTCTAAGCCGACGTTCCGGCGGCCGATCTAGTGGGTTGCCCGCCCGCCGGAGGCGGGCCGCATCAGGAGTGACAGAACCGATGTCCGATAGTCCCAATGGTCGACCCCCGGGAGCCTACGATTTCACCGCCATCGAAGCCAAGTGGCAGCAGCACTGGGCGGAGCAGAAGACCTTCTCCATCGCCAATCCGGGCGACCCCGGCCTCGACGCCTCCAAGCCGAAGTGCTACGTGCTGGACATGTTCCCCTACCCCTCGGGTGCGGGGCTGCACGTCGGGCATCCGCTGGGCTACTGCGCCACCGACATCTACTGCCGCTACAAGCGGATGAAGGGCTTCAACGTACTGCACCCCATGGGCTTCGACGCCTTCGGGCTGCCCGCGGAGCAGCATGCCATCGAGACCGGCGTGCATCCCGCGGCGACCACCCGGCAGAACATCGAGACCTACCGCCGCCAGTTGCAGATGCTCGGTTTCAGTTACGACTGGGACCGCGAGGTGGCTACGTGTGACCCGCCGTACTACCGCTGGACGCAGTGGATCTTCCTGCAGATGTTCAACAGTTGGTACGACGACCAGTTCGACTGGCAGGACGAGGACGGCCGGCCGTACAAGGGACGGGCCCGCCCGGCCCACGAACTGAAACTGGAACTGGAGTCAGGCCTTATCGGCGTGGACGAGGCAGGCCAACTCGTCCGCGAAGGAGCCGCGGACTTCAGTCCGCGCGGACTGAAGTCCGCGGCTCGGCACCGCAAGTGGTCCGATCTGACCGAGCAGGAGCGTCGGCAGGTCATCAACAACCAGCGGCTGGCCTATCTGGATGAGGTTCCGGTCAACTGGTGCCCGGCGCTGGGCACGGTGCTGGCCAACGAGGAGGTCACCGCCGACGGGCTGAGCAACCGGGGCAACCATCCGGTCTTCCGGCGCCCGTTGCGGCAGTGGATGCTACGCATCACCAGGTATGCCGAGCGCCTGCTGACCGACCTTGATCGACTCGAGTGGCCCGAGCCGATCAAGCTCATGCAGCGCAACTGGATCGGGCGCAGCGAGGGCGCCGACGTGGACTTCCCGCTGGTTTCGGGCGGTCGGTCGGCCCCGACGATGGGGGATGAAGAGGCCTGGCGCACAGGGCGTTGCGAAGGGGGCTACCCGGCCAAGCCGGAGGACTTCACCATCCGCGTCTACACCACCCGGCCGGACACGCTCTTCGGAGCCACCTACATGGTGCTCGCCCCGGAGCACCCGCTGGTCGAACAGATCACCACCGACCAGCAGCGGACCGCGGTAATGGCCTACGTGGAGAAGGCCCGGCACAAGTCCGAACTCGACCGAACAGCCGACACTAAGGAGAAGACCGGCGTATTCACCGGGCCTACGCTGTCAACCCGGTCAACGGCGACAAGATCCCCGTCTGGGTGGCCGACTACGTCCTGATCAGCTACGGCAGCGGGGCGATCATGGCCGTCCCCGCCCACGATACACGTGATTTCGAGTTCGCCAAGCAGTTCGACCTGCCAATGGTGGCAGTCGTCCGCCCGGACGACGACTGGTTCCACGACCTGCTCCTTCGCGGCGGCTTGGATCGCGACTACTGCGCCAAACACGGCAAGTCAGCCCTTGTCGAGGCCATCATGGATTCGGCCGTCTCCACCGCCGGGCTCCAGGCAAGCATCATTGTCCAGGACGCTAGAGCCATCCTTGACGGCGACCCGGGCTGGATTGAACAAGTCCTGGTCCCTGCATACACCGAGGACCCGGGCATTCTGATGGAGGCGTTCACGGGCGAAAGCGTGGCCATCAACTCCGAGCGCTTTGACGGGGTGCCCACCGCCGAGTTCATCGACCAGATCACCGCCTGGCTGGAGGAGAACGGCCTGGGCCGCGGGACGGTCAATTACAAGCTGCGTGATTGGATTTTCAGCCGGCAGAAGTACTGGGGCGAGCCGTTTCCCGTTCTGCACGGGCCGGACGGCGAGACGGTGGGCATGGACGAACACGATCTGCCGCTCGAACTCCCGGAGATGGAGGACTTCAAGGCGACGGCGGCGGCCGAGGACGCCGATACGCTGCCCGAACCGCCGCTGGGCCGGGCCAAGGAATGGATAACCGTCGAAAAGGACGGAAAGACCCACCGCCGCGATGCCAACACCATGCCGCAGTGGGCCGGATCCTGCTGGTACTACCTGCGCTTCTGCGATCCGAACAACGACGTCGAAGGCTGGAGCGTGATGGCCGAGGACTACTGGATGCCGGTGGACCTCTACGTCGGCGGGGCTGAGCACGCCGTCTTACACCTGCTCTACGCCCGGTTCTGGCACAAGGTGCTCTACGACCTGGGCCGGGTCTCCACCGTCGAGCCGTTCGACAAGCTGGTCAACCAGGGGATGATCCAGGCTTTCGCCTACCGGGATCAGCGCGGCGTCATGGTGCCGGCCGACAAAGCCGTGGAAGCGGAGGACGGCAAGTTCGCCCACGTCGAGACGGGCGGACCGTTGACCCAGGTAATTGCCAAGATCAGCAAGTCGCTCAAGAACGTGGTCCGTCCCGACGAGGTCATCGCCGAGTTCGGGGCCGACACCTTCCGCATGTACGAGATGTTCATGGGCCCCATCGAGGCCTCCAAGCCCTGGAACACGCGCGACGTCCCCGGCGTCTTCCGGCTGCTAAACAAGATTTGGCGGCTGGTGGTGGACGAAGCCACCGGTGAGTTGTCGCCGGCCCTGACCGACGCCCAGCCCGACGAGGACCTGTCCCGCATGCTGCACAAGACCCTCAAGAAGGTCGGCCAGGACGTCGAGGCCTTCAAGTTCAACACCGCCATCGGGCAGATGTTCGAGTTCGTCAACCACGTCACCCCCTTGCAAAAGCGACCGCGCAGTGCCATCGAGACTTTCCTCCTGCTGTTGGCGCCGTTCGCGCCGCATCTGGCCGAGGAGCTCTGGCAGCGCCTGGGCCACGATGAATCGCTGGCCTACCACCGCTGGCCCGAGTACGAGGCGGACCTGGCCCGGGACAAGGAGGTGGAGGTCCCGGTGCAGATCAACGGCAAGGTGCGGTCGCGGGTCATGGTCCCTGCCGAGGCCGAGGACGAGGCCCTGGAATCCGCCGCCCGGTCCGACCCCAAGATCGCCCAGGCCCTGGAGGGCAAGACGGTCCGCAAGGTCATCGTAGTCAAGGGGCGGCTGGTGAATATCGTGTGCGGCTAAAAGCTTCGTGGTCGGCCCGGTTTCAGGCGAATCGTGGCGGCCGACCAGCCTTGGAAACCGGCTCCGGGGGCCTTGCAGCCGGGGACCGCCGGCCGTAGACTTCCCATCCTTAGGTATTGTCTCGCGCCGTCACGGGGCGAGGCAATGTTAAGAAGCACCACGCTCCGTCCGGCCGTTGCGGAATCATAAATCCATATTCGGCTGGAGCGTCCGTAAATCCTTGACCAGCCGCCTGCCACGCGGCGAGGCGGGCTCAAGGATCCGCCGATCGCGCGGAAGGGTCTCCTGACCCCGGATCGACGGTCACCGGAAGGTAGGAGGTTTTCCCTTGTATAGGCTCACCGCACTTGTACGTGCCGGGCGACTGCTGGCCGTGGCCGCGTGTTTCGCTGCCGCCACTGCCGCGCTCGGCGATGCTCCTGAGAACCTGGCTAAGGCGATCCAGCTCTTCGAAGAGGGCAGGTACCTGGCTGCCCAGGAGGCGCTCCTCAAGATCGATCCTGAATCGCTGAGCGAGGCCCAGCGGGCCCAGCGGGCTGAGTACGTCGATCGCGCCCAGGTCGCCCTGACCATGGTCGAGAAAGCCACCCGGGACCTGGAGGAGGCGGCCCAGGCCGTTGCCGACGGCGAGCTGGACCAGGCGGACCGCTTGCTGCGAAGCGTGTTGAACAACGAGTACGCCGCCGAAGCCCTCCGCCGCGAGGCTGTGGACCAGCTCCGCCGGGTCGCCGCCTTGCGGGAGGAACAGGCGGACGTCGAAGAGGATGCGGGAGGGTCGCCCCGCTCCGGGGAACACTCCGAGGAAGAGGCCGGGACGGTCTCGGAGGCGACAATAATCCGCCAGGCCGTCGTCTCGGGGCCGGCTCCTCCGCCGAGTTCCCCGGCCGCCGGGGAGAAAACCAACCGGGCCCGCATCTTCACCGATCAGGGCTACGAAATGCTCGAGGCCGGCCGGTACGCCGAAGCCCGAAGACTCTTCGAGCAGGCCCTGGAATACACCCCCGGATACCCCGAAGCCGTCCACGGGCTGGAGCGCCTGCGGGCCCACCAGGACGTCGAAGCCGGGCCGACCTCACTGCTGGACCGGTTGCGGCAGGAGGCCGAGATCAACTGGCGGCGCAGCGTGGCGCGCTTCCGCGAAGCCGCCCTGGAGGTGCGCGATCATGTCGTTAACGATCGCTACGAGCAGGCCAAACAGGCCCTGCTGCGGGCCCGGCAGATCGTCGAAGCCGGGCGGCAGTTCGCCGAGCCGCTGGCCAGATACGAAAGCCTGCTCAGCGAATACAACGCCCTGGCCAGCTACGTCGAAGACGAGGAGCGCCGCTACAACGAAGACCAGGTTGGAAAGCAACGGGCTGAAATCAGGCGTCAGCACCGGCAGCGTCAGGAGCTCATTCGGCAGAACCGCCGGCAGCAGATCGACCTGCTGATGGATCAGGCCCTCACCCAGCGTAAGGACCGGGATTACGGCGGGGCGATCGACACGCTCCAGCAGGTCCTGGCCATCGACCCCCACAACGAACCGGCCCGCTGGATGATCGACACGCTGGAGGACGTCTACAGCTTCACCCAACAGAGGCAGCACAAGAACGACTTCTACCGGGAGTCCCAGGACGTGTTCCGCGACACCGCCGAGAGCAGCATCCCCTGGCACGACACCGAGCCGCGCTACCCCAAGGACTGGCTGGAGATCATCAGCTCGCCCGAGCGGGCCGCCACCGGGCGCGAGCGCCTCAGCGACCAGGATCTGGCCCTGAACGCGAAGCTCGGCCAGCCCATTACCGTGGCCTTTGAGGATGAGCTCTTCGAGGACGTGATCGATCAGCTCGCCGAGGGCCAGGGGGTCAACATCACCGTGCTGTGGAACGACCTGGAGGCCTACGGCATTGATCGCGAGACGCCCGTCAGCCTCCAGTTCGCCTCCCAAATCACCTTCAAGAAGGCGCTCGAGGAAATCCTGGACATCGTCGGCGGCGAAACAACCCTGGGCTACATGGTCAGCGAGGGCGTGATCAAGATCGCCAGCAAAGATTGGCTCGACCGCAACGTCTATGTGGACGTATACGACATCCGCGACCTGCTGATGGTCATTCCCGACTTTAACGACGCCCCGCAGATCGACCTGACCGAGGGCAGCGGCGGGGGCGGCGGCCGCGGCGGCGGTGGCGGCGGCGGCGGCGAATCCATCTTCGGTGACGATGACGACGACGATGACGAGGGCGAAGAGGAGGAGGCCCGGGAAGAGCGCATCCTGGATCTGCTTGACCTGATCCGCAATACCATCGAACCCGACAGTTGGCGCGAAATGGGCGGTGTGGACGCGGCCATCTCGGAGATCAACGGCCAGTTGGTAGTCACCCAGACGGCCTCGGCCCACGAGGAGGTCGCCGATCTGCTCAGCAAGCTGCGCGAGCAGCAGGCCATCCAGGTGGCCGTCGAGTCACGCTTCATCACGGTGCAGAGCAACTTCCTGGAAGAGCTGGGGCTCGATCTGGACATCGTGCTCAACAGCGGCAACGCCAACTTCGACTTCGTTCCTACCGTGGGCGGCGGCGGTTCGGTGATAGATCCGGTCATGGGAACCAAGTTGTTGTTGCCCCGGTCCTTCAGCCGATTGGGGTTCGTCCCGGCGGTTCCCGGCGTGGGCGCCGGTTTGTTCCAGTACGTACCCGGGCAGCAACAGCAGCAGCAGCAGCAGAACATCCTCCAGCCTTTCGGCTTCGCTCCTCTGGTCCCCGCGCGCCGAGGAGGCATGAACGGGACGACTCCCGTTCCGGTCGTCTCGAACATCCTGCAGATCACCGACCCGGCCAGCCTCAACAGCGACTTGCCCGGGTCGTTCGCCGGCAACCAGACGCTGCAACCGGCGTTCAACATGTTCGGCAGCTTCCTGGATAACATCCAGGTGGACTTCCTGATCCGGGCCACCCAGGCCGACGCCCGCTCGACCACCCTGAGCGCTCCGCGTCTGGTCCTGTTCAACGGGCAGCGCTCCTGGGTGGCGGTGACGAACCAACAGGCCTTCGTCAGTGAGTTGGAGCCGGTGGTGGCCGCCGGTGCGGCGGCCCAGAGGCCGCAGACTGAAATCATCCCCACCGGTGCGGTCCTGGATGTGCGGGCCACGGTATCGGCCGACCGGAAATACGTCACCATGACCCTCCTGCCCGCCGTGGGACGCTTGCTGGACATCCAGACTTTCCTGTTCACCACCGGCCCCAGCGTCGGGGCGGGAGCCTCCGGTTTCGTCCAGTTGCCCAGTATCAGCCGCCAGGTCATCAAGACCACGGTCTCGGTTCCGGACGGCGGTACGCTGCTGATCGGCGGACAAAAACTGGCCGGCGAGATCGAGATCGAAGCCGGGGTCCCGATCCTCTCCAAGATCCCGATACTCAAGCGGCTCTATTCCTCAAGGACGCTGGTCAAGGATGAGCAGGTGCTGCTGATCCTGGTCAAGCCGCGCATCATCATCCAGAGGGAGGCCGAGCAGCGCGCCTTCCCCACCTTCTCGGCCCGCGGCTGACCGGCAGGCAAATGCCGTGACCCTGGCCATGCCATTGGCCGTTGACGTCGCCGGGTCCGGCTCCCGCGGACCCGGCGACGTCAACGTCGTCGAGCAGACCGTCCAGCGGGCTTTCATCGAGGTGGCCTCTCCGGTCCACGGAGGTTGTGGGTGAGAAGTGCCCTGTGCCGGCTTCTGGTGATTCTGCCGGCCGGGATCGGTGCCCTGCCTTACGGCGGGTTCGATCTCTGGGCTGCACCGCCGACCTCGCAACCCGCCCGGCCCGGCGGCCGACACGTCCAGTTCGCCCCTGGGGTGAGCATCGACTGGCGGAAGATGCACGTCGAACTCGACGGCCGGGTCGTGCTGCGCCAGGGTCTGCTGGAGCTGTTCGCCTGCAGCCCGGGCACGCGGGAGCATGAGAGCATCGTGCGGGTCAACGCTCGCCCGCTGCACATCTTCCAAGCTCTGGGGTTGATCGGGCTTGAGCCCGGCCGGCCGGTGACCTATGACCCCGCCGCCGACCGCCTGCTGCCTGCCGCGGGCGAGGCCCTGGTCATCGAGGTGCGGTACAACACGCCTCAAGGGCCGCAGACCGTCAACGTCTGGGACTGGATGACGGACGCCAAAGCGGAACGCGTCCTGCCGCGGCGGGAGTGGGTCTTTTGCGGCTCGCGCTTCTTTGAGGGCGGCACCTTCGGTGCAGACCTGGACGGCACGGTCATCTGCGTGGTGGACTTCGACACGGCTCTGATCGGCCTGGCCGAGTCCCACAGCGCCGACAACGCCGCGTTGTGGCTAGCCGCCAATGCCAAACGCATCCCGCCCCAGGGAACCCGGTGTACGCTGCTGATTCGCGCCGCCACGGCCGGGTTGCTCATCGAATGCAGCGACCAAGGGCGGTTCCGCACGCACGGCGAGTGGGTCAGCAAGAAAGAGCTGCTCGGATCGCTGGCCGAACGTCTCAAGAGCGAGCCGGAGCTGACGGTAACAATCCGCGAACTGCTCGGGGTACCGGCCGGTCTTGGTCGGCAAATCCTCCAGACCATCCGCAGGCTGGGCGTCAAGAACATCCGGCTCGAGCCCAAGCCCACTACAACCGCGCCGAGCCACGCACCGTAGCCGCGCGTGGGTGCCCCATCCTCTGCGTAGCAGAGGGTGGGGGACGAAATCTTCGCAATCAGACGAACGCTACGTGATCGGCGGGTCACTCCCCTACCCTTCCTTCGGAAGCCAGGTAGGGCAGGTCATTGACCTGCCCTACGCGACTACTCGCCGTCTCGCTTTAGTCGGTCGGAGTCGATGCGCCCGGGGCGATGTGCACCGACCGACGCCGCGCAAACGAAGGGCGCATCGGTACCGTCCATCATAAGAACATGGCGTGTGATCGCCAGCGCCCGCATGTGAGGGGACACGGTGCGGAGTGAGCCTGGAACGGCCATGCTTACGCGCGGCCGCTTGTGCGGCCGCGTGAAAGCATGCCACGCGCCGTTGCCGACTCCGTCCCTGTATGCTCCCATGCATGGTAGGTGCTCCTTATGCGTCGGCCTCTTGCCGGCGGTTCTAACTTCTTGGGAGTACCTACTTTACGCGCGTATGCAGGTTCGTGAAAAGCTATTCAGCGACATGGCCAGCCGTCCGGTATAATGCGAACAAAAGCCAGGGAGAACGCGTAGTTCCGGGCGACGCGTGCGAACCGGCGCAATTCGAGGACGGATTGGTGCGCTCGGCGTCGACTGCTAGAACCACAGGATAAGGTGCAGCGAGTCATGCGAAGGATAACGAAATCGCCGGTTGCGGCTTCAGCTATTATTGATGCTCTGACGGCCTCACCCGAGGGGCAGCTGCCGGATGAACACGATCCGACTCTGGCGGCGTTCTCAGAGTATTCCTTTCCTCCTGTCGACGAAGAAGAGATCGAGATACTTGAGAGGTTTGTCGCGGATCATCACGATCACATCGTTCAGTGTCTTTTCAGTGAAAACAGCGGCCTCCGTCACTTGGCGGCCTTCGCTCTGGGGTTTTCCCGCGATACGCAGAGTGTTGAGCCCTTGATCTCCCTTCTTGTCGATCAGAAGGACCGTTACGACCACGACTACTGCTACGATTCCCTCAGCCGACTTGCAGAGCTTGCTCTTGAGCCGCTCTATCGCATCGCTTTAGAAGACGATGGCGAACGAGCCTTTCAGGCAGTCCAGGGCCTAGGGCAATCGGCGGGAGATCCCCTTCCCTGGCTGCACCGTCTACTCCACGCGAAGGAGTTGCCCCGCGGGTTTTTCGCGGCCTACGAGAATACCCACAATCCGGCCGGCTTGCCGGACGTCGAAGTTGGCCTTGGACATGCGGATCCGGAAACTCGTCATGACGCCTTGTTCGCCACTTGGACTCTCCTAGAGGTTGCGTGGGAAGGGTCGCATGAAGTCCTGAGCCAAATAGACCGCGAAAAGTGGGGTGACCGGATGGTTGCGCTCCTGAACGATGACGATGTTAAAGAATCGGAGATTGCCCTCTATTGCCTCGGTTTGCTGGGTGATCTTCGGTATCTGAACGTCGTCACCGAATACCTCAAGAGGGATGACGAGCACCTCGTCGACTGCGCTTTGACGGCGCTGGGGTATTTTCGGTGCGAAACGACACGCAAGATGCTGGCAGATCTCTTGGACAACGACAAGCGTGTGACCGCATGGCGAGCGGCTATTCAGCTATACAAAGACCCCGATACGCTCACTGACATCGCTGCGCGCGCTCGCAAGGTCGTATTGCGCGGGCTACTCGAAGCCGAAGGGTATATTCTGAGCTGTTTGGATGCTGGACGCAGCCTTGCTTCAACCGCTATTGGACGGCGAGAGCTCTATGCATGTATCGAAAGTGCCGAGGAACCGGCGCGGAGCAAGGCTGTCAGCGCCTTGCTGTTTTGCGCCGATCGCCTTCCAGAAGGTGCTCTTGACGAGTGGCTTACCGAGTGCAGACCGATTGTGGCTCAACGCCTCCGGGCCGCTGTCGACGAGAAAGAGCGTGCGTCCCAGAGGCGGGCCATGACGGCTCGCGGTAAACCGGCCCCAAGACGGTTCCCTCTAACGAATGGTCATTTCCCTAATAATCACGAAGAGGAGCCCTCGCAGCCGGGTCCGGCGGCCGACAACCACCGAGCGAGTCGCGCGACACGAAGACGTTGCCCGAGGTTTTCTGCCTCGGATTCTCGGGATCGAGTTCGACCAGTGCTTCATCTCGGACGAATCCAATCTTTGCGATTTCCACTGCGAGGACTCCAACGAGGCGTGTTTCCAGCGGATCCAACAGGTCTACGGCGTCGATGTCTCGGACATCGAAAGTGGGAATCTCGCCGAGATCTTCGAGCGGATTAAAGCTAACCAGGGCGCTGCCTAACAACGCGCTGGAGCTGACCGCTGTTGGCTCGGGCCAACTCTGGTTGCCCTGGGGCACCGGCGCTGGTTGCCGCCTCGGGCCCGGTCAGCGGGCGGCAGCTTAACGCTGATCCGTCAGTCCCGTAGTCCCAGCGGGTCGGGACGTCCGAAGGGGGCGTTGCAGGCTGAGGTTTCCCGAGTCTCGTGCGTCGGGGGAGAGAGAATGGCGGGATTAGGTTGGCGAATGGCGTTCTGCCACTGCTCGAGAACAGTGGCACAGCGGGGATCGCGGGTGAGCATGGCACGCGGGGTGTGGGGGGATCGTGACGGGGTCCGCTCGAGGTCGTGATGGGGTTTTGCCTTGCCACGGGTTTCAAGCTGAAATCCTTGGGGCCGTTTTGTTTGGGGGTTGAGCCTCGTTCTCCTGGTCCTTTTCCAGCCAGCCGACCCACCGGGACCACTTCGGTGGGTTGACCTC
>Ga0114922_10003189_pt1 | contig 15313 bp, 13 predicted proteins | sample AartaG_FD_100975 | JGI IMG/M metagenome (GOLD analysis project Ga0114922, IMG submission 100975) | Deep subsurface microbial communities from Aarhus Bay to uncover new lineages of life (NeLLi) - Aarhus_00045 metaG | ecosystem: Environmental > Aquatic > Marine > Oceanic > Sediment | place...
CGGTGAGAACTCGGCGAATCCCCACTACAGTCCCGAGGCGGAAGAATCCGGGAAGGGAGCAATCCTGAGCTCCGGGGCGGTGCTGCTGCTCGACCTGTGGGCCAAGGAAAAGGCTCCCGGCTCGGTGTATGCGGATATATCCTGGGTGGGGATCCTCGATACCCGGGTGCCGAAAAAAGAGGAGACTGTATTCGGGACGGTGGTCAAGGCTCGGGATCTTGCGGTGGCTTTCATAGGCCAATCCCTGGCAGCGGGACAGAGTTTGTCCGGGGAGCGAGTGGACCGGGAGGTTCGCGCCTTCCTCGAGGATTCCGGATACGGAGAAGCTTTTAGGCACCGAACCGGTCACGGCATCGACCAGGAGGTTCACGGCTTCGGTGTGAACCTGGACAGCATGGAGTTTCCCGACTCCCGGATATTGCTGGAGGGTTCCTGTTTCTCGGTGGAGCCGGGGATCTACCTGGATGATTTCGGGATGCGCTCGGAGATCAACGTCTATATCTCCGGCGGAAAACCCATTGTCTCGGGGAAAAAGCTGCAGTTCGAGCTCCTGCACTTCTAGCGAGGGCCGAGTGTCCGAACTCTATCAGCCCCCGGAGGAGGTCGTTGCTTTTCTGGAAAGCCACGATCGGTTCCTCGTATTCGGCCATGTTGAGCCGGACGGGGATTGTGTGGCCTCACAGCTCGCCCTCGACAGTTTTTTGAAGCGGCGGGGAAAGCAGGTTTCTGTTTTTTCCGAAGGTCCTTTCGACCGTCCGGAAATCAAACCCTATGAAAACGGATTTCGTACCCGCATCGAGGCCTCCGATTTGGAGGGCAGCCCGGTGGCCGTAATCCTGGACTGTAGCACTCCGGACCGCATCGGGGCGATGGGCCGGGGGATTGAAGGACTTCCGGTCTTGGTTATCGATCATCATGCCTCCGGCGAAGTTTTCGGGAATGTTCGCTGGGTGATACCGCAGGCTCCTTCGGTCACCTTTCTGATCCAACGTTTGATCGAGGAATATCCGGACAAACCCACTGCGGAGGAGGCGCAGCTGCTGCTCTTCGGCCTTGCCCGGGACACGGGCTTCTTCCGCCACCTCGTTGAGAACAGCGGGTTCGTGTTCCAGGCCGTGGCCCGGCTCGTAGATGGGGGGGCTTCCCCCCGTAACACCTACAGGATGATCCACTCCGGCTGGGAGTTTTCCAAAACCAAGCTGCTGGCCCTCTCCATCCAAAGAGTGGAGCAGGTGCTCGGGGGTAGAGTGCTGATGACCTATCAGACCCAGGAAGACTTACGTTCGCTGGGATCAAAAGCCGCCCGGGGCTCTGATGAGGTTTACCGCATCCTCCAGGCCGTACAGGGCGTAGAGGTGGTTGCCTTCATTCAGGAGGAAGAGCAGGGCCGTTGCTCGGTGGGTCTGCGTTCCAACGGGAGATGGGATGTGGGAACCCTGGCACGGTCCCTGGGAGGGGGGGGCCACACCCTGGCCGCCGGATACAGCGCCCCGGGCAGTATCGCCGGAACAACAGAACAGCTGCTTCAGTCCCTCACATCCCTTCTGGGCGAATGATCCTTCTCTGATCTGATAGAAATGTAAATAATTGTAAACGCGGAAAGGCTCGCTTCCTCATCCAGGCACCCTTTTCTGGCACAGAAGTTGCAGAACTAAGAGAAAAGTGCAGGGAGGACGGCGATGGAATCTCTCAATTCTCTGGTTGCCTACTATCAGAACACAGGTCTGGGGCTGGCGGAGATCGTGAAAAGGCTCTCCATGCGTATCTACAACTACCCCTCGGGTAAACGCCAGGCCGACGAGGATGACTGTGGAGAGTTTTACCTGTTCTTCTATCCTCGTCTGCTTCGCACACTCGAGCATTTCCAGGATCGGGGAAAACCCTTCGAATGGTATTTCAACTCGGTACTACGCTGGCACTACAAGGTCTACTGCTCACGGAAATATAAAGACCAGGCCAATTGGGCAATCGCGCGGAACGTGCTTTTTTGGGAGTTGCCCGAAGAGGGTATGCCACTGTCCGTGCCGGCACTAAGCCCGGGCGGGAACGTGAAAATCATTCCCATCGACTGTTTCGGGGGTTCCAGGGAAAGCACCTGGCGTAAGCGCATCCTGTTCCTGGCTTTGAAGAATGCCCGGCATCTGGATGACTCCGCCGTTAGCTGGATCGTTGATCTAACGGGTGTAGCGGAGGAGCATTTGATGGCAATGGTGGAACGGCTGCGAGCCAATCTCTACAAGCGGGAGCTCCGACTGCATAAACTTTACGGGCGTCAAAATCGGATCTTCACAAAGATATTTCTTCTCCAGAGGGATCTGCTTTGGGAGGTCGATCCCCAGATCAAGGCAGACATTGCCCTGTCTCTCTGTGCGCTGCGTACTACCCTCCGTACGCTGCAGAATAAGATTCGGCGGGTCAGACTTCATCCCAGTAACCGCGAAATTGCCGAGCTGCTCGAGATTCCAAAGGGCACAATAGACACCTCCCTGTACTGGCTCCGGCGGCAGTTGATGGAGACCAACTGTCAAGAGAAAGCAGGACTAACACCGCGGCTCTGTGCCTGATCCGAAAGCATTGTGCTTTGACATGTGCTTGTTCTCCCATTGACGGCGGAATGTTTGTCTGTACAATAGAAGCTTACTCCATGGCATCGCAAAAACGTCCTGTGCTGACGGTGGCCACAAACAATCCCCACAAGCTGCGGGAGTTCCGTCGCCTGTTTCCCGGTTTTCGGATATTCTCTCCCGAACAGATCGGCAGTACCTTCTCCTATGAAGAGACCGGCACCACCTATCTGGGCAACGCGCTGGGCAAGGCCCTGCACCTGTATCATCTGATAGAGACTCCGGTTCTTGCCGATGATTCGGGCCTGGAAGTTGCGGGTCTCGGCGGCCAGCCCGGTATCTACTCCTCCCGGTTCGGATCCGTAGACACCAAACTCTCCGATTCTGAGAGGAACGCCTATCTGCTCAACCGGGCGGCTTTCCTCAACGATCGAGCCTGTTTCTTCGTGTGCTGCATGGTCGCGGTATTCGACGAGAAACGATTCTTCGCGGTTCAGGAAACCTTTCCGGGAGTACTGGCGGCGGAGCCCTCCGGTTCCGGGGGTTTCGGCTACGATCCTGTGGTCTATCTGCCGGAAAAGGGGAAAACGGTGGCCGAGCTCAGTGATGAGGAGAAGGACGGGATCTCCCATCGGGGCAAGGCTGCCCGCCGCCTGGCTACTCTCCTGGCGGCCAATGATCTCTGACTGAAAAAGCCCCTGACGCCGTGGCCGTCGGATATGCCCGAGTGAAGCTCAGGCGTGGACTTTCTGCCGGTTTACACGCCCACCGGAGCTTCGGGTGCTGCGACCCGTATTGCTCGATCGACTCAGCAGCCAGATGCCGGAAACGGTGATCAAGTAGACCAGATGAGCCACGACCTCGATCATACTGGGATTGCCGTTGTATCCGAACAAACCTTTGGCGATGCCCCCGAGCAGGCCGTTTTCGTGCAGCAGCGGATAACCTTCTCCGACTACGCCGGGATTGATATCCCACACGTGCTCCAGGACGATCGGAATCACCCCGGCTTCCTGCAGCTCGTGCACTCCTCCGGCCACCAGGCCGGCTGCAAACAGAATGAGAAGCACATTGGTGGCAGTGAAGAAGGTCCTAAGATTGATGCGCAGGGCGCCCCGGAACAGGAGCAAGCCCAGCACGACTGCGGCTGCCAGGCCCAGTCCGGCTCCCAGCAGATTGTTTTCACCGGAGGCGAACCTTGCGGCGCTCAGGAAAATGACAGATTCGACGCCCTCCCGCAGAACCGCGAAAAATATGAGCAGGAATAATCCCGCCAGGCGGGTTCCGCCGATGCGGCTTGCCACCTTTTGCTCCAACTCCGCGGTTTGGCCGTTTTTTCGGATTACCCAGACGATCAGGGTGGTCAGGAGAATCGCCCCGGCCAGCATGGTAATCCCCTCGAAGATCTCTTCGGTGCGGCCGCTGAATCCACCGGCCAGAAGCTGAAATCCTATAGCCCCCAGGATGCTCGCCCCTACGCCGGCGGCCAGACCCAGGTAAACCGATTTCCTGTGCTCCTTCTGGCCGGTTCGAACCAGATAGCCGAGCACGATCCCGATGACCAGGGCTGCCTCCAAGGTTTCCCGGAACAGTATTATGAAGCTCTGAAGCATAGGATTCCCTCTCTACTGTTGGTATGAGCAATGGTTTCGGACAACAGCTTCAAGGTAGTATATATTACTTAATTTGTCAACAATATCCATTTACGGATCGGCCGGCTGTGCTTCCCAACCTGAGACGGTGATTTGTGTAACTAGGAGCCCTGCTGTTCGAAATACTCGAAGGCGTCGATGATATCCAGATACACCCCGTCAAAGTCCCGGGAGAGGATCTGGTCCAGGTAGGATTCTTTGCCTCCGAACAGGATTGCCTGCCACTCGGGATCCCAATAGCGGACTTTATAATTTCCCTGCCAGTTCGGGTTCTCCCCGGCAAGCCACTGCGGAGCCCCCGCGTCGGGGCGCCCGTCCCGGTTTCGATCCCACCTCTGATCCCAGTAGTAGCGGTAGCTTTCCGCCTCGCCGATGCTGAGATAACAGATGACCAGCCTGCTGGCGCCGCCTGCTTTTCGCTTGAGGGATCGGATCTCCTCGGTTTCCAACCATTCGGGTCCCCGGGAACCATCTACGAAGGCATCGATGACGATCAGATCGTAGTCGGTGCGGCGCAAGGCCGAGAGAAAACGCTCCTGGTCGGAGAAAGCTTCCGGGTTGATCAGAAAGAGGAAGTTGCGGGCTTGCGCAAGGCTGGTGACATCTGCGCCGTGCTCGGCAAAAAGAGGGTCCGGATAGCCGGGGATCGCGGTGAGATCCCGGCGGGGGGCGGTGAAGGAGATGAACCCCTCCCGCCGGTTTCTGCGGTAGGATTCATCGATCTTCGGGCGTTGCCAGCAGTAGTCGATCACCATGACCGTCAAATCGTTTTCCAAGGCCAAGCCGAGGTAGGGAAGCATGTAGCGGATCGCCTCGGGCGGGGTTTCTCGATTGTCGGCGGTATATCCGTAGAATAGATCCTCCCGCCCGATCCCGTCGATTGCCTGAATGTAATCCGCAGCCGCTGGCGAGCCGAGCTTGCCGTCCAGGGTCAGCAGCTCATTGCCGTTTTGTGGAATCACGATAAACTCGGGGTTGTAGGTGCGGGCATGGTTGCCCAGGGCGATCACCAGCTCCCGCATCCGTTGTTTGTACAGAACAGGGTCCTTCGGCTCGGTCCAGGGGGCCGGCTCCTCAGGGCCGGATGCGCAGCCAAGGGTGCCGGCAAGCACCAGGATACCCGATATCCACAACCGCTGCAGGTTATTCATGTCCGCCGTCAATCACGCGGGCGCGTTCAGTTTCAAGTCGGCCGCCCCGAATTGATGATCTCGATTTCAATGTTACCCCTGGTGTAGCTCTGACAGGCCAGGCGCATATCCTCCCCGGCGTTCAGTGCCCGCAGGCGGATGATTTCCCGCTGGTTTTTCTTGTTCATCCGCTCCCCGCCTTCGAGTATGCGGATCAGACAACGCCCGCACTGGGCTCTTCCGCCGCAGATCGTCTGGATCGGGATGCCGTTTCGTTGAAACAGGTTGAGGATGGAGATGGCCGGGCTGGAGGCAATGGCCTCTTTTCTGCCCTTGATTCGTATCATGTTACAAGAGCCTAAATTTCTTAGAAAACACTGTCAACCTGAGGATCTGCGGTTGACAGTGGACCCACGGAGCTGCCGAAGAAAGACATCAAGGACGAGAGCCGGCGTACCGAAAACTAGGTTGAGGAGAAAAAATGCTGGTACTGTATCCGGAGCTCGAGCGTAAAGAGCTGGTCGATCAGAGCAAGGAGAGGCTCCTGCCGCTGATCCGCAAGATCCGACGGGTCTTCGAAGATCATTTCGACAGGACCTGGTTCGCCATAATCATCGACGGCCTGCCGATCGATTTCCGCACCATCCGCATGATCCGCGAGCTGGTCGGCCTGCAGTCGATCCACGTCGGAGACGAGTGGTTTATCTATCAGGCTGCCACGGAGCTGAGCCGCTTCAGCCTGCTGATCCGCAAGTTCCTGCTGCCCGTTCTAAAAGAGCGGTTGGGCGTCTCCGGTCTGATTCCCCACAGGATCGTTCGCGATCGCTACCAGTACATCCTCCGCAGATTCGTCGCCTACACCTTCCCCTACAACCTCGAACGCCTGGAAGCTCTGACCACGGAGCTCCGGGCCCATCTGCTGAGCACCTTCCCGGAGCTGGAAGGACAATCGTAGTCAATCCGCTCGGAAGCTGATAAGCTTAACTTTCGACGGCTATGGCATCAGAAAAATCTACCAAACTACAGAGAGACGTTGAGAAGCACCATACCCTCACCACCCGCCTGATTGAAGGACTGGAGCGGGTAATTCGGGGAAAGCGCCGGACCCTGGAGTATCTGATCACGGGACTGCTGGCCGGCGGGCACGTGCTTATCGAGGATGTTCCCGGTCTGGGCAAGACCACCCTGGCCAAGACCGCCGCCCGCCTGATTTCCAGGGATAGGACGGTCAAGCCGATCACCTTCCGGCGCATCCAGTTTACGCCGGACCTGCTGCCCTACGACATTACCGGGGTCGATATATTCGATCCCGAGCATCGGCGTTTCGTGTTCAAGGCGGGTCCCGTGTTCGCCAGCATCGTCCTGGCCGATGAGATCAACCGCACGACCCCCAAGGTTCAGTCCGCCCTGCTGGAGGTCATGGCTGAGAATCAGGTCACCGTGGGAAACAAGACCCATGCCATGGATCCGCTATTCTTTGTGATCGCCACTCAGAATCCCGTGGAAACCGACGGCACCTACTCACTGCCTCTGGCACAGCTGGATCGTTTTCTCATGCGGATCTCGATCGGCTATCCGGGAGAGGAGGATGAGATCGACATCGTACGGGAGGACCCCTCGGCTACGATCATGCCCAAGGTCAAGCCGATCTGCTCCAAGTCGGAGATCCTGCAGGCAAGAAAGACCGTGGAGGGGATCTTCTGCGACCAGCGGCTCCTGCAGACCGCGGTCGGGGTTTCTGTTTCCACTCGGCGCCATCGGGGAATCGAGTTGGGCTGTTCGCCCAGGGCCAGCCTGATGCTGGTCAAAGCAGCCCGGGCATTCGCCCTGGTACGAGGCAGGAGCTACTGCATCGATCAGGATTTCCTGGAACTGGCTCCCCTGGTGCTCGCCCACCGTATTCGACTGAAAGACATCCGCATCGATGCCCCGTCACTGATTCGGGAAATTACCCTGCATGAGTTGTCAAGGATCGCCTATTAAGCGGCTCCTTCAAAAGGTGTTTTCCTTTACCCGCTGGGGAGTCCTCTTTTTTCTCCTTTCTTTGATGATCCTGGTCATCGGAGTTTTGCGCATGGAGCTGGCCGCGATCCTGTGGGGAAGCGCCTTCACCCTGCTTGCGCTATACACTCTTCTGGCCAATTGGATCATGCAGGCGCTCCTACGGCGCTTCTTCGAAAAAACTCCGGATCCGATAAATTTCAACCTGTCAGCAACCGGGGTGTTCCCTGGAACTCCGGCTACAGCGGAGCTGACCGCCGAAGTACTGCGCCACCGAGCTCCGGGCATCAAGATCCGCTTTGAGATTCTTCTGCACTGGCCGGGCCGAGAGCCGCTGCGCCTGTCAAGCGACCTGAGAGGTGGCCGAAATCGTCATGTGTTCGAGTTTTCCCCTTCTTATCGAGGTTGCTACCAGAGCCGGGAGGTCCGCATCGTGGTCAGCGATCTGCTCGGTTTCACCCGCTTCCCGGTCGAGCTTTCCCTGGCGGAGCAGCTGCGGGTGTATCCCGCTGTTCAACCCGAAGCGGCAAGAAGGCCCCGGAGCCTGGAGGGAGGGCAGGAAGAAAACCGGGGGAAACGGCAGAGGCGAAGCCAGGAGTTGCTCGAGGTACGGAAGTACTTCCCCGGTGATGATATGCGCAAAGTTCACTGGAAGGTCTATGCCCACACCTCGCAGCTGTTCCTGCGCATCGGCGAAGAGACCCCTCCTCCGGAATCCCGTTTTCTCGTGATTCTCGATTCCGCACCCACCACGGCGGTTCCGCAGCGCATCGAAGCGGACTACCTGGATGCTCTGGTCGAGGTTTGCGCCGCCACGGTACTGGATGTGCTGGCCAGGGGTTATCAGGTCTTCTTTGCCACCTGCGATTCGCCCCAGCTGAGACAGCTCACACTGGAAAAAAAACTGCAGCTGCTGGTTGAATTGGCCGGGGTGCGGTGGAATGATCGATATGCACTCGAGCTGCCGCGACAACCTCTGTACAGGATTCTTCTGTTCTCCTCCCCCGGTTCAAAAAACCTTTCCCGAATCTTCGCTGATTTTCAGGAGCGGGCCGGAGAGGTGAAGCTGTTTTTCCCGGATCTGCCCGTGCCCGTTGAGCAGCCTCACCGCAGCCGGATACGGAAGCTGGTGCTTCGTCCGAGCGGCGAACAGGGGGCAGCGGTTGCGCAGCTGGGAAGTGGAGAGCTCCAAAACTTTCGAACTACGATGGATCGGGAAAGAGCACGGTGGAGCCGAAACGGTAAGTGGAAGGTTGTGCGTTGAAACAGTCTAGAGAGTTGCCGCTGGGGATCTTCCTCATACGGAATCTTCTCCTGTACTTCCTGTTCTTCCACGCCTATCTGTACTTCCGCGGCGATCTGGATCTGGTGTTCTTGAGCGTCGGCTTCGTGCTGGCTGTGCTGTTTGCCCTGTCGATGGACAGGCTGGGCCTGCGCTTGTGGGCCGCCTGCCTGCTGTTCGTAGTTGTCCTCTTCTGCCTTCGCCTTCTATTCTTTCTCGTATTCCGACTCCAGGCAGCCCTGTCCCCCGGTCCGCATACGGACTTTTTGTTTTTCACCTTCGACAAGAGTTTTTTTCCGGGGCTGCTTCCCTGGACCGTGGTCTGGCTGTTCAATCTGCTCGCCTTTCGCTATCGCGAGTTCGTGCGCTGGGAGGCAGGTTTCGATGCTTTGATCCTGCTGGCGGTATTCTGGCCTCAGGGCAATTACCGCATCACCCTCTATCGGCATCCATCTCTACTGTCCTACGGCATCTTCGCGTTTATGTTTTTGGCGATTGCTCTAATGGTACTCAGTCGCATCCCCGATCGATCGGAGAAGTGGAGGATAACCCTCCGCTCTACCGTCTCTTTTCTCTGGGTGCTCATCCCCCTTCTCCTGATTGTCCTTCTCTTCGTTTTGGGGCGCTACAACCAGGGCGCGGTCCGGCTGGGCGGCGGGTTGATGAAGCCGACGCTTTTCCGCTTCGATTTCTCCCAGTACATCAAGCTGGAAAGCCAGATAGAGATGTCCGACGATCTGGTGCTGCTGCTGCGAAAGCAAGGACCCGCGGAGAGGATTCTCCTGCGCCGCTATATCCTTTCGGGATACGAGCGCAAGCGGGGCTTCTACCATATTCCCCCGGGGCGCCGTACCTCGGAGAGCCGTTCAGCCTTCGGCGGAAAGCCGGGACAGAAGGGATGGCGGGATCCGCCGGTCACCGTGCCGGACTCTCCGGAAGAGTTCCCCGACCCCGACTACATGGCCCGGCAAGAGGTGATGCAGGAATACTTCTTCGTCAACTTCGATCCTACCTCCCTGATCGGCATGAACTATCCGATCCGGGCGGCGCCTCTGACCAACTGGGACGCCTCCTCGTTCCTGCGCATCTACCGTGTGATCTCCCGGGTCAGCGATGCCGGGTTGGAGGATTTGGCCTCCGTTCGGCTGCCTTCCGGGAGCGGGGAGGGCAGATCCGATCATTCCCTGACCGACCGGGAGCTGGAAATCTACACCGAGTACGGCGGAGATGATCGTATCCGGCAGCTAGCCGAGCAGATTGCAGGGCCCGCCGGGGACTCCGATCGTCTCGGCCAGGTGCTGCGGGTTCATGACTATCTGAAGAACAACTACTATTACTCCCTGATGCCGGGAATGGCAGCCGACGGCGATCAGCTTTCCCACTTCCTCTATACGAGTAAGAAGGGCTACTGCTCCTACTTCGCCTTTGCCATGGCTCTGCTGTGCCGCAGCCTGGGCATCCCGGCCCGGGTGGCCGTGGGATTCTACGTCGATCCGGATACGGAGATCCTGAACTTCTACGAGGTGCGGGCCTATCAGGCCCACGCCTGGGTGGAGGTTTACTTCGGCGAGTACGGCTGGATTGAATTCGATCCATCCTCCCAAGTCATCGCTCCCGGAGAGGAAGACACGATTCAGTTCGGCTTCGACTTCGAGACCTTTGCCCGGTTGCTCGAGGAGATTCTGAAGAATCAACACACCCTGGAGGAACTCAAGCCCGAAACGATCGAAGTAGAGGACAGGGTGCGTCTGTTGGGAGGAGAGCTGATCCGGGGGCTGAAGATCATTGCGCGGCTATGGTACATCTTTCTCCCCGCCCTCTACCTGTTTGTCATCTCGCTGGTGAAATACCTTCCCCTTTTGGCTGCCGGGCTGACGGTAAACCCACGGACTAAGGTAAAGCGGTTGTTTGCCGCCACCCGGCTCCGATTGGAAGGCCTGGGACTGAAGAAATCCGGGGAAGAATCTCTGTTGGAATATGCGCTGCGAATCGAGAGCAGTTATCCCCTTCCTCTCTCTCCCTGGGTGAAGGCCTATCTACAGTGTGTTTTTGATGAACTGTTCAAGCCCGAGGATTTCGATCAGGCGTTGCGGAGGCGCAGGGAATTCCTGGTTTCCCTGAAGCAGTGCTTTGCCCCGCTGCGCCGTCTCCTGGGCTTTCTCAATCCGGTCATTGCGGTGAGCAGGAAGCTGTGATGCTGCTGCTCTGTCTCCTGCTCCTGGTCTGTTCCCCGGTTGTATCTCAGGCACAGCAGAACGCGGATTGGTACTACGGACAAGCCCAGACGGCGATCGAAGCGGAGAACTACGAGAGCGCTGTACGGATCATCGAAGAGGGAAAACAGCGTTTTCCCCGGAATTCCGAGTTGCGCCTGTTGCTGGCGGATCTGTACTACGATGAGCAGCTGTACAACCTGGCTCTGCAGGAGTACCGGGGCGCGGAGCAGCTGCGGGGGGAGGAGTACCTGATTCTGGTGCAGATCTCCCGATGCTACGGAAAGCTCAACCGGGAGCAGGAGTCGATCGCTACCCTGGAGCGGATCCTCGAACTGTATCCTGAGAACGTTACTCCTATTGATGATCTGGGATGGATGTACTTCAAGACTCACCAGCTGGAGAAAGGGGAAGAGCTGCTGTTGGATGCGCTTGAAAACTTCGGCCCGGATCGCGGCATCTACATGACCCTGGGAACCCTCTATTCGGGACTGTACGACTATAAGAACTCGAAGCGCTTCTACCTGAAAGCGATCGATGATGCATTAAAGGGGGAGGATCTGTACTTCGCTTCGGTGGCCTACTACAATCTCTCACTGCTGGAGCACAGCTTCTACAACTACAACTCCGCACTCCGTTACACCGAAGATTCGATCCAGATGGTCGAGCGCGCCCCGGGCCATCTGGCCCGAGGGGAACTGTTCCAATCCCGTCTGGATTTCAAGCGGGCCTTGTCGGAATATCAAACCTCCATGGTCAAGGACGACACTCCTTTGAGCAAGGTCAATCTGGCAATGCTGTACCAGAAGTTCGGGATGCTCGAGCTGGCCCGGCGTTATGCCGAGGAGGTGCTGGAATCACGGGATCGAAGCTGGATGTACTACTACGGAACGGACCTCAAGCGGCATCTACAGGACGTGCATGAAATCCTGGCCGATGTGTACGCCGGACTGGCCTCAAGCGGCGCAGCCCAGCCGCGTAGCGGTATCCTGCAGTCGCTCAGATGGACCGTCCGCTGGCTGGAGTATCGGCTCAAGGCCTACTACCACCACCAGAAGCTGCGCTCCTACTGCCTGCAGGTGGGCCGCTCCTATCTGTCGGAGGGAAATCACCTGGATGCCTTCTGGGAGTTCTACAGTGCGAATGAGCGTTACCGGCCGGTAGCTTTGAAGTACCTGGGGCTGGCTCGAGATCTGGAGGTTCAGGTTGCCTCCCATGCGCTGTACTACTATCAACAGGAGGAGGGTAAGATCCGGGGCGACCGGCAACTGCTGGATCGTTCGATCCAGGGTCTTGATCCCTTTTGGGAGCGGGAGGGGATCTTCGACTCGCTGCGATATCTGATCCCGCTGTTGAAGGGCAAAAGCGCGCCCCGCCGGCTGGCTGTTAACCGGTTGTACCAGCTGAATCCCGGGGGTCTGCTGCAGTACGGATTTACCCTGCCTCTGGTCGTGAGCCGGAATGTCGCAGGGGACAGGGTCCTGCGGCGCTGCTTGAAACATCTGAAGCATTCCGGATCGGAAATTACAGCGGATGCTGATGAGCAGGCGGGATTTCTCTATCATCTTGATCTCCAGCGGGAGGCGGGCAATCGTGTGCTGGTAAGTCTGCGCAAGGGCGAGCAGGGTCCTCTGCTCTTCTCGGAAATCGTCACCCTGGGACCAGTAACACCCCGTCGGCAGGCCGCGGCTCTGGCACGGGCTGTTATGGAGCAGATCTACACGGTCGGAAGGTAGGCTTTTCCGTAGTGTGCACGCTCCTGCCGGGGGCCGGTCAGAGATCCGCCTGGGATTCAGGGCAACTTGATAATCTCATCTCGGGTAAACAGGGGTAGGGCCCGGCGCTCTTCCCCGTCGACCAGCTCCACGCTGCCCGGCTGGTCCGTGATTTCACCGATCACGGCAGCGGGTACCGCCCCGCGCTTCAGCAACCGGCAGGCCTTTTCCGCCTGAGCAGGCGCGGCGGTGAAGAGAAACACCCCGGAGCTCAGCGCTCCCATTGGGTCCAGACCGAAGTGTGCGCAGAGAAGCTCTGTCTCGGGACGGATGGGAATGCGCTCTTGATACAGCCGGATGCCCACCTCCGAGCAGTCGGCGATCTCATGAATCCCCGTGGCGATCCCTCCCTCGGTCGGATCGTGAGCCGCCGCCAACCCGCGTCCCCTGAGGATCTCCCCCTCCCTCAGGATCGATATGCCCGGCTCGTGAAGCCAGTTCAGTACCTCTAGATAGCCCTGATCGCCGAGGAGTCTTCGGCTGATATCCGGTTTCTCCCGGGCGATCAGAGTGCTCGCCTCCAGCGCCGTCCACTTGCTCATCACCAACAGCTCTCCGGGATGAGCATCGGAGGTTCGGGTGGGCTTGCCGCGCAGAAAACCGATAGCCTGAGCGGAGATAACAATACGGTTGACAGCGGAGGTGACCTCGGTGTGACCTCCTACCCAGCGGACCCCTGCTTTTCTGGAAGCTTCCTCAAGCTCCCGGGAAATAGCCTGCAGTCGCCGTTCCTCGGTTCCGAGTGGCAGGAGGATCGTGGTGATCAGGTACATCGGTTTGCCGCCCATGGCAACGATATCGTTGGAGTTTATCGCCACCGTGTAGAATCCGATATTCTCCTCGGTAAAGGTAACGGGGTCGGCGGTAAGGATCAGTTGTTTGGAACCTCTGACCACCGCCGCGTCCTCACCCGCCTCCGCCCCCACGATTATCTCAGGGCTGCTCGAGGAGGTTAAATCGAGGAGTCTTTCCAGTCGTTCCCGCGATAGTTTTCCTTCACAAAGCACATCTGAAGGATCGGCCATGGCTACGAGAATAGCGATGCTTGACTTCTTTGTCCAGGTAAATACAATAAAACCAGTATGGCGACCCGACTACAGGAATACAAAGAGAAGTACTCCGAAAAGACAATCCGATTTAATCCATATGCTGTGAAGAAGATGGGACTTCAGCAGTCCCAGACACTTCTCAAGCTGGAAGACTACATGCTGATCTGCGCACCCTATCAACTGTCCATGGATCGGGTCGTGCTGCTGGTTATCCTCAGCCGAGATGAGATCAGTTTCTTCCAGCAGTTTCAGAACAAGCTGACCTCTGTCAACATGTCCTTCTTGAAACCGACGAACAAGAACCCGATCAACCTGTTTATGCGGGGAACGCTCACTCGTCTCGGACCGGTAAAGGGACGGGACAATGTGAGCCTGTTCGAAGTGGTGTATAAGAACTGTCCGAACGACCTGGTCGAAATCATCGGGGACTATCTGCTGGCCTACGAATCCCTCCAGGGGCAGTTTGTTACCTACAAGGACCGGGAAGTCGAGATGAACAGCGAAATAGCGCGGACCATGCGTTTCAATGACTTCGTGGAATCCCAGATCGGCGCCCAGAAAGTGCAGACCAAATTGATTTCCCTGGGTGTCAACAAGGTCGCTCTTGAGATCCCCGGACGTCTGCCGGCACCGGCCAGTGGTCAGGTCCTGAGCTCCAAGCTGTACTTCCAGACCCACCAATTCGTGGTCAACGGGAAGGTAACTGCGGTCGATACTCTCGGCTCGGGGGGCAAGAAGATCAGCCTGGAGGTGGGATTCACCCCCGAGCTGGTCGAGATCATGGATGACTACTTCTTCCGAACCAGTTTCAAGAAAGAGTAAGGCCCCAGTCGATCCCATCGCCGAGGCAGCTCGGCAACACTTCACAATCCCCTATCTGTATCCGATTCAGCGTTTCGTCATTTCGAACATTCTGGAGGAGAAGAACCAGATCGTCGTGCTACCCACCGGTGCGGGGAAATCGTTATGCTTTCAGCTGCCCGCCCGCATCTGTCATGGACTGACCGTGGTGGTGGTTCCCCTTCTGTCCCTGCTTGCCGACCAGCTGGGACGCTGCCGCAAGGCGGGTTTGCGGGCGGATGCCCTTCGGGGAGGACAGAGCCCGGAGACCCGCCGCGCCCTGGCCCGGGAGCTACGCTCGGGGAGGGTCGATCTGCTGTTCACCACACCTGAAACCCTCCAGAACATCAGCGGGGATCACTGGCTTGAAGATCTGCCGATCGCTCATCTGGTCGTGGATGAGGCCCACTGCGTTTCCGAGTGGGGGGAGAGTTTTCGCCCCGCCTACCGGAAGTTAGGGGCGATTCTGAGGAATTGGAAGATTCGCTGCCTGACCGCCTTTACGGCCACGGCCAGCCCTCGCATTATCGAGAGGATCCGGGAGGTGTTGTTTCCGGATCAGGAGGTAGCGATCCTCTCCGCGGATCCGGACAGGCCCAATATCCGCTACCGCGTGCTTCCCACGCTCAGCAAGACACGAACACTTGTTAGGCTGGTGGAAGGCGCCTCCCGGCCTCTACTGGTCTTCAGCCGAACCCGTTCCGGGGCTGAGCGGGCCGCCCGAACCGTGAGACGCCGGTTGCCCGCTCTGGATACCCGTTTCTATCATGCCGGATTGAGCCCGGAGGAGCGCAAGAGGGTCGAGAC
>Ga0114922_10003190_pt1 | contig 15313 bp, 42 predicted proteins | sample AartaG_FD_100975 | JGI IMG/M metagenome (GOLD analysis project Ga0114922, IMG submission 100975) | Deep subsurface microbial communities from Aarhus Bay to uncover new lineages of life (NeLLi) - Aarhus_00045 metaG | ecosystem: Environmental > Aquatic > Marine > Oceanic > Sediment | place...
ATGCCCTGTTTTCATTATGTGTAAGAATAAGCTTCATGCTAAACCTGTTCCCCTGTTCACTATTTGTAAAACCTTAGAGGAACATCTGTTTAAGTATGATGGAATATCTAATTATAATAGGATCATAGCTGCTAGATCCTTCTTTGGTCTTGAAGCTCTATACACAAGACTGCAAAAAGCTAAGGGGATCTCCAATGCTTAAATTCCCATGTCCCGACTGTCCTGTCTTTATTATGTGTAAGAATAGACTTTACTCTCTACCTTCTCAAATTAATGTTATTGGAGATCTGTTTGTTCAATGTCCTCCATTGAAGTCTTATCTCTTTGAGGATATAGACAATACTGAAACTGGTAAAATTATGGTTAGACTTAACATTGCTAGAGTTTTCTATGGACTTGTACCTATATTTAAATGGAATACAAAGGAGTAATAATGAAACTATCATTTATAAGGGATGATATCCTTGAAGTTTACAGGGATTGTTATGATGTTGATTACTTGAAGCGTGTCTTAATGGATATGAGGAATGAAGTTATAAGATTACGACTTGAGATTGAAAGGTTGAAGGATGACCAATAATGAATGTCCATGTATAAACTGTGTCTGTATCCCCATATGTAGACATAAGTATTGGAATAGGATGAGGTTTGACTGTAGTCTCATAACCGACTATATGAAGCAATATGATATAATAGTACCATATTCCCGTGGAAAATCTATTTCTGATGCGCTAAATCCTACTAAGTGGAAACTCAATGAGAAGGGACACATCGTTACATCATTACTTGTAAAGGAGTATGTATGATGGAGTATAAATGCCCATGTGATGGTTGTGTCTGTGTGCCAGTGTGTAGACATAAAACGTATTGTGACTTAACTGGTGACTGTAGATTGATTGAAAACTATATTGTTTACTATAATAGTAGTGCTAACTCATCTCTTAAATTTGATGCTAGCCATGGATTCCCTCATAGAGTTGGGATACAAGAAGCTCTTAAACCAACAGTTTGGGCTGTTAACTTCGATGGTTTATTTACAGGAGAAATTTCATGAATCAATGTGCTTGTAAGGACTGTGTATGTGTACCAGTATGTAGACATAAGGGATACTTTACTATATCTGATTGTAAATTACTTAGTCCTCTGTTTAAAACTGCCTATGATACTGAAGGTCATAAAGCTCCACACCTAGTGCAGAAGCTATTGATAATCGAGTGTCTAAAACCAACCACCTGGAGTATAGATGAGAATGGGTGGATTGCAGATGGTTCACGCCTAGTTTGAAGGAGACTGAGATAATGTATGAGAATTGTAAAGGATGTGGTACTCTTAAAGATGTTAATGGGGAGTGTCATTATGCTCTGGGTAACAGTGATGGTAAATGTCCATGCACTACCTGTATTGTTAAATCAATGTGTGAACAGTCATGTGAAGACTTTGAGAAATTTATCTGTGTTGTTAATACGGAGGATGAAGATGGATAAAATCGTTAAATCTAATAGTGCTGTTTGTAAAAACTGTATATGTCTCGCAGTATGTCTCAATAGAGCAACTCATATTATGATAGATCAATGTGCTATCCTATCTAATCGAATCGTTCACTTCTGTAGTTCTTTTGATGGTCGCGGTAACAGATCTACTATTCATTTGACAGGGATTGAAAGAGATGTGGCATTAGAGATATACACTGATAATGTATACATCTTAGAAGGAGACGAGTGTGAATATTCATCTCGTGCTATTAGTGTAATAAGAAGGAAAGCTAAACGTGTTACTACGAATAAATCTTAAGACACCTGAAGTTAATAACTGTAGAGGATGTCGCACTTATATGTTAACTCTATCCGATTCCTCTATGGTAAGGTGCCGATATCTTAGATTCAACTATGTAGCCAAGTGTCCTTGTACCAATTGCATTGTCAAGACTATGTGTGATGTTGACTGTGATGTATTCCTTTCCTTTACAGATCCAAAGGATATACTCATTAAATGGAGGAGTCATGAACGAAGACAACTGTAAAGGATGCTGTACTCGAAATGATCCATGCCCATACAAAAGGATTACATTAGATGACTAAAGTTATTGAATGCCCATGCTACAACTGTATCTGCGTGCCTGTGTGTAGACATAAGGGATACACACAATTGATGGAAGACTGCGAGATACTGTGGCAGTGGAGATTTAGTCCTAGTCTTCCAGGGTTCCAGAGCTATGCACGTAGTATATGTGTTACGATAAACCCAACAAAATGGAGTGTTCCAGATGAAAAATGAAGATTGCCCATGCGTTAATTGTATATGTGTCCCTGTATGTAGACAGAAGGGATACTTTACACTAGTAAGTGAATGTAAACTAATACTTCGTATATTATATAAAGCTAACTATCCTCAACCAATGGATCGTTCAGTACACTTTAATAGAATGATAGGTGAAATAAATGCTGCAATTAACCCAACACATTGGAAAGTGGATCATAATTCAGCACGGAAGGTGATATTCACATAGTTAGTATACACCAAGGGAGATTAAGTCATTATGGATAAAGTAATTATTGACACTGACTATTTGCCTGACTGCCCATGCCTTAATTGTGTATGCGTGCCTATATGTAGACATAAACAATACTCTAAATTACATAACAATTGTATCAATCTTCGAATGTTTCTCCCTGGTAGATATAAAGACGTTGAGGATAGGAATTATATCGTTTTCGATAAGAAGGTGGCTCTTAAACTTGCACTTCAACCAACTACATGGGATGTACAAGTAGATGGATCAATTCGTCTGGAGAAAAGCCATGGTTACAAATGAACACTGTAAGGGGTGTAGTGCTACATTCTATAACGATGCTCTTGATTCAATGTTTGTCTGTAACTATACCCAGCATAATAAAGGGCAGTGTCCATGCACTGAATGTATTGTTAAGATGATGTGTACCAACACTTGTAACTCTTTCATGATCTGGAGAGACTATTTAGTTGCTAAAGATGGACTAAGACGAGGTGACCCCAAATGACTTCTTCTGCTCTGTGTGTTGACTGTATCTGTTTGCCTATCTGCCTGAATAAGAATGACATTAAACTATTAGATGACTGCTCCTTCTTCAGCAATACTCTTATAAACATATCCTATTCTCTCACTTTGAATGACTCCGTAGCTATATACTTTAGGAATTTAGATAGGACAATTATAGTCGAAAGATCATCTTCTATGTTGTTTATTCAAATAAATGAAACAATAAAACACATACTTAAATTTATGGAGGTTTTATAAAGCTAATGATAACATCTGAAATTTGTGTAACTTGTGTATGCTTAGCTATTTGTAAACATAAGAACTATACTAAGACAGCAATGGAATGTGCTTATGTAAAAAATGTATTTATACAAGCTGCTTTAACTATTCACTTTGGCAATGATGTTAATATCCATTTCTTAGGGATTGATAAAACATATTTTGTTAACCATGACTCATGTGCTATCAGTGTTGGGATGGGGACTGATGATGATAAACGACAAAAATACTATCTGTTCAACTATCCACACGAACACATAGTTGATGCTGACTTTAACGTAAAATCATATTTTCCTAACATATGAAAGGAAATATAATGGACTGTCCATGTATCAACTGTGTTTGTATGCCTATATGTAGACATAAACACTATATTCTTTTATTTGAATCATGTGAGTTGTTGATGAAGTACGAACCACATTATATCGCTCCAGCAATGAGAAGAGTTCATAGAATACGAGTGATACAGCAAACATTAAATCCAACCAGCTGGAAATATGATCGTAATATTTGTAGAATTGGCATGGTAGTTAACTATAGATAGGAGATGTAATAATGATACGCACTGTGTTTAGATGTAATAAAACATGTCCTTGCTTTAACTGTGTACTTGTACCAGTGTGTCAAAACAAGACTAAAAATGACTTGTTGAAGGATTGCATGATCATTCGTGATGATATAACATTACTGTGTAAAGACGTCATGCTTGATAAGACAATTACTCATGTAACCATTCACTTAATTCCGCTAAAGAAAAAATTGGACTTTAGCACTGCCTCCCTATTATATTGGAGTCTATTTTCATATCATGAATACGGGATAGAATCATGAAACATAACTGTGATGGATGTAATTGTTACGTCGCAAGTGTATATCCTTTTGTCTTTGCTTGTAGTTTTTCTAATCAGAATCGCAAAGGTGAGTGCCCATGTACTAAATGTATAATTAAAATGATGTGCGAAGAACCATGTGATGGATACTCAGAGTTTAGTAAAATAGCTATTTTCAGAGCACAGAGGGGTGAATGATGAATGAATGTCCTTGTATCAACTGTGTATGTATTCCTATATGTAGACATAAGACTTTTCTTAAAATGCATGCTGACTGTCATTTAGTAAGCTATTATATTAGATGTAACTTAACATTTGGGTCATTTATATACAGAATAGAGATTAGAGATGTGCTTAACCCTACTCAATGGGAGGTAGATAGTGATGGAATCTTCATCGACAAAAAGTTCCCCCCCGTGTCCGTGTAACGATTGTGTCTGTGTCCCTGTATGTAGGCATAAAGAATTTGCACAGTTGCTTTATACTTGTAGCTTGCTTCTGACCTGGAGAAACGAAAACTATACCGTAGATACGTGGTCATACAGGTATATTATCTTTGAGTCTCTTAAACCACATAAATGGGTCGTCCGGAATGGATACATATATCATGATTATAATACCCTGTAAAGACTGTATCTGCCTGCCTGTATGTAGACACAAAAAATACTCGAAACTATTCCAAGAGTGTAAAATTCTTCATCGGTGGAGAATTATGAACTATTCTGTAGGAAGTTACATATACAGATACATTATTTTTGATACCATTCGACCATCTGGATGGGAAATTGCTTATGACGGAGAGATAATATGGGGATTATAATACCATGTGAAAAATGTCCTGTGTTTATCATGTGCAAGGGTAGAGTTCAAGCCGAAGGTATTAGCAAACTAGTAGTAATAGGGTTGGCTTGCTCTTGTGATATGCTTTATAACTTTATATCTGAGGATAAAACTAAAACTTTTTTGTTTACAGCTGATAACGTTAATACTATTAGATACTTCTTTGGTTGGGATGGTACTCATGACTATCCACCAGAAAGGATGTGGAGATGAGTGATGAATGTCCATGTGATGAATGTGTAACCAGAGCTATGTGTCTACTTAAACCTTATAGAGAGACCATAGGATGCCCTCTTGTAAGAGAATATCTAAACGCTGACTCTGGAAGTATAACCATACCTGAGTTAAAAGTATTTTGTGACTCCATGAATCTTCTACTTATTGAGAGACATACATCAAGTATAGGAACTACTGCTTATTTTGTTAGTGGTAAGCATGGTACTGCAAAGATAGGAGATAGACTCTAATGGAAGGATGCCCATGTAAAAACTGTATCTGTGTTCCTATATGTAGACATAAACCTTATTCTTTTTTGATTCAAGAATGTGATTTAGTATACAACTATCTATCAGATTCCCATTTTATATCTGGCATCAGTGCTCCTCTAAGACGCATGGTATTTGAAAGTTTGTTACAACCTACTACATGGAAAGTTAACGATGAGGGGTATCTTATTGGAAGGGACTAGCATGACTTATGACTATAATCAGCTGTGAAAACTGTATCTGTGTGCCCATATGTATGAACAAGAAATGGACACACATATTACAAGACTGTCAACATATTAGGAACTACCTTGCTGAAGAAGGTAGGAACTTGAAGGTTGATGAAACTATGGTGGTTGGAGTTCCTGAACTCAAAAAAAGATTTATGGTATTTAGGAATATAAAGAATGAACTCCATCTTGGATTTCTACAAAGTAGTCATATAGAACAGTGGGGTGTAGCATATGGAGGAAGTAAAAGTATCGGAAGAAGTTAAGTTGCCATGTATCAACTGTGTATGTCTGGCTATGTGTAGAAACAAATCTCTTCTTGTAATGTTTAATGACTGTAAGCTTATGGGAAAGTTTTGGACTAACTATGTAGATAAATCATCTAACATGCAAGTTGCTACTGATATGGTGGCAATGTGTAACATCATGAACGAAACTCTTAAAAGGGTCTTTGTCCCATGCTTTGCACTTGATGATCAGTCAGATGTAGTTACGTTTGTTGATATTGAGACTGTCGGTAGGGACATGGAGATCCAGATCTTCTATAAGAGACTTAAAACAACATATAGAGTATTCAGACTATCATTCAATGTTGATATGCTCGACATGCCAAGAGTAAGACCATACCTATTACCATTCGTAAAAGATGTTGTTAGATCCATAGAAGGATGAGATATCTAAATATATTAATAATAAAGAATCAATATTTAGTTAAATCTATTTTATGGAGGTGCTAAAGATGAATAAGTTTACAGTGAAGTCATTTGGAAAGATGGACAATCATCCCAACCTGAACATGGAACTGGTGGATGAAGCATACTTTGATACGATGGACGAGTGTGAGAAGTGGTGCAAAGAGCACTTCGACATCAAGTATCTCAACTTCGAGATTCACCACAGCCTCGGATCTAAGAATTACAGGCACGGTATCGGATCCGGGATGGGATTTATTACATGGAGGGACACGGACTACACCGAACATGATTATCCCACCATCCGGCCATGGTGGAGCATCTATGATGTTCCCTCAGAGGTTGATGCCATGTGCTACGAAGTAAAGTTTTAGTCAGCATGCCCGCCGGCAAAATTAATGTATAGGTAACCAAACGGGAGGTCATCATGATTTTGGAATGGTTGAGTATCTTTTGACTTAAAATCTGGTAAGCATTCGACCATTCTGTAATACTAATGACCATAATAATCTAACTATGGAGGTGCTAAATGTTTAGAGCTTTAACCCTATCAATTCTCATGATGCTTGTATCTTATGTGATGTTTGAAGAGGCAGGTATCGCAAGCGTCTTTAACGAAAGGATCAACGGAGAAGCTGAGGTAGCAGTCACAATGGATCGACCCATTAGAGTCCAGGTTATCAGCAGCTACTCCGTATCAGTTCTAAAGGACCCGAAGGTAAAGGAATTCAAAATCTACCGTGGTACCATGAAAAAATCGGCAGTTGACCGTATGGAATATATCGGTCAGATGAAGATTGACTTTTCTGCTGGCGCCACTACCCTCATGGTAGAGGCAGTAATCGAAACAGTGGCAAAAAAATATGGTGCCAATGTGGCCATCATTGACAACTACACAACAAAATCCGCAATACTGGGATCAACTGACGAAAGGGGTGATCATGGAGCAAGATGAGATTGTAAAAGAGTTTGTGGAGGGACTTGGAAAAATATCTCCTCCAATTATAGACAAAGAGATCATACTTAAGTACGTTACTGACGTTGTGGTCGATTCGGATAGCCTTGGGTTGTTCTTCATGGAAACAGACAGATATGTGAAGCACAGTCAAACATTCCAAATGGCATTCCTGTTGCACTCTCTTTGTAGCGTCATGCTCTATCATCCTTTAGGGTCTGCCGTGCAGCAGGTAACCAACATAGTTGCCACTGAAGTGTTTACCATCTCCGATGAGGAAGGTCAGGAATTCAAGGAAAACAACTATGTTAAAAGGTATGACAATCTATGTCAGCTGTTGATGACTGACAAAACCCTGATAGAAGCGCTCAATAATAAGATGGATGCGCAACGAAAACTGCCGAAGATTGAGGACGGCGGAAAGGTTGCCAATCCGCTCTTTGATCCATTGACTGTCAAGTTCAGTCAACAATCTCAACCAGGCGATGACTTAACTGAGCAAACCGAAAATTAGTCTCCAAAAAAAGAGACCTCCCATGTGATGTGGGAGACTCTCTTTTTTTGCTACTGTGGTTTGACATTTGAAAGGTCCTGACTCATGAGTTTAAGAAGGTGTAGATAATCAAGAGGTTTTAGCCCCCTCTCGACCAGATACTTTTTAACTGATGGTGTTTGAGTTATCCACTCCCTCTTTTTGTCTAATCTTATTCCATCATAAATCAGTTTGCAAGATAGTTGAATTTTCATACACTTTTCAAATTGTACTTGCATCACAGGACCGCTATGTGCTTCAAAGCATAGTCTTCCAGCTTGAAACTCATGCCACGCCAATTCAGAATAATCTGTATCCTCTGCTGTTGCAAATGTGGAGAGTAACACCATCACTATCACTGCTGCTATTTTGCTGATTTTGATGTTTGTCGCTGTGTATTGCCCTGATCCATAATTTTTCGCCATATGTAAGTCCCCCTTTGGTGATCTTCTATAACTTTAATTCTACGTGTTGCAAGTGATGTTAGTAACGTAAAGCATAACGATGTTGCCGTTATCGTAAGATATGCAGACACATACCACCAGTATAAGAAGGTTATATTTAATAATTCTATTGTAGCAATAGTGTGAAAAACCGAACCTTCAGATAAAGAAACGAATCCTGTTAAGGTTCCGGTACACCAACATAGAACCAGAACAAGCATAGTATTGATCAACCACTTATTAATTCTAAGACGTTTTTTGCGTGTGCTCTTCAAATTCTGATGATAATTCCATAGGTCACCACATCCAGATGTACACATGGGTGCGACTACACATACTTTACAACATTTAATCTGCTTCATTGCTTTCCGTTTCCCTTATCTTTCTTTTGTTTCTTTCAACCCTTGCTAAAACTTCAGTGAAGAATCCCAACACAACTCCAGAACTGAATACTATCAATGGAACATCACCAAAGTGATTCCAAAACTCTTCTTCAGGTCCTATATATGCACAATGGAAAGCCCATAGTATAAGTATGCATGATACTACCATGAGACCTATCCAGTATATTAATGAATGACTCACCTTTTCAAACATAGTTGTCTCCTTCCTCAATCAGATATTAGATTCCCATCCATTCCTATCATTTGACCAACTCCACCCATCCTTATCCCAACAACAGTCATTATTCCCTTTCCCTTCTCTTTATCAATTTCATCTTGGGAACTCTTGAGCGCAGCTATGATACAATCTTTGAAGTGAGAACAGACCTTATATTTTTCAACTGAATCTCTGTTTATGCATATCGGGTATGTTGGGCACTTGTCACTACATGGAGAGTCGCTCATAATTTGTCTCCATCCTGGATGGGAGCTGTCTCTGTAATAGATGGATGAGTTGTAGTGTCTTCATCGCTACTATCAATAGAAGTAATTATGAGGCCAAAGATGAGTGCTATCAATATAACACTTCCTATTAACATTGCCATAAAGCTTCTCCTACTCCTACTGTCGAGAGTTTGTAATGTATCAGAAAATTCTTCATCAATTCCATGCATCTCGCTTCTCATTTCCTCCATCTCCTTATCAAGTTCTTTCATGTTGTTATGGAAATCGGTTCTCCAATCAGCAGCATCATCATTCTCATAACGCTCCCCAGTCATTTCATACATCAGTACCTCTTGTGTAGAGACTCCAAGATTATTTAGAGCCTCTATGATGGCATCTTTAAGGTTGATGTTCATTGGATCTTTATAACCTTCTAATAAAACTTTAATTGTTTCTTCTAGTTTGTCTGGCATATCTAACTCCTTTCAAATTAGTCTGGATAGTATGTTAAAAGTAGTCCCACATCCCACACAGTTGGTTTTAGAATATTATCTATCCTCTGCATCCTATGGTGAAAAAACTCTCTCCTATGCTCGGATGAGAATGGTTTATTATCACTATATAGATAATTTTGTATGATAGAACAGTTAGTGACTAAAGGAACCCAAGGTTTATGTCTACACACAGGGACACAGACGCACTCATTACATTTACACTCCCTTCTGATCTGTCTTAGAATTTTCTTGTCTCCTAAGTTCATCTTTTGTAAACCTCATTTGGTAAGTTGATTCCATCCCATTCAAACTCCTTTAGTCTTTGTTTAAGTCCTCGCATGCCTGCAAAAATTCTAGATCTCGCATCAAGTCGTAAACCAGTACCGCAACAATTCTTACATATAGTTTCACTTTTATCATCGGCTATTTGGGTCGGTGCAAACACTCTCATAAAATCATAACCATGAGTGTAGTCAACTGACTTATAAAACAACACTCTTTCTTTATTTCTTTTGAATTGTCTAGCGTATGCTTCATGGTAAGTTCGAGGGATTGTATTTCCCATAGCTGAAGTTACCCAGTCCATCTTCCCAACACCTGCACAGTCATCACAAAATCCTGGATGTATGTCATAGTTTGGAGAAAATAAAACATTCTTAACAATACCACCTGTGTTAATCATTTCATGGATTTTTGATGGTATCCATCCCATTATGTCTATCGTGTGAGTTGGCAAAATAAGTCTTGTTCCACGAGTAGCATCAGTTTGTCCATAGTAGTAAAGGCATTCAGTTAGAAATCTCCAATCTTTGATGTTGATTGAGCGTGGACTAGTTTCACATTCAATTTTAAACGATATTATTGCCACTTCATCATTCTCCTCTCAAAAAAATCATAACTCCTGTAGCTATAAAGTGCCATAATCCCGCCCATGCGATCCCACCAAATGTTACACCAGAATAGTATATTGTATTATACCTTAACTTGGTCCAAGATTTGTAGGGATCGCATACTTGATTACAACAGGGACGTACAATACATTTCCGACACGGCGAGAGTATCATTGCATTGTAGCTGGGGCACCATCGAGATCAGTACCAGGAATGGGGTTTGCGGGTGGGTTATAGTGGATTATTAAATACGAAGTGACGTTAAACTCGGTGGCGTTAAAGAGCTCATCAACAACTTTGATCTTCATTGGAACTATTTTGATGTCCTTAAGATCAATATTGTTTGCTACCAGTTCGTTCAGAGCTTCAGGCAGATATCCTTTCGTCACTTCCCACATGCAGCATTTACCAGGGGTAGTTTCCATAATTCGAATTCCTTCTTATTTCATCCCAACCTTCAGCTGTCTCTATCCAGCCGCTACAGACAAACAAAGCAATCTGAGTTACCATGATGCCGACAGTACTTCCAATTATATTCCACCCAATGTCCATCAGAGAAAACTGAAACAGAGTTGGATAGAATGATTGAAGACATTCAGCAAAGATCGACCAAAGGATCATAATGATCCACGTTGCTTTGATTTCTTTAGTCCACCACCCAAGGATACACGCAAAGGTGAAGAACACTGTTGTATGTGGCACCGGACCAGACACACCATTAATAAGTTGATATATTTCATCCATTAAATGCATCCTTTCATATCTTAAAGGGTTAGCTTCTCCATAGCTGGCGTAACCACATGGGCAGAAATCATTACAATGATTACGCCCACAGATATAATGGCTACAGCCAAAACAAATCTTGTGACATCCAATAATTTAGACATTTTTAAACCTCCAGTCATTGAATATTTCTGTATGGATATCTGAAACTTCATTGTTAGATTTTCTACAATTGTGACAGAATTTACGAGGAATACCACGTCCAATCCAAAGCAGCTGCATTTTATGTTTAGTTCCACATTTTGGACATTGGCACTCCGTGATAGGGATATCTTTACATTCATTAATGGCCATTTAGGACTCCCTTCTTTCTTCCGAGTGGGTTGTTTGGCCCTCCACGCCCTTTTATTTTATCATACTTAAAGGCCGTAAGCTTGTTCCATATAGTGCTTCTGCCAACACCAAAAACCCGACCTGTCTTAGCGGTGCTACCCAATCTTTCGTATTCCTTGATGATCGCGGTTCGAACGTCAGGATATTCAAGTACAGCAATGATTCGCTGCCAGTCGTCCCAGTGTTTGTAGCAGATGCCATGCTCGTATCCGTATCTTCCCATGCTTTTTCATCCTCCAGATTGTTGGTATCTTTTTCGGGTTTCACTTCATCTTCGATGTACTTATACTTTGCCTGAACTCTGATCTTTTCCAAATCTTTGTCCATGACCATGTACAGTTCTAACCATCCATGTTTAATTTCCATCTCATAGACTCTGAAGTGCCTGGAGGCTGTCTTTACAAATCCACGACTTGTGTAGATATGCTTGCCAGAGTATACGAGGTTATCATATTGAGACATGGAAAATTCGGCATAGTATCCAACCAGCTTGTCGTCCACGAAGTTGAATTTGAATGGACCAGCAAGCTCTTGATCACTGAGACACATCTGCCATAGACCTGGAACTCCAGTATCGCAGAGAGCCCATTCTGTTTCCTTCTCTCCATGTTGATAGATTTTGTTGAGAACTTCAACTACTTCGGTGTGGTTTGAGTTCCAGGGAAGCTGGCTATCGGGGAGGATTATTTCGGGGGTACCTTCTGAGAGGTTGATATCTATTAATAACACAATTCCTCCTCCAATGAACACACAGAGGATAAAATACAATAACTTTCTCGATAATGGCATTCGTAACTCCTTTCGTTAACTACATATATTATAATGTGGGAAATTATAATTTCCCTTAATTAACTGCCTCATAACTTGATCACGAACTGCATCGTAACTGGCTAACTTTTTCTCAGTATCTATACAGTCAGAACAGCACATTTGTTTATTGTACATGCTGGGTTTTAGGGGCCACGTCTTCTCCTTGCACCTCTGACACTGTGGAAGGTACCACGCCCATGATCTCCTTAGCTTGGATTTCTTCATAGCGCTCCTTTACAATTGAATATATGTTTTGGTATTCAATAGATACCACACCCATTTGAATTTCTTTTTCATATGGGATAAGTGGTAAGAATACAATGACCAGTATAATAACTATACCCCATATTATTTTCATTTTTCATCCTCGACATTTGGGACTTCATCAGGAAGCAAAACCAAATGCTTAACATAGACTTGAGCATACTTTTTGCCAAAGTCGGTTAGTGTCAAAACGTGAGGGCCTTCGGTGATGAGTTTCTCACTCTTCAGTTGTATAACACACACCTTCAGCATCTCAATCTCCATAGACAATTCTTCCATCAGCCTCGCCTTGTAATTGGTTTTGTTTTTGCTGTTCAGAAGATTCTTGAGGATTTTATTCTTAAAAACATGAGCGCCCTCTAACCTTTCAATCTTCTCAGCTGCTGCCTTCTTCTTTTTAGAGTCATCCCTGCGAATAAGATAGACAGTAACACCAAGTCCAATGAGGACAATTAATAAGACTCCAACAATCATTTTTTCGCTCTCCTTTATAATTTGTGATTTATGCCTTCTACGATCTCTTCCAATAAGAGCTCGATTTTATTCTTGGGTTTAGCTTCACCAACAATCTGGAACACTCCAATTTTTGATCCATGTGCTCCGACACTATCCTGGTCACAACCACACACAGGACACTCTCCTGCCCGTCCAGATGCAACGGTGCCTCTCTGCAACTCCTTCGTAAAGACATGTGAACAGTTGTTACATTTAAAATTAACTTTATAACTTGCCATTAGTTACCTCCAATAAAAAATTAAATTTCGCTGATCAGTTTGATTGCAGCTCCACCCCACAGGGGACCACCAATAGGTATTGTCCATATTGATAATACAATTGTTACTGCTATCAAAATACCTTTTCTGAGCTTTTTCATTTTGCCTCTCCTTATTTAGTTTAAATAAGTCTATTCAGTAAATTAATATATATAGATATCATCTAATATACCCATCCTCAAGTGCCATACCATACGCTACTGAAAGTGGGGTTTGCTGTCCTGTTTTGTATTCAACTTTTGCTGTTTTAGATCCCTGAAAATAGCTATCGGCTGTATGTCCATACCTGGCAATAAATACATAGTCAAACCTTGAATCATATGCTATCCTATAATAGAAGTCAAACAGGGCATTCATGAATGCTGCAGTACCAAGAAATACAGCATGTGGATCACAGTTCATATAGTTTTGAATACCACATTCAATGTTCATCTCTTCTTCATAAACTCTGAACTTGACTTGTGGTCTGAGATTGGAGGGGAGATCAGGAAACATTTGTTTTAAATCTCTGTCTATGATTAGGTTAGTTTCTTTGATTATGACAAACTTAATATGTGGATCCCACAACCCTGTAAGATAACATTCGATGAGTGGTTGAAGTGTACTAACTAAATATTCTCTTGCTTGTATGAATAATTCTATGTCAGACATTTTCACTTCCTCGTGCCTTCAAATTTAGTTTGGTTTGAATCTTATTTGTTATTATGGTTTCATTCCTCGGAACTATTTTTTCTGTATCAGACCTTATTGAATCAACTGTTTCTCTTATTATTATTTTATCATTAGAATTGTTATTATGAATTTTACAACTTGTCTTACACCTACTAAGATCATCTTTATTTTCTATTATGTATTTAAAGAATCGACTATTCAGAGCATCAGAAAGCGTACTCTTTGACATATCTAAATCATTTAAACTTCTTAAATATTCTATGTACGCTTTAATTGGATAATCTTCAATTTTCCTGAAATCATCAAATAATCCATAATCACAGCATGGATATATAAATCCTTCATGTGACATATAAAGATGTCTATTTTCAATTGGAGTACAGAATAAGTGATCCCTGTTTGACTCAGAGCACAACTCAACTTTTGTTTTTGCATTTTTTAACATGGTTGGTCTCTCTAAACCTTCCTCCTGATAATGTCTTGAAACTAAAGTGACAAATCCAGAGCAACCCATACTTGATGCAATTTTCTTTGCTTGTTCTAACTGATGTTCATTGTGTTTAAAAACAATGAACTGCCAATCAGCTTTACCTCCAGCATTGATGTAAGTCATTAAGTTTCTTAAAACAATTTTATAATGTGTTCCTCGATAAAGATGATGGGTGTCATGTAGACCATCCAGTGCGAATCTTATTATATTTCCTTTATTAAATTCCATCTTCTTTGCTAACTCTTTCCACCACCAACTTGGTCTGATTGATCCATTTGTTGACATAAATATATTCACTTTACTGTTGATTTCGGAGATATAGTCTAAAAATTCAAACATTTTACTATAAAATGTAGGTTCGCCCAAGTTACCATTTATTATAATACTAGATATATGATTTAAATAGTCATGGTCAAATACCTTTTTAAAAATATTGAGATCTAGTTCACTACGTGGATTAACTTTCTTTGAAAAATTATTCCTCGGACAAAAAATACACTTACCATTACATCTGTTAGTTAGATCTATTGCAAAACTATAATAGTAACTCGGACTGTAAATATCTTCCATCATCTTTCATCCTTTCTATAATCTTTTTTGAAGAGTTAGTTATTCTTCTACCATCAAATTTTATGTCGTAGTATTTCAAGTAGTCACTCAATCCATCATCTTTCA
>Ga0114922_10003191_pt1 | contig 15313 bp, 12 predicted proteins | sample AartaG_FD_100975 | JGI IMG/M metagenome (GOLD analysis project Ga0114922, IMG submission 100975) | Deep subsurface microbial communities from Aarhus Bay to uncover new lineages of life (NeLLi) - Aarhus_00045 metaG | ecosystem: Environmental > Aquatic > Marine > Oceanic > Sediment | place...
TAGTCGTTAGCATTAGATATAAGTTATAAGATGCATATTTACCCGGTTGAAGATTATTTTAAGCTATTTTTTATTATATTATAAAAATAGATTCAGAGAACCGTTGTCCCCTGAATCAGATTCCAAAGAAAGCAGGTGAAAGTAAATTTGGCAAAGACTAGTACGCATTTAATCAAAGCAAAACAGATACACCAGAAGACGATAGTATTTGATGGGCATTGCGATACTATTTTAGAGGTTATGAACCATAAAAGAGCCTTAGACAAAAAATCAACTACCGGTCACCTGGATATCCCCAGAATGAAAGAAGGAGGGGTTGATGTCCAGTTTTTTGCTGTTTTTATAGAAGATATTTACAAACCGGATAGGTCATTAAAAAGAACTTTACAACTAATTGATTGTTTATATAGAGAAATAGAGAATAACCAGGATGATATATCATTGGTCACTAATTATAATCAGATAAAGGAAGCAAATGGAGCAGAAAAGATTGCCGCTATCCTTTCCATTGAAGGAGGAGAAGCTTTAGAAGGTGATTTAGGAGTATTGAGAGTATTATATAGATTAGGAGTCAGGCTCTTAACTCTTACCTGGAATCAGAGAAATCAGATTGCTGACGGAATTGGTGAATCCCGAACCGGTAGCGGGTTAACCGAGTTTGGCATAAAAGTTATAGATGAGATGAATAGATTAGGGATGTTAATTGATGTATCTCACCTTTCCGAGACTGGTTTTTGGGATGTTATTAAAAGAAGTAAAGCTCCCATTGTTGCTTCTCATTCTAATTGTTATACTTTGTGTTCCCATCTTCGAAATTTAAAAGATGAGCAAATCAAAGCTTTAGCTGATAAGGGTGGAGTAATAGGGATAACTTTTGTACCTGATTTTTTAACTCAAGAAAAAAGAAAAACTACCGTAAAAGATGTGGTAAAACATATTGATTATTTGGTAGAAAAAGCGGGAATAGATTGTGTAGGATTGGGTTCTGATTTTGACGGTACAGGCAGTCTCCCTTTGGGATTAGAGGGAGTTGATAAAATTCCTAATATCACTGAGGGATTACTTGACCGAGGTTACAAAGAGAGAGAAATTGAAAAAATACTAGGTGGCAATTTTTTAAGAGTGTTTAAAGAAGTGGTAGGATAATAATTTATTCTAATTTAAAAGTGGAGGGAGTATTTATGAAGTATTTAAGATTTTTACAAAACGGAAATATAAGATACGGATTACTTGAAAAGGATAATATAATTAGAGAAATGATTGGTGATATTTTTAATAATTATAAAAATACAGAAAATGTATATTCTTTATCAGAAATAACTTTTTTGCCCCCTTGCGTGCCAACTAAAATAATAGCTGTGGGATTAAATTATTTTGATCATGCGAATGAAGTTCAGATGAAAATTCCCGACGAACCGTTGATATTTATGAAACCCCCAAGCACGCTTATTGCTCATAATGATAATATAATTTATCCTAAAATGAGCAAGCAATTAGATTATGAAGCAGAATTAGCAGTGATTATTAAAAATAGAATTAAAAATATTGAACCCGAAGATGTTTTTAAAAATATTCTGGGGTATACCTGTTTTAATGATGTAACAGCCCGGGATTTACAAAAAAAAGACGGACAATGGACCAGGGCCAAATCATTTGATACCTTTGCGCCCATCGGGCCCCTTGTTTCTACCGAATTATATCCTGGCAATCTTCAAATAAAACTTTATAAAAATGGCCAGCTAATGCAGAATTCCTCCACCAGTAATATGATTTTTAAAGTCGATAAAATAGTCAGTTTTATTTCTAAGATAATGACTCTATTTCCAGGGGATATAATTGCTACCGGAACTCCTTCCGGAGTTGGACAATTAGAAGAAGGGGATAAAGTAGAAGTAGAAATTGAGGGGATTGGAATTTTAAGGAACACTGTATTTTTAGAAAAAAATGATTAAAAATTCCAGTTTATGTAATTTGTTAAGAAGACAGATTTCTATTTTTTAAGGGTTATAGATGTAGAAAAGCGATTAATTTAATAAATAATAATTGCAGCATGTAAAGGGAGGTGAACTAAGTACAAGACATATAAAATATTTAGCAAGAGTAGGTGACCTGCGTTAAGTGTTAGAGAATGGGACGTTGTCTCTAAACGAAAGGATCAAAGTTTTTTATAGGAAAATCCTTTATTCCTGCGGTAGGTCATCGCGTCCGCTGCTACATCGAAAATGCCTTTTACAAAGATTCTTCTTGATGTAGCAGATATAATGCTATATTAAGGAGGGAAAAATTAAAAATGAAAATATCGTCCCATAAAATTACCACTATGGGTCTTCTAATTGCTTTAAGTATAATTTTAACCCGGGTAGCCAGTCTACGTGTTGCTATTGGAGGGGTAGAGGGAATCAGGATCGGTCTGGGGAGATTACCTATAATCTTAGGAGGTATTATATTTGGTCCATTAGCCGGAGGGTTAATCGGAGCCTTTTCCGATCTGTTAGGATACTTCATCAATCCTATAGGGGTTTATATGCCTCACTTTACTCTAACTTCTGCTTTGATCGGAATAATTCCAGCAACTATCTTGATTTTAATGAAAAAAGATGAACCTAATATTTTTGATTTGGGTATAGCTATTACCATGGGGCAAGTGGTAACTTCTATTATTTTGATACCGTATTTTTTAAATATTTTATTCGGCCTTTCCTGGAAAGTCTTAATACCCCCGCGAATAGTGGCAGAGCCCATTCAAATATTTATTTATACCTATACCATAAATATAATTTTAAAGAGAAATATTTTAATTACCAAATCACACAAGATTTAGGATTTGCTAATTTAATTAATATTATTTTTAGCCATTAAAGCTAAAGAAGGACGAGAGGAGACTTGTAATATTATAAAATATGAAAAATAAAAATTTAAATTTCAAAAATAATACCATGAAGGCAGCTGTATTTTGTGCGCCCCACCAGGTAAGGTTAGAAGAAATTGATATTCCCGATATCGGTCCTGACGAAGTTTTAGTAAGAGTGAAAGCCGCACTTACCTGCGGGACAGATCGTAAAACCTACTTAAGAGGGCATCATTTATTTAATCCTCCTTTTGTTTTTGGACATGAATTTGCCGGCGATATAGTAGAAGTAGGTAATAAGGTTAAAAAATTTAAACCGGGAATGAGAGTAGTAGCCGCTAATTCTGCCCCTTGTAATTCCTGTTTTTACTGCAAAAATGGCGAACATAGTCTGTGTGATAGTTTATTTATTCAATTAAGCGGTGCTTTTGCAGAGTATATAAAGATTCCCGGAATAATTGTTTCCCAAAATTTATTATTATTTCCCGAAACAGTAAGCTATAAAGAAGCAGCATTCTTAGAACCCCTTTCTTGTGTAGTTCATGGAGTTGAAGAATCAAAAATTAAATTAGGTAACACAGTGGTTATAAACGGAGCAGGTCCGATAGGTTTAATGTTCTTGCAAGTAGTTAAATTAAAGGGAGCAAGAGTTATTATAACCGATACAGTTGAGAAGAGATTAAAATTAGCCATGAAGTTGGGGGCTTATAAAGCAATAAATGTCGCTAAAGTACAGAATCCTGTTGAAGAAGTGAAAAAATTTACTGAAGACAATAGAGGGGCAGATGTAGCCATTGAAGCAGTCGGGTTACCAGAGGTTTGGGAACAGACTATATTGATGGTAAGAAAGGGAGGAACGGTAAATCTCTTTGGGGGATGTAAAAGAGGAACGAAAGTTTCTATTGATACCAGTTTAATTCATTATTCTCAAATAAACATAAAGGGAGTTTTTCATCATACACCCGGACATGTTAAAAGAGCTTTAAATTTAATTTGTAATAAGGCGATCGACATCGATTCAATGATTACTGACGAGCTTCCCCTTAGCGAAGTATCTACTGTAATAGAGATGATGTTGGCTCATAAAGGCATTAAAATAGCGGTGATACCTTAAATTAGTATCGAGTATCACGTATCGCGTATCGCGTGAAGAAAATTAGGATCCAGAGGTAGGGACATAAAGCAAAGAAAAAATCAGAAAACTAATTCGTATTTCGTATATCGTAAATTAGTTACGTGGTTACCTGGTTACTTGGTTAGTTAGTTAAGAGAACAGAGGGAAAAAGCCAAATTCATATCTTATATTCTAGCGAATAGCGTACAGCGTATAGCGGATAATGAAGGAAAAAGTACAAGGATAAAATCACAAGATACAAGTAAGGACAGACCCTGTATCTGCCCGAAATGAGCAATACATAATGAGTAATAAGAAAAGAGTTAGCTGATTAAGATAGTTGCTTTGGGTAATTTGTATTAAACCAACTAACCAATTAACCAGCTAACTATCTAACTAATAAAAGATAATCAAGATTAGTGATCTTGCAAATGGAGTAAAAAGAAGAGATGAAGGCTTTAGTTAAATACGGAAAAGGTGAAAATGACATAGAATTAAGAGAAATTCCCGAACCTATTCCTAAACCGAATGAAGTGAAAGTTAAAGTGGAGGCTACGGGAATCTGCGGAACTGATCTTTATGGTTATTCAGCCTTAAAACCTCCGGTAGTATTAGGACACGAAACTGCCGGGATTGTGGTAGAAGTAGGTGAAGAAGTAAAAAATATAAAATTAGGAGATAGGGTTACCACTGAAACTACTGCCTATATCTGTGGTCAATGTAAATTTTGCCAGGGAAAAGATTATAATTTATGTATTCATCGTAAAGGGTTAGGATCCGCTGTTAACGGGGCTTTTGCTGAATATTTTGTGATAAGAAAAGAAAGCATCCACCAAATTCCTCCTCATATTGATTTTAATTCTGCTTCTCTTTTTGAACCTTTGTCTTGCGCTATCCATGCAGTAATAGAACAAGCTAATTTGTTATCCCATGAAACAGTTTTGGTATTAGGACCGGGACCACTTGGGTTATTAACTGCTCAAATTGCCAAATCTTTAGGAGCAAAAGTAGTTATTTGTGGAATTGAAGGTGATGAAAAGAGATTATCTATAGCAAAAAAAATTGGAATTAATCAAATTTTTAATATAAAAAAGAAGGATATTAAAAACTATTTGTCGAAATTAACAAGAGGGTATGGTGTTGATGTGGTTTTTGAATGTTCCGGTTCTGTTGAAGCAGTGGAATATGGATTAAATCTTTTAAGGAAAGGAGGTAGGTATATTCAGGAAGGAATTATCCACCAACCGATTAAACTTAGATTTGATCAGATCTTATTTGATAAAGAGCTGAGCATTATTGGTTCTCGTACTCAGAAACCTTCTTCCTGGACTAAGGCAATAAATTTGGTAAACGAGGGGAAGGTAAATTTAAAAGAATTAGTTAGTGACGTGCTTCCCTTGAGTAACTGGAAAGAAGGTTTCAGCCGAGCGAAGAAAAAAAATTCTATTAAAATAGTTCTTCAACCGAATAAGTAATATTAGAAAAAAGTACAGGTAAAATTTCAATAACCTGGTAGGGTGCGGGATTATTACTTAGCATCGCTTCTTCACTTAGTCGTTAATGAATAAACCTAGCGTGAAGCGTACAGTGTTTAGCGTATAGGTGCGGGCAATAAGTGTAAGAACAATACAAAATACAAGATAAATTAGTTAACTAATTTTCTGGTTACTATTTTGTTTAATACTAATAATTCATTAACCGATTGACCAGATAACTAACTAACGGAATAATCAGAAAGGGGAAGAAAAAAAATGATAGAATTCAATCTTGAAAAAGGTTTAAAAGGAATAGCTCAAACAACGGTGAACGAAGAAAATTCAGCAGAGAGATTTGCCAAACCTATGCCACCTGCCTTTGCCACCCCTATGTTGGTTTCTTTAATGGATTTAGCTGCCATAAATGCAGTGAAAAATAATCTTCCGGAGGGTTATATTTCAGTAGCTAGTAAAATATCGATTACTCATTTAGCTGCTTCTCCTCTGGGCATGACGGTCACTGCCGATGCGACTTTAATTGATATTTTTCAAAATCGATTAACCTTTCAGGTAAATGCTTTTGATGAGGTGGAGAAGATAGGAGAAGGGACTGTAGAAAGATATATTATAGATTTGAACAAATTTACTAAAAAGATATTAGAAAGAAAAAAACCACGAGAGGTTGATTTTTAATTGATTAAAAAAGCTTTATTAATAATTGATATGCTCAATGATTTTATCAGAGAAAATGGAAAATTATATATAGGCGATAGTGGAGGAAAAATTATTTCACCTATTCAAAAGGAATTAGAGAAATTCAGGAAAGAAAAAAAGCCTGTATTTTATATCTGTGATTATCATAGACCGGATGATAAAGAATTTAATCTTTTTCCTCCACACTGCCTTTCCGGAACGGAAGGAGCAAATATAATCGAAGAATTAAAGCCATCAAAAAATGATTTTATAATTCATAAAAGAAGATATAGCGGGTTTTTTCAGACCGATTTAGATATTTCTTTAAGAGAAGAAGAGATTATAGAATTAGAGTTGGTGGGAGTATGTACTAATATCTGTGTTTTATACACCGCTGTTAGTGCCAGGATGTTAGATTATAGAGTTACAGTTTTAAAAGACGCTGTGGCTTCTTTTGATCAAGGGGCTCATGATTTTGCTTTAAGACAGATGAAGGATGTTTTAGGTGTTGAAATTAGATAGTAAATTCTTTTTGTAATTTTTGCACCCTCTGTAGTTTACACTCACGAAAGTTGGTGTGAACGTAAGCCTTACTTATTGGATACTCACTTAATAGGGGCAAACCGCGGCGGGAATCAAATGGCTTAGTAGATATGGATTGGAGTTAGAGGTAGTGGCAAAAGAAAAATTGAAAGTAGGATTAGCTTTAGGAGGGGGTGGAGCCCGAGGTCTCGCCCATATAGGAGTATTAAAAGTTTTAGAAAAGGAAAATATCCCTATTGATTTAATTACCGGTACCTCAATAGGGGCCATCATAGGAGCAGTATATGCTCTAAAAAAAGATATTTCTGCTATAGAAAAAATTACCGAGAAATATTCTAAAATTAGTGAATTTAATATAGACTTATCTTTTAGCGAAAAAGAAAGAAAAGATAAACCCTTCTTTTTAAAAAGAATGTCTGATTTCTTAAAAAAAGGATATATTCTCAACCTTGAACTTAGGAAAAAATATATAAATGATGGGGAAGGACTAAGAAAGGTTATTGAAGAATTAGTGAATAATAAAACCTTCGAAGACACTCAAATTCCCTTTGCTGTAGTGGCTGCAGATTTAGTAAAAGGAGAAAAAGTAATTATAAGAAGAGGAAAGTTGTTTGACGCGCTTTTAGCGAGTGCTTCAATTCCGGGAATGTTTCCTCCGGTAATATTAGAAAAGAAAATCTTAGTTGATGGAGGGATAGTTGATGTAGTTCCGATAGAGGCAGCTCAGTCGTTAGGGGCAAATTTTGTTATTGGAGTAAATGTGAGTCAAACTATTAAAAAGAGGGCTGAATTTAATAATGCCGTAGATATTTTTTTCCGCTCTGATTCAATTACCTCTGCTGAATTAAGAAAATTACAGTTATCTTTTGCTGATGTAGTAATTACCCCTAAAGTGGGACGTTTTCATTGGTCTGATTTTTCTAAACCTGAACAATGTGTCCGAGAAGGTGAAATAGCTGCTCAAAATGCTATTTTAGAATTAAAGAAAAAAATGAAAAGGGTAAAGTTAAACTGGTGGAAAAAATTATTTTACTGAAGTTTCTTTATTTTTCTTTTCTTTGATCTTGGAGTCAGGCTTTTTGGAAATTTCTTTTTTTCCTTGCCCTTCCATTGAGGAACTGGCTAATCTTTTCTTTTCCGATTTATAACTACTGTTTCGATTATCGGTACTATAATATCCACTGCCCCTTAATATAAAGTTCCCATTTTTGCTTATTAATCTATAGATCTCTCCATCGCAGCTTTTGCATTTTTCAATGGGTTCTGCTGTAATGGATTGGAATTTTTCAAAAGTATTCCCACATTTTTTACATTTATATTCATATGTTGGCATAATTAGGCTCCTCTTTTAAACTTCTAACTGTATATTTTAAACAAATTTACATTTTTGTCAAGATTTTTCTTCCGCTTGTTCTGTATTCTCACGAAAGCAGGCAATAGGAATCTATTTCCTTTATGTTATTATAACTAAACAATCTTTTATTTTTTGACCGGCAGAAAAAAAGAAATAAGGTAGGGGGCAGAAAAATTGTAAAAAAATTTTAAATATTCTTTAAAAAAGCATTGACAAAAAAATATTATGGTGTATTATGTGTATAGTACACTAATACATTTAAAGGTATCTTTACTTAAAGAATTTAATATAAATGTAGGACCATAATCTAATAAAATAAATTAAAAAGGAGAAATAATTATGTGTAGTAAATTTAAAGTTATTGGTCTAATTGTAACTGTATTCTTATTGTTTGCTTTTTTATTTAATTTTGCTTATGGGAATCCTTTACTAGGGGTAATTCCAGAAAAGGTTATCGGAGTTTTGGAACTGAAAGACGCAGAATTAATAGAAAGTTTATCTGAATTAGATTTAGCAGGTTTTTCACCTGGATGGAAAAAAGGCAGCGAATTACAAGATTACAGAATGACCAGAGAAGAGATAAAAGAGGAACTGGGATTTGACGTCTTGGACCCGTTATTTTTAGAGAACATCTTTTCCGGTGGTGCAATTCTCTCTTGTTTAGGTGTTTCTGTAGAAGGAGTCCCTGAAATATTACTTGCTTTGTCTCCTTCTGATAGTCATGTTTTTTCAAGATTTATTGGTTGTGTTGAGGGAAAAAATGATTTAAAAGAAGAAGTGTCGAGTTACAAAGGCATTGATATAGTAAGTGTAATTCTCCCTGAAGATTTAGATTTAGAACCTCTAAAATCTATTTCTTACGCTTTTTTAGGGGACACCTTAGTTATTGGAGAGAATTTATCACCGGTTAAAAAAGCTATAGAAGTATTTCAGGGAGAGAGTAATTCCCTTCTTGAAAATTCAGAATACAAAGAACAAAAAGTGAAAACCGGCAAGAAAGTAGAACCTTCAAGTTTCTTTTTCTGTTTGTTTGGTCAGGAACTCTACCAGGTATTAGACGAATTAACCGAAGTGGTTGAAGAAGAAGAGTTAGCTAAAACTTTAAAAAATTCTCGGGATTCTTTAGAGGATATGGGTATTATAAGTGGAGTGGGTGGTTATCAGGAAAAACAGTTTAAAGCCTATATGATTGCCCAAATAGCGGAAAAATATGTAGATATACTTAAAGAAACAGATATAACGAATCTACAGTCACTCTCTATGTTTCCTAAAAATACATTCTTCTATCTTGGTGGTATATTGCCCCTTACCTGGGAAGAGATTAAGGAAGATTACATAAGTGAGGATCTTCAACTTGGTTTAGAAAAAAATGTTAAACAAGTTCAAGAAAAAAGTGGAGTTGACATCGAAAAAACTATTTATTCCTGGCCGGCAAAAGAATTTAGCTTAGGGTTTTTTGATACTTCCGCATTTTTCCCTAAAGTAGGGGTAATAGTCGGATATTCTTCAGAAGAAAAACTTATTCAGAATCTTTATCCTGCATTAGAAAACTTTGCTCCTATGATGGGTGGTACATTAGTAGACAATCAATATGAGGGAATAAATTACAAAAGTCTACCTAATCCAATGTTCCCCTTGGGATATGGAATTGTAGGGGATAGATTTGTCCTATCCAGCGGTATAGCGAATATTATAGATGCTCAAAAAGGAGATATGGCCACTTTGGATAAGCTGGAAGCCATAAAATATATGCTTTCTTTTCCTAAGGTTTTTTCTCTATTGTATATAGATATGAATTCTGTGAGTGAAATTGTAGGAAGATTTATGCAAATGGCAGTACAAGAAATACCGGAAGGAGCAGAAGAGACCGAAGGGGCAAAGAGAAAAGAATCTTTAGATGATATGCTAGAGGGTTTAAGCAGTCTTAAAAATGTTTTATTTTGGGCAGGTCTCGAGGAGGATTATTCCTATAGCTGGATAGAGGTTAATTATAAATAAAAAAAGAATAGGCCAGGGAATAACCTGTATTTTAAAAAATTGGAATTCTTAAGGCTTATATGATAACATAAAAAAGTTATTTAGAAAGAATATATTTGAACTGATTACTCGGGTATATTATTAATTTGTTTATGATTAATTTAAATGAATATCTAAAAAAGTTGAAAAAGGCAAACTATCCGAAAGGACAGGACGCAAAGTTATGGATCTAAGGCATTTTATGCTATGTTTGCCAAACTGCCAACTTTTTATTTGTTTTAGGAGATGAACCAAATGGGAGATAGAGATAAAGGTAAAGAGCAATTGAAAAATGAATTAACAGATTTACGTAAAAAGGCTTTTGAGTTAGAAAGTGTAAAAGCCAACCATAAACAAACAGAGAAAAAATTAGCAAAATCTGAAGAAATGTACCGTTTAATAGCTGAAAATACCAGTGATGTGATTGCTTTAACCACCTTTAATTTGTGCCCGGTTTATACCTACATTAGTCTTTCCGTTAAAGTGAACACCGGATATGAACCCAAAGAATTAATCGGCAAATCTCCTTTTGATTTTATCCATCCTGACGACAAAAAGAAATTATTTCCAATATTAAGAAATTATGTCAATGCTAAGATAAAAAAACTCTTAACCGGTAAAGAATTACCTACCACCAAGAGAATTGAATTTCGCTTTAAAGATAAAGAGGGAAATTGGCGTTATGTTCAAAGTACTGTAAATATTGTAGGAAATAAATTGCTTTTTATTACTAGAGATATCACTGACCAGAAGAAAGTTGAAGAAGCCTTGCATAAAAGCCAGCAAGAATTTGCCAGTCTATTTAAGAGTAGTCCCGAAGCTTTAGTCTATACAGATGAAAAAAGTAATATTTTAGAGATAAACCCCCGATTTACTGAACTTTTTGGCTATACTTTAGTAGAGATTAAAGGTAGAAATATCGATGATGGCATGATTCACCCCCTTGATAAAATAGAAGAAGGAAAAGAGCTGAGTAGGATAGCCAAGTCTACGGGTTATTTTAAATATGAAACTATCAGGAAAAAGAAAGATGGAACTTTATTCTCTGTTTCTATCTATGGTTCTAATGTCTCTATTGATGGTCAGTTAAAAGGTATGTTGGTAATATATATCGATACCACTGAACGTCAAAATATGCTGGATAAATTAAAAAAAAGTGAAGAAAAATATCGCAATCTTTTTGAGAATATGCCCGGAGCTTATTATCGTATAGATAGAGAAGGAAATCTTATAATGATAAATCCGGAAGGAGCTAAATTATTTGGCTACAATTCTCTAAAGAATATCTTAGGGAAAAATATTGCTCAGCATTTATACTTTGCTCCAGAAGAAAGAAAAAAGTATCTTAAGGAGTTAGAAAAAAATAAAGGGAATCTTAAAGACTTTGAGCTAACTTTAAAAAAGAAAGACGGTACTCTCCTGGTGATCTCTGATACCAGCCATTTTTATTATGATATAGAGGGGAACCTTGCTGGGATAGAGGGCATCTTTGTGGATGTTACTGAACGTAAAAAAACTGAAGAAGCTTTATACAAAAGCCAAAAAGAATTCACCAGTCTGTTTAAAAGTAATCCTGAAGCCTTAGTCTATCTGGATGAGAAGGGAATAATACTAGATGCAAATTTTCGTTTTTGCAAACTTTTTGGCTATACTTTAGAGGAAATTAAAGGTAGAAATCTTGATGATGGGATGATTCACCCCCCTGATAAAATAAAGGAAAGAAAGAGATTAACTCTAAATGGATTAAAAGGTTATCTTAATTACGAGACCATTAGAAGAAAGAAAGACGGAGCCTTATTCCCTGTATCTATATCGGCTACACCGCTGGTAATAGATGAGCAGGCTAAAGGAGAGATAGGAATATATATTGATATTACCGAACGCAGACATAATGAAAAAATGCAAAAGGTTTTATACAATATCTCCACAGCTGCCAACTCTCCGATATCACTTGATCAACTCTATAAAACTATCCACAAAGAACTGGGCACCATAATCGATACCACTAACTTCTATATTGCCTTGGTTGACAAAAAAGAAGATAAGATCTTTTTTCCTTATCATCAAGATGAGATGGATGATAGTTTCCCTATTATAAAGTTTAGTACTACTAATACCCTAACTACTTATGTTATAAAAACAGGAAACCCTCTGCTTAATGATAATAGCCAATATGAGGAAATGATAGCTCAGGGAATAATAACTTCTATGGGTAGCACTACCCCTCAGAATATCTGGTTAGGAGTTCCCTTAAAAATAGAAGATAAGACCATTGGGGCTATGGCTGTGCAGAACTATAATAATCCCACCCCCCATACCGAAAAAGATATAAAGCTTATGGAATTTGTCTCCGAGCAGATTGCCACCGCCATAGAGCGTAAACAAGCCGAAGAGAGAATCAAACACCTAAGCTTCCACGATACTCTAACCGGTCTTTATAATCGAGCTTACTTCGAAGTAGAACTGGAAAGATACAACTTTCCCCGTTACTACCCCTTAAGCATAGTGATACTCGATGTTAACGGCCTAAAAGTTATTAACGATACCTTCGGTCATCATGAAGGAGATCGACTCTTACAACACCTTTCGCAAACCCTTACTTTCGTCTCCCGCCAGGGAGACATCCTAGCCCGTATCGGAGGAGATGAGTTTGCCATCCTTCTGCCTTCCACCACCTCCGAAGAGGCCCATAATTTCTGTGAGAGGATCACGAAGGCCTGCCAGCAAGATAAGATAGAGCCCATCTACTTAAGACTGAATATCTCTTTAGGTTATGCCACTCAGGAAGGAGAGTATAAAGATATAAACTCTCTCCTTAAGGCAGCTGACCGTAATATGTATCAGGATAAACTCTTCAACGGCAAAAGCAGAGAAAAACATTTCTTGGAGGCCTTCCGTATCATACTGGCCGAACGGGACCCCCATACTTCAGACCATGCCCAGAGACTCCAGGAGTTAGCCTTCTCTTTAGGTAAAAGGGTAGGGCTTAGTGAATATCAGTTAGGAAAATTAAAACTATTAGCCTTACTTCATGATATGGGTAAGATCGGCATTCCGGATAGTATCCTCTTTAAGACTTGTATATTAACCTCTTCCGAATGGAAGAAGATGAGAGAACACTCCCGTATAGGATATCGTATGGCTAAGAACATCTCTGATTTTGCCCCCATTGCCCAGGAGATACTCTATCACCATGAACACTGGGATGGTACTGGTTATCCAGATGGTCTAAAAGGAGAAAAAATACCCCTTCTTTCCCGTATCATTTCTATTATCGATGCCTATGATGTGATGCAGTCCCGTCGCCCTTATAAAGACCTCATAAGTAAAACTGAAGCTTTAAAAGAGATCAAAAGGTGTGCCGGTACCCAGTTTGACCCTCAGCTGGTGGAAATATTCTTAAAGATAATAAAAACCTAACAGGGAACGATTCTCTAGTATAAAATATTATCCTTTTTTCTCTTTTCTTCATTACTTTCTCGTTCTGTTTTTAATATTGATTTTATAAATAATGTTTGGTTAAATTGTGAAAATAGAGTATTCCTTTTTTACTATACCAAAATTAATTATTGAGTCTATTAGGCAAAGTCTAAAATATAATCCTTGATATTTAAATTATCCTTTGCTATATTAATGTACATAATGCGCTTTTAAAATAAATAAGCATTCTCGGGATAAATACAGAGAGAATATTAAAAGCTATAAAGAATTCATTTTGAAGTATAGGGAATAATATGATAGAGTCAATCTTTATGTACCTGGCATTTTTTATTGCTGCAGGTATAAGTTCCATGATCGGCATAGGTGGCGGAGTACTTTATGTCCCCATTTTATTAGCCTTTGGTTTTCCTTTTTATCAAGCTGCGGCAATTAGTATTTTTATAATAATGGCTCTCTCTGTTTCTGCTTCTTTAGTATATTATCGAGTTCAATTGATAGATTGGAAGTTAGCTCTAATAATCGAACCCTTAACCGCTATTATATCCCTTATAGGTGGATATTATTCTTCCTTTGTTCAAATTAAGGAATTAAAAATATTGTTTATTTTGGTTCTGATTGTTTCCGGATATTTTATGATAAAACCTATTAAAGAAATTCAAGATAAATTCAATAATAAGAAGAAATGGGGTTACTGGCAGAGAAAATTTGGAGAAGAAGAGTATTCGGTTAATCTTTTACTTGGACTTCCGATTACTGCTCTGGCTGGTTTAATGGCTGGTTTATTAGGTATAGGAGGGGGAATAATCAAAGTACCTTTAATGGTTTTATTGCTGGGAATTCCTATGAAGATTGCAGTAGGGACCTCATGTTTTATGGTAGGAATAACTGCTTTATTCGGTTTTTGGGGACATTTTTTTGCCGGACATTTTGAACCTAAAATGGCTTTAATTCTAGCTTTAGTAGTTTTTGCCGGGGCTCAAGCCGGCTCTCGGATATCTATAAAAGTAGATAGAATTTTATTGAAAAAAATTTATGCTATATTTCTTTTTCTGATCTCTGCCTGGATGATGGTGAATGTGGTAAAATAATTAATAAAAAGAGGTAATGATTATGAGGGTTATCGGTGTAACAGGATATAAGAAAAGTGGTAAAACTACTTTGACGCTAAAACTATCCGATGAATTAACGAAAAAAGGTTATAAGGTAGCAGTGATAAAACATATTAACCAAGACCTTGATCTGGACAATTCGGATACTTCAAAATACAAAGAAGTTCTCACTAAGGTAGCGGCAATTACCCCTAAAGAATCAGTACTTTTTCTAAAGAACAAAAAGAATTTGGAAGGAATTATAAAATATTTTGATGTTGATATTATCTTGATAGAGGGCTTTAAAAGGAAAAAAACTTTTCCCAAAATCGTTTGTTTAAGAGAAGAAAGTGAAAAAGCTGAATTATTTGATGGATTGCAGCTTTGTACGGCTGGTTTTGTTTCTAAGGGGGTAAACCCGAAGCTTTGCGACTTTAATATTTTAAATGACGAGGATGTAAAAAAGATAGCAGAAATAGTCATTAGTAAATCATTTAAATTACCCAACTTAAATTGCGGGGAATGTGGATATCAAGATTGTTATGGCTTAGCTCAGGAAATTGTTAAAGGAAATAAAACTCTTGATGATTGTCCTTCTTTAGAACCTTCAATTTTAGTGAAAGTAGATGGGAAGGTAGTCCCGATGAATTCCTTTATAGCTAGAATTGTAAAGAATACTATTACCGGACTTTTGTCTCCCCTGAAAGGTTTTACTAAGGGAGATATTGAGATAAAGATAAA
>Ga0114922_10003192_pt1 | contig 15312 bp, 12 predicted proteins | sample AartaG_FD_100975 | JGI IMG/M metagenome (GOLD analysis project Ga0114922, IMG submission 100975) | Deep subsurface microbial communities from Aarhus Bay to uncover new lineages of life (NeLLi) - Aarhus_00045 metaG | ecosystem: Environmental > Aquatic > Marine > Oceanic > Sediment | place...
AGCGCCGGCTGGGTGTGCTCGCCGAGCATCCCCTGGCGGAGGCGGGCGTTCTCCCAGCCGTGGCGGCGGATCATGTCGGTTATGTCCGCCTCGGTGACGCGCGCGGCAGACGAAAGGTCGCGGCCGAGGGCGGCGAGCATAGTGCGCACGCGGGCGGCGGAGCGGGCGTCCTCAAGCGCTGGTTCGAAGACGTAGATGGCGGGGGGCCAGAGCGGGTACACGGGGCCAAGTGCCTCCCTGCGAGGAACTCTCATGGCCGGCGGGAAGCCCGGCGTTGGCAGGCCCGCCTTCGCCAAGGCTTCCCCCTTCGCTGAAGCTACGGGGGACAAGTCGGCGCGCAGGCCTGGAAAGCCCGACCTACTGGTTCTCAGGTGCGACCAGCGTGGTCTCGGTGTCGGCGACTATTTCAGCGAAGACGGGGACCTGCTCCTGGCCGCCAGGAAGCGCGACCACGGGGCCCAACGTTATCTCAAGGTTGGTGGTAGCCGTGTTGGCGATCACGCGGCCCGCGTCGGGATCAAACCAGACGACAGCCTGAGTGGTGCTCGTGCCCTCGAGGGTGAAGATGCCCGCTTCGCCACCTGCGCCGCCCAACGGCATCTCGCTCGTGCTCGCCAGCTTCACGCACTGGTGTCCCAGAAGCTCCTCGTTGCCGACGTACTGGGCGTGCAGCTTGACTTCGCGCGTGTCATCGTCATCGGCGGTGGCCAAGACGGGCACGGCCGCATCCCACTCATCGCCCGGCTTGACCGCGTCTTCCGGGAACGGCGCCAGCTTGATGCCCTCCAGCAGGCTCTCGAGGTTCAGACTGCTCGCGATCATGCCGGCCATCCCCTGCCCCGCCTGACCGGCCTCCTCTTCCGCGACAGGGGCAACGTCGCTGACCGCGCCGGCGGGCGTCATCACGAACCTGAGGGTGGGCAGCGCCAGGGGAACATCCATCGGCTGGTTGCTGACCTTGACCGAGACATCCACGTTGTCGTAGCTGCTGAGGACCGTGTAGTTGCCGTCGGCGTCCACGCTCTCGACCTGGAGGATGCTGTCGAGGCTGCCCTCGAGATTGATGGGCTGGTCCTGGCCGAGGACCTTGATGGAGCCAGCGCCGGTGAGGGTGGTGTGATAGACCAGCGTCTCGCTCTCTTCATAGTTGAAGCGCAGCAGGACGCCGTCATCCTGGGCGAGGGCGGGGACGGCGGGCAATAGGCAATAGGCAATGGGCAATAGGGAACGGCAAACGGCGGACCGCAGAGATCGCAGAGAACGGCAGGCAACGGGCAACAGGGAACGGCTCAGAGTGCGTCGGGAAGTCGTGGGGCTCATGATAGCCTCCTTAACGGCGGGCAATTGGGAATGGCCAATGGGCAATGGGGAACAACGGAGGCAGGCGGCAGCCAGGCCGTTGGTCGTTTCCGCATTCCCTATCCCCCATTCCCCATTCCCCGCCGCTCCATATACTGCTTCATCAGTCGCCAGGTGTCAAGCGCTCCGCCGACCTGTACCTGCGTGACCTCGCGCGGGCTGTAGGTGGCGAGCACGTAGGCCCGCGTCAGGCGCTCGGCGGCTCGCTCAGGCAACAGCACGTGCTCGGGCAGGGACCTGAGGAACTCCAGCGCGGTCTGGTCGGCCTCGCGCTCGTAGCCGCGATGGGCCGTGTAGGTCTGGAAGGCCCGATAGACGTAGGCTATCACCTGGGCGGGAGCGAGACCGTCGGCCAGGCCGCGGTCAAATATGTTGACGAAGGGGTCATCGGGGAGGTTCTCGGGCCCGATGCGAGCGCCAGAGCCAAGGCGCGCCAGCCAGGCGCGGATGCGCGCGACGAAACGCGCCAGGACCGCCGCCAGGTAACGCGGAACCCGGGCAAGCTCGCGCAAGCCCTGCGAGATGCGGCGGCGATGGGCGATGACGAAGATGAGGATGGCAACCCCGGCCGCGGCGAGCAGCAGCCAGAGGAGCAGCCGCGCGAGGCCGCTCAGCTCCGGGGGCGGGCGCTCAGAGGGTTGCGCGCGTTCCTCCCCGGCACCGCCCTCTCCCTCGCCGGAACCCTCTCCCTCAGCCTCGCCGGGGACCTCCCAGCCGCCGAACGGGCCGGGGGCTTTGCGCTGGCCGGCGCCCTCTCCGTTCTCATCTTCATCGCCGGCGCCCTTCTCCTCGCCCTCCTCCCCTTCCGCTGCGCCCTGCTCCTCGCCACCGGGTTGCTCGCCCTCGGGACCGAGGCCCTGGGCTGGGCCCTTTTCAAGGCCGGGACGACGGGCGTCGGCGATCCACTGGGGAAGCTGCGCGATGCGCTGGCCGATCTCGCCCGTGATCCTGGTGCGGGGCAGGAGGGCGGAGAAGATGACGATGGCGAGGACGATGAGGCTGCTGGCGACAATCCACGCGGGCGTCACCGCAGGGGAGAGCGAGATGCCGCGGCGCCGCACGCTCATGCGCAGCGCGGAGAGGTTGGTGAGGGCCAGCAGCGCCAGGGCGAAGAGGACATAGAGCGACATACACCAGAAGGCGGTACGCGCGTGAGAGCCGGTGTCGCCGAGGACGCGCTGGCCGATGGCGAAGAGCACCAGCGCGGCCAGCGAGAGCCACAATACCATCCGACCGGGATGGCGCGGGCGCACCTGAGCGTGATCCACATCCTCGGGCGGCTCCTGCCGGCCGGGTCGCTGCCACTTCTCGGTGAGCAGCGACCAGACGCCGCCCTCCAACTGCACCTCGACGTTCTCCTCCAGGGTCGCCTCTCGCGTGACCACGTGGGCGGCCCACCAGACGAGCGCGACCACCGACCAGTTGAAGAGGAGCGCCAGCCCGCGGCCGCCCTCGTTGACCGCGCCGAGCAGCCCGCCGCTGCGGCCCGTATACACCCAGATGAACATCCCGACCGCGCCCGCCAGCAGAGCGGAGTAGTAGCCCGCCACCGCCGCGCCGCCGTACTTGGTGCGGATGCGGGCGATACCGATGGTGGCGAGCAGGAACCAGAACACCACCCAGCGCAGCGGGCCTACCGCCCCCTCACCGGCAAGGCCGGCGCGCAGCTCAATCAGGTAGTAGAGCAGGCTGCCGAGCAGGCCGAAGATGCCGATGGGGATGGCGACCTCCGTCAGCCAGTCAAAGTCAGGCGGCGGGCGGTAGGGCTCCGCCTCCTGCGCCGGCGGCGGTGCGACCTGTTCGTGCTCAGAGGCTGATGACATTGAGATGGGCCTCGCTGGCGATATGCAGCACGCGCACGCCCTCGGCCTCGAGAGCGCCGCGCGCGCGGTTGAAGCTGTCGGCATTGTCAATGATCATAAGCACGACGGTGAAGCCGGAGTTGCGCAGCCTGACGGCCTCCGTCAGCAGCTCCGCGGAGACGCCGGGCACAATGAGAATCGTCGAGGCCTCGCGCGGCCAGCCCCGATACTCCTCGGCGATGAGCTGGGGCAAGGTGAGGGCCTCAGAGAGCCGCAGGCGAGCCAGGGCGCGCATTATCAGACGAACCTGATACTCGCCGCGGCGCACCGGAATGCGCACGGGCGAGAGGCGGTCGGAGCGCTCGCGATCGCGCAGGAGTTGGTGAACGCGCTGGCGGGTGGGGGCCTCGACGCGCTCGGGCTGCTCGGGCATCACGTCGGAGGCGTCGCCGCCGTTGGTGGTCAGGCCGACCTGCTGCTTGCGGTCGGCCAGGTGCGAGGCGATGGAGGCGACGGCAGTCACGGCCAGCTCCGCGCGCTCCGGGTCGCCACCCTCCCAGGCCGCGCGGCCGAAGTCCAGCACCAGGTGGGCGCCGATGAGCGTGGAGGCCTCGTAGAGACGGGAGTGAAGCTCGCCGGTGCGGGCGGTGGCCTTCCAGTGGATGCGCCGGAGCGGATCGCCGGTGCGGTACTCGCGCACGCCGGCCAGGCGGGTGGGGTCCTCCAGGAGCCGGCGCCTCACCACGGTCTCGCCCAGCGGGCGGAAGGTGGGGATGGCGTACTTCTCGAGCGGGACCACGCGCGGGTAGACCGTGACATAGTGCGGCTTGGCGCCGGTGGCGAAGCGGCGGTTGAGGCCGAAGAAGTCGCCGGTCTCGAAGAGCACCGGGCCCACGCGGAAGTACCCGCGCCGGGCGCAGTCGAGCCGATAGCGCAGACGGCAGGAGGCGAAGGGCATCAGCAGCGTGGCCCGGGCGAAGGCGCCGGAGGCCTTCAGGCCACGAGGCACGAGGTCCTCGGCGACCAGCCAGAGCGTCGGCAGGGGCTTGTCATTGCGCACCGCCACGGTGACGACGATGCTCTCGCCGACCTGCACGTCGCGGCGGGTGGAGTGCCGCTCGGTCGCCAGGCTGTCGAGCGCCGACCAGGTCATCAGATACGAGATGAGGCTCAGCGCGCCCAGAGCATAGAGCGCGAAGGCAAAGAAGCTCAGGCGCATCACCACCGCCGCCAGGAGGAAGCCGACGGCCGCAACGGCCAGCACTATCCGCTGCCAGCTCATCTCTCCGCTCGCTCAACGGGCGCAGGTATGCCGGAGATCAGCCCGTCAATGATGTCGCGTGAGGTCCGGCCGCGCAGGCGCGCCTCGGAGTTGACGATGGTGCGATGGCATAGCACCGCCTCGGCGACGTACTTGATGTCATCGGGGATGACGAACTCGCGGCCCTCCAGCGCGGCGAGCGCCTGCGAGGTGCGATACAGGCCGAGTGAGGCGCGCGGGCTCCCGCCCAGCGCCAACTCCTCGCAGCGCCGCGTGGCGTGCACGATGCGCACCAGATACTGGCGGACCTTCTCGTGAACGAAGACCTCGCGGATCGCGCGCTGGGCCGCAACGAGTTCCTCGGACGAGGCCACCTGCTCGACATCGTCCACCGGGTGGCTGAGCCTGAGCCGCTCCAGCATCTCGTTCTCGTCAGTGAAGGACGGGTAGCCGATCTCCAGGCGCATCAGGAAGCGGTCGAGCTGGGCCTCGGGGAGCGGGAAGGTGCCCTCGTGCTCGATGGGGTTCTGCGTAGCGATGACGAAGAAGGGCTGGGGAACCTGGTAGGTGACACCGTCCACGGTCAGTTGCCGCTCGGCCATGGACTCCAGCAGCGCGGCCTGAGCGCGTGGCGTGGCGCGGTTCAACTCGTCGGCGAGCACGATCTCGTTGAGCACCGGCCCGGGCCGGAACTCGAACTCCACCGTCTTCTGATTGAAGACCGAGACGCCGGTGATGTCCGAGGGCAGCAGGTCGGGCGTGCACTGGATGCGGGCGAAGGAGCAGCCCAGGGACCTGGCGAGGGTGCGGGCGAGCATAGTCTTGGCCACGCCCGGGACGTCCTCGAGCAGCACGTGCCCCTCGCAGAGCAGGGAGACGAGCGTGAGGCGGACGGGCCCGCGCTTGCCCACGATGACGCGCTCGATGTTCTCGATGATGCGACGGCCGAGTGCGGCGACATCAGCCAAGTGAGGTCACTCCTCTGATAGCATGCCCTTGTCGCGGAGCCAGTCGCGGACTTCGGCGATGAAGCGAGTCGCTAGCTGCAGGGCTTCGTCTGTCTCGGCCTCTCCTATGAGGCCGAACTCCTGGTACTGCGACCGGTTGCGCTTCTGGCGGGCTATGTTGAAGTAGTCGGCCTCGTCTTGCCACCTACTCGCGTCTACCAGGGCCAGGAAGGCGAACACGGTCTGGTGGTGCGCGCCCTCGCCGATGGTCCTGTAGCCTTCGGCTGCCATGAGGGCTTGAGCCGCGCTTCTGGCTGCCTCATACGCGAGGTTGTGTCGGACCTCGGCTGGGTTATCCGCAACCGAAGCGGCAGCCAAGTTGGCATCCGCTCCCGCGATCACTCCCTCAATGTCGCCCTGCGAGAACCGGCTCGTGCGTATCCGCATCTGCTTCAGCAAGTTGTCGTAGGACATGCTCATCTCCCCTCAGGAATACCTTTGCGCCTGCCAGAACGCGAGTGAGGAAGGCGTTATCGTCGAGTGCTCTGGATCGGAACTCGTGGGGCAGGTACGTGATTGGGTTGACCACGCGTCCCGTGGCCCTGACTGCAACTCGGATGGCTCGTACCAGGCGCATTCCTGGGATGTCGCCGACGACCATGAGGTCCACGTCGCTGTTGGGGCGGTCGTCGCCGGCGGCAAGGGAGCCGAAGATGAAGGCGGCCTCTATGCCCTCCTCGTCGGCGAGCTGTTCGCGCAGCACCGCCACTATGCCCGTGGCGTACATCACCATCGTGCGCAGGCTACGGAGCAGCGGGAAGTCCTCCTTGAGGTAGTAAGGCTTGGCGCGGCCAAGCTTGCCGGCCTCCAGCATGCCGATCTCCTCGAGGCGCGCCAGCTCGCGGCTGACCGCCGTCGGCGACAGACCCAGCTCTCGTGCCAACTCAGCACCGATGATCGGCTCCGTCGGGCGGCTGCATATCCGGCCTATGACCTTCGCGCGCGCGTCTGAGCCCAGGAGCTTCCTGAGCGTCCGCTCGCCCCACGTCTCTCGTGCCTTTGTCATAGCTATCACCAGCAGGTATTATACACGATTTGTGTTGTTAGCAACACAAATTGTGTATCGTCAGGCGAGACCCAGCGCACCAGAGGGGCCGGCTGCAACGCAGACGGGTCTCATGAGGGCTCACCTCGCATCCGTCGTCCACGGCATTGGCGGGCCCGCCTTCGCCAAGGCTTCGGCGGACAGGCTTGGAAGCCCACCCTACGGCAGGTTGTGAAACCGGCTCTAGTCCGGGCGGCGAAGGGTCTCCAAGAAGTTGCCGCCCAGGAGGGCGCGGACGTCGGCCTCGAGCTGCTCGGCGGTCAGCGTCCAGCCCGCCGCGAAGAGGTCCAGGTACTTGTCGGTGAGGACCTTCGCCAGGATCGGGCGGAAATGCCGCCACTTGTAGACGAGCTGGTCCAGGATGCGGCAGTCCGAGTGCTGCGCCACGAAGCTCGGGCCCAGCAGCTCCACCCGCATTCGCGTCATCTCCTCGATCAGGCTGGGATCGTTCAGGAACCACCAGCAGCCGAAGGGCATCAAGTTGGGGAACTTGCGCGCGGCCACGCATAGCTCGTGCTGATTCTCGCGCGAGAGGAGCGTGACGAGGAAATCGCAGTCCGGGTGCGCCTCGCACATACGCTCCAGAGAGCCGACGTCGCACTTGCCCACGCCATCGCCGGCAAGCTGGAGGGCGGGGTTGACCTGGCGCTTGACGCCGAGCATCGGCGCGAAGGGCACGCCCAACTCCCGGCACGTGGGCACGATGGCCTCGTCTATCAGCCGCGTGGTCGGGCTCTCGTCGGGATAGCGGAAGTCAGCCTCCAGCGACACGGCCAGATACACCGGGCGCATCTTCGCCGCCCAGTCCATCAGGAAGCGGCGGACCTCGGAGAGCGTGTCGCCGGACAGGTCCGCAGCCACCTCGTAGCCCCAGCCCGCCAGCCTCGGGTGGGCCTCCTCCCACTTGACCAGGATCGGGTCAATGCGCAGAGCCGCCAGGAAGCGCTCGTCAGTCTCCGCCCCCTGCTGCTCCCAGATGGCGCGCTCGGCATCGTCGAAGGGGTCGTTCGTCATAACCACCTTCTCGCAGTTGGCCGCCGCGAAGACGCGGTCAATGTGCTCGTCAACCGTGGTGGCGGCGAAGAAGTCGCGGTACTGCGCCAGGTCGCGGCTCTCAACGTCAAGCCCGAAGGCCTGGAGAACCGTCAGCACGCCGCGGCGGGCCTCGGCGATGGGGCTCTCGTCCAGGAAAAGGCTGCGCCAGATGTGATCGGCCTGCTCGCGCTTGGTCATCGCGTAGTACTGCTCGGGAGTGACCGAGCGGTTGGTGCGGCAGACCTCGGCGATGAGGTAGTGGTAGGTGACCAGCTCGTCGAAGCCCCAGAGGAGCAGGTCGCCGAAGCGGGCCGAGTAGAGGTGGGTGTGCACATCCACGGGAATCGGGGTCTGAAGACAGACGCGCTCGACCTCGTTGGCAATCTCGGAACGGGTCCGAAGCACTGCTGGACCTTGAGCCGGTATGGTCATGTCTCTCCTCCTCGTCAGTGACTGTTCGGCGAGGATATATTGCGCCCCGCCGGGGCTGAGACCTCCCGCGCGAGCAGGAACTCCGCAAGCGCCGGCGGAAATGCGGGATAGATGGGTCAAGAGAGACGGTGCAATCAGCCGGAGGCGGTGGCCCTGGTGGTCAACCCGCGGGCGGGCGGCGGGAAAGGCGCCCGGGGCTACGCTGAGGCCGCTGAGATCCTGCGCGCCTACGGCATCGAGGCCGCGTCCTTCGAGACCTCGCCCGAGGCCGGCGCGGACGTAGCCGCACAGGCGGCGCTGAGCGCGGGCTCTGAGGAGATCTGGGTGGTGGGCGGAGACGGCACGCTGCGGCCGGCGCTCGCGAGCATCGTCGCGGCGGACGCGGTGCTGGGCGTCATCCCAGCCGGCACCAGCAACTGCCTGGCGATGGAGCTGGGCGCGCCGCCGGAGGTGCGCGCAGCCGTGGCGTGGTTGCTGGAGCAGCCGATCGGGCGGATGGACCTGGGGCGATGTGACGACCAGCTCTTCTCGGTGCGGGTGGGCATCGGGCTGGAGGCTCTCGGTGCGCGCATCGCCGAGCGCGACAAGCGAGGGCTGGGCCCGCTGGCGTACGTGCTGGCAGGCATCAAGGCACTTCGCGAGGGCCAGGCAACGCCGGTGGTTATAAGAGCGCAGGGGGAAACCGTCTACGAGGGCCGCACGCTCACCGCCATCGTCTCAAACGTGACGCTGCATCCGATGCTGCGCTTCCTGGGACGCGGGCGAGCCAATCCCGCCGACGGGACGCTGCACATCACCATCGTTGAGGACGCGCCGGCGCTGGTGCACCTTGGCGACTGGCTGATGGGCGCCGCCCACGATGAGCCGCACCTGCAACGCATCGTCGAACATCGGGCGCCTGCCTTCGAGATAGAGGCGGGGCGCGAGGTCGAGGTTCACCTGGACGGCGAGGCCACCGCGCGGGCCAGACGCCTGAAGATCGAGTGTCTGCCGGGGCATATCAAAGTGCGCGGGAAGGTCGGACGCTACTGGTCACCTACCACAGGTATCTCACGCAGCGGAAGGACAACGAAGCTGCTCTCGGGGACACCGGAGTTGATGATGTAGTCAAAGAAGCGGATGTGCATCACCACGTTGGACTGCTCGTCGCGCACCTCGATGCTCTCTGGCAGCAGCGCCCGATCGGCGACCCAGGAGTAGCGACGGATCACAATCCGTGGTGGCATCGGCAAGTCGGCACGCAGTATCTCCTTGCGATCCGGTCCGTCCCCCTGCTTGACCGTCATCTCCCGCGCGAGTTCGACCTTTCCGGCAGTGAACTCAGTGCGCGTTACCAGGGCCACCCAGAGGCCGGGCGCGACCTCAGTGAGCATCTCATACCTGGTCATCGCAATCTGCTGGTCATCGGGCCCGTAGAAGATGCTCTGCAACGGAACGTGGCGGGCGGCGTCAATCCACTTGCGCACCTTGCCAAGGGCATGGCCGAAGAGGTGCGCGGGCGGCTCGGGCGGGAAGATGTCCACTACGTCGCACTGCGCTCCGTTGAGCGTTTCCTCTCCGACGTAGGTCGGCTGACGAACTCGGCCGCTGGTCAGATCGAGAAGGCCCTTCAGCCAGGGGTCCAGCTCGGGCACGTTGCCGGTTCCGTAGACTCGAGAGACAGCCGGCGGCGGGTCCACGGCACTGAGGTCGGTGCGGTGCAGTCGGCGCAGGAAGGGGTTGTAGTAGGCCACGTCGTTGCCCGCGACCGTGTAGGCCATCCCCGTCTTGTGCTCGAAGAAGTCAATGCAGCGACGCGGGGCAAAGCGCGAACAGACCACGACCTTCGCTACGTCGGGGGCACGAAACAGGTAGTGAAGGCGCAGGACGATGGGCGGATGCTTCTCGAAGGTCAAGGTCGCTTCGGCGCGGCACTGCACGTCAGTCATGGGCTCGGTGCAGGTACGCACGTTGGCCAGCACTCGTGCCGCGTCCTTAGGCTCAGCAAGGGCTGGGCCTGCTAGCAGCAGACCAAGGAGCAGAACTGTGGGCATGATGGGACCTGGCCCCCTTACTCGCCTGTCTCCTTCCTCGCAGAGCGTGCGAGAACTCCGGCCCTTGTCGCACTGGGACGCAGCAGCAATGCCAAGGCCGAATCTCACAGCTCCATGCTTACAACGCCGTGTGCCTCAGCGACCCCCATGTCGACGGTCTCCTCGTCAACGTTCGAGGTCCGGCTAGCAGTCGCGGTGACGGCACAGGTTCCCGCTATCTGCACGACACCAGCGCCCTCAATAGTGACCCCTATCCCGTAGCCCGACGAGTCTCCGAACTCGGCACCCGTGGGGCCCTCCCACCTGGCGATCGCGCTCTGCGGATCGTTCGGGAGTGGCCGCTTCAGAGTGATCCCGAGTGAACCACCACTGGCTGTCGCGCTGGCCGTTGCGCTACAGGGGCTCACGTCCTCGCACAATGCCCAATAGAGTACGCTGACCGTCAAGAGAGCGGCAGCCTCCACGTCCTCGGGAGGGTCAGCGTCCTCACCCTCGTCCAGGATCCACGTTCTGGTGCCCGTGCCACCAGCCTCGGCACTCTTGGTGCCCCCGCTCACCGGCGTGTTGACGCCGTCGTCGGGGCGATTGAAAGCTTCTTGCAGCACCGTGCAGGTGCCGGTGCCGCCAGCCCCTGTGGCCTCCATGACCCAGTATGTATCCAACGGCGGTCCGCCGCCCACCTGCTTCTGGGGTGGGACCAGCGTCCAATCCCACGTGACTTCGCCATAGTGACCGGCGGAGACTGGTAGCGCTGTAGCTACGAGCACAAGGACCGTCAGACTGCACTCGAGCTTCATGATGCGCACCTCCTGTGACCCCATTCGACTGGGCTTGATGTGAACGCAGGCACACGTCTGGTCCACTGTGTCAGAGCTCCGCCAATGCGTCCCCCGAAGCGGCAGCGCCCGCGTTGTCGGTAGGTGGATCCTGGTCCTCGTTAGATCGGCGTTCTGCCAGGGCTTCGGCAGCGCAGCTCACCGTTACGGAAACGCTAGCGGCCCCGGTTAATACGGTCGACACGGAGAATGCGTCTGAGACCGCGTCCGAGTTGCCTAGCTTCGGCGGATCGTCATCTGTCGGAAAGGAGCCACCGCGGGGCCTCCCGGGGCCCGGTGCCTCTGCGAGACTATCCTGGCCTTCACCAGAGAGGTCTGTGAGTGAGTAAGACCCTAGCGTGCAACTCGCAGAGCATCCCTGGGTTGCGCCGCAAACGACAGCGAATGAGGACGAAGCCGTCCCTGAAGCTGATGCGGCGATGTCGTCAGGTGGGTCATTGTCCGCGCCGGGGTCCTCTTCCCATTCGCGGGTGATCGTCTTGCTTGCCCACGCCGCCGAGTGACAACTGCTGCTCTCAGTAAAGGGACCCCCGAAGATGCGGTGATCATATGCCTCGGCCATGGCCGTTGCCTGGGCGGTCCCGTCGCCTCCAGGGTCGCCGCGCGCCTGAGCTCCGGCGCTGCGCTGATAGCCGACCCCTTTGAGTGCCTGCGGCGCACCCTCTGTTGTGGTTGTGCCCTGATGTGTGGCTGCCTTGTAATGCCCCGCCTCAGCAGGCGCGCCCATGCTCGCGGCCAATGTGAGCCATACCAATGCCGCTGTGTGTCCGGTGACTAACCTCATGTGTGTCACGCTCCCTTGCGAGTCGGTGTCAGTAGGCTACGGCAGACGGCGACCCAGACACTAACCTGGGCAGTACGAACAAGGGCTCCAATAGAAACAGGGCGCGGTCGTTAGCCTCGGCGCCCGGCGCGAGAAGATCGCTGACGAATCTGTGCTTGAACCTCTCTTGCTGTTGCTGCATCCACTGCGCGCTACGCTCTTCGTGCTGCCTACCGATTCGCTCCAGAACGCTCACATATTGGTCGTACTCCTCAGTGCGCGGCGCCTTCGTGAGCGACAGCAGAAGGCTGCTAAGCAGGTTAACGGCAATGTCCAAGACCTGCAGGGCGGGCCTTTGAGGGTCACTGCTCAGCCGCGCTTGGCCCCTTTGGGCGTACTCCTTGGCTCTGTTGCATCGGTCCGGGATCTGTGCTTGCACCTCCGCTATTTCCCGTGGCGTTAGCGGGCGCTTGAGGCCTGGGGTCAGGGCGTTTGTCGCTGACCGTTCCCACCTTGAGCGACATTGCTCTACGGCTCGCTCGATGTCGTCAGCCCCCTCTTCGGGGAGAGCCTCGCGCAGACCGGAGGCGGCGATCTCGACAAGGATGGGAACCTGTTCGAGCAGCGCCTGAAGATGAGCAGCCGCCTGTCCTTCTGACTCTCGCGCTGCGAACGCCCGGCACTTCCTTGCGAGGGCCCACTTCATGGCTTCCATCGAGAGCGAGGCGTCGGCGAGGGCGTCACTCGCCCCGGGAACGTAGTCCTCGTAGCCCCGTGCCAGGGCAGTGAAGCTCTCCTCGAAGGCCGCCACGCGGTCCTCACCCAGCGGCTTCGTCAAGCCGTTCAGTAGCCCAATGCGCACTCCCTCGACATAGGTTTGCCACTGCTCGTCGCTCCACTTCGCGCAGTGCTCCTCAAGGGCCTCAAGGGCAAAGGCGCACATGGCCTCAACCTGCGCGGCCACCTCCGGGCTGGCTGGCTCTCGTACAAGTGGCTCGGTCTGCGCCTCCTGACCAAGTGCTCGGGTGCTCCAGGCAATCATCGCCACGCACGCGAGTGCCCACACGAGCACAGACTGGAAGCCTGCACCACGGGCAGGCCGGTGTACGGCAGAGTGTTCTTGACATACCGAAGCGATTCGCATCTCACTGTTGCCCGGTGGCGGCGCCCTCCTCCTTGCTGGCCTCCAGAGCATCCACGAACAGGTTGGCCAGCCTACCATGCGTCGAGTCGGGGGCGGCTTGCACAGCCTGCTGGAACTCCGCAAGCGCCTGCTCCTCTTCTCCCTGCTGGAACAGGAATGAGCCCAGAGTGAAGTGAGCGGTCGCGGCTCGCTCCCCGTCCGGCGACAACTCCAGTATGCGCCGATAGGCCTCTGCTGCTGTCGCGTCGTCTATGAGGTCAACGTGTAGCTCCGCCAGGCGCTGAAGGGCGTCAAGCTGAACCTCCCCCTTGCCCACATCCGCAAGTGCCCTGAGGATGCAGAGCGTGAGCAGGGGAGAGCCATCGGGGCCCAGCCCGCCTTTCATGCGCAGGTTGAGTAACCCCTTGAGCGCTGCCTCGCTTTCCGCTGCTGGCCGGCCGGCGACGAGTGCCTCGACACAGAGGGCCGCTGCTGTGCGCGCGCCTGGCCAGTCGGCGAGGTGTTTGCAGGTCTGCCACGACACCCACTGAAGAGCAGCTTGCGGGGCGTTGGGCAGCGTTCCGAGCGTCTGGTGTAGTGACTGCTGCAAGTGCTGGAGACCGGCGACATACGCGGGCCAGTCCGGCTGCTCGGCGTCCAGGCGGCCGCACAGCTTCGCGTATTCCTCGCCAACCGCCTCCGGCTGAGTGCGCGAGGAGTCGTCTGTGAGCATCTCCGGCACCGGCAGCAAGGGCATCATCCGGTCAAGGAAGATGCCGCTCAGGTTAGCGTCCGGGCTGCGGTGCTTGCAGATACGGATAGTCAGGGGAAGGGGGCCGGTCAGCAGGAAGCGGAAGTACACGCCGGCTGCAAGGTCGCTGGCGCGCGCGACAGCGAGGGGAGTGGCATCCTCGGCCTGGGTCAGCACGACGCTGAGATCGCGGGGGTGTTCCGTGCTCGACCAATCCGGGTCCATGATGTAGAGGCTGAGCAGCCACTTGCCCTGAGGGACCACGAGGTCGGCTATGAGGTCAGGGCCACGAACCTGGAAGTCGTACTGCTCCCCGTAGTCGTCTCGCCATGCGATGGTGCGGGTTCTGCGGAAGGGATCGCGCAGAGCCGTGGGACTGCCGCTGTTCGACTTGCCGATGTAGACTTTGGCGGTCTGCGTGGGATCGGCGGTGCGGAAGCGGAGCGCCAGCGGCCACTCCGGCCCGCCTGTGATCTCGTACTCCATCATTGCGCAGAGGACGTAGGCGGACCTGCCGTACACGCCCGGCCAGTCGCCGCGCGTCGCACGGTCTTCGCCGAGGAAGAAGGCACGGCTATCGAGGGCCCCCTTCTCTGCTTGCGCTTTCAGCACGCTCTCCACTACCGGGGCATCGAAAGGCTGTGTCGGGGTGTCGCTCACCAAAGCGGCAAACCACTCGAGTGCAGCCCCATTGTCCCGCGCTGCCGAGTTCAGCAACACGGCTTCCTCCGCCACCGCCCCAAGCATGCGGCGGTCCTCTTGTGCATGGCTGGTCAGGAGCTCGAGGCGTTCCCGTGCTGCCTCCAGGTGTCCGGCCTCGCGCAGTGCGGCGATAACTTCCCGCTCGGCTACCGGATCCACTCCGGGGGGGAAAGCGTGCTGTACAGGAGCACCGGGCAGGTCAAGCCAGAGAATCGGCATCCGTGGCGTGGTCACCGCTGCATCTGCATGGTATACCTTGAGCGCGAGCACGTTGGGTTCGTTCACAAAACGATAGTCAGGCGGGATAGTGAGCCGAGTGCCGGTCGGTTGGGCCGTTACAGCTACGGGGCCGAGACAGCCTGCGGAGGCGAGCGGCTTGCCGTTCAGGAACGCCTCGTAGTACGGTCCGATGCCCTTCAACTCCACTGCGAGATCTCCGACGCCCTCGGGCAGGGCGTAGGTGAGTCGAAACCAGCACCAGCCTGGCAGCAAGGCGTCGGCTATCTGGCCGCCGGGCTCCACACGCGGCCATTCGGAGTCGTCCACGTTGGGTCCCGACAGGTCGGCTTGCTCCTCCCCTGTGCTGCTGACGGCCCACTTGGCGTCAGACGGCGCCAGTGGGAATCCCACCGTGGGCTGGTCGTGCAGGCCAGAGATAGAGCGCTTTCGATTGACCTTCACAGCCAGGACGTTCTCGCCTGCTTGCGGCACGTCAGCGGGCGCAACATAGTACCGACGCGTGCGCCAAGCTGTACTGGCGTCCGTCGTGCTGCCGATAAGCTGTCCGTTTAGGTACGTCCAATCGAGGTCAGCGACATGGCCAAGATCGAGGTGAAGCTCGCGCCCAGTGAGGGATTCAGGGAGTTCGAAGTGCCAGCGGTACCATCCGTACGACGACTTGTGCTGCCGGAAATCAGGGTTGCGACTATCGGGGAGTGTGACGGGCGTCCACGAGGCGTCGTCTACGTCTGGGGCCGACCAGTCCTGGGCCGCATCCTTGTCCGCAAACAACCATAGCCACTGGCCGGGCTCAGCCTGCGCGCCGCCAACGCCCGCAAACACCAGCAGAACAAGGTAGGGCCCGCACGTCCTTCTCGTCGGCATCTTCCACCCCGTGCACGGCATCTGTTGCAGCATACCACCCCCCCCCGGTTTGTCAAGGG
>Ga0114922_10003193_pt1 | contig 15311 bp, 10 predicted proteins | sample AartaG_FD_100975 | JGI IMG/M metagenome (GOLD analysis project Ga0114922, IMG submission 100975) | Deep subsurface microbial communities from Aarhus Bay to uncover new lineages of life (NeLLi) - Aarhus_00045 metaG | ecosystem: Environmental > Aquatic > Marine > Oceanic > Sediment | place...
CCTTTTTATCTCCTTGCCTGCCATTTCAAGATATTCCGCGGTATCCCAGGGTCCCCTTTTTTCTGCATCGTATTTTTTCAAAGCTTCTATGGCAACTTTCACTGTTGACACCGGTGTTTTTAGTTCATGTGATATATTACTGATAAAACTGTTCCGCATGTCATTCAGCCTTACCTGCTTTCTTATACTGTAATAAGCAAGCACAAAAGCAAAGCTGCTCACAAGTACCAGAATAAAGGAAAAAATGATCTGGGGTAATATCTTTCCTGCCAGGTATAAGCCCGGTTTATTTATTACAGCTGATGGCAGGGATCCTGTCCAGTCTTCCAGGACAATTGCCCTGCTGTTAACCGATGTGCTTTCCGGCTTGATCCAGACAGGATCAAAATTCAGATTATTCTGCTTGAGTCTTGCTTCATAATCGTTTATGAAAAAAACGGAATCAGGGCCACTCCCTATCTTTGAAATAAAACTTTCTGTATATGGTGAACTGTCTGATGATTTATCAATTATCAGGCGGATACTCCTTAGAAGGACACTATTCGCTGAATTAATGAATTCATATTTTGCTTCCTTTTTTACAGAATCAAGCTGTCCGTTTATCTTCAGCCTCACTAAATTGTCTCCTTCTGTTCTAAGACTATCACTGTTTAGTATTGCAGTAAATAGTGTAACTGAATCAGAGTGTATTATTTTCCCATGATGACTTCGGTTGCTATAAAACACTTTTGTGTCGCTCAGGGCGGGCTCAATTATATAGTCAATTAATAATGAATCTACAGCAACGTTATATGATTCCTTGTAATATCCGTAAAGAGTGTTTTTAAGATTATCCCTTTCCTTTTGAAACTGACCGGCCAGCCAGTATACAGTGAATCCTGTGATCATTATCTCACTGATAATCATCAGAAGGACTATCCATTTATTTTTATCTCTTGATTTCATGCTGTTTACACTCGCAAAGATAAAAGGACCCACTATATGATCAACGGCTATTAACCTTTATTAACCTTAATTTACAGGATTTTAACATAATATTATGCTTCTTGTTAATACTTTTAGCCAGGATTTAAAAGCTGAACATTATGAAAAAAATTACACCTTTAATAATACTTGCCCTTATAATGGGTACAAATGTATTTTATGCCCAGGATCACCAATCCGGATCTGTAATTTATGAAGAGATGGTAAAATTAGAAATAAAGATCGAAGGTGAAATGGCAGCCATGATGAAAGACTTCCCCAAAGAAAGAAAGTCGGAAAAGATTCTCTGGTTCAGTCCCGGAGCAAGCCTTTATGATAGCCATAATGAAGAAGAAGCAATTGCCGGCAGTGAAGGTATGTGGCATGGCGAGGGAAATGTAAATATTATAATGAAGACCCCCGAAAATAAGATTTATACCGATCTTATCAAGAAAGAAATCATCGAACAAAGGGAATTTATGACCCGAATGTTCCTCATAAATGGAGATATGCCGGAAAAGGACTGGAAAATAACCGGTCAACAGGAGATGATACTTAATTATCAGTGTATTGAAGCGACAAATACCGATACAAGTGGAGTGGTGACACGCATATGGTTCACACCATCCATAAATATTCCTGCCGGCCCGGGCCAGTACTGTAACCTGCCGGGGCTTGTGCTCAAAGTGGATATTGACGAAGGTAAGCGAATCCTTGAAGCCAGAAGAATCAGCTTTGATGATCCCGGTAAAGATGTATTTGAAAAACCTGATAATGGTAAAAAAGTCTCAAGGGATGAATTTGACACTATAGTCGCTGAAAAAATGAAGGAGATGGGCGCTGAAGGTAGTACAGGCGGTGGCGGGATTGTCATAATAAGAACAAGAAAATAAAATACATGCGGACAGTAATTGTATTAATACTGCTCATTATCCCTTCTTACATGCTTGGCCAGGTTAACAGTATAAAAGGTGAGATCCTTGATGAGAATGCTGTGCCCATGCCTTCTGCTACAGCTATCTTACTTAATCCATCAGATTCAACGCTTCAGTATTTCGGAGTAAGCAATGCCACAGGAAAATTTGAAATAATAAATATCAAACAGGGCAGGTACCTGCTGCAAATTGCTTATATAGGTTATCAAACCATCTATAAAAATATTGAAATCCCTTATAAAGATGCAGGTGATATGGGTACAGTAATAATGATACCCAAACCTGTATCGCTTGATGAAGTAACTGTTACCGGTGAGAGAGTCCCCCTGAAAATAAAAAATGATACTATCGAATATGATGCAAAGGCATTCAAAGTGGCACCTGATGGTGTGGTTGAGGATCTCTTAAAAAAATTGCCCGGACTTGAGATTGACCGTGCCGGGAATATTAAAGCCTTGGGTGAAAATATCAGGAACGTACTGGTCGACGGGAAGGAGTTTTTTGGCAATGATCCCAAGCTAGCCACAAAAAACCTGCCCGCTGATGCAGTTGATAAGGTACAGCTATATAATAAAAAAACAGAAGAGGCTGAATTTACCGGTATTGATGACGGGACACGTAACCAGACACTTAACCTTATGCTTGACGAGGACAAAAAAGATGGTGTGTTTGGTGAACTTATGGCAGGGGGTGGTACAGGTAACCACTACCAGACAAATGGGAAAGTGTACCGGTTTGATGACAGGACACAGATAGCTGCACTCGGAATGATCAATAATATAAACCAGTATGGGTTTTCTGTTGGAGATTATCTCAGTTTCACAGGCGGCATTTCCGGTTTTAGTGGTGGTAAGATTATGATTGGAGAAGGGGGGTTCCCGGTTAATTTCGGAGAAACAGTAACAGGATATTCAACATCAGGAGCTGCCGGCCTGAATTTTTCATATTCACCACGAAAGGACCGCCGCTTCTTTATAAGTTACCTCGGCAACGGTTCAAAAAGAAAACTAACTGAAACAAGTAAGACAACAAGCTACAGGAAAGAAGGATCATACTTCCAGAATGAGAATACAGAACAGGTCCAGAAGGATACCTCACATAGCGTAAATTTTGGTATACGATACCTGTTTAATGAAACAAATAATCTTATCCTCAACGGGACAGTTTCATATAATACAGGATTTATTCCATTTTCTTCAACAACAGGCACATACCTTGATGAGGAACTGGTCAATGATCAGGTAAGGACAAGTGAAGACATTTCAGACAGGATATCAGGTAATGTAAGTACCACTTACCTTAAAAGAATTAATGAAGGAAACACGGTGATTAAGATATACGGTAACGGATCATTATCAAACAGCTCATCCGAAACAGGTTTTGAGAATATTACCAGTTATTATAACCCTGCATCTACAGATATTATTAGCCAGTTCCAGGATAACAGTATCAAATCATTTAACTACTCGATCGGAATGGCTTTTACCCAGAAAATTACTGCCCGTTCTTATATTGACATATTGCTTAATGGAGGCTCTAATGGCCAATACCTTGAAAGAGAACAGGGTAATGTAAGTAATGGCTATTCAGTTATTGACAGCCTGAGTCCGGAATTTTCAAAAAACGGCTTGTTTATAAGGCCCGGTTTATCACTCAGAAGAAATACTGAGAAAACAAATCTAACTCTTGCTCTTGAGTACAATACAGGTAAGTATAACACTTCACTCTGGGAAGATGGTCCTGTGGAGAATAAGTTCAGTATGTTTCAACCAAGGTTCTCATTTGAGTTCAGTTATGGTACCGGTAGAAGGCTGATGGTTAATTATTCAAGTAATATCAATACTCCCTCAGCTAACCAGATGCTTCCGGTGGTAAATAATTTCAACAGTTTATCTTTGTATTATGGTAATCGTGATCTCGACCCGGAATTTTCCCACAGGCTCAGTGCTCACTGGTGGATATTCGACCAGTTCTCTTTCACTAGCTTCCTGGCCGCTGCCAGTATTAACTATACTACGAACAAGATTAATTATTCCCGCACAATAAATGATCAGCTAGTCCAGGTAATAAGACTGGTAAATGTTGAATCAGATTTTACTGCAAATGCAAACATTGATTTCTCTACTCCAATAAGATTCCTGGGTATAAAATCAAACATTAACCTGGATGAAACCTATAAAAGGGGAATCAATCTGGTAGATGGAATTGAAAATGACATAACCAACTTCAATCACAGGTTCTCGCTTACTTTTGAGAACAGGAAAAAAGAGAAATGGGATATTAGCACAGGTACAGGCCTGACTCTTACTGATGCCAGGTATTCAATACAGGAATCACTAAATAATATATATTTTGATGTATCATGGTTCGGAGAGATAAGATGGACACCCAATGATAATTTTGATTTTAATGTAAGCGCTGATATAACCAATTATACTGCCAGGAGTTTTGAAGAATCCCGTGTAGTTCCTCTTATTGGAGCACATATCAGTTATTTCTTTATGAAGAATAACAGGGCTGCTCTTACATTGTCGGGATTTGACCTTCTAAACAGGAATACAGGTATCGACCGAATAAGTGAACTGAACTACCTTCGTGAAACCAGGTCAAATATTATCGGCCGTTACATAATGCTTTCATTCAAATACCGCCTTAATAAATTCGGTGGGGATACAGGGATTACCGTAGATATTAAAAAGAGGTAATTATCATCTTAAGTAGTCTCTCCTTTTTCAACTTGATCAATCTTGTGTTGAATAAACGCTTGGAATGTTGGAATAATGGAATACTGGAGGTTTGGGGATTAGTGAAGGGATCCCTTTCCAAATTAATTATTCAACTATTCCATTATTCCAGTGTACCATCCAATAGCTATGAATCAATCTGGTAAATGGTGTGGCTACTCAGGATAACAGTGTTCCAAACTATACTATCTTTACTCCCATGAAAACACGTATTCTTGGTTCTGCGGGAATTGAAGTATCGGCAATTGGCCTGGGTTGCTGGGGTATGTCCGGATCATATGGCCCCGGCAACAGGAAAGAATCAATAGAAACCATCCATGAAGCCTTTAAACAGGGTATAAACTTTTTTGATACTGCTGATATCTACGGTGATGGTCATAATGAAATGCTTGTAGGTGCAGCATTAAAAAACATCCGTCACAGGGTGGTGCTGGCAAGTAAATTTGGTTTTGTCGGGAAAGAAAATGGTAACTTAAGCGTAAATGGCAGACCTGAATACGTAAAAAAGGCATGCGATGCAAGTCTGAAAAGACTGGGTGCCGATTATATCGATCTTTATTACCTGCACCGGCTTGATAAGAATGTTCCGGTAGAAGACACCATTGGTGCCATGTCAAGACTTGTTGAACAGGGAAAAATAAGGTTTATAGGATTATCAGAAGTGTCAACAGAAACCATTAAAAAAGCTGTTAAAATATATCCTGTTGCTGCACTCCAGTCAGAGTACTCTTTAAATACCAGGGATATAGAGGACAAGGTAATCCCGGCATGCAGGAAAAACAATATTGCCATTGTGCCTTTCAGTCCCCTGGGCAGGGCTCTCCTGACACTCTCTATAAAAAAAGTTGAGGACCTTGCGGAAAATGATTTCAGGAAGAATATTCCACGTTTCCAGGATGAAAATTTAAAGAAAAACATGGAACTACTGGCTGTGATAGGAGAAATAGCTGAACAAAAATACATTACCCCGGCACAGCTCGCCCTGGCCTGGCTCCTTCACCGGGGAGATGATATAATTCCAATCCCGGGGATGAAGAGGAAGAAATATATTACGGAAAATATTCAGTCAGTTTTTGTGTCCCTTGAATCGGACGAAATTAACAAACTGGATACTATTTTCACCAATGTCTCGGGTGAAAGGTACAGCTTAAAAAGCAGTAAATTCATTGAATAAGTAATCCTCCTTTTACTTACCTTTAATGCTTGATTAATTGTTCCTCCAATAAAAAATATGATCATGAATACCAGGTCACTCTTTACCCTCCTGTCACTATGCTTATTCCTGCTGATCAATAGTTTCTCTGTAAATGAACAGGATAATATTACCATTGAGTACACTGTAACCATGGATAATCCAAATACGCATTATTTCAATGTACGTATGCTGCTCCGTGATTTCCCCGGAGAATATGCAGAACTCAAATTACCAAACTGGACTCCCGGTTATTACTGGATAATGAATTATGCAAAGAATGTCACATCATTCAATGCCACTGATGCAGAAGGTGAACCACTTGAATGGGAAAAAACAGACAAAAATACCTGGAAAGTCCACAAACCAGGAGTGAATGATATTGCAATTGAATATAATGTTTATTCATATAATGTTTCTGTAGCCGATCCTTTCCTTGACTATGGAAGGGCATTCATCCCACCGGCAGGTGTTTTTATGTACCCTTCGGAAAGACTTGACCTTCCATCAACCCTGAAGATTATTCCTTACAAAGAATGGGAATCCGTTTGCACCGGCCTCGATCCGGTTGATGGCTTAACAAATACATTCCATGCAAAAAATTATGATGTATTGTACGACAGCCCGGTATTGGCAGGTAATATGGAGATTATCAGGTTCAAATTAAATAATATTCCATATTATATTGCCGTTGAACAACCGGGTAATACAAACCTTGATCATTTCACCGAAGACCTCAAAAAAGTTGTATCCACAGCAACAGACCTTATTGGTGATATCCCGTATAATCACTACACTTTTCTTATAATGGATCGCGGTATGGGAGGCCTTGAGCATGCTAACTCAATGGCTGTTTATTCAAGGGGGGATTTCTATGGAGGCGAAGACAGCGAGAGGAATACCGGGTGGATGAACTTTATTACTCATGAGTTCTTCCACCTGTATAACGTAAAATCAATACGGCCTGCTGGACTGTGGCCTATTGATTATGATAAGGAAAACTACACTGATATGCTCTGGGTCTCGGAAGGCTTTACTGTTTATTATGAATATATCATTATGAACAGAGCTGGCCTGCTGTCGCGCGATGATGTTTTAAGCTCCCTGGGTAATACAATAAGAACATATGAGAGTATACCTGGCAGTAAATACCAATCGGCCACTGAATCCAGCTTTGATACATGGATCAACTTCTTCAGCAGAAGCAGCAATGCCCTGAATGCAACAATATCATATTATGACAAAGGCTGTGCCCTGGGGATGATATTGGATCTTACCATAAGATATGAAACCAGCAATGAAAAATCACTCGATGATGTTATGAGAAAATTGTACTATAAATATTACAAAGAATTAAAGCGGGGATTTACTGAAGATGAATTCAGAACAGAATGCGAACTTATTGCCGGTACATCACTTGATGATATTTTCGATGTTTATGTATCAACAACAGGTAATATAGATTATAATAAATACCTTGATTACGCTGGTTTGCATATTGACTTAGAGGAGACAATACTTCCGGAGAGCTACATTGGTGCTGAAACCAGGAATGTAAACGGGGAGACAATGATATCGACTATAGTCCGTGATTCACCTGCCTGGAATTATGGTTTAAGTGTAAACGATATTATCCTGAAGATTAATAACAAGCCTCTAGCGGGCAGATCATTAAGTGATATCCTGGAAAACACAGAGCCTCTCGATACATTAAGCTTTAAAGTTAAACACCGCTATCTTGAACGTGATATCAGCGTGATCACCGACACTGCCAAAACTGTAAGCTATAAAATTTCAGTTCTCCCTGAACCTGACTCCCTGCAACTGAAAATACTTAATGCCTGGCTACAATAATTCATACCATCTGACGATTCGATACTTTGGTTTTGGAATAATGGAATAATGGAATGATGGATTAATGTAATTCAATGGAACCCAGTTACCCAGAACCAAGTTACCCAGCATCCTTTCTTAGCCTTTTTACTTTTACCTTTTGCCTTATACTTTGTCCTTTAGTTCTATTCTTCCAGAAAATACCCTTCCCTTGACAGCAGGTGATCAAGGTTTGCCAGGCCATAAACTACTATTGCCGTAACAACAGCAGTATGTTCCTGGTACTCGGGTATGCTTTTATTGTACAGGTCACGTTCTGTATGCCATATTTCCCTGTAATCAAAGTCATAGCCTTTGGAATCAGCTGTTCCAAAAGAAATAGTTGGAACCCCATTTATCGCAAAATAAGCATGATCGGAGCCTCCTGCCCTTTCAGGCTTCCTTCTTGGTTCACTCTTGCTGAGGGTGAAAGGAAAATCAGGGTTTATATCATTAAGGGGTTCACATACTTTTTCAAAGTCAGCATACATTGCTTCCGGCACACTCAGACTATTGGCAACGGTAGGTCCACCGTCGCGGTTGAAATAATTTGAGATCCTGTCAAGTTTATCCTTATTCTCTTCAACCCAGCTTTTTGAACCCAGCAGGCCAAATTCTTCAGCCGCCCACAATGCAACAATAATAGTCCTTTTCGGCTTACCCCCTGCCTCCATAATCAGTCTGGCCGCTTCCATCGACGGTGTAGCACCCGATCCATCATCAACACCACCTGTAGCAACATCAAAAGCATCAAGGTGTCCCCCCATGATAACATATTCATCTGGATACTTGGTCCCGGGAATAATACCAATCACATTATGGTACTTCACAGGTCCCATTTTAAAGTGATTCCTTATATCAAACTCGAGCTGGAAATACCTTCGTTCTTTTACCATTTGTTCAATGACCTTGTACTGGTGTTCATCGAGCTTGATATCCGGCACCTCTGGCAGGTTATCGAAAGTAAGGGTTTCGCTGTTTATATTCCTCCTGTCATAGAGTGCCCTTATAGGAACCGGTGATGCCTGTATTATTCCCAGTATGCCTGCTTCAACCATTTCTTTGTAGAAGAGTGCGGGCTCTTCCTTATAAGGCAACATTTCCTTCTGTTCACCTTCCTCCCTCCCGCGGTTTGCCCTTCTTATTTCACTGTTCTTTTCCGCAATCTCTTCATTTTCAGCAATGACGCTTGCCCTTATTGAATCCCCTCTTTCTGAATAGTCAATGGGCCATCCGTCATTCATACCTGATATAAACACCCATGCTCCGTGCAGTTTACCTTTCATTCTCTCAAGTTCAGCACGGGTTTTGGGTTCAATCAAAACATGGCCTCTCTGCACACCTTTAGTTCCAACTGTATATGAAGGAGTTGCAAAATGAAGTATCATACCGTTTTCACCCAGCAGCCTGCCAAACCAGGGACCACGGTTAAAGCCAACCGGCACTTCACCGGCTTCATCCATTTCAACCTGCATACCCCATTCATGGAATTTTGAAGCACACCATTCGGCCGCATTTTCATAAGCATCAGAACCTACAAGACGGCCGCCAAAGCGGTTACATATTATATCCAGGTGATCCATTACCTGGTTGTCAGTGGTCCCTATTTCTATGATCTTATCAATAACTTTCCTGTCCTGTGCATAGGAAACAGAAGATAATACCATAAGTGGTATTAATAGAATAAGGAGGGCAATTCGTTTCATTTTATCCGTTTTTTATTAATTACTCTATTTATTATTTGCAGGCAAGTTATACAAAACAAAAATAGGATTTATCTAAGTATAATATGTTTAAAAATAGATCAGAAAAACTAACTACGCAATTATGACAAAAAAAAAGAAAAAGGTATACAATTCTGGTTTCTTATGCGTGCACCTCAAACTTCGGAATCCTGAATCAAAATATCTAATTATTGCCTCTGAAATCCTTGTTCTTAATCATGTAAAAAAAATTCCAAATGTCGTTAAGGCGTAGTATATTTATATTGTTAATAAGCTGACTGTATAAGCAATGTCTAAATCAATATTCCATCATGACGAGGAACTGAAGATTCTTCGTGTCAGATATCCCGGTATGCTGACCAAGGAAGAGATCATAGCACATTATGACGAGCTCAGGACCAACAGCAGCTTTCATAGAAATATTCGTATCCTCATCGACTGCCGGAATTCAACATTCACTGTAAAACCTGAAGAAGTGCCTGAACTGATTGCCGCCGCAAGGGATGCAGTAAGGGAATATGATTCTGTAAAGGAAGCAATGATGGTTACCGATCCTTACGAGACAGTGATTGTAACATTATTTGAAAAAGGCATAAATATTCCCAACTACAGGTTTAGAGTATTCTATACCGAGGAAGCTGCCCTGAATTGGTTATTGTAGTGGTGTTCAGATGGGATAAAAATCTTTTATAAGCATTTATGTCTGCTTGGATATTCCTAACTATTCAGTAAATTTAAGAGATTATATATTTTAGTAACCAGAGAATTAATTAATAAAACAATGACATTATGGGACAAAATGCTGTAAAAATTTTAAACCTTAACACTGAAGAGCTTATAAAAATGCTGAACGGTGCACTCTCAGAAGAATGGCTTGCATATTACCAGTACTGGATAGGAGCAAGGGTTATGGAAGGCCCTATGAGAAGTGAGGTTGAGCCTGAGTTACTGGTGCATGCCGACCAGGAGCTTAACCATGCAGTTTTGGTAGTTAACAGAATCATACAACTTGGAGGAACCCCCATTTTAAATCCTTCACAGTGGATGAAACATTCAGAATGCAACTACGAAGAACCCACCGATCCGTATGTTGAAGCAATACTTAACCAGAACCTAATCGGTGAACGTTGTGCAATACAGCGGTACCAGCAAATAGCTGAATTTACTCATGGTAAAGATCATTCCACACACCAGATAGCTATAAGCATTCTTAACGAAGAACTTGAACACGAAGAAGATATAGAAGCATGGCTGGTAGATCTTGAGCGAATGAAGGAGGATTTTAAAAAAATAAGGATGTAAACTGGCAGGCAGATCCTGCCACCAGAACTTCTGACAAATTCTTTAATTTATGACCGGGAATAATCTGGATTCTATCTTCAGGCCGGAGAGGATAGCTCTTATCGGTGTATCTATTAATCCGAACAGTGTCAGCGGTAAAGTACTTACCAACCTCATTGGCAGCGGATTCAAAGGTGTTATATATCCTGTAAACAGGACCAGCGAGGCAGTAATGGGTATTTCCTGTTTTAATTCGCTCGACAGCCTGCCACATAAACCCGACCTTGCTGTTATTTGCTGTGCCGCACCTGAAGTACCGGAATGGGTCCGTGAGTGTGGTGAATCGCGTATCAATGGTATTATTATTATGTCGGCCGGTTTCCGGGAGACAGGTGCAGAGGGCCTTAAATTAGAAAACGAGATCAGGGAGATAAAGAAAAGATACTCCGATATGCGTATTATCGGTCCAAATTGCCTGGGCATAATAATACCTGAACTTAAACTTAACCTGAGCTTTGCACCATCCCTGCCATCCAGGGGAAATATAGCATTTATATCACAGTCGGGCGCCCTTTGCACATCTGTGCTCGACAGGGCAAAAGAAGAAAAGATAGGATTCTCATTTTTTATCTCACTTGGCAATGCTATTGATATCGACTTCGGGCACCTGATAGACTACCTTGGTGCTGATGAATCAACAAGATTCATAATACTGTATATAGAGTCAATTTCCAATGCCAGGAATTTCATGTCGGCTGCCCGTGCCTTTGCAAGGACAAAACCTGTCATAGTGTATAAAGCCGGGAGGTTCCCCGAGTCAGCAGCAGTGGCAGCATCGCATACAGGAGCCCTGGCATCGGAAGATAATATCTACGATGCAGCCTTTCAGCGAACCGGTATTACCAGGGTATACGATATTGGTGAGATCTTTGACTGCGCAGCACTTATCGGACGGAATAAGATACCTTCCGGTGACAGGTTGGCTATCGTAACCAATGCGGGTGGTCCGGGTGTTATGGCTACTGATACACTGATAGCTGAAGGTGGTACACTTGCCCGGCTGGGTGAAGATACTATGGAAAAATTAAATGCTAGTTTGCCACCTATCTGGTCGCATGGAAACCCGGTAGACGTCATTGGTGACGACAGGTATAAGAGGCTTGCCAAATCAGCATCTATAGTACTGGAAGACAAAAATGTGGACGCATTGCTTGTAATACTCACACCACAGGCTATGACCAATGTGACAGCCGCGGCAAAAGCCATAGGTGAGCTGCAGGCAGTAACTAAAAAGCCCATACTGGCCTCCTGGTTAGGGGGAGAACAGATGAAAGAGGGCATCAGGATACTTAATGATAACAACGTCGCTACATATGCAACACCAGAGCAGGCCGTCAGGGCTTTTATGACCCTTGTGGACTATTCACGAAACCTGAAAATACTATATGAAACACCAAGAGACATACCCCTGGAATTTACATTCAATCGTGATGAAATAAGAAAAATCTTCAGCCCTGTTTTAAATGAAAAATCCAGGACCCTGTCTGAACAGAAATCCAAAGAATTACTTAATGCATACGGGATACCTGTTTCCATGCCCCGACTGGCACAATCACCCGGGGAAGCGATAAAAATTTCAAATGAGATCGGATACCCGGTGGTATTCAAAATACTGTCCCCTGACATTACACATAAGAGCGACACGGGAGGCGTAATACTGAATATAAGAAATGAATCACAGGCGATGTCTGCATATGGTCAGATAATTGAAAACATAAAAAAATCAGAGCCCGGAGCTAAATTTGAGGGTATTACTGTTCAGCCAATGGTAAATATGACCGGGTCAATTGAAATGATACTGGGGATAAAACGCGACCCCGTCTTTGGTACTGTAATTTTAACAGGAGCGGGTGGTACTACAGCAGAACTCTTCAGGGATAATTCACTTGGATTTCCACCTCTCAATGAGCGGCTGGCAAGACGCATGCTGGAGCAGTTGAAAATATGGCCACTGCTAAAGGGATACCGTGGCAGTAAACCTGTAGATATTGATAAGCTCCTGGAAGTAATGATAAGGCTGTCATACCTGGCAGCCGATTACCCGGAAATAAAAGAACTGGATATAAACCCGCTGCTGGTAGCCGCTGATGGACTGGTGGCTGTTGATGCCAGGATTGTGACCGAAACAGGTGAGGACAAAAAGGTTATAAGCAGGTACGAGCACCTGGCTATTGTCCCTTACCCTGAAGAATATGTAACGGCTCCAATGAAGATAAAAAACATTGAGATAGTAATGAGGCCAATAAAACCCGAAGATGAACCACTGTGGTTTGAATTGCTCGACTCCTGCTCACGCGAATCAATATATTCCCGCTTTAATTCGTTCTTCCATTATTCGGTACATGAAGTGGCGGCACGCTATTGTTATATCGATTATGACCGTGAAATAGCCATAGTGGCAGAAACAGAGGAAGAAGGAAAGAAAAAAATAGTTGGCGTGGGAAGGCTTATAGCCGACCCGGAACACGAAACGGTAGAATATGCCATACTGGTAGCCGACAAATGGCAGAATATGGAAATAGGCAGTCACCTTACAGATTACTGCCTGGAGATATCAAAGAAATGGGGACTGAAAAAAGTCGTCGCCCAGACTATTTCTGATAATCATCGTATTATTTCAATGTTTAAAAAAAGAAATTTCAGTATTGAACATGATAAAGAAACTTCCACCATCTTCATGGAAAAAGAAATAGGGTAAACTACAGCCTGTCTTCCAGTACCTTTCTCACAACACCAAGTGTCACAAGCTTCCTGTCACCGGTTCCGAACAACCAGCCCCTTTTTTTGAAGCGATCAACAATCTTATCTATTGTTTCCTCTGGTATGTTATAGTCGCTGAATCTCGTTTTTATTCCGAGCGATTCAAAGAATTCAACCGTCCTGTTAATTGCTTCATCAGAACGCTCATCATCAGTTCCTTCAGTTATGTTCCAAACTCTTTCACCATATTGCAGAAGTTTTTCTTTCTTCTCCTCTTTCAGAACATGCCAGATTCCGGGAAGCACTAAAGCCAGGGTACGGGCATGGTCAATATTATGGTAGGCTGTAAGTTCATGGCCAATGTCATGTACTGACCAGTCACCAGGCACACCACATGATATAAGGCCATTAAGTGCCATGGTTGCTGACCACATCAGGTTCGACATTGATTCATAATTTTTAGGATCCTTATATACTTTAGGCCCTTCCTCAATCAAGGTTTTCAGGATTGACTCAGCAAACCTGTCCTGGATGGGGGCATTTACCGGGTATGTAAGGTACTGCTCTATAACGTGTACAAATGCATCTACAATTCCATTGGCTACCTGCTCTTTTGGAAGAGTGCCGGCAGCATCCGGTAATAATACTGAGAATTTTGGAAATGAATTTGGCGAAATGAAAGATAATTTTTCACTGGTTGACTTCTTGCTAATAACAGCATTCTTATTCATTTCAGTTCCGGTGGCAGGCAGTGTCAGGATATCTGCCAGGGGAAGTGATGCTTTTATTTCACTTCCTTTTGCCAGTATATCCCATGGATCTCCATCTTCATATAAAGCAGCTGCACCTATAAACTTTGTGGCATCAATGACCGAACCACCTCCCGCGGCAAGTAAAAAATTAACTTCCTCCTTCTTTATTAAATCAACAGCTTTCATGCATATTTCATATGTAGGATTGGGCTCTATGCCATGAAATTCAACAATATCACGGCCTTTCAAAGCATTCATTATACCCTCGTAAACACCGTTTTTCTTTATGCTGCCACCACCATATAACAGCATTATTTTTAATCCTTCGGGAATATGTTCATTTATTTTTGGCAGCTGATCCTTACCAAATAGAATCTTTACAGGATTATAAAATTCAAAATCTTTCATGATTGTTTATTCTTTTATTTAAAGACAAAGATAAATGATAATTGTTTGGAATAAGGAATTCTCTCACTTGCTGGCGCGGATCTCCAGATCCGTGCCACCGCGGCTCTTCAAGCTCGCCGACTTCGTCGGACATAGTCGCTATGTCGGATGAAGTCCGAAGGCAATAATGGAATATTGGAATGGAATAATATTGCTATTTAAATGTTTAATTTACAGTAATTATTTATCTTGATATCCGGCAAACTGATTAATAAATTATCATGTCAGTAAGTACAAGAAGAAAATTTGTAAAGAACATAAGTACTATGCTTGCTGCAGGTGCAGCTGTGGATTTAAGTATGGGTGCTGTATCTTATCCTTTCATATCAGGTAATTCATTACCTGGTAATAGCGTTGATAAAAACAAACCATTTGTTGGTATACAAATGAGCCCGCATACAATGCTTGATGAAGGTATTGAGGAATGCTTGGACCTGATAGGTAAAGCTGCCGGAGTGAATGCAGTATTTCCCTACAGCCACGCTTTTCATACGAGCACTCTTGGAAAACCGGTTCGCTACCTTGCAAAAGATCATGGCAAACCTCCCCGGGACCTGAGGAATCAGGTTCCTGCTCTATGGGTTAAACATCATGAAAAATATTTCGAAAACACGATACTCAGGATTAAACCCACGGATCCA
>Ga0114922_10003194_pt1 | contig 15310 bp, 15 predicted proteins | sample AartaG_FD_100975 | JGI IMG/M metagenome (GOLD analysis project Ga0114922, IMG submission 100975) | Deep subsurface microbial communities from Aarhus Bay to uncover new lineages of life (NeLLi) - Aarhus_00045 metaG | ecosystem: Environmental > Aquatic > Marine > Oceanic > Sediment | place...
CGGGCAGCCGAGGAGCGCGGGTCCCCCGCCTTCCTCTTCGACCTGACCCCCAGCGCCATGGCGGCCATGACCGCCCAGGGATACCAGCGAGGCGTCTACGTCTCCTGGTCGCCCAAGGGGGGAGCGGGAAAAACGACCCTGGCCTGCAACCTGGCCGCGCTGTTGGGGGTGCTGTGCCAGCGGAAGACGCTGCTGGTGGACGCCAACATGGCCGGAGGACACGTCTGGTTGCACATGGGACTGCAGCCCAGGGACAACATCTATGGCTTGGCGACGCTATTCAGGGCCAACGGCAACCGGCTGCAGCCCCGTGACCTGGCCGGTCACGTGGCCCCATACGGAAGGGCACTGGACGTCCTGGTGGGCATCGCGCGGGTGGAGCAGGCCGGAAGCGAGGAACTGCGCGGAGACCAGGGGACGGCATTTATGAATGCGCTCGTGGAACTGGCCCGGCGGCAGTATGACTTCGTCATCGTCGACCTGGGCGCTTCCCTCAACGTCGCCGTCCACCTGGCTGCCCTTCAGCGGGCAGATCGGGTGTTGCTGGTGGTGACTCCCGACCGAACGGCCCTGGTGGACGCCCGCAACACGGTCGAGACGCTGGTCACGGGGTTGGGCTTCGCCCGCGAGCACTTCTGGCTGGTGGTGAACATGTTCACGGAGGAGTCTGGGCTTGATCGGAAGGAGATCCCCACCTGGATGGAGTTGGTGGAGATGGGCCTGATCCCCCTGGATCCCCGGGGGCTCCTGATCCGCTCGGCCAACACCGGTGTACCTTTCGTGATGGAGCACATGCGGGAGCGGCAACCGGAGCCGGACGTGGAGGCCCTGCTGGAGGGGTTTGCCGGGGTGGCGACCAACATCTACCCACCCTTCCGTCCGGTGTGGGAGGACCGGCGGCAGCGCATGCGGGCGGCCAGGCCCAAGACGGGGTGGTTCAAGAATCTGTTGTTGGGGCAACCCGCGTGAGCAGGGGAGCAGGGGTGTAGAGGAGCAGGGGAGACAGGGGGACAAGGGGACAGGGGGACAAGGAGACAAGGGGCAAGAGGCAGGAAGCAGGTATCCAGTATCCAGAATCAAGAATCCAGAACAGGAGAGCAGGAGGGTGATGGACAATCACGGACCGTTTCAAGAAGACCAGGTGGGGCTGCTGGCGCGGGAGATGCAGCAGGTGCAGGCCACGGCCGTGTCCCAGGGGGATCTGAGGCGCAGGCTGGTCGCCGGCGTGCGCCAGGCCACAGCGCGGGAGTTCAGCGCCACGCGCCTGGCAGAGCCTGACGACGCGGTGCGGAGGTGGGTGGAGGAATACACTCGCGAGCAGATACAGCGATCGCGCCGGGAGGCCCGCGCTTCCGGTGCGCCGGTATTGACCGGCAGCGACGAGGAGATCGTCCGGCACGTGCTGGCCGCCGTGCTGGGACTGGGCGAGTTGGAGAGCCTGCGGCAGATGGAGGGGATCGAGGACATCGCCATCAACGGCCCGGACGAGATCTACGTCTTCAGGCGCGGACGGTGGGAGCCGGTCGCCACCACCTTCGGCTCCGAAGAGGAACTGCTGGAACTCCTGAACCGGGCCATCGCCCCCACCGGCCGGCAGGTGTCGCCGCTGGAGCCCATCGTCGACGCCGTGCTGCCCGGTGGGGACCGGATCAACGTCGTTATGCACCCCTGTGCCCGGCCCAGCCCGGTGGTCGGCATCCGCGTCCGCTCCCGGGAACCGATCACCTTTCTGGATATGGTGACCGTCCGGCAATTGGGATACCAGGCCCGCCCGGAGTGGAAGATCCCCGACTACACCCGCCTGGCACAGACGGGCGCCATGCTGAACGGGGTGGCGGCCACGTTTCTCCACCTGGCCGTCGTGGCCGGGCTGAACATCCTGGTCGTCGGTTCCACGGGCGTGGGGAAGACCACCATGCTGAGCGCCCTGGGCGGGCTGATCCCGGCCGAGCGGCGCGTCGTGGTCATCGAGGACACGCCGGAACTGCGCATGCGCCAGACGGAGGATGGGCGGCCGGGGAACTGCATCTACCTTCTCACCCGCCTGCGCGGGCTGGAGGGTACGGCAGCAGTCACCCAGGCCGACCTGGTGCGGGCCGCCCTGCGCCAACGGCCCGACGGGCTGACGGTCGGTGAGGCCCGGGGCGGGGAGATCCTGGACCTGCTCAAGGCCCTGGCGACCGGACACCGCAACGGCTTGACCTCCATTCACGCCGAAGGGGTGGAGGAAGTGCCCATCCGCATCAAGCAGATGTTCCAGGAAGCCGAGTTGCGGGTCGGCATCACCAACGAGGTGGTGGCCCAGTGGATCGCCCACGCCTTCCACCTGGTCGTCTCCCTGGCGCTCTCCGACGGGAGGCGATACGTGCGCGAGATACTAGAGTTCTCAGGGCTAGTGGAAGGTGAGCAGCCGTCACGACAGGTGCTCTTCCGCTGGAACCCTAACCGGGGAGAATTGGAATGGACAGGGATGCGTTTGGCGCGGGAGCGGTTGCTGGAGGAGTCTGGCCTGAGTTTTCAGACGATTGTTGACCTGGCAAATTCGGCGAGATCCTGAACGGCTCGGCTGAGCGTCTCGACTGAGCTCGACGAAGTCTCGCCAAAGTCTTGACGAAGAGTATGGAGGTGACAGCGTGGCTACCAACCTGATCCTGGCTTTCGCCGGTGCGGCGGGGGTGTTCGCCGCCGTGTTGGCACTGGGAATGCGGCCTCGGGCGCGGTTGGAGGACATCGGGGGGCTCATCGAGCCCCGGCCCGGCCCCATCGAGCGGCTCCAGCATAAGCTGACGGAGGCGGACCTGGAGGTCACCGCCGGGGAGTTCATCCGCGTCTCGCTGCTGGTGGGGGGCGGGGTTGCTCTGGCGGCATACCTGATCACCACCGCCTGGGCGCCGGCGCTCTTGGGTTTCGCCGTGGGCGGCCTGGTCTACTACACCTACCTGGCCGACCGCCGTGACCGGCGGCGACAGGATTACCAGGACTGGCTGGTCGACGTGATCGGGCTCCTGGTGGAGGGTTTCAGGGCCGGCAACACCCTCCAGGCCGCTTTCGGGTCGGTGGCCCAGTATGGGCCGGAGATCGCCCGCGAGGATTGGGCCCAGGTGAACGCCCGCATCAGGACTGGCATCTCTGTTGAGGATGCACTGATGGAACTGTGCCAACGCCGTCGTGACCCCATCCTAGACACCGTCGCCCAGACCCTCGTCGTCGTCAGCAAGCAGGGAGGTCGTCTCTCCGTCGCCCTGACCGGCCTGCAGGACACGGTCCGGGAGCGGGTGCGCATCCGCCGGCGCGTCCAGGCGGAGCAGAGCCAGCCTATGTGGGAACTGCGCCTGGTGGCCGCGCTGCCCTTCCTGGCTGTTCCCGTCCTGCGCGCTGTGGCGGAGGAGTACGTCGCCTTCTGGCAGACCTCGCTGGGGCAACTGTTCCTGCTGCTCTCCTGGGGGCTGACCATTGTTGGCTTCCTTGTCGCTCAGCGGTACATCGTCTCCGCCACGCAGGTGGAGGAGTCCTTCGGCGTGGTCGAGGTGGCTGGATCCGCCGGGCCACCCCCTCCTGGCTTGCCCCAAGAGGGCAGGGCAGCGTCTTGATGAGTGTATCCGAATGACAATGAAGGCTCATCGAAGTCCTGGCAAAGGGAGGAAGTAATGTCCAATAACTTGTTGATCGCATTGATCGGGGCTCTGGGTGTGGGGCTGGCCGTCTCAGGACTCCTGTACCCGGTGCGGCGGAAGCTGGCACAGGGGAAGAGCACAGCCGGCCTGGCCGGCGTGGGCCGGTTGAGCGGTGCAGACGATGATCTCACGCTCCTCAAGGACAGACCTCTCCTGGATCGGCTGCTGGGGCCGGTGCTCCGGGATGCGGTCGCCTTTCTGGGGCGGGACCCCACCCGGCGAGAGCGGTTGGAGAAGCGACTGCGCCGGTCAGGATGGCGGTACCCCGGCGCGGGAGACTTTTACGCTAACAAGGTGCTGGCGGCCGGGACGTTCTTCCTGGGCGGCGCAGCGGCAATCGCGATCATGGGCAACGTCAGCCTCTTCTTCGTGCCGCTTCTGCTCGGCATCCTGGGTCTCTACATTCCCGACCGGGAGGTGGCCGCAGCGCTGAAGAAACGTCGCCAGGCGCTGTACGTGGAGATGGCCTTCACGCTGGACCGGTTGGCGCTCCTGATGCAGGCCGGCCTGGCCTTTCCGCAGGCCCTGGCAGAGCTGACCAGGAGCCAGGGCACCGGGGTATTCCTGAGCGCCATCCGTTCCTCCGTGACACGTATACAGCTTGGCATACCGCTCCCCCAGGCCCTGAAGGAGGTACTGGACGACCTGCCGGAGGAGCCGGAGCTGGAGAAGTTCGTCCAGCGAGCACAAACGAGAGGCCGCGTGGCCGAGGCGTTGATGGCCCAGGCGGACCTGATGCGCAACCGGGTGGAGGCGAACCTGCTGGCCAAAGGGCTCCGCTCCACGCTGGTGATCACGACGGTCGGCGGGGCGTTCATCCTCCCTGCACTGGCCTTGCTGGTCGTCGGCCCACCGATCGTGCTGGCCATGCGCATATTTCAATTCTAAACACAGTCAAAGGGCCTGTCCTGAGCAAAGTCGAAGGGCCTGTCCCGAACAAAGCCGAAGGACCTGTCCTGAGCAAAGTCGAAGGACCTGTCCTGAGCAAAGTCGAAGGACCTGTCCTGAGCAAAGTCGAAGGATGGCTTTCTCCTCTCCCGCCGCAGGGAGAAAGCGGTTCACTTCAAGCAAGTCACACATATTACGCACTGCCTGAGAGAGGAGGTGAGGCAAATGGCATTCCGAGCACTTCGGCGTTTCATCCTGGATGACCGGGGAGCATCTCTGTGGGAGTATGCCCTGTTGATCATCATCGGCCTGGGCATCTTCGCTGCCCTGATGGCCTTTCGGGATCGCATCCGCGAGGTCTTCGTGCAGGCGACGAACGATTTGCAGTGGTAGTGGCCCCAGGCTCAGGCTGCAGGGGGCCAGGGGAGGCAGGGCGGGTGCAAGCGGCGGCTCCTGCCCTCCCTCCCGATGAGATGTGTTTCGAGGAGGTGCTACGTTGAAGAGACTGAAGAGGTTGACGAGAAAACTGAAGGCGATCTTGCCGGATGAGAGGGGAGCAGCCCTGTTCGAATACGCCCTGGTCATCTTCGTGTACGCGGGGTTGATCTTCTTCATCGTGTCCATCTCGTGGTGGTGGTGGAACCAGGCGGTCGCGTCAAGCGCCATCCACGACGGCGTGCGCACCGCAGGTGCACGGTATGGGGACCTGACGCAAGGTCGCCAGGTGGCATACGAACGGCTGCACATCGCCCTCGGCCGGCTCAACGCCGACCAGTACCAGTCCGGGCTGACCGTCTGGTCGGATCCTACTCATCGCGCCGTGCAGGGCCAGGCCCAGGCGGAGCGCACCCTCGACGTGCCGTTCCTGAGCTCTGCCACCTTCTGGGTACAGGTCGGCAGCTTCCAGCGCCGGTGGCAGTTCTACGGTGGGCCACCCAACGGGTGGGAATGAGCCGGCGGCTTTGAATCGAGACGAGTCGAGGTAGGAGGAAGATATGGGTACCAAAGCACGAAGGCTACTGGTTGACGAGCAGGGACAAGCGCTCTACGAGACCGCCCTGGTTCTGTTCCTGTTCCTGGTGATGATGATCGGCATCGTCATGTTCGGGCCGCTGGTCTACACCCGCTTGGCGGTGGACGCTGCCAGCTACGACTGCGTGACCTCGGCGGTCGAGGCGGTCAGCAGCGAAAGCCAGGGATACTACCAGGGGCGTGTGGCAGCGTCGCAAACGCTCCAGGGCTTTCGCCTCAATCCCTCCCGCATCACGGTCCACATCTGGACCAACGGCACGTGGGGGCGAGGGGCGCGGATGGTCTGCCAGGTGAGCTACGACCTGCGGTTGAGCGGCTTGCCGGGTGTGGCGCTTTTCTTCCCCGGCAGCGACGCCGTGATCGACAGCCAAACGGCCCTGGCGGTAGAGACGTTCAAGAGCCAGTGGTGAAGGAGAATGGAGAATTGAGAATGAAGAATGGAGAATGGAGATGAAAACGCAAGCGAAAACGAAAAAGCGACGCAAGTTTCCGGGAGAACAGGGGCAGGTTCTGTTCCAAACGGCGCTGTTCTTGCCTCTGTTGTTCATCCTGATCGGGCTGGTGGTGGATGGCAGCCTGATGTTCACCAACTACCGCCGGGCGCAGATCGCGGCGGACACCGCCGCTCACGCGGCCAGCCACTGCGTCAGCCGGGAGGTCTTCTACACCAGTAACCAGGTGGTGCTGGCCTGGGAGCAGGCCGTATACAACGCGCACGACTACGGCAGCTACAACTCCCACGGGCAAGTGATCATCCAGCACATCGTCGTCGGTCCCAACTGGGTGCGCGTGGAAGGGGAGGCGCTCTTGCCAACGATCTTCATGCGCTTCGTGGGGATCCCCGAACTGCGCGTGCGCGTGGTGGGAGAGGCATACCCGGCCTACGGGATCGACTACGAGTGGCAGTGACGAGAAATGAGGAAAAGGAGAAGAATCAATGAAGGATCTAAGACTCTTGAGTGAGGACCGGCGGCGCGGGCGAGTGCGCCCGACCCGCCTGGCTCTCGTGGGTGGTAGCGTGATACTCGTCCTGGCCGTGGCGCTGATCGCCTTCGGCATACGGCGCATCCAGGCCGGGGGGCAGATGCGGCCCGTGGTCACGCGGACGGCGACAATGGCGACGGCAACCTCCTCTGGCGAGGATGGCACGCCAGAGACGGAGCCAATCACTGCACCGAATGACTGTCCCACCGACCGGTCCCAGTGGCACCTGGTGCCCTATAGTCTGCCTGGTTCAGATACGGTGCTCTATGCCGTCGAGCCGGTGTGCGTGATGGAGCAGGCAGAGCAGGTGTTCCGGGAGTATCTGGCTTACTACGCAGAACATGGGCGAAATTGGACCGTCCAAGACCAGGAACGATTCTACTCCCCGGCCGGCTTCACTGCCCCTATGAGCGGCGACACGGTTCACGGGCTGGAGGGGGCCCCGGCAACATCTTGCGTCGAGGAGGTCAACCCGGACGGCACGAGGGCAGAGCACGATGTCCACGTTGTCTTCTACACCATCTCGCAGGACGGGCGGGTGGCCGACGTGCTGTACGTCGCCAGGCCACGCGGCGCGTACGTCACACGTAACTACGACTGCGAGACAGGCGAGCTGATGGATGAGATGCCGAGCGACGGAACGGAGACATTTGTGCTCTACCAGCCGATGTTGTACGAGGGGGAGGGGCGCTGGCGGCTGGGCCATCGGTATGACGGGTATGAGTACATTCCGACGGATCGGATCGACCCGCAGGCTATGGTCGACCTGATCCTGGATGCTCAGGGTCGCAACGGGCCCTGACGGAGGTGAGAAATGACGAAGCGTGCGAATATTGTGGTATGGGGTGCGGTGGGAGTATGTGCGGTGCTGTTGCTGCTGGCATCCGCGTTCGGACAGCAGGCGGTGGCCCGCCCTCTCGGGCAGGTCTGTGAACCGCCGTGCTGGCTGGAGACCCATTGTCAGCTCGTGGGGGCGGGGGTCCAATGCCAGACCCACTGCACCTGCCCGGGGGGCGCGACGCCGGGGGTGACGCCAGTCGGCACCCCGTTCCCGTGGACGCCGATGCCCACACCGACACCACTGCCCATTCCGGGAAGCGTAGCGTGGTGCCTTCCTAATGCCTGTCCCCCGGGCGAGACCCGGCTGTGGTTGCTGTACTATTCCGAAACAAGCCAGACCTACATACCTGCATACACCCTCGAGACCTGCTGCGGCTCGTCCTGTCCCTGCGGGGAGCCGACGGACGATCCCCAGCCGTGCCAGCCGGGGATCGACACGGAGTGCTCCGAGTGGGGGGCCACGGTTCAGGCCGGCCTCCCGGCCTGGTACGCCGACCGGATTCCCTATCCCCGCGGTCTGGTCACGCTGGGCACGTCCTTCTGGACCAGCGACGCCGACGGCAACTTCACCACCGATTTGCCCGTCACCGAGGTCTGGGGGAGTTCGGTGGATCCCGGGGACGACGACTGCGACTGCCGCGACGATGGTTCTTGCGACGACGACCCGCCACCGGCAGGGACGATCTGTGAGTTCAGACTGGGGCTGAGGGCCGAGCCGGGCAACGAGCCTCCGACCTGGGGCTGCGAGGACGACGGCGGGGGCATCGGCTACCGCGTCTCCTGCATGTGGAACCACTCCTCGGCGGGGAAGGAGTACCTGGGCAAAGGTCTGAGCTGCGAGGACCTGCCGGCATTTGCCGTCCAGGCCACCGTCCCCTACTGGTGGTCCTTTGGCCGGCAGTGGGAGCAGTGGGAGGTAGTGGGTACCGACTGTGATGAGTGCGGGTGCAGTGGTATAGACCTCACCGGATCCCCGGAGTGGCAGGGCTGTGGCTCTCCGCCGGATGGCATCTGTGTCGGCGTGCACGACGATCCACAGACGGAGTGGTGGGGGAGATGGTGCAGCGATAGGTACGGCTGGAAGCACCACGGGCCAGACTGGGAACTGCTCGACCTGCGCGACTACGGCTATTCCACGCCCTTCATGCGCAACCCGCTGGTGCAACTGGCGCCGTATCGCGACTGTGGGCCTCATCCGGTAGGCGTGCTCTACGTCCCCTGCATCGAAGTACAGGGGGTCATCTCGAACCCCAAGGAGCCTTGAGCTTGAGTATAGCGATGTCGGATGGTACCAGAATCGCTCTGACCGCCTACCTGATCCTGGCTGCGGCATGGGATCTGCACACCAGGCGGGTGCCCAACTGGCTGACGCTGCCTCTGCTGGCAGGCGTGCTGGCCTGGCGGCTGGCACAGTTGGACTTTACGTTCGTGCCGTACTGGTGCGCCTGCCTGGTGGCCTGGCTGGTCAACTCCCTGGGGGGAGGGGACGTGAAGCTGCTGATGGCGCTCTTCGGCCTCTTCCCCCAGGTGGAGTTGTTCTACCTGCTTTTGATCGTCGCCGGGGTCGGCATCGGTGTGGTGCTGTTTCTGCGGTACGCCCGGGCCCGCAGCCTGGGGGCGTGGCTCAAGCGCATGGCGTACCGGCTGTCCAGGCTGGACCTGTTCCCGTCGAGGTCAGAGATGGAAGCGGGGGCGGAGCCGTTCACGCTCTTCATATCCCTGGCCGGCATCGCGTACGTGTGGGTTCTCGCCTGAGACGCCATCGAATCGAGATAGATTGAGATGGAGGCGGTCGTAGATGCAGTGACCGACGGCCTGAGCATCCTGGGCGGTGTGGTGTCGGTCTACCTGGCCATCGGCATCGGCGTGGCCTTCCTGGAGGGTCAGATCGACGCGATGACGGGCCGGCCCCCTGCCCGGGACATTATGCGGCGCATCACGTTGCTCGTCGTGTGTGTGACCTTGATCGCGCTCGCCAGGAGCGTTTCGGACGACGTGGCGGACCTGGTCGGGGGAGAGCTCGACAGCGACTTGGCGGTGCGGGAGGCGGTGCTCAGGATCGGCCAGTATTTCCTGGACGTGGTCATCGGCGCGGCGGCGCTCCTGCTGGTCATCGGCGTGGCGGTGGGTTTCGTCGGGGCGCAGTTGGCAACGATGGCTGGCGAGGCACTGCACCTGTCTAACGTTCTGGCCAGGCTTCTGATCGTCGTCGCATTGGCTGTGGGCACATTCCTGACCATCAGTATCGCAAACGTGATCATCGGCGCTCTGCGCTGAAGCACCAGGCTCACTATCAGTCTGTCAAGTCCTTTCTCAGCGAACGGCGAGTAGGTGTGTTAGCACAATTCGCAGAAGATGGAGGTCCAGATGAAACTGCTGAAACTCGCAAGAACAACGTTGGCGTTGGCCATCGTCCTGACGGTTGTGACTTCTGCCGTCCCGGCGTTGGCCCAGGAGCCTCCCCCAGGACAGCCTCCGCCACCGGAGGGCGGAGGAGGGCGCGGCGGGGAGATCGTCGACGCCCTGCGCCAGATCGCCCAGGTGGTCATCGACATCCTGATCGGCATCGCGGCCATACTCATGGCGGTGGGTATCGCCACGGGGTTCGTCGGGGGCCAGTTCATGGTCACCGTGGGACAGCCGTATGGGCTCTCGGCCGCCTGGGTGAAGGTCATCGCGGTCGTCATCCTGGGCATTGGGGCCATGCTGACCATCGTTCTTGTCAACACGATCATCGACATCGTCGGCAGCCTGATCCCACCGACGGTGATCCCCATCGTCTGACACCAACCTGACGGGAAGGAGCATATGAGATGGTGTATCGGCGGTGGATCGTCGCCGGTGTCCTGCTGCTTGTCCTGTGGGCGATGCTGCTGTCGCCAACGGGGACAGCCTGGGCTCAACAGCCTCCGCCACCGGACGGTGGGGAGCCGGATGATGGAGACGACGGAGACGACGGAAGCCCGGGAATCCTGACCATCCTGCAGAATATCGTGCACACGATGATCTTCCCCATCGAGAGCATGACGGCCGCGCTCAGGAGAACGATCGCCAACATCGTCTCTGGGGCGGTCGAGGACGCCGCCGCGCCGTTTGCTGAGGCGCTGGAACACGTGATCTTCGGCGGGGCGGCCGACGGGCCCGGTGAGGAGATGTACGGCCCGGCCTGGCGTGTGTTTCGCAACGTCAGCATCGCGCTGTGGCCGCTGACCCTGGGACTCATCGTCGCCACCGCTGCCCGCGGAGGCGTGACCGGTAACCCGGTGGGCCTGGCCGATCTCAAGGAAGGGCTGATCGAGTGGGTCTCTTCTGTCGTTCTGACGGTGGCGTCGGCATACCTGATTGGATTGGGTTTGCAGCTTTCGCGGGGTGTCACACAAGTGATCCTGATGCAGGTTTGGGGGTCGGTGAGTGCGAGGACATTGGTCGGGGCCTTTTTCAACACGGCGCTGGTCGGCCTGTTCCTGGAGGTCGTTCCAGGAGCGGCGATCTTCTTCATCCTGTTTATGCTGATCCTGGGGTTCTCGCTGTGCACGGCGCTGATCTTCGCCTACGTGGCCCGGTATGCCATCCTGTTCATCCTGATCAGCCTGGCTCCACTGGTGCTCACGCTGGGGACGGTGCGGGAGTTGCGCTGGCTGTTCTGGCTGTGGCTCAAAGGGCTCGTCCTGATGCTGCTCCTGGGACCTGCAAACGCCCTGCTCCTGAAGCTGGCCCACGTGGCGGCGGTGTCGGGGCTGGGCGAGATCAGCAGTCTCTTTGGCGGGGTGGTCAAGTTCCTCACGGCAGCGGCGGTGCTGAGTGTGCTGCTCACGGTGGACTACGCCGTCATCAAGGGCGTCTTTGGCGCCATCGGCGAGATCGCGGGCAAGGCGAAGGCTACCACGCAGCAGATCGTGGCGGGACTGGTGACTCTGGGCGGGATCGTTCTCACCGGTGGCCTGGCCGGCCTGGGGCTGGGAGCGGCCACAGCAGGGGCAGGAGGCGCCGCAGCGGCAGCAGGAGGGGGCGGTGGCGGCGTGGCTGCGACAGGGGCTACAGGGGCTGCGGGGATCGGTGGCGCAGCAGCGAGTGCGGGAACAGCAGGAGCCGGTAGCGGCGGTACGACACCGCCAGGGACTGCCGCAATCGCCTCTGCCCAGAGAGTCGGTGTGGGTGCCGGAAGCAGGGGGGCTGAGGCGGATACGGGCGCGTCGGCCACCCGGTCTGCGCTGGACGATCCGGGTTTCCTGAAGCGGATGTCAGCTATGTTGCGGACGGCCGGGCACGCCACTATGTCCAGCCGCTCGCCGGTCGTCCGGGCCCTTTCAGGGGTGGCGCGGGGGGTAGGGGGCGCGCTCGGCGAGCGGGGACGACAGGTGGATCGGTCGCAACGGGAGGAGCAGCGGCAGGCCGAACTGGAGACGTCCCGGGCCGAGGCGCAGGAGCGCGCCTACCACCGGGGGTGGCAGGGGCTGCTGGATGCCAACGGCATGTCCCCCGACGAGGAAGGCTTTGTGGACATGGCCCGCTCCCTCTCCCGCCTGGCGGACGAGTACGGGGGGCAGGCGGTGCGGGAGAGCGCTCCCGAGGTTGTCCAGGGTATGGTAGCGGCACGGCGGTACGGCGGGATTTCGCTGGCAGCCCAGGCTCAGGCGGCCGGGTCCTCCAGCCCGGCGGAGCACCTGGGCAGCCAGGTCGAGCAGCGGTTGCAGGCGCGGGGAGAGCGGCGAGGGGCACCTGTCTTCCCGCCAGGGCAGAGGTTGAAACCCGGGGCCTGGGGGCCTGGGCCAGGGCCCTACGATTACCAGGTAGGGATGCACCTGGCCGGCAGCCTGGGGCGTCGAGGGACAGAGGCCACAGACGCTTATGCCCGGCTGGCGTGGGCCCTGCGCAACCCGGTACTGGGAGCGGGGGAGGAGGCCATCGAGCGGCTCTACACGGCGGCTGGGAAAGCCTGGGAGTCGGGGGCCAGGGGGCTTTCCGACTCCGGCGAGTTCGACCCCGACGTGGTGTGGCCGGCCTTCGCCAGCCAGGCGGCTCAGATCGCCCAATCCCTGGGGCTTGCAGACGAACAACTGCCCGGCGCCTGGCTGCGCGAGCAGGCGTTTCTCGCCCGAGCGGGGAGAACCGGGAGAAGAGGTACAAGCTAAATGGCCGGACGAGGGGAGATTCCACGCCGCATCAAGAAGAAAGGGACGGGTTTCAAGGGCTTGTCCATGCGCGAGTTGCTGATCGTCTGCCTGGGGTTACCGCTGGCACTGCTGGCCGGTATCGGGCTCGCCGGCCTCCCGATCTGGCTGCGGGCCGGGCTGGCCGTGCTGATCGCCGGCGTGACGCTGGCGCTGGCCTTTGGCACGCACCAGGGGCAGACATTCGAGCAGTGGGTCACCCATTGGGCCGCCCACCGGCTGCGCCCCCGCAGAATGGCCTGGCGGCGAGGCGGCGACGAGATCCCGCCGGTGGAGATGGAAGTGCCCGCCACGCCCTCCACCGAACCGGTTCCGGCGACCGCTCCCACGGCGACCCCAGCGGAAACGGGTCGGGACTGGGTGAATCTGTGGTTCGCCCTCGTCAACGCAGTGATGCTGGCTGCCATGACCAGCTTGACCGTCTACCTGGCCGACGGGGGAGCCGAGGAGTTGAGACTGTGGCTCCTGTACAAGCTGCGCTAGGAAAGCAAGAGGCAAGATACAGGAGGCAGGGGGTAAGAAGCAAGATGCAGGAAGCAGGAGGCAGGAAGCAGAAGATGGGAGGGGATCGCGTTGTTCAAGCGCAACAAGACGGCTGAACCCAAGGCAGCGCGCTTGCTGCCGCCGACGCAGGATCACCTCCACGTGAGGGGGATCGTGGAGGGCGTGGTCATCTCCGACGACGGCACGCTGGCCAAGGTGATGGAAGTGTCGCCGGTAGATCTGACCATGATGGGGTGGGGGGAACAGGAGCGCTACTGCCTGGCGTTCGGCCGGGCGATTGCCAGTATTCGTCATCCCCTGGCCATCCAGATCGTCATCGCCAGCCGCCCCCAGACCTGTGACGAGTACCGGCGGAGGCTGAAGGCCCGCGCCCAGAGGCTGGCGCACAGCGCTGCGCTGAGCGAGGACCCTGCCGAGCGCGACCGCCGCGAGCGAATGGCTGAACGGGCGCTTCGCTGGGCAGCCTTCGTGGAGACGCAACTCGGCTTCGTGCGCCCGTTGGAGGAGCAGTACCTGGTCGTCGTCTGGTACAATTCGTTTCCAGTGCAGGCCAAACGTCGCATCCTTTCACACGAGAGATTTCAGGAAGGAAAACAAGAGTTGGAGCGCCGCTTCGCGTTGGTGATGAACGTGATGCGCCAGGCCGACCTGCAGGTCAGGGAGTTGGGCGACCAGGAACTCCTGGCGGTGATGTACCGCTTCTATCACTGGTCCCTGAGCCCCTTGGGAGTTGGCGTGATGCCCCGCGTGCTCAGCATGCAGCCCTCGCTTTACGTGGACGTTCCTCGCACTGGAGAGAATGGCAATGGTGGCCACTGAGATGTTTTCCCGACTTCGGAAGCTACTGAGAGGAGACGGGGCGGCGCGTCAGCGTGCTGCCGAGGAGAGCCGCTGGGAGCAACTCCTGCGCTCAGGGGAGCAGACGGTCGTGGATCACCTGGCACCGTCCGTGCTGGTCGAGGAACCCGACTGTTTCCAGGTAGGGGACGTCTGGGGCCGGGCCTACTTCGTCGCCGACCTGCCGCCAGGTGTGGTGCTCAATGTGGAGACGGTACTGCGTTTCGCGGGAGACACCTGGTGGTCGTGGTTCATCTACCCCGAACCGGAGACCGAGATCCACCCGGCGCTGAAACACCGGCGCACCACGTTGTACGGGGAGAACGTCCTGGATGCCCGGCGGGGGGCACTGGGCTCTTTCTCCCGCCAGGCCGAGCTGTCGGCCGTCGAGGAAGGGCTGGTCGAACTGGAACTCCGGCAGCGAACGCTGTACCAGTTGGGCTGGTATTTCGCCGTCTACGCCGAGAGCAAGGAACAGTTGTACAAGGTGTGCCAGCGACTGGAGGACTTTTTGAAATCCCAGGGAGTCGTGTTCCACATCGCCTATCTGCAGCAGCCGCACGGGATGTACAGCCTGCTCCCCACGGGGACGGACCGGCTGCGCACCTGGCGCAACATGACGGCCGACGCCCTGGGGGCTATGTTCCCCTTCACCAGGAAGGTGTACTACGACCCCCAAGGCTACCACTACGGCATCCACAAGTACAACGGCACCTGGGTGGTGCTCAATCCCTTTGCCCTGGAGATGGACAACGCGTCGGAGCTGGTGCTGGGACGTCCGGGCCGGGGAAAGTCCGCCTACTTCAAGCAGCAGATCGACCTCTTGGTGACGCTGGCCCACCGGGTGTTCGTCGTGGATATCGAGGGGGAATACCGGGCGCTGTGTGACGACGTGGGAGGAGTGTACCTGGAGTTATCCCGCACGGCGGAGAACCACCTGAACATCCTCGACCTCAACCCCCTGGCGAGCGATCCGTTCGGGGCCGGGATGTCCACGCTGATGGGATTCCTGACCGTGGCCTTGAGCCGCCCTCTCGCCCCGGTGGAGCGGAACGTCATCGTGCCCCGCTACTACGACGAGGTGATGCGGCAGGCGGGTATCCTGCGCGACGATCCCGCCACCTGGGATCGTCCGGCTCCGCGCCTCTCAGACCTGCGCATGGTGCTGGAACGAGCCGAGGAAACCGCCGCCCGCGAACTGGCCCAACTCCTATACATCTACACTGAGGGGATGTACGGAGACGTGTTCGACCAGCCCTCCAACGTGGATCTGGCCCAGGCACCTTTCATCGTCTTCGGCCTGCGAGACGTGGCGCGGGAGATCGCCGGGCTGTACCTGTGGCTGATCACCAACCTGGTCTGGACCGCCGTCAGCGCGGC
>Ga0114922_10003195_pt1 | contig 15309 bp, 23 predicted proteins | sample AartaG_FD_100975 | JGI IMG/M metagenome (GOLD analysis project Ga0114922, IMG submission 100975) | Deep subsurface microbial communities from Aarhus Bay to uncover new lineages of life (NeLLi) - Aarhus_00045 metaG | ecosystem: Environmental > Aquatic > Marine > Oceanic > Sediment | place...
CAAAGTGCCCATGATGCGACAGACCGAGGACTTCAAGTACATGGAGGGCGACGACTTCAAGGCGCTCGAACTGCCCTACAAGAACAACGAGCTATCGATGATCATCTTCCTGCCGAACAAGCCCGATGGCCTGCCCGGATTCGAGAAGACTCTCACTGCCGAACGTGTCGCCAAGTCGATCGCGAAAATGGGCAAGCAAGAGGTGCGCGTCGCGCTGCCGAAGTTCAAAATGACCTCGGAGTTCGAGCTGGCACGGACACTGGGGTCAATGGGCATGACCGATGCTTTTGCGCTTCCCCCTGCTGACTTCTCAGGAATGACCGGCAAAAAGGACCTCTTCATCGCCAAGGTAATACACAAGGCATTCGTCGACGTGAACGAAAAGGGAACCGAAGCTGCTGCGGCCACGGCCGTTCCGGTGCAGACATTGGAGGAAATGCCGAGGGAACCAAAAGTGTTCAGAGCCGATCACCCGTTCCTGTTTCTCATCCGCGACAACCACACCGGCAGCATTCTGTTTATGGGAAGGGTGATGAATCCGGCGTAAAGACTTGTGCAAAACGCTCGTGAAGCCCAACGAGGCTTTCAGGGCGTACGAGCGGGTCAAGAAAGATTAAGGGAACAGGTCTGGGAATCAGGACCCGGTTCGAAGGAGCACCCTATGACCACGTCTTCCGAAACCGAACACCCGAAGGCAGCGCGGCGGCTGGGGACAACGCTCGCCGTTGCGGCGGTAGTCGTCCTTGTGCTGGCACTGGTCGCGTACAAGATGCTCCCGTTCGTGTTCTTTGCGCTCGCGAAAACGCAGATTGTGATCCGCAACGGGACCGACACAACGCTGGCCGACGTCGAAATTGTCCTAGACGATAGCAACGGTAAGGGCACGACAACCAGGATTATCGAGCAGCTCAAACCCGGCGAAGAGCGCGCACTCCGCGCAGGCACGGATACGTCTGTGCGTATTTCTTTCGTCCTGGCCGGGACCAGGCACGTCCACAAGGAGTCCGTCGACCTCTTCCGCGGCGAGACCTACGCCTTCGAAATCCAGCCCGACGGATCGGTGAGCTCGGGTCATGTCACCCGAATTCGTCAGTAGATAAGCGTTGGATCAGCAAAGGGAAATCATACGCCATCAAAATGGTTGATCAACATGCACCGGATTTCTGGGCGGAGTCAAAAGACGATGAGAAGCGTAACCTGATGCTCTTTGCTGGTCGATTTGAGTTCTTGCCTGACCAGCCGGATGCAGGCGACGGCCAATAGCCGCGCCTGATACGTAGCGTGAACTGAAAGGAACAAAGGTATGATACCACTGGCATCCGACGAGTGTATGGCAATCTGGGAGCGCCTTCCGAAGCAGGAGCAACGGCGCTTGTGGCGGCATTGCCTCCTGAAAGCATTGCGTCGCGATTGGCAGGTCTGGGTTGCTATGCTTGCAATGGGCCTCTGTGGAGGAGCCGGGGGTGCTCTCGGGATGGCCCTGGGCGGGGGGATCTTCGGTGCAGCAATAGGAGGCGGTGTAGGCGGGGCTCTGGGTGGCCTCAACTTCAGCATCTCGATGCGCGCGATCGTTCGCCCTTATCTCGAAGAGCGCCTCATAGCACTCAAACTTGGAGGATCAGTTAACCCCAAGGCAACGTGACCAGGTAATGCCTGCCGCAGCGCGGATTGTTTTGCACCCATTTTGCAGACTCGTGATATATTTATATAAACGTGACGTCATCAAATACGGACGGCTGACATGCAATCGCGAGAAAAACTGAGCAAGACAACTCTGTGGATGATCGGGCTGGCGTGCGTGCTCGGGCTGTGCGTTCTGGCACTGGTTCCGGCAATCCACGTCCGGATAAAGGCCCGATTCCTGTACAGTTCTGACACGGACACCCGTCAGCGGGTGGGCGCAGCTCTCCAGAAAACGGGCCTGTGGGGCCGAATGGCGCTGCTGCGGGCCGTGCGCTCGGAAGATTACGAGATCGCAGAGGACGCAGAAGGCAACCTGCTTCAAGCCCTGGCAACAGACGTCGCCGCCGGATTAGATATCGAGCCTGTAATCCGTGCCGCCATTGAGGGCATCAACGACCCCGGCAAAGCCGGGATCCGCTGCGCACGCATCGCCTCTGAAGGCTGGGTGCTGGGACTGCTCGATGAGGAGACCAAGCAGGCCGTGGGCAGACGCGCGTTCGAGGTCGAGATCAAGGCGCGCCCGGAGTATCTCGTTGGCAAGGGCGCACCCCGGGTGTATCTCAGCAAACATGAAATGGCCAGTGCTCTTGCATTTCAATACGACTGCAGGATCTTCCTTACTGGACAAGACACCGTAGAGATGATCGATCACAAGATTACCAGCGTACTGGCGGACGAGTGGTGGAACCCGGTTCTTCAGACGCCGAGGGTTGGCCAGTACGCGCTACACGCTAAAGCGGAGGTCGCACTCAAGAAACCGGACGCCCAGGGACTAATCAGCTCGTGGGGGGAAACGATCTGGAAAACAGAATTCGAAACAGATCCAGTGCTCTTTCGTGTCGTGGAGGACCTGCCCGACGATCATCTGCGGGCCACAGCCACGCGCAAGCTCGAACAATTGGCGCAGGAAGCCGTGGAGCTGCAGGTGCAAGGTGGTCAGTTGGATAAGAGCTTTAATCGACTGAGTGATACGGTCGAAGTCGTCGGAACCTATCCGTTCGTCTACTTGCACGTCTATTCGCCGCTGCCCTTCGACCTGGCGTTCAAGCCTGGTTGGAGTGCGGGAGGGAAGGACCTGGCCGATCCCTTGCAGGACGAGGGGTATGTTATTCTCAAAAGCGGAGGCCACGTTTTCATCAAGAACTTCCCAGAGAATCTCGCCTCCAAGAAACTGGAGATATTTGCGAGGCCCGGCGAGCACGTGCTCGCATGCAAGCTGATCCTGGAGCCCTCGCTGGAAGCTGCCCTCAACAACCCCGACGTCGAAGCCTACTGGCCGCAGCCCATCGAGCTGCCGGAGTTCACGGTCAAGGTGAAGGTGACGGCGAGGGAGGAGAGCGAAGAGTGACCACATACGATGAAATGCCAGGCGTGAGCAACGTGTGCAAGCTTGGCGGGTTCCGAAACACGGAGGATAAAATGAAACGTCACACTACAAGAATCCTGCTGATTGCGTTCGTGCTCGTGTCCGTCAGTGCCGTTGCCCTCGAGCCGCCCGAGGAGCCCCTTCACAAGGCAGCACTGGCCGGAAACGTGAAGAAAGTAAAGGAATTGATCGACGAAGGAGTGGACGTAAACAAGCTCGATGGACGCTACGGGTGCACGGCTCTGCACATTGCCGCAGGCGGGGGGCATCTTGAGATCGTAAAGGTCTTGAGAAAAGCCGGTGCTCGAATCTACGTGGAGAACAAGCAAAAGGAACCATTGATATTCGCTGCCGTCTCATCCGGGAACCTCGCCCTGGTGAAATATCTACTGGCCGAGGGCGCCAGCAAGAAAAGCACCAAGGCCCAAGGGGAGAATCTGATTCACCACGTAATTCTCGGGCGAACGAAAGAAATGCTGCCCTATCTCATCGAGATTGGAGTAGATGTTGAAGCAAAGGATAAGCGGGGGCGCACACCCCTTCATACTGTGGCATACGTTGGCGACTTCCCCGTGACCCGGGCCCTGATCAAGGCGGGCGCAAATGTCAATGCCACAACCTGGCACAACGAGACCCCTTTGCATCTTGCAGCAAGCTACGACCACGAGCAGGCCATCCGCGATCTTCTTGAGGCCGGCGCCGACTGCAACTTGCTCGATGATGGAGGCCGGCATCCCTTGTTCGGCGCCCGCTCCGTCAATATCGCCAAACTGCTACTCGAGGCGGGAGCAAAGCCAAACGTGTCCAGCAAGTCTCAATACACCCCCTTGTCGGGGGCGGTCGTTGTTCCGATCCGAACGGAGGCGAGCCTGCCCGACACGTATGAAGTGCCAGACACCCCCTCGTCGAAGACAGTCGTTGTCCAAGACCGAACGGCGCTGGCCAGGTGTCTCATCAAAGCCGGTGCGGACGTCAACATGCGCATAGACCACGACAGGACGGCGATATTCAACGTCATATCAGCCGACGACGTAGAGATGTTCAAACTCCTCGTCGAGAGTGGGGCCAGCCTCGATATCAAGAGCGACTCCGGCGAAACTCCGCTCGACTGGGTGGCGGAATATGGTGCAGTGCGAATCAAAAAGTACCTGAACTCGCGATAACAAAGCAAGCAAAGGAAAAAACACATGAGGAAAACCACGCTATTCACCGCCATACTGTTGAGTGCCTTGCCGTCGGGATGCCTCGATTTCGGTAAAGACGAAGAAACCCAAACCCCGACAGCGGCTCAAGTGGCTCGTTGCCGGTCGGCGATGTATCTCAATCCGGATCTCAAAATCGGACCTCTTGGTTTCAAGCTCCGCGGTTCCGGTATAGATGATGCCATCTGGTTCAAATTCAAAGTCAAAGCGTCAGAGGTGGCAGAAGTCTTTGATACTGCCGTGGTCGACGTTTCCGAATTCAAGGACGGGTTTACTATGTTGCCCGTGAAGGGCCTGAAGTGGTGGGATGTAGATGGCAAGACATTCCTCGGCGGAGAGGTCTCGCTCCCCAACGTGAAGTTTATGAAAGTAGGAATCACGAAGACCGACGACGGCTCTCTGGTCTACATCATGTGGTTCGAAGTATAGCGAAAAGGAGAACACGCAATGAACAAGTGGATGATCCTAATCATCGGCATCGTCGTGGTTCTGGCCAGTGGCTGTGCCCTTGCAACGTACTGGTTCTTTAGCTGAAACCACCAGAGAAAAGGAGAACGTGCAATGAACAAGTGGATAGCGCTGATCATCGGCATTTTTGTCCTGGGCCTGGGTTGCGGGTTCGGATTTTCAATCGGTTCAGAGGCGAAGACCGCCGGCATGCTGGTATTCCTTGCAGGTCATCTACTGGCGCTGCTGGTCTTCATCATTTTCCTGAGGAAACATACGCCCCTCCTTCTGGCCGGCATCATGCTGCAGGTAATGGTCATACTTGGCCTGCTCCTGTGGGACCCCGTCGGCGTGCCGCCGGGACCGCCGGAGAGACCGGGCGCGCAGGCGGATCCCCCCCGGCTTCACGAATAGGCTGTGGAGCGTTCTGGTTCTATAGCTGAAACCATCGGAGAAAAGGAGAACACGCAATGAACAAGTGGATGGCGCTTATTATCGGCATATTTGTCTTGCTCCTGGGCTGCGGCGTCGCAGCTTTAACCCATGAAGAGTCGGCGCCCGCCAGCGCTCTGGTATTCTTTGCAGGTCATATACTGGCACTGCTTGTCTTCATCATTTTCCTCAGGAAACAAACGGCTTTCCTTCTGGCCGGGATCATGTTTCAGGTAATAGTCATACTTGGCCTCATACTTGGCCTCTTGCTGTTGATGCCGGCCTGGAGCGGGGCGCCGGGACAGCCGGAGGACCTGGGCATGCAGGACCCTCTGTTTCGTGAACAGGCGATCGAGGAATGCGCTGGCGAGTTCAAGGAAGGCCTGGCGCAACTCAGCAAGCGCTACCCAGAGCTTGAGGGCGTGGAACAGTTCGACCACACTTACTTGGGGTTTACGTACGTGAATAATTCTGTGACACCTCGTGTTTATATCGTCCTCGCAGTTGAAGATGGGCTCCTGGCCAAAGTACCCGTGCCCGTCGACGGATGGGAAGAACTGAAAGACATTGAGGTCGTATGCAAGTTGCAGTTAGAGACCGGGCCCAATACTAAACTGAAGGCGGAAGTCGAGAAGCTATACACTGTGTTCAAGGCAGCCCTTACAGAGAAGTTTAATACCCGCAGCCTGGACCCCATGACCTCGCGGCATTTGCGCCGGCGAGCGTTCCAAAGACATGCAGAGGAAAGCTCCGTCAATGAAACAACAGAGGAGCCTTGAATGCGACTCATACTGAAGATTATCGTGACCGCTAATGTGCTGGCAGTGGGGACCTTGTTCATCGCGTGGCGCATGCTGCCGGAAGGAACCGAGATGGCCCCGTTGCTGCTGCGCGAGGAACTCGCGCGCGCAAAATCCGCTCCGCCGGACTCGCTCAGGCCGGGCGAACTCCTGGGGTATCTTGGCATAGCCGTACTATACCTGGATGCGGAGCAGGCGCGTGCACAGAGGACCTCCGTTCTGTTGACCATCGCCTTATCGATCGTGGGGGTGAACGCCGTTGCGACGTTCATATTGCTCCTTCAAAGCCAGGCCGACAATGAGGACAAGGAGAAGAGAGCATGAAATCCAATGCACTGCTTCCGTGCCTGCTCATTGCCTTGGCGGCAGCGTTGGCAGGATGCGGGAAGGACGAGTCGGGGACACCATCGGCGAGTTCGCCAGACAGTCCGTTCTCGGAAAACGCCAAGGCCCTGGCCAATGCGCTCAATCATAATGACACAGCCACACTCCGCAGACTTCTGCAAAACGGCATTAACCCAAACATCGTTTTGCTGGACGGTACCACGGTCCTCCACGCAGCAGCAGGAATGGGACGAACCGAGTGTGTCAGGCTGTTGCTGGCCCACGGAGCCGACGTCAACATCGTCAGCCCCCGTGGTAATCCCCTCCATTTTGCCACGCGCTATTCGCAGGATAATTCCGACATCGTGCACCTGTTATTGGACGCAGGGGTTAAGCTTGACGCAAAGGACTCCAACGGCAACACCCCCTTAGACAATGCTCGCAAGAACAATTTGGAGCAGAGCGTTGAACTGATCGAAAAGGCGGTTAAAAAGAAGTGAGGCCTCAACCAAGTGATCAAGCCGGCACGTCTGGAGCGGCGCCTGGGTGCTTCCCCCGGGGCCGACGGGCCAAAGAAACGCGCTTTTCGGGGCCTGACACTCTTGGTCCATTACACGCAGCAGGTGGCTTTTCCTGAAAGGAGCCGGACAACGAAACGCATTATGAACACGGCCCTCATCTCGGCAGCCATCGTTGCGTACCTTGGCGTGATCGGCTGCAGCAGCGCATGGGCAGAGGACATTACGGATCAATTGCGGAGGATAGTGCAATGTTGTACCGAAGCTTGTTGGTGATGCTGGTGCTGGCGGGGAGCCTTTGCGGTGCCGTCGCCGAAGATAACAGCAAATACAGCCTCAATGGAACAGTGTCCAATATCAAATTCGGCACGCATATGTCGGGGCCGGAACGGACGCCGGAGGAGTTGGAAGGTCATGTGGTGCTGGTTCTCTACTGGCGCCGGGGATGCCCCATAACCACGGCAAGTATCCCACGTGTCCAGCGATGGCACAAAGAATACGAGCCGCAGGGGCTCATTGCCATCGGCATGTACCTGGGCGATGGAGATCAGCACGAGTACCTGCGAAATAGAGGAGTGACCCACACGGGGCAGAGAGGCGGCCGCGTGGCGATCCCCACCGCCGGGATAATCAGGCTGCCCCACGTGTACATATTCGACCATACCGGTGCTTGCGCATATCGCGGGAATGGCAATGACCAAGAAACGGTGAGCGCATTGCGCGACATCATGAACCGCGCGCCGGCGCCCGCATTCGCAAAGACCAAGCTCGTCCGACTGCAACGCCTGTCCGACGCGATGAAGGCCGGGAGGCCACCACACTTGGTGTTTGCCCAAGCCACGAAGCTTACCACCCACGAGGATGAAGAGATTGCTGCGGAAGCAAAGCTCGCAGTCGAGGCGCTCGACAGTTTCGGCCGGAGAAAGCTGGACCTCGCGGCTCTTCTCAAGGCGACGAAGCCGGCGAAATACCTTGAGGCGCTCACCGCCATCGCCCGTGATTTTCGCGGAATGGCAGCCGCGCAGACCGCACGCGATACAATGGCTGAACTTCGCAAGGACGAAGCGTTCGCCACAGAGCTGCGAGCATATCAGATGCTCGAGAAGCTGAAGGGGCTCGAGAAACGCCTGCGTCCGATTCGCACGGCCGAAGGCCCCGACACTACCTCCGAGCGATTCAGGAAGAAGAACGCCGCCACCCTCGGGTCAATCGCCAAAGGCATACGCGCGATGCGCGCCAACTTCCCCGACAGCACCGCAACCGCCGAAGCCGAGAAACTGGGTAAGCAGTATGGCATAGTACTTCTGGATTAGAATTGTTTTTCGGCGCCCGACACCTTTGGCCCGGCATGTTCTGAACCGTGACGGCAACAAGCTCTGAGCCTTGGGGGTGCGGCGTGTTATGCGGCTCGGACGTCGCCCGTAGGTGTTATCGAGAAACCATGTAAGACGTAGTTGGATGTAGTATGAGGAAAAACTGATGGAGACCAGGAAGCCCAAGCAGCCGTTTGGTCACACAGGCAGGATGAAACTTGTTGCCGTCTTCGTCTTGGCATCTGTTGCTGTTTTTATCTTGGCATCTACAGCACTTCGTTCCTGTTACTCCGAGGAGGACACTTCTGCTGTTCGCCCATTCCCGACTCCCGTCGAACTCTCAATTGGAGAACAGTTCGATTTTCACCCCAAGAAGCTTAGTGGCTTCGATTCCTACCATTTTATCAGCGGCAAGGAGGGCGAATTCTGGGTACTTCTCGACGAAATGTTTGAGCCCCTGATGGCTGCACGAGTTACCAAGGGAACGAAGCCGTCGTTGGAGTCCATCAGTCCCCATGACTGGGCGGACGTAGGCCGTGTCAGCGTCACGAATGACGATTCCGGGAACCCTGTTGTGATCATGATGGGCTACGTGCAAGATGCCGGAAACACGCAGGTTGTTGTACGGAAATGCTCTGGGCATGAGTGGACAGAGCCAGTCCAACTCGATCGCTTTGATGGGAGTGGAACGCTCGGGTCGATGGTGAGCTTGCTTGATTCAAAAGGGCGCATCCATGTTGTCTACGACAGAAAACTAGCCCTTCGCGAAAGCTATGGAATCATGCATGGGCAGTTCCCCGACAAGTGCTTCCATGCGTCCTTCGACGGAAAGAACTGGTCCCGGGCACGATCAACAACAGGCAAAGGGAAGTTCTACGTCGATCCCCGTTTTCTGAGTGAACTCCCGGACACGAAGATCTGTCTGGGCATGAGAGTCCATCCATTTTCAGCCTTTGGATACAAAGCTGAATACGTTGGTTATCAGCTATGGAATGGCGAGCGGTGGTCGAGTATAGCCGAGGGACCACCGAAGGAAGCCCCTTCTGGTGCCGAAGGCCAACCGGTTTTTGATTACTGGGGCAACAGCATCTCCAGGCTAAGCAAAGATGGCAGGGACCATTGCGTCCTGAAGAAGCGTGGGAGTGACAGTGTCGAGAACGTACCGTTATTGTCCGAGCCAGTCCTGAAGAGGGATCGTAGCGGCAGGATCATCATCTGCTCTTGGGATTCCACCCAAGGAGAGATCCGACTTTGGAACGGTGATCAATGGGCGGAGAATCTGAGTTATCCTCTTGATCTGGAGGTGCGAACGACCCAGATTCTCTCCAATCCAGACGGGAATGTCTTTTTGATCCACAAGGGAGAATCTCGGATAGTGATCCAGCAAATAAAGGTAACACCGAAAAAGGAGGAGCCAAGAAAATGAAGGGCAAACCAGATGCGCCATACTTTCTGCGGTGGGCTGTCACCGGAGTGATACTCCCGTTCGTCGTAATACTCATCCTCAGGTTCGCCATTGTGCCCGCAATCTGGGGCGCCCAGATAGCGGCGCGTCTTGGCAGCGAGTTGGGTCTGATCTTCATCGTGTATTTGTTGTGCTTTGCATGCATTGCCGCCGCCTGGAAAATCCGGCACGAAAGACATGCAGAGGAAAGCTCCGGCAATGAAACAACAAAGGACGAGCCTTGAGTTCGGCACGACGAAAAGATGGTTTCCCAGATGGCTGCATCTCCGAAAGATAACAAACCGGCCAAGAGTCGTTTATGCCTCGGCGTAATGAACGTTGGCTTCGCGATCTTGGCGATTGGCTTGCTGACCCTTCTCATCGTTTACTTCGATCTCGGCGGGCGGTATGGCGAAGCCATCAAGCTACCCGTTTTCTGTTTCGGGATGTCCCTTGCTTTCGGTGGCAGCTTTATGCATGCGCTCTGTACCGGGGAAATTCCGCTTACCAAGCGCCCATGCCGCAAGGAGGATGGTGTGCCGGGCTATTATGTCTGTCTCGCAGTCACCGGGATCGCCGCGCTGATGAGCTTAGCTGTGTGTATCCAGTCCATCCGTGAGGCGCTGCTGGAGATGTAGCCAACAAGGGACGCGGAACCATCGCATGGCGCCCCGGCGTGTTATGCGGCTTCGCTGCCGCCTATAGGTGTTATCGAGAAACCATGTAAGACATAGTTAGGAGCAGAAAGATGAAAGGAACTGCAGCAATCATTCTCGCCGCGGCAGTGCCGGCGGACGGATTCTTAGCTTCGCGAGCCGCTCGCATTGGGAACCTGTGGAAAAGCCTCATCCCGGCCGTTCGTTTTCAACAGAAAGGAAATGCAATGAAGCAGTTCTCAAGTGCGACAATCGTGCTGCTGTCCATTTCGGCCGCGGCGTTCACTTCAGGTTGTTCTTTCGTAACGACCAAGCATCCCCTATCCGCCAAGCCGAGCACTATTGATCAGGAGAAGTTTGAAGGTGCATGGTTTGGGGTTGAAGAAGATCAGATCGTGCATGTGAGATTCGCCGACAACGGTGTTGCTCGGATTGCAACCTTGGAATGGGGGGAGAATCAGTTCCGCATTTTGCATGCCGAGATGATTGTGACAGAGGGAGATGAGCACAATTTCTTGTCTGTTCGATTTCAGGAAGATGGGAAGTGGCAAGACCGTTACGGCTTTTGTGCATACAAGTTTACGCCGCTGGGCGATTTGATCCTGTGGTTACCTGCCCCGGATGTGTTCGAAGACATGATCAAGAAGAAGCAGCTTCAAGGCGTCGTCGAGCAAAAACAATACAACGAAAACATAAAGATAACGGACGAACCCGGAAAGCTCCTCGAGGTCATCAACAATCCTGACAATCTGAACATCTTTGAATACAGAGAACCTATTATTCTCAGGAAGATCCCACCGTTGATGTGAAGCGTTCGGCAGAATGAAAAGGAGATGCTGGATGGGAGAATCAGAATCAAGCCAGAAGCTCTTCGGCAACCTTGCCCTGGGGATCCTTGTTGCAGGCTTGCTTGTTCCGTTCGTTATTGGTGCGTTCGCGGACGAAGAGCTTGCCGTGGGGTCTGGAGTTGTTGCTGACATCGAGTCGAACGCCCCTGGCAACGAACCTGCGCCGGCGCTTTCCCTTGTGACATCCGCAGGACAACATTCTGGCAGAGATCCCGGGCGAACTGAGCGTGGACCTCGAAACCCAGTGAAGGACGAGGGAAATGGCACCATCCATTACAAGAACAGTAGCGATTCTCTTCCGTGACACGCCCGTGAGCGGGCGCGTGACGGTCCGCCGCGGCCGCCTGGACAAGCTGACGGCGGGTGGCAGGGAGGCCAAAAGACCGAAATTCTCTCTTGAAGCGTCAGACCCGGGACGGCTCGACGTGACGATCGCCGACGCCCGCGTGGCACCCGGCGCCAAGGCGACCCTGGTCTCCGTGTACACTGACCAGACGTCCTTTTCGTTCTTTCTCAGGGATGTCTCGCCCGAGCGCCCCATTCTCGTTCGCTCGGACGGCGTGGCTCTCGTCACGAGCGACGACGATCGCGACTACGAAACCGTGGAAGCGGAAATCCTATCGCAATGCATGACACGTGATCAGATCACATCTGAAGTAGAGGAAGCGTTCGGTCACGTCCCACGCCCGAATATGTTCATCCGTGGTACGTGCACGTGTCCGGAGTGCCTGGAACATGAGGCCACAATGCAGACATTCACTCCTGACGACCTCCCCTTGGATAAACTGAATAATGCAGGATGGGATCCAATCTGCTTTGCATCCGACGAGGCATTTGCGTTTTTCATGCCGGGCCTTGTCAAGCTGGTACTCGAGCATGCAGATGACTATGTTCAGCAGTTTGTCTTTCATGTTGGGTACCCAGATCAATTGGCCGCATACACACCAGAGCAGGCACGGGCGATAGCCAACGTCTTGGATTTCCTATTGATTCACGAAGACAAGGCACTGTATGATAACCTTGCTGTTCATGACCTGTGTAGAACAAGAGAGAAACTCGGACAAGTAGCTGAAGACAACGCGCCAGACCGTGCGCCTTAGCTCTGTTGTTGATACGAATGGTGCCTGCCTCAAATTGAGCGAATGGCTGACGAACGAACTCAAAGACATCAGAAAAGGAGCCTCGGATGCGACTCATAGTGAAGATCATCGTGACCATTAATGTGGTGGCGGCCGGAACCTTGTACGTCGCGTGGCGCATGCTGCCGGAAGGATCCGAGACGGCTACGGTGTTGCGCGAAACACTCGCGACGGCGCAGCGCGAGGAACTCGCGCGCGTAGAAGCCGCTCCGTTCGCCTCGCTCAGGCTGGACTCGCCCAGTCCGGGCAAACTCATGGGGTATCTTGACGTAGCCGTACGATCCCTGGAAGCGGAGCAGGCGCGGGCACAAAGGGCCTACGTCCTGTTCACCATCGCCTTATCGATAGTGGGGATGAATGCCGCTGCGACATTCACATTGCTTCTTCACAAACAGATTGAGAATGGCCGCACGGAGGAGAGAGAATGAAACGCAATGCACTGCCTCCATGCTTGGTGGCTTTCCTATTCCTGGGCCTGCTCTTCGGATGCAGCAAGGATCCGGACGCGAATCGTTCCGGCGTCGCGTCGGACAATTCTGCAGCGATCGCCTCGCTCAACAGACAGATTGAAGATTTCAATGCCAACCGGGGGCCCAATATGGGCGTCCGACCATTTGAACAACGGGTGTCGCGAATAGAATACGATCCCAAGCTTGACAAGGTCACGAGTTTCGATCAAGACGACAAAGCTTTTGTGGTTCTGAAACGGGAACCTGACGGACGGTTCAAGGGCGTTGTTGAAGTGCCATACCATCAGCTTGCAAGGGCGCGGGCCAGCGTTACCGTACGCTTGGCCCACGACCAGATACTTGCCGCCAAGCGCACAGGGGATCCCATGACACACTACAGAATCGAACGATACATTGGGCGGAAGGCTTCCAAAACTGTCCTAAAACTGTCCTAACGACTCGCCTAAACTTCCGTGAATGACTGGGAAGGACTCGGAACAATCGGGATTGGTAAGTTCTTATGATTTCAGCAGTTACGTTGTAAGTTCCGTGGCGGTGGGAAGTTACGGGAATCGCGTCTCCCGACTCCCACCTTCGGCACCAGTGAGTCCGCGTGTGATAAGGAATTACACGCGGACTTGCTTTCTTTTCGCCGATGGCCAGATCGATGAGTTGTGAACGCATTGTGACCACACGGGCGCGGAGCGGGTGTCCGGATGGCTGGCCAATGCGAGGGTGCATCCATAAACCATGTATCAACTTCGATTTTGAAGCGAGACTGCGCTTGATAATAGACCCCAAGAGAGTATGATAGAGTAGAAACCGGTTCGATCTGCGGCCAAGGCATCAAACGTGGGGAACGCCAGTTCGTGCCGCTCCGTGCGAAATCGGGGGTTTGCGCGTGAATCCTATCAACGAAGACGAAGCCGAAATCCTGATCGAAGAGCACCTCCGCGAACGTGGATGGGACATCACCGACTTTGCCGTCACCCGGAAACGCTGGCGTGATCATCTCGACGGGGATGAAGCGGATCGGGTTCTTCTGCACGAGGGTAAAGTCGTTGCCATCTTGGAGGCCCAGAAGCCGGGAGAAGACCTGTGGGCTGCGCTCGATCAGGCCAAAGGCTATGCTCGCGCCTGCAAGCGCAATACCGGCGGCGACGTCCCCTTCCTTTTTGCAACCGATGGTACGATCTACCTTCGCCAGAATCTGGAGGGGCTTGGCTATGGGGAGTAGGGATGGAAAGCAGAGGTCCACTCAAACACCACTGTGGAAGATGCGTTGGCTTGGAATGCAATTGCTGCTTCTGAGGGATGTGTTCCCCGATGCAGGTAATTATCACGACTCCCGTTGGGCGGCATGGGAGAAACGCGTTGAACAGGGCCACGCGACCGAAGAGAAGCAAATCGGACGGATACATGCCAAGCGCAAGAAGCATGCGGTTTCCAATCGCTACTATGATCCTGACGAGTTGGCCGGCGAAGACTACTGGGAAACCTGCCGCTTAACCAACTCAATGTATGCTGCCTTGATTGTCTCCATTTGGTCGGAGATGGAGCATGTTCTGAAAACGGTCACCATGATCTCCTATCAGGCCCTGGGGAAGCGTAAGAAAGCTCTCCTGATGACCCAGAAATTCTGCGAAGACTCCTTGGCGGGCAAGCGGCCCAGTACGACACTGGACGGCTGCGTCAAGGCGCTGCAGAAGCTCCAGTCCGGGATTCCCTATGCCTTTCGCGAGATCAAAGCAGCTCTCAAGAAGGAACTTGACGTTAGAATTGACCAGTGCGTTGCATATAGGACCGTCGATGCGATCCGCATCCTCAACAACTCGTTTAAGCACAGCAATGGTTGCTATCGACCGGAGAGTGGAAAACGGCAGACTCAGATCGACAAGGCGCTCTTGAAGAAGTGGGCCATTATAGGCCAACGCGACGAAATCGACTACTCAAAGCTGCCAGTGAAAAAACTTGTTGTTGCATGCAACGCTTTTTGCGCCGATCTATTCGCTAAGGTCGATGATGTTCTCACAACAAAGATCGCGCCGAGGTCCGACAATGGGAATTAGCACTTGGGCCACTATGCCGTTTGACAAAACCGTACAAGTGAACCTGGTGGTTCCCTTGAAACATGGCGCGACCTATGCCTTTGTTGGAATGCAGGCCGTGGAGCCTAATCTCCGCAACGTTAAGCCGAGCGAGATACGGAAATTCAAAGGCGGAGGATCACGCTTCAGAGCCGCGCCCTGTGCCGCACACGGGACACGCTTTTGCCAAAGCTGCTAAGTGGGAGAGATCGAAGTGACTGCTGCCGAAGAAATTACCGAGGAGGTGACATAATGCCTGATATCGATCTCATACAAGAGGAGGCCGATGGCCTAATCGCGATGGCCAAATTCAGGTTTAATAACGACGTGAGCGACTATCCGGGCATGGGCGGCGTGCTCACGGTTCCGCTGATTTCGCAGGACAGAAGGGAGCACTTTCTGCTGGACATCAGCCGTGGTCGCATCGATCTGCTCAAAGGCAAGTACCAAAGCCGCGGCCGACAGGTCGTGGTTCTGGTTCGTGTGCCCGGCAGGGCACACTCACTTGGAGGTGGAAGTCCTCTACAGACCCGACAGGGGGAACTGTTAGCCGAACGGCAAGGGTGTCCGCCGCGAGGCGGAATCTGAAGGAAGCCGCAGG
>Ga0114922_10003196_pt1 | contig 15308 bp, 13 predicted proteins | sample AartaG_FD_100975 | JGI IMG/M metagenome (GOLD analysis project Ga0114922, IMG submission 100975) | Deep subsurface microbial communities from Aarhus Bay to uncover new lineages of life (NeLLi) - Aarhus_00045 metaG | ecosystem: Environmental > Aquatic > Marine > Oceanic > Sediment | place...
AGACTGGTATTCCGTTATCTTTAGGTATTAAGAGTAATGAAAAAATATTTAGATGCAAAAAAAGCAGATCTAAAGAGGCGTAAGCGAGAAATACTTATCATAGGCATTATAATACCGACTATTATCCTCCTTACCTATCTGGGAACCAAGGTTCTGGATCTTGGTATTGAGTTACCGATTGCCGACAGCATCCTGATCTTTGCCTTAATAAATGTTAATGTAATTCTGCTGCTTCTTCTCCTCTATTTGACCATGAGAAATCTGGTCAAGCTGATCTTTGAGAGAAAAAAGAAGCTCATGGGCTCTGGTCTCAGAGCTAAACTCGTTTTTGCCTTTGTAATCCTTTCTCTTTTGCCAACTATAATCATCTTTTTTGTTTCAGTGCAATTTATCTCTCTATCCATTGACTATTGGTTTAATCTTCAGGTTGAACAGTCTCTTCAAAAGTCTTTAGAGGTAGGTCAGGACTACTATAACAGAATTGGTGATGAAGCCCTGGCCTTTGGCAATAGCTTAAGTTCCGTAATTACCCATGAAGGCTACATGCTGTTATCAAAGAAAGATGAATTACAGGCATTCATAGAGGAAAAAAGGAGGGAATATAATCTTGCTGCTATTCAGATCTTTTCATCAAAGTTACTTCCAAGGACCGTCTCTTATGACAGCAGGGTTGATTTGAAGCCTTTTAAGGATCTGAGCACTGATGTCCTGCGCAAGAGTTTCAAAGATTCAACTGATATGAGCGTTATTCAGACCTCCTCACACGGAGATCTAGTCAGGGGCATTATACCCATATTTTCGCGAACCGAGACCAAGGCCCAGGTAGGAGCGATTGTTGTTGCCAAATTTATCCCGGGAGTGGTCTTAAATAGGCTGGTAACTATTAATAAGGGCCTTGAAGGCTATAAACAATTAAAGATGCTCAAGAGACCCATCAAGCTAAGCCATTTGATCACTCTGTCCATTGTTACGCTGCTAGTCATCTTTTCGGCCATTTGGTTTGGTTTTTATCTGTCAAAAGGGATTACAGTCCCGATGGAGGAACTGGCTAAAGCTACTAACAAGATTGCCTCTGGTGATTATGGCGTTCATATTGATCTGGAATCCAAGGATGAGATGGGCGTTCTTGTAGATTCTTTCAACAGGATGGCAAAGGATCTCAGGGAAGGCAACAGCAAACTTGACTTAGTTAATAGGGATTTGATCACTAGCAATAAGGAATTAGATCAGCGGCGTCTCTATATGGAGACTATTTTAGAAAACGTGGCTGCTGGTGTTATATCTGCAGATTCTCGAGGGGTTATCTTAACCATAAATAAGTCTGCACAAAAGATGCTTAATATATCAGCTCAGGAAATGAGAGGACAGAATTACAAGAATGTTTTGGGCCCCAAATATCGGTCAATTATCAGTGGATTTGTAGCTGACAAGAATCTTTTTAAAAAGGGATCTATCCAAAGAGAGATAGGCATCTCCATAAGGGGGCGTTCCCTAAAATTGCTGGTCTCGTTGGATGTCTTGAGGGATGATCAAGATAATTATCTTGGATTAGTTGCGGTATTTGAGGATTTGACTGAATTAGAAAAGGCGCAGAGGATGGCGGCATGGAGAGAGGTAGCCAGACGTATCGCCCACGAGGTGAAAAACCCATTGACCCCAATCCAGCTTTCAGCACAACGGTTGAGAAGAAAGTACGGTGAACGTTTAACAAAGGAGGATGGGACCGTTTTTGACGAATGTACGCGGTTGATAATAGACAACGTTGAGGAGTTGAAGGTATTGGTGAATGAATTCTCCAATTTTGCCCGTATGCCAGGTTCTAGTCCGGTGCCAGATAATATAAAACAGATCATTCAGGATGCAATCTTATTGTATAAAGATGCCCACAAGAACATAACATTCGAGTTTATCGAGGATGATGATATCCCTATCTTCAGGCTTGATAAGGAACAGGTAAAAAGGGCAATGATTAATCTTTTCGATAATGCTGTGGCAGCTATCTCTGATAAGGGAACGATCAGCACCAAACTTCTCTATGACAAGGTATCGAAGATTGTCAGGATTGAAGTTGCTGATACCGGTACCGGTATATCCAATGGGGATAAAGAGCATCTTTTTGAACCATATTTTTCTACAAAGAAGTCTGGCACAGGATTAGGTCTCGCCATTGTTAGCAGGATAATCAGTGAGCATAATGGGTTTATCAGGGTCGAGGATAACAAACCGAAGGGCACAAGATTTATCATCGAGCTACCAGTGAGGGTTTAAACTCGTTGCCTGTTGCTGGTTACTGGTTCCTAGTTAACGAGTAACGAGTAACAAGGGACGAGTAACGAGTAATGCTTATCTTTTACCATCTTTTGGCTACCCTTATTCTTATCGTTTCTCTTCCTGCTTATCTCTTAATGAATAAAGGTCGTCTTAAAGAAAGGTTGGGCCTGAACCTTCCAAATCTCGGAGAATCAGGAGTTGGTAAGCCCGCCCGCTTCCGAGTTCCGGAATTCGGAAACTCGCGTTGCGACAGCGGGGCGGGCAGGTTATGGGTCCATGCCCTTTCAGTAGGTGAAGTCCTATCTGCCATTCCTTTACTTGAGGCCTTAAGAAACAGATATCCATCACGGGAGATCGTCCTCTCAGTTAAAACTGCTACCGGTTTAGAGGTAGCAAGAGACAGACTTGAGGGTAAGGTGAACTACTTATTGCCAATGCCTCTTGATTTCTGGTGGTCAGTGAGGAGGATCATAAAAAATATTAAACCAACTATTTTTATCATGGTGGAGACAGACATCTGGCCATGTTTGATTTCATCCTTAAGAAGGGGGGGGGTTAAAACAATTCTGGTGAACGGCAGGGTTTCTCCCCGCACTGGGAAATCCTATGTTAGGTGGCGATTTCTAATCAAAAGAATGCTGAGGACATTAGAACTGTTTTTGATGCAAACAGAACTCGACAGATATCGTCTTATTAGGGGAGGAATCTCTCCAGATAAGGTAAAGGTTACTGGAAACATCAAGTTTGATGGGAAATGGAGACCTCTTAAAGATAAAGAACGCAATGGATGGCTTCAGCTTTTAAACCTGAAAAACGGACTAATCTGGGTAGCAGGAAGCACCCATCATCCTGAAGAAAAGATCATATTTAATGTATTTGGTCGACTCATCAAATCGTTTCCAGATCTTTCTCTTATTATTGGCCCGAGAGAGGCCCATAGGTTTGATGAGGTCTACTATTTTGCCAGAGATCTTGGGTTCAGGGCTATCAAAAAAACTGAATTGCCTTCAGACCCGCCTGCCACTCCACCGAATAATGTTTTTATTCTTAATACACTTGGCGAATTGGGACAGGTTTATGGATTAGCTGACGTTGCCTTTGTGGGCGGAAGCCTTGCTTCAATAGGAGGTCATAATCTCTTGGAACCAGCATCTTTTGGTGTACCTGTCCTTTTTGGCCCTTGTACCTATAATTTTGCCACCATGTCCCAATTAATGATCAAATGTGAGGGCGGTAAAATGGTTGCCGATGAATCAGAATTATTCCATGTCATGGTAGAGCTCTTAGGCCAAAAAAGTAAAAGGGAGCAGATAGGGAAAAGGGCTGAGGAATTCGTGAAGCAAAACCAGGGGGCCCTTGATAGGGTGATGGGGATCCTTGAACCTTACATTGAAGTGCCTAAAGTGCCTAAAGTAAAAAACACAAGAAACACAACAAACACAAGAACCTACTGAACGAAAATGGTCAATTGGTCAGCTATTCATGCAAAGAGAGAAAGAAATGTTGTCACATTTTTCCTAAGGCCCATTTCCTTTATATATGGCCTTGCTATCCAGCTTAGGCTCATTGCCTATAAAATTGGTCTTTTGCGGATTAAATCCCTTCCCGTTTATGTTGTCAGCATTGGAAACATAACGACAGGTGGTACCGGTAAGACGCCAATTGTTGCAATGCTTGCCGAGTGGGCAAGTAGAGATGGATTTAGGGTAGGTATCCTTTCGAGGGGTTATAAAAGAAAGAGAAGCCACAGCAGCCTTGTTGTCTCTAATGGAAAAAAGGTTTTGGTATCTGCTGATGAAGCAGGCGATGAGCCATTTCTGTTAGCTAAGAATTTACCCTCTGTTCCTGTATTAATATCAAAAAAAAGATACAGTATCGGACAATTGGCCTTAAGACTGTTTAATTCGGAGTTACTCCTGTTAGATGATGGATATCAGCATTTGTCACTAAACAGGGATCTGAACATTCTTCTCTTGGATGCTAAGAGGCAATTCGGGAACAGAGCATTGTTGCCCCTCGGCCCTCTAAGGGAACCAGTTGAGCAGACAAAAAGAGCGGATCTTTTTGTTATCACCAGATGCACAGATGAGCATCCTGGAGATGACCTTGTTGATTTCTTGCGACGAAATTTTCCCGGGAGGCCGATCTTTCGATCTGGACATTTTCCTGATCAAGTTATATTTCCTCTTGTTGGAAAAGCCTATTCACCTCGCTTTTTGTCAGGGAAAAAGGTGGTTGCCTTTGCAGGGTTGGCTAATCCAGATGATTTTTTGGAAATGGTAAAAGGTCTTGGGGCTCAAGTCATCCACTTTAAGGCCTTTTCTGATCATCACCTTTTTACCAAGGGTGAGATTGAGGAGCTTGCCTCTTGGAAGGAAAGATCGGATGGCGATTTTTTGTTGACCACAGAGAAAGACTGGGTCAGGACAGATGGTAAGATCGGTTTTGATCCCGATCTTGCTATCCTAACCATAAGAATAGGGCTCCTTTCAGATGGAGATACCTTTCTTGATATCATCAGGCAGGGCATTATTAAATCTAATATAACATTCAGCCACTAAGCCAGCAATTCCAATTTTCGATTGTCAATTTTCAATCGTTTGTGTCTTGCTTCCGAGTTCCGGATTCCGTCCTCGGAATTCGGAAACCCGCCCCGTTCCGGGTCGGGGAGGGGGGTGGCCGAATAGCAACAATCTAATTTGAAAAAAATGAAGGTCAGATCCAGGCATAAAATCTCACCTGAGGGGATTAAAAAGATACTGGTCAGGTCCACTAATTGGGTAGGCGATACCGTGATGATGATCCCTTCCCTGGTTGCGATTAGAAAATCTTTTCCCCATGCCCAGATAACAGTTTTAGCGACTCCCTGGGTTATTCCGCTCTTGGAGAATCATCCTGCTGTAGATAGAACAATGATTATGGAAAAGAGTAAAGGTTTCTTTGGATCCTTTAGAGAATTGGCAAGGATTATATCTTGGCTGAGGGGTGAAAGGTTTGATCTGGCTATTCTCTTTCAAAATGCATTTGAGGCCGCTTTTCTGGCTTATATGGGGAGGGTTAGACATATTGTCGGTTACGATACAGACGGGCGAGGATTTTTTCTCACCCATAAGGTTATAAGAGATCGAGATGTCCTCTCAGTTCATCAAGCTGAATATTTTCTGGGACTTATAAAGGCGATGGGTTGGGAGATTGAAGGGGTGGAGCCGACCTTATACCTTAATGATGAGGATATCAAGTCAACCTCGTTAATGTTATCTGAAATGGGTATAGAGGATAATATTTTTGTTGTGGGACTTAATCCAGGTGCTGTATATGGATCAGCCAAGAGATGGCCAGAAGATAGGTTTGCTATCCTCGGTGATTGGGCTGCCAAGAGGTGGGGTGCCAAGGTATTACTGTTTGGCTCGCCTTCCGAAAGAGAGATAGGTGCTAAGGTGTCTCATCATATGCATACCAATCCAGTTAGTCTCTGTGGACGAACTACCTTAGGTGAGGCTATGGCATTGATTAAGAGATGTAATCTCTTCTTAACCAATGATACCGGGCTCATGCATGTGGCGGCTGCCTTTAGTGTACCTGTCGTAGCTATTTTTGGCTCAACTGATCCTGTTGCAACCGGTCCGATTAGTAGAAATGCTAGAATAGTGAGGCACAGCATAGATTGCAGTCCTTGTCTAAAAGAGGTATGTCCATCCGATCATAGGTGCATGTTATCCATTGAACCAGAAGAGGTCTGGGAGAAGATGGAAGACCTCAAAAAAGAGTTAAAAATTGTAACTATTTAGCCACAGATTCACACAGATGAACACAGATAGGTTTAAATACAAAGAAATCACAGATATTATTCTTATAATCAATTAGCTGGCCGTGACAAATATTGAAGTTGGCTTATTATTGAACTTTGGCAAAAAACCAGAATTCAAAAGATTTGTATATATGCTAACAAAAGAAAAAATATCAGTGGTAATCAGTGTAAATCTGTGGCTGAGCAGGTAATGAAAATTGAAAATTGAAAATTGAACGATGAGGCCGGCTGTATTCTTAGATAGAGATGGAACTATCAATGAGCAACTTGGCTATATAAATCACATAAGCCGCTTCATGCTTTTGTCTGGTGCAGGGAAGGCTATATGCCTTTTAAACAAAAATAACCATATTGTGGTAGTGACTTCCAATCAGTCGGGTGTGGCCAGAGGCTACTTCCCTATAGAGCTGGTAAAAGAGACGAACGAGTTGATGAAGAGGGAGTTAGCCAAGGATGATGCATATATGGATGGGATTTACTTCTGCCCACACCATCCGGATGGGCTGGTGCCTGAATATAGGAAAGAGTGCACCTGTAGAAAACCAGATATAGGCCTTATAGAAAAGGCCAGATCTGAATTGGATATAGATATGAAGAGATCATACGTAATCGGGGACCGTTGGCTTGATATAGAATTTGCACATAATGCAGGTCTACCCGGTATCCTGGTATTAACCGGCTATGGTAGGGGAGATCTGGAGTATATTGTGTCTCATAAACAGATAAAACCCACCTTTGTGGCAGAAGATCTACTAAGGGCTGTAAAATGGATCTTAAAACAGGATAAGTAACGTGAAGAATAAGAAACCGAATATTCTGATAATAAAATTGAGCGCAGTCGGTGATGTTGTTCACAGCCTGCCCTTTCTGGAGGTCCTAAGGGATAGATTCCCTTCCGCAATGATTGACTGGGTGGTTGAGGAAGATGCGTCAGGCATAGTAGAGAGCCATCCGAAGATAGATCGGTTAATAATCTTTCCTCGAAAGAGTTGGCTCAAGAGATTTATAAAGAAGGGTGAATATATTGGTGTTGGAAAAGAGGTGACTAAATTCCTAAAAGAGCTTAAGAGTAGAAGGTACGATATTGTAGTTGACCTCCAAGGGCTTCTCAAAAGTGGAATATTGACCTTCCTTGCCAATGGGAAAAGGAAGATTGCACTTAATGGAGGAAGGGAGGGTAGTCTCATTTTTACAAATGAGAAGGTTGCCATTCCTGATCCAGATATACATGCCCTCGATAGATATTTATGTATTGCTAGATACTTGGGAGCAACTAACCCTGTCTGGAATGGTCAGATTCCCATTTATGATACTGATAAAGGACACGTGGACTATCTTTTAGGGGGAATAGGCAATAACAGTACTTTGGTAGCGGTTACTCCCATGGCCAAATGGGAGAGTAAACTCTGGGAGTTACATCGATTTGCCTCCTTAGCAGATACAATAAAAGAAGAATTGGGAGCAGGGGTTGTTTTCACTGGAAGTGAGGGTGACAAAGCAGCAATAGAGGATATTCGATCAGGGATGAAAACCAGGGCACTGAACTTAGCAGGAAAGACGACCCTAAGAGAATTGGCCTACCTTTATCAGAAGTGTGCTGCTGTTATCTGCACTGATACTGGCCCCATGCATGTAGCTGCAGCTATGGGATCACCTGTGGTAGTGGCTCTTTTTGGCCCGACGTCTCCTTTAAGAACTGGGCCTTACGGAACAAAACACAGGGTCATCAGGGCTGGCCTTGAATGCAGCCCGTGCTTTAGAAAGAGATGTGATGATATGTCATGTATGAAGAAGATAACAGTGGAGATGGTCTTTGCGGCAGTTAGGGAAGTTTTAAGTGCCTAAAGTGATCTAAAGTGCCTAAAGTTAAAGAGTTAACAGACATATGTGATGTATAATAGATAATTCGCAAAGGAAGTTGAAAAAACGAGGGCGAGGTTTGCAATCAAACTTTAGCTCACTTTCAACTTTAGGCACTTTAGCTCACTTTAAACTTGAGGAGGGTACAGATATGGCTATCAGCAAGGAATTGCTGGACATTTTGGTGTGTCCAAAATGTAAAGGGGACATTTACGTGAATGAATCAGGGGATGGTCTTATATGTGATAAATGTAAGCTTTTGTATGAGATCAAGGATGATATACCAATCATGCTCATAGATGAGGCAAAAAAGATAGAAGAGGATTAATTGGACATCTCTATCATTGCTGTTACCTTTAATACAAAAAGAGTAGTACTTGATTGTCTGGCCTCCATATTTGAAACGATCAAAGAGATGTCTTTTGAGGTGTGGGTTGTGGATAATAATTCCACTGATGGCACCGTAGAGGCCATAAGAGAGCAATACCCGGGAGTCAATATCATTCCAAATAAGGAAAACTTGGGTTTTGCCGCTGCCAATAACCAGGCGTTCAGACAGATGAATGGACGGTATGCCCTATTACTTAATACTGATACTGTACTGACTAGTGGAGCTGTAAAAGAGCTATACGATTTCATGGAGGCTAATCCTGAGGCAGGCATGGCATGTGGACAGTTGCTCAATCAGGATGGATCAAAACAAAATTCTATTGCCAATTTTCCTACGTTACTGACTCTTTCTTGTAATGAGACTGTCTTAAGAATCTTAATGCCTAAGAGATTTCCAAGCAAAAGAAGGGAATACGTATCTCCTTTAAAGGTGGATTCATGTATTGGTGCCTGCCTAATAGTCCGAAAAGAGGCTATGGATGATATGGGATTCTTTGATGAAAGATATTTCTTTTTCTTAGAAGAGACTGACTGGGCTTACAGGATGAGTTTTGGCGGCTGGGGTGTATATTTTGTACCAAGGGCAGAGATATTTCATGCTCAGGGAAAGACGGTAGGAAATAGTCTGAACTCAAGGGTTATGTTTTATAGATCCCGGTATATCTTTCTTAAGAAGTGGCATCCTTACTCCTATCCTTTATTCTATTCAGTTGTTCTTTTGAGGCTATTAGCCAACACCCTTCTCTCTTTCACGGGCCTATTGCTTACCCTCGGTTTTAAGGATTCTATAAAGAAAAAATTTATCGTTTATATCCAGTTAATTATCTGGCACCTACTTGGATGCAGCAATTCTCGGTGAAGGAGCATATATATCTAAGGACTGCTCTTTTATGTAGGATATGGATATCTTTTTATTAGATTTTATATTTAAAATAAAAAATCGCAAATCAAAAATCAGAAATGTTGGTTAAGGGTAAAACCCCCTCATTAGATGGTATCAAAAGGATCCTGTTGATACAGTTGGGGGATATAGGGGATGTAGTGCTTACAACCCCAACAATAAGGGCATTAAAGGAAAATCATCCCTGTGGCGAGATCTTTGTTCTTTTAAGAAGGTTTGCCAGGGAATTGTTGGAAGGCTGTCCATGGGTAGATGGTGTGATCTCACTAAACAAGCAGAAGAGGAAATTCAGAGAGGAGATAGCCTACCAAAAAGGTTTTCTTTCAGGGCTGAGGAGGAAGAGATTTGAATTGGCTATTGATCTGAGGGCTGGAACCAGGGGCGCTATTGTTTCTTTTGTAAGTGGGGCAAGATTAAGAGTAGGAAGGCATAGGGGAGACGGAAAGCTGTGGAGGAACAGGCTTTTCACCCATTTAATCAGACCTGAGAATGAATTGCGCCAGTATTCTGCCTTGCACAGTCTGAATATTTTAGCCCCTTTTGAGCTAAAGATCAAAGATACATCTCCGGAGCTCATTGTTACAGAGGAAAAGGAAAGAACTGCGGCAAATATTTTTAGCAAAGAAAAAGTACCTGTTGATAGACCGATAATAGCCATACATCCCTTTTCCCGGTGGAGATACAAGGAATGGCCGATTAGAAATTATATAAAACTAATTAATCATATGGGATCAAGATATAAGGTCTCTGTAGTAATAACAGGTTCAATTGGTGAAAGAGATAGAATATCTGAGATAGCTAAAAGGAGCAAAATAGATGTTCATAACCTAGCAGGTAAGACCTCTCTTGGCGAGCTCGCAGCTATTCTGAAGAAATGTAGTTTATTGATTGGGATAGATAGTGCTCCTGTGCATATTGCCGCAGCGGTTGGTACACCTACAGTAACTATATTTGGACCTTCTTCTCCTATAAACTGGGCACCACAGGGTAAACATCATTGTGTTATTTACAAAGACCTGCCATGCGTACCATGCAGGCAGAAAGGTTGCAATAATAGTGAAGTGAGCCGGTGTCTTGATGAATTGAGTGTGGAGGAGGTAATCCCTGTAGTTGATACTAAAGTCCTGCAGATAGGAACTGCAATCAATCAGTGATTGCCCCGGATGCGCTTTATGATAAATTCTACACTTAAAGGCCTTTTATTAGATGATAAATACTCCTCTCTCAGAACTGCTATTCTTATAATCCTCTTAGGTTTTGCAATCCGATTGTTTTCCTTCCACTATACATATATCATCAATCCTGATGGGGTATTATATATTCATCAGGCACGGGCAATCTATTATGACCTAAAGGATTCTATTCTCACCTGTTCAATGGGTTATTTATCAAACTACTCGATACTCATTGTCCTTGCGTACAAAATCTTTGGTGACTGGGTAGTTGCTGCAAAATCTGTCTCCCTCTTTTTTGGCACCATTACATTGATCCCAGTCTATTTTCTCTTGAATAAATTCTTTAAAAAAGAAATAACTCTAATAGCAACGCTGATATTTGCCCTTATACCTGTTTTAGTAGACAAGAGCGTTGATGTAATAAGAGACCCTGTATACTGGTTTTTCTCAGTCCTCGGTTTATACCTTTTTGTAAGCCAGATTGAAAAAAGAAACTATCTCTACCTCATGTTGAGCAGTCTCTGCTTCCTTATGGCGGCCTGGGCCAGGATTGAGGCAATTCTATTTGTGTTTGTATCTTTTGTTTGTATCTTATTTGTAAGACAAGATAGAAAGATACAAAGGACCTCTATTTTTGCAATCCCGGTTGTTCTTGTACTGTTGCTTGGAATGTTTGGGCTAATGATCTCTGATATGTGCGTAGATGACCTTCATCGAGGATATGAAATAAAGACCAAGTTCTCAGCGCCTGTGATTGAGTATAACAATCTCAGGCAGACTTTGGCAGAATTAAGGAATCAGCCTTTGGATGAGAATCTGCGCGCTTTCTTACATAAGGCAAGGAACCTTGTCTGGCTGGTTGGCCTTGGAACCCTTTTTAGATATGCGGTGAGGGCCTATTTTTATCCTTTCTTTCTTATATTTATAATCGGGCTGGGAGGTGTATGGGGAAAAATGAAGGAGGATAAACGTATACTATATCTTGCCTCTATTGCTGCTTTTGCGTTGCTCCTGTTGTATGTGCATGTATTGCAGACATGGATGATGTTCAATCGATTTATCGCGATTTTTATTCTTCCTTCTTTTGTTCTTGTGGGATTTGGTTTGGAAAGGATAATCTATTTTCTACGATCACGATTTAACTTAAAGGCTCATGTGGCCCTTTCCATAATCTGTTTCCTCTCTTTAGCTTTTGCACTGCCAGAGAACCTGGAACCAAGAGAGACAGATAAGCTCGTTTTCAAGAGAATTGGTGAGCTCATTGCTGAGAGGGAAGGCAACAGCCAGGTGATATCAATTGCAGCCCCCCACTCAATTAGATGGGTTTCATTCTATGCCAATGTGAAGTATAAAGGCGCTCCATGCCCAGAGAGAAATCATGATATCGAGAATATAATTGGGAAGAACTACGGGGAATTTGTCCAAAATCTTAAGAGAAGAGGAATCAGATATGTTTTATGGGAAGAAAAACACTGGCCGAAGGAAAGTTCTTATTTGATAAACAGTCAGAATATGAAAGATTTCATCAAGCTTGGGGCCTGGAGCCACCCTGACACGGGGAGTTTAATCCTATTTGAAGTAATATGATCTCCCTAATAATCGCTCTCCCGCCGGGCCAGGAGTTGATAGAGTTCTTGCACCTGATCCGCAGTTCTATCCCATGTATATTGCAATGCAATCTCGTGAGCGTTTTTGCCCATTTTTAGACGCTTTTCTTTTTCCATGAGAACTGCGAGTTTTTCGGCTATATCGCTGGGAGAAGGATCGTCAGTAAGAACAAAGCCTTGAACACCGGAATCTACCAGATCCCTGGCACCTACCCTTTGAGTGATGATAACCGGTAATTCTGCCATCATAGCTTCCAATACGGCCAGTCCAAATGTATCAAACCTGGAAGGCATAACAAAAATATCACTTGCCATATAATATTTTTCAACCTCATGCGTGACACCGACAAAAGCAACCCGATTGGCGATCCCAAGGTCTCTGGCGAGAGTTAGGTACTTGTTTGTATTTCCCTTTCCTGCAATCAACAATTTCACCCTGGAAGATTTACTATCTTTCTTAACCAGCTCCGCTATACCTCGTATTACAAGGTCGAGACGTTTGATCTCGAAATTCATACCCACGAAAAGAACGACTACATCTTTTAAGGAGAATCCATAACGCTGACGAATTTGACGTCGACTTCTCTCAGGATCAAAGGCTGAAAATCGATCAACCGAAACCCCTGGGTGAATCACCAGGATTTTCGATTCAGGGATTTGGTAAAGTTTGAGAAGTTCTTCTTTGACCAAAGTTGAAACGGCCATTACCAATGGAGTATGGTTACTGGTAAGCCCTTTTCTTTCCAACCAGACCAGACTTCTATCAAAGAGGCCTGGTTGTTTGCACCTCACTTCTTTGATCCATGTAGAATGTGGGATGCCATGCAAGGTCAAAAGGTCCACATGAAAAATCAGGTCGTGACTATGTATTATGTCATAACCTCCTGTTTTGATCCTTTTTTGAGCAAAATATGCGAAGCTAATCGGCCTTATAAAGCGAGGGAAGGGGATAATAGGAACTTTATGAAATGTAATTGATGTCTTGCCTGATTGCCATTGATTGGCAAATACATGAAGCTTAAGGCCTTCATGCTTGGCCATGCGTTCAGTAACCTCATAGGCAAAGCCTTCAGCTCCTCCCACTGATCCATATTTGGGAATCACTACAGCTATTTTCATATCTTTTTCAATCATGTCATCTTTCTAAATGTTTGATTCCAAGATATCCTTAAGATTAGATAACTCCTCATTAGAAATATGATTCAGACTCAAGGCCTCGTACATACCTATTGCCTTCAAAACGTCCTGGCTCAAAGCACGTTTTCTTTCTTTCTCTTCCTGCAATCTCATCTCTGCTATCCTTTTTCTAAATATTATTCTCCCAACTTCCCTTTTTACCTTATAGGGAACTTCCTTTAAAGTACGTCTCTTTCTTTCCCTTTTTATATTAAGAGCAAGGCTACATACCTGATTCTTATGAAATCTGTAGCGGGTCAGGGCTTCTTTCACAATAATCGGATTCCCAAGAAAGAATGCTATAACAGCCATCCACCAGTCATGCAAACTCCATTTTGAATCTGGCATTGGGAGAAGATGCTCTTTCAGGTCAGAGGAAAAAAACATTGCGCAACCGGAAACGACGTTGGTTAGGTTTACCAACCGTTTTCTTGCCTCTGCACCAGAGACGGGAAGAGAAATGGAAGCAGATTCCCAGTAGCTTTTCGCAAAGAGATTACCTTCTTCATCAACGAGCTTAAAGTCGTGAAAACACAGTTTTGCATCCTTATTTTGTTCAAGAGCACAATAACACCTTTCGATTTTATCAGGTTCCCAGATATCATCTTGGTCACTTAAGGCAATGTAATCGGTTTTACACATTGATATTCCACGCTCAAATGTCCTTTTGTGGCCCAGATTTCCTTCGTTTTGTTCAAAGATTATCATTTCAGGATATTTCTCTTTATATTTTGCAATAATACTTATGGTTCCATCTATTGAGCAATCATCAACCACTATGATTTTATCCGGTTTTAATGACTGGTTAACTATGCTATCCAATTGTTCCTCAAGATATTTTTCTCCATTATATGTTGCTATAACTGTCCCAATAGTTTTCAAAAGAAATATCTCAAAATAGAAGAATAAAAATCGGTATTTAGGGATTGGCACTGCTATCGTTGTAAAGAATTTTTCTTTCCCGAAATGTGGCGAACATAAGTCTGTATTTGTCCAATTTTTCTTGAGAGACTTCTTTGGTGTTGCAAAAGGGAAGCGTGAGTTTTAGTGTGAATATCCTCCAAAGAGCCTGGATAATATTGGCCCTTCTAATGGCCTTGATTGTTTTCTCTGAGTAGTGTTTTTGATAAAAGAGAAATTCAGCATTGAATTTCTTCTTCCAGACCTCAATTGGTAGGGTGTCTCGCTCGCTCACTCCACCCCAGTGAACAACCAATGCTTCAGGTATGTATCCGATTGTCCAGCCAGCATTCCTCACAGCCAGACACAGATCAAGATCTTCACCATAAACAAAAAACCTCTCATCAAAACCCATTACCTCTCGCATTACAGACCGCCTAGCAATCATGCTTGCTCCTGAAACCCAGGCAATATCCCCTTTTAACCCGGATAGTTCGCCTCTGGAATGCCTCTCACCGGGATAGCGTTTTTCGACAGAGGATTGAAATGATCCATCAGGGTTCAGGATCCGCGTTCCCGCAAGCCCTACTTCGGGGTTGGATTCCATAAACTCAATTATTGCATCAAAGGCTCCCTCTTTGAGTTCGGTGTCTGGATTGAGAAAATAGATAAATCTACCCTTTGAGATCTTCAGAGCCTGGTTATTTGCTCTGGCAAATCCAAGGTTCCGTTTGTTAGCTATCACTTTCAACCATGGAAGGAAACCATTGGTTACCTCCAGGCTGTTATCTCGCGATGCATTATCAACTAAAATAACCTCAGGATTATGCCCAGACTGGGAGCGAATCGAATGAAGGCACCTGACAAGCATGTCGGCTGTGTTGTGGTTAACGATAATTATTGAAAGTTCACAAAGAGGGTTGGTTTCCAACACGATTGCAAAGTTCCCGAAGCTTAACATACCTGACAAACATGGCATACGCAGATGTTAAGGCAATTATAAATCCAGCAAGTCCGTCAAGCAAACCCAGTCTAAAAAAGTAAACCTCTATAAACTTCATAGGAGGCCTCAGAAGCAAAAGAAAAAGACTGTAATGTTCACCGTCTTGAAACCTATTTTCTGCCAACAGGCTTGAGAATTTATCTACAGTCTGGACCTGCCCTGAGATAGTACCTTTATATGGATAATGCAAGAGATCATTTTTCAGGAGGCCAACCTC
>Ga0114922_10003197_pt1 | contig 15307 bp, 12 predicted proteins | sample AartaG_FD_100975 | JGI IMG/M metagenome (GOLD analysis project Ga0114922, IMG submission 100975) | Deep subsurface microbial communities from Aarhus Bay to uncover new lineages of life (NeLLi) - Aarhus_00045 metaG | ecosystem: Environmental > Aquatic > Marine > Oceanic > Sediment | place...
CGATCGCACGCACTATCCGCCCGACACTCCAGTCCGTCTCCATAAGAAAATCCGCATACTTACTGACGCTGCTCTTGCCCTGGAACCGCTCGGAGGGATTTATCGGAGTATGCGGCGAAGTCATCGCAAAGTACAAAAAGAACGGCTGCTCCCTCTTGGAGCGCTCGGTGATATAATCCACGCACTTCTCAGTAATCTTGGGAAGGACCGCTTCGAAGCGCCAACCCGCCATTGCCGGGCCCGACGAAACCCCGTTCGAGCTATCAGCTTTCATTGTATCCGTCGGAATCCCAAGAACTCGGTCATTTTCAATCCAGACGAACGGCGGCCAGTTGGGAACATCGTCACCGAAATAAGAGTCGAATCCCCGTTCAATCGGCCCACCGGTAACACGCTTGGAAAAATCAACCTTCTTCGCCTCCGTAGTATGTTCGCCTGAGCTATCGTGCCACTGCCACCCAAGATGCCACTTACCGATACACGCCGTATGGTATCCAGCCTTCTGCAGCAGTTTACCCACCGTCAGCCGGTCCTCGGCTATCAACGGAGGTCCCCACTTGTTGACAATGCCTAATTTCATCCTCGTTCGCCATGAATACCGCCCCGTCAACACTCCATAGCGGGTAGGCGAGCATACCGCCGAGCCGGAGTGCGCATCGGTGAAAGTCATTCCCTCCCTGATGAGCTTGTTGATATTCGGCGTTGTGACCCCGGATTTGGCATTCAGCGCACTGACCGAATCGATCCCCATATCATCAGCCAGGATGTACACGATGTTAGGTGCCGTATTCTTCTTTCGGGCCGCCCTTGCGGTCCCAACAGCCGGCATTAGCCCCATCCCGAGCATGAACCCACACGTCCGTTTGAGAAAAAGTCTGCGACTCAAATTCATTCTTTCATCCTTTCAGGAGGTATACCCATTGAGCGTTGTATTCTCAGCAATACCCCTTGCCGCATCCACTACATTGCCTTCCCGGCAGCTAACTCTTCAGACCTCCAAAAGTTTCCGGTTATGAGTTTCTATCGTGGCCGGCAATTTTTCCGACATTTCCCTATTTCCTAAAATAATCCCAAAACTTCTCGCTAATAACTAACGACTATTCCCCTTCCTCCCTCGTCCATCGTCCTTCTTCTCAATTCTCAATTCTCAATTCTTAATTCTTAATTCTTAATTTTTCCCCACCTCTTACCCGCTCACTGACCTTCACGCCGATAGAGTCGCCCGGCTGAGCCTCTGCAACCTGTTCATTGTTGATCTGCATCGAATCAACCGTCATTTCAAGGTCGGTAGTATGCCCCTTAATGTGGATTTTATCTCCAACTCTTAAACCTGCCGTCAGCTCGATACCGGCTACTACAGGGTGGGCGAAGAAATCTGACACTTCTCCAATAATCTCCTCAGACATTTTTAGCTCCTTTCCTATTTTATTGGCCAGTCGCTGTGGGCATCGATTGTTGTTCCAACTATCTTATTCATCCTTAATTGTTTTGCTCGTATAGATCCCTCAGGAAGTAATACCCTACTTCTCCATATTTATTACAAATGCAATCGGCGTCATCTTTGCATCCTTGTCTATATAAGCTCTCCACTATGCTTGTTATTTCTTCCTGTCTAAAATCAGGATATGTATCAGCATTCAACATTTCAATATAGACCTCTGCCACATTCTTGGGCGTTTTATCTACATGCTTAGTTAAATACTTTACAAGTTGAGGAGCATTATAATGAACATTTATATACTTTGCCGTTAGTTTTATCCACTCCGTTATCTCATCATCCATCTCATCAACAATATCTAACCACCTATGAAGCTTTGAAATAAGACTTTGGAAATCTCGTTCGTTTTCATGTTTTGATACAAGATCGAATAATGCTTTCCACAAAGGCTTAATTCTTTCTTTCAATTTTTTATTTGGCTCACCCTCTTTTATTGTCCCTAGAAAATGTATCACCTCCGACAAATACTTTGTATTTGCCTTTTTCAGCAATAAGCAAATCAAGCTGTCTGGCTCTTCCAGCTTTTCCCAATCTTCTATAAATCCTATACAAATGTGTTGAACAAGCTTTTCTGAAACATAATCATCAAATTCTGTTTCTAAAGCTTTACAATAATGTCCATTTTCTCTAAGAAGCTTATATGTTTCCTTATATACATGCCGAGAGTAAGACAAATAACTTTCAAATGTAGCTTTCCAGTGAACTGGATTTTCTTTTGGGAATATTTTCTCAATATTTTCAAATACCCATTGATTGTCGAGATAAAGAATTTGTCCTATATACCTTCCAAGTGTAAGTGAGAAATCAGGTGAAGTCTCAATATCTCTGTCAAGCCTCTTTGTAAAATCATTCCTTATAGTCTCAGGCCACTTTATTTTTTCTTTTTGTTTGAGTAGTCGTGCAATTCGTAGTGAATATACTATCATCGTAGAAAATACACAGCTTTTTGGCGAAGTTAGAACTGAATCAATTACTCTCTCCGTATCAGAAATATCCGACTCCGCTTTTTCTGCAAGCACGAATAAAATCTTTTCAATATCTGGCAGATACTTTTCCTCAAAAGCATGCTTGTCATCATTTGTACCGCTTTCGATAAATTCTGTGACCTGTGAGATAATCCTGTTTCGGTAATTTGTAATGCCTGCACCGTATTCTTCGTTCCAGAAAGACTCTGATTCTATTATCTGGCATATAAAGTCTAATACATTATCTACAGAGAAATCCTTCTTCGCATTCCATGCTTCAATAAAACTTCGTAATAGTGTTTGCTGATAATCTCGTTTAATACTTAAAAACGGCGACAAATTATCAGCATATTTTTCCGGCTTCTCTAAAACGCACTGTTGAAAACAATTCGACAAACCTTCCTCGCCGACTTGTTCTAAGCTCCATCCTTTTTCTTCCTCTTTATACTCGTTAAGATACCTTACTATGTCCTCATTTGATTTGCTAAGAATTTCCTCCTTTTTAATTGGACTGATATGTTGCACAATTCCGGATTCACTCCAGAAACTAAACCCAGCATGTGCAATTTTACCTGGATTTATCTTGTCGTATTTAACATATGCTGTTTTAACACCTTGATCACCAGTCTCTAAAAGAGTAAAAAGCCACTCTTTCTTCCTATATGCTAAAGCTTCTTCCTTTCGCTCTTCGTCATATTTTCCATAGTTTCTATCTTCAATCCATCCCAATATCTTCTTTATTTGCTCTTTTGAAAATGAAAGACAATTCATCTTAAGAAGCTGAAATATTTCATGCTTGCATGGAAGTTCGTCAAGAGGATTTTCTTGCCAGTTCCAGAACAAATCCCCAAGCTCCTTATAATGCTTGTTAATCGTATGTACTCCAATTCTTCTAAGTACTTCATTCTTTTCCTTTAATAATTCTTCGATGCTGCTTTTAATCTTTTCGGACACTAAATTCTCATACATATCCCTTACAAAAAATACTAATTGACATTCATACATTTCGGGGAACTTGTTCTGACTACTATCTTCTATTGTAGTAATCCATATGTTTGAAAATTTACCATTATCTTCTTTAAGGATTGCCCTAATTGTATTCAGCCCGATTTCTATCGCCTCTATCCCACACAACTCAGCTATATCTTTCTTAAATTTCTTTAAAGCGTCACGAAGCCAATAATTTTCCATTACCGGTTTTATCTTATCGTGTTTTTCTTCTTCAACTTTCGTGAATCCAAGAATAATATTTAGAAGTTTAAGAAGAAGATTTACCTCTTTATTCTCAATTAAAGTAGGCAAAACTCTACTTCCAATTTCGCTTTGAATTAAATCTTCTCCAAAACTTGTATTTAAAGTCTCTCCAATGAAATCGATATATTTAAAGTCCCATTTTTGATAGGGAAGCATAAAAATAACTTTTGTTACGAACCAGTCCGTTCGGTAGTTTTCTATTCTTTTGCCATTACTGTCACGAAAGCTTATTATAGAATCAATAATCTCAATCAAAGCATCTGTTATCTCACTTTTTGGATTCTCTTTGTTTTTCTGAGCTACGTTTTCCAGATACTTTAAAACATTCCAAAATGGCATAGTATAGAAGCCTGGCTGGTCTTTCACTTCTTCTGCTGGCGGATTCTTTTCTCCTTTAAAATATCCTTTATCTTTAAGTGGTACTAACCAGTGAGCAGGTTCTTTTAGTTCCATAAGCTTTTGTGTGAAAAAGTAATACTCCACTCCCTTGAATTTAAAACTTTCTTCTATAACTTCCAGATTCTTTGGAGAATACTCTTGGACAAGCTTATCGATTTTCTTCACAATATCATAAAATTGATTTTTCATCTTGCCTTACCACTTTTCTGAGCGGTTCTCTCATTTTCTTATGTTCTCGAACTTTTTTGAGGCATTCGATTACTTCAACATGTTGATTATATCTAATAACACCAATACCTATTGCTTCTAAGTAGTCATCAAACTTTTGCTCTTTTAAAAGTTCCTCTTTTGTTTTACTTCTTTTTCTTAAAAAAGCATAATGACGATAATGAATTTGTTTTGTTTCCTCCTTACTTTTTGTAATTAAAGTGTCTCTCTCTTCTTTGTCTCTTTCTATATCATTATAAACCTTTTCTAATGTCTTCTTTAAATATCTGTCTAAAAAACTAAATCCAATAAATACAATTATGTGTTGACAAAAAACACTTTCCAAAAACTTAATAAGATTGCTTTTTGAGGAATAAAACTTTTCATATTCACTAATAGTGAATACTATTTGTTTGATATCGATTCTACCATGGAGGTATGTTAAGCAGAAATCCTTGTTTAAAATATCCACGTTAATATTAGGTAAAGTTTGAGTGGATATTTCTCTGTCTTTGTTTTGTGCCTCTAATCTCGTTTCAAAAGCTTTTTCAAATGATCTCTCAAAATTTGTAGTAACAATATGACCTGTCGTTAATACACTTTCGAGTTGTAATGTACTATATGGCGCAACATTTGCTTTAAGTACTCTCTCAATAATTTCGTAGTATTCATCTATTTTTCTTCGCTTTTCATATTCGTTGAAAATCATTTGTGCGATTTCTGGATAATTGTATTCCTCTACATCATTAAGTGTAACTCCTGAAACATTATATTTTTCATAAAGTGCTTCCAATAACTTTTTCCACTCTGGCTCTACACCTGTTCCCGAGCATGTTCCTGTGCCAGCAAAAACAATAAAATCCTTTTTTGCTAGTTCTAAATGTATTGTTTTAATATCTAAACTCGCCATTTCCTAAAATAATCCCACGTTATGCACACCTCTCAAAAACTCAAAATTACCACCCCGGCCAACGAAAATCAACCAAATTCCCCCCAAAAACACCCAAAAATCAACACTGGAGTTTACCCCCGGAAGCACTCACTTGGTATCCTGCCGGGGGCCTTATGTCTTCTGTTTTCTGTCTTCTGTCTTCTGTCTTCTGTTTTCTGTTTTCTGTTTTCTGTCTTCTGTCTTCTGTCTTCTGCCTTCTGCCTTTTGTCTCTCGTTTCCAGTACCGTCTCACGGACATTTTTTAGGATTTCACTCGATTTCAAACCTGTTTTATGGTATAATGCAAATTTGTAGTGCTCTCGATTGAAAATTCTGTTTGTGCGCGGGTAAGTAGCTTTACAATAATAGTTTATGCTTTTTACACGCGGGAATTTACTACCCTGAAGGGTATAACTATGGATGGTTCATAGTTCGTAGAAAATAGACATCTGATATCTGACATCTGAAATCTGAAATCTGAAATCTGACATTATCGGGTTCCTGATGCCCATTGAAGCCCAAACTTGTGCCATAGGTATTCTCGCTAACAGTCCCCAACGCTGTACGCTGTACTCTACCCGCTGCACGCTATACGCAATACGAAACATTACGTACGAATTTATCAGCTTTTTATGCAAAACAAACCCAATTTCCAGGACACCCAAATGAACGTAAGTAATATTATAACAATGAATTATAAAAATTTTGTCCCGCTGGCCGGATATAAAAACAAACCCAATCCGTCAGGCCTGCGTTGTTTGCTAAGGAGTTGCCGGACTGATCAAACCCAATTTAAGCCAATTTCAAACCCAATCCGTCAGGCCTGCGTTGTTTGCGAAGGAGTTGCCGGACTGATCAAACCCAATTCAAACCCTGTCCTGCCTGTCCCTTACCAAATAGGCTCCTGCCGTAATTTGGTGTGGGAAGCGCAGCCTGTCCTGAGCGCAGCCTGCCCTAAGCTTAGTCGAATGGGTCGAAGTAGTCGAATGGGCCAATCTCGAAATGAGAACTTTTTTAGGAGGTATATATCATGTTCACTTGGAGAATGTGTAGATTTCCGTTCTGGCCGATAAGACCATTTTTCGGGCTTGAGGCGCTTTGGGGCGTGTTGGCAATCCTGGGAATAATTTTTTCTCTGATTATGCTCATTGATTGTCTGAAGCGGCCGGCGTCGAAGTTTTATAATCCACTTACGAAAGAAGCCGAGTACGACAAGCTGATATGGGCTGTTGCGATTCTTTTGTCGGTTAGTTTTTATTTTATAGGGACGATTGCGTATTTCTTTGTTATAAAAAGAGCCAGGCCAGAGAACAAAGAGTAGCAGGCAATAGCGTCGAATTACTAATTGGCGCAGGCTCAGGTTAATTCGACGTTGACAGGCTTTTGCGGAAGGGGCAACTCGGCGGTTATTAGTTCTTTCCCGAGGCGGAACGCTTCTTTGAGCGCTGAAGGATGTTTTTGTATTTCACCGAGGTGATCAACCTGGTTGATAAATAAATTGGTTACGTAATTTATCTGTAGCACATCAAAATAAGATTTCATCGTCAGTCGGATGCTTTCAAACTGCTTTTTGCTTTTTGAGCCGCCTACGGCGATGACCATTGCACGGCGGTCGCGTTCGGTGCTAAAAAGCTGTTTTTTCAGCACATATTTATTCGCCCAAAGGCACTGGCCGCGGTCAATAAGCATCTTTGCCTGGGCACAGACGGTCATAAAAAATACAGGGGTAGCGAAGATAAGCCGGTCAGCATCAAGCATCTTTTTTAAGATCTGCTGAAAGTCATCCTGAACCTCACAGGTGCCTGTTGTGTAACAGGCATTACACTCGATGCAAGGTGCGATATGGCAATCGGACAGATGGATATATTCGATGTGTGAACCTGCGGACTCGGCGCCCGCAAGAGCTTCGCGCAAAAGCAGTTCGCTGTTGCCTTTAATCCTCGGGCTTGTCGAAATCCCAAGTGTTTTAATAATCATATTAGCATCCTAATTTTTTATGTTCCATAATTGCAACTCCTTAGATTCTATCGTAGATATTAGTTGCAGATAGACATAATCTTACAGTTTAAACGGGTCTGGTTCAAACTGTTTTTCAGCAGAGAAACAGATATGAAAAGTGGGAATATCGAATGTTCGAAAAAATTCAAGATTTGAAACATAGTCTGCCGATGGATAATATTAGATTAACAAATGGGTGGCTCTGGAAGATGACCAATCCGGCCATATTAGTTTGAACTTGCTTTGCCAATCTTGTTAGTATTGAACACATGTCAGATGGAAATGTTGGCATAGTAAACAAGGGCTAAAAATGAAAAAGGAAAGAGCCACATAAAAAAAGGGAGAGCTTCCAGGCTCTCCTTTTTTTGATGTGCCGAGCATGTTCGGCAACTTGGAGGTGTAAGTCCTCTACACAATCTGAGGGAACAGCTTAACCAGCCGAAACGCTTTCCATTTTAAGCAAACAATTGAAGGAACTTGCCGCTGTGAAAAGGAAGGGGAGCTCATTGAACACACGGGCGCTCCAGAGAATATATCTCATAATCGGCCGGTTCCGCTCATCATAAAAAGGAGGTTGACTGCCATGGCTTCCGATCTTTTTCAAAGAATTGCCGAGAGAAACGCGGATTCTCGCCGGCCCAGGTTTGCCAGGCACGTATGATCCGGCGGTACCGCTCAAGGGCTTGATGATTCTTTGAAAACCGCTCATTTGTTAAAGCAGGCAGCGGCCCTTTTGTGATATTCCAGGTTCTTTCGAGTTCTTTAATGATCGAATGTGCCGCAAGGTACCGGGCATATGTAAGATTACTTGCAGCCAGATCGAGCCATTCGCCCAGGTCGAGCCACTCGGCAGCAGCAAGATAGCGAGCCGCTTTGATACGAATTTCAGCATTGTCATCTTGTACGACTTCCGTAAAACAAGACTCAACACGCGAATCATAGATCGATTCCAGTTTATCTAACACTTCAAGGCGAACTTCGGCGTTTTCGTGTTTCATGCCCGCTAACAGTGCCTCAAGGACCTGTTCGCGCGTGTTTGTGTTGGGACTTTCACAGTACAACCTGTGCAGCCACCCACAGGTCTGTTCTGCTTCACCGTACAACAGAAGGCGCTCTGTGATGAAAGGCAACGTCTCTGAACCCGCCACAGCGGTCAGTGCCCGATAGAGCAGGGACTGGGCATTTTCGTTTTCTTCAGTCTCAAAACCTCTATCAGATACGGCACTACATCCGTTCCCATACCCGGGATCCCGACGATCTTGTCTCCTACTGTATCATTTGCACCGTTCCAGCCGGGATTCATGTCGAGCTCCCGGCGAAATCTCTCCATCAGTCGCCCAAACTTGGCCTTGAAGAGCTGTCGCTGTTCTTCCATGTTATCGATTGCCACAACTCGGAAAACTGATGGATCAGCTTTGATGTCTCCAATGTACCCGTTTTCCCTGCAACCTTTGTATGTAAATTCGATTTGGTAATCTCCAACTATTGCCACCTCAAGTGTGCTGGTCGCGCTGACTGACTGGCCAGCTTCCAGCAGGATTTCATCCTCTGCCCGGCCATAAGGTCCCGCACCGCAGTCTACCATTATGGAACCCTTTGGGTGTTTCAGCCCAAATCTCACGATGCGATTATAAACCGTATCAAAGACCACAGGATGCAGAACTTTGATGTCAACGTCGCTCGTATTTATAAGAGTGACAGTAACTTGTATTGGCTCGTGAAGCAGGTAAATGTCCTTGTTGGTTATCACTGTAAAAGCAAGATATTCACTGACGCGTTTTCGGCGATCCGGAGGATACTGGCGCGGCTTGATGCGGGGACGATCTTTAAAAGCCGTCCATCCGGCAAGCTTGCCGGTTGCATCGGTCTTTACCTGGAGATCATCTTTATTAAGCCAGAGCAGCCCTTCAGCTTTTTCACAGTTTCCGGCAACAAGCATTCCAGACTCTCTCGTATCATCATGGTAAAAGAGCTGTTTGTCCCGGATCCATAGACACCGTTTTCCGTCCTCAGATACTTTCACATCTTTGCGGCCTGCAGGCCCCAATTCTTTCTCTCCGTGAAACAAGTATCCATTGTAGAGGCTATAATTCCCGGCGACCCTATTATCTTCTACGAGCTTGCGAGCTTCTATATCGACTCTATAATACCCCAAACCACCATGCTGCACCTGAAAAAGCAATCCCGTTCCTATATAGTCCTGGATCATATCGGGGGCAAAACGAATATATGGATTCACGGGTAACAATATGACATCTTCCATTTCTCCGGTCGTGGCATTAATCTGAACCAGTTTATGTACGCCTTTGCGACCTCCAAGACTGTTTGGGTCTTCTCCTAAAATCTCGCTGCAGAGGCAAAGAACTTTATCAGAATCAATCCAGACAAGCGGCGGGCCTCCCCCAAGTGTTGATGCGATCATCGGAATAATAAACGTAACCGGCTCGGATGGCAGCGTGACTTCCCCGGACTCTACATCGACAATAGTAAGTAAATACCCATTCGGATCCTGGACAAAATAGGCCAATCGTTTGTGGTCGGGTGAGACGGCCATCGCCCTGCCGGGCGTGCCTATCTCGACAATGGCTATATCACAATATGCAGACTTTCCAAAGTCCAGGAGTCTTAGTGTCGTGATATCACCGCTCTGTTCCATCCCATAAAGGCGGTTATCAGCACAAGTCCATGCCGATCTGGGATTTATCATTGTACATTCAGACTTTACCGACCAGGAAGATAGAAGCTCGCTTTGACTTGATGCCAGATCGATGCTTACCAGGTCACTGCCATCGATGCAATAAAGTATCCGTCCTGTAACACAGAGTGGCTCGGCCCATCGATAGCTCGCATAGGGACTTGTTTCGACATCCCGAAACTCGAATTCATCGGCTGTTACCATGGCCATAACCAGAGTCCGAGTGGACTCTTGCCCACCCTTTTGGTCAAGCCGAGTAAAGATAAAATCGTATTGATCGATGCCGAGTGCTGTTTTAGGCTCCACCGCAGGCGTCTCAACAACGCTGTCTTCGTTAGTTTCAACTTCCTTTGCTAAATCACTATCCCGAGATTCTGCTGCTAACGTATTTTCGATTCCTGCAAACTCCGATACACCAGCCCGACCGCTCAACTCCCTGGAAAGCGAATTATTACCCGGATCCTCCACCCGAGTTTCTTCGGAATGGACCACAGCCGGCATACTTTCATCCTTAATCGGCGCTGTCACGTGCTTATATACAACTACCGCTCCAACGCCGATTGCCACTACTGCTGCTGCTGTAAGAAACCTAGCTGCGATCCCACTGATTAGGGTTGTGGCGCCTGCGGTAACTCCGGCTGTAGTTGCTGCTGAGGTATGAACCGCCGCAGCAGCAACGGTCCCCCTGGCAGCCACAGCCGTAATCGATGCGACAACAGCAGTCGTAAACGCCTTACCCGGACCTGTACGGCTGATCGTTGTCTCAACCATAGCAGCGACCTGCTCCTTAAGCAGTTTGCGCCCACGTGAGAGGCGTTGTTTGGCCGCATCTTCCGACAACTCCAACTGCCTGGCGACCTCTTTGACGGACTGCTCCTGGCGATAGAAAAGCACAAGGACTTCACGATACTTTGTAGGAATTTGCCACAATGCCTGACGGATAACAGCCTGTTGTTCTTTGGTTATCGCTATTCTTTCAGGTTCAGAATCCGTGATTCCGGTGTTTTGGGTCAACGCCATAAGGGATGCCTTACCAGCGGTATCCCGCTTCTGGCTCCTAAACGAATTTTTGATGATATTCCGTGCAATCGAGCCGAGCCAAGCTCGGAATCTGCTCAGGTCCTTAAGCCGCGCCAAATCTCTCCACGCACTGACAAAGGCTTCCTGGGCCAGTTCTTCGCTTTTCTCGACATCGCCTGTGGCACTGTAGGTAATGGCACAGATAAAGGATTGATATTTCCTGACGATTGCTTCAAAGGCCGCGGCATCGCCTTTTGCACTTGCCTTAAGCAATTCGATCTCATTGGGTATTTCTTTCAGCATATTCAAACTCCCTACTATAGCGATATTCTATTGTCCTATTACGACAGGAACCAGAGATAAAAAAAGGTGACAGAGATTTTTAGATTTCAAATCCGGCTGCCAAGGCGGCAATCAACCTTTGGGACACTCGTTCAAATTTATATCCGTGCAACAAACCCCTTCACTTACAGGATACCAATCACCGCTAATGATCAAGTCAAGCCCGCACCCTCGGCGATTGTTGATGCTACTACCCAAAAGACGACGGCATTGAAGCTATCTTCAAACCAAGCGGAGCCAGTATTTAGGATAACTTGTCGGAATGTTTCTGCAGATGCATGGGTCTTAGAACCTATCCGAATAACCCGCTCTATCCCCAAGGGAAGCCCGATGCCTGCGTTGTCGGCCAAAAACGTTCTCAACGTGGAGAAAACCACGCCTCCGAGCATTTTTGGCCTGCCGCCTTGGCCTCGGACTTTTCGCTCGGCCTCATAACGACCCGGTTATTCGGATAGGCTCTTAGTGTATTCTTGCCACTTCGACTTTGCTTCCCGCACTAAATGACCCCCGCCAGAGCAATGTTGGGGGCAAGCGGCAAAGGCTGAATCAATAACGCCAGTGTCTGAACCTGGGATAGGGACGCCTTGATACGTCGCGGTGAGGATGAGGATAATGGGGGTTTCCCGGCCCAGTAGGCAGATGTCGCGGATTGGTCACAATTGCCACGTGCCGCGGACGCCCGCGGTAGTGCTCACTGACAAAGGTACAGCCGGTAATTGAGGTTGCCATTATTGCAATTACGATGGTCACTATGAGCGGTTTCATTTTAGTACTCCTTTCATTTTTTGGTTTTGAACTGAGCTTCAGGTTTTCGTTGGTGCTTTCGATTCGCTAAGCTCGCTGTTTCACTCCATTATTTGTTTTCACTGTAGGTTTCGTATCCTTATTTCGATGGTGTTGGTCATTGCGTCTCTATATATTTAAGGCAGTAAAAGCCAAGGGAGTAACGGATTTTTCAGGTACATAGCCCGTGCTGAGAATCTGTTTACGGGCGGTTTTAGTTAATTCGTTAATTGGTTGATTGACCCCAGTGAGATAATGCTATGCATCTCACGGGGTGAATTGGCTGATTGAGATTGGATTATCAGGAGAGAGTCCCGGTCATCTCGGCAAGGCTGTTCAGGCACAAGCCCGACCATGTCTCCAGGGTATCCCGGACTTCGTGCAGCTCGGCAGGTGTCATGAAGGCCATCTGGGTTATCATTTGTTCCCGCTTGCTAACCTTCGGGGCATTTAGAATCCAGTTGTGGACTATTCCGAGATGTACACTTCCAACCTCGTTGGATTCGTCATTGAGGAGGGCAACAATGCGATCAGTGTGGCTGGTTTCTACGGATACTTCCTCGGCCACTTCACGCTCAACGGCGGTACGGTAAAGCTCGCTGAAGTCGGTATCGAACAAGGGTATTTCATTATCCACGGGATTTATATGGCCTCCTATGCCGATGGACCTGTTACCGACAAGCCGTGCCTCGCCGGCCCGCCTTCCCCTAATGTAGCTAAGGTACTTATCCTGATAACTCATTAGCACGTAGGGAATGAGCTGCTTGTAGGCGGGATTTTCTTCCACTTGCGAGCGAGGCATGAAACGGGGGACGCCTTGAACAAAGAACTCGCGGAGATAAGTATCCACGTCAAATGTGAGTCCCTGAAACATCCCAACCTGCTCGAGGACTTTTCGTTCGATAACCAGTACCTGCTCTTCCCGGGGCATTCGGCCACTCCTTTTATACGTGTAAAATCATACCAAGCACATCATATTTCTCGCAGAATATATCTTATTCTTCCCGGGATGTAAAGATAATCTAATACTGCGACGGATAAATGGCAAGGTGTTGGGATTGTCTATGCACTCAAATAAGACTATGCCCTCGAATAGATGGTACAGAACTTTAGATAAGAAGCTCTGGTATTATCATCCATTGGAGCTGGTATTGATTATCATCGGAGTAATCCAGGCATACGATACCGCCGTTCTTGAATGCCACTGTGTTGGATGATTCGGAATTAGTTAAAAGCAATGATGTTAGCTTGCTCAAAAAAGGGAGATGTCCAACAATCATAATATCCTGCCGGCCTGAGATTAGTTCGTCTTTTGACACTGTAACATTATCATTCGGTGCAAGGCCTTCATGAGCTGCCATTTCTTTTTTGACTTCGACCACTTCAGATAAAACATCGGCTGTCTGCCGTGCACGAGTTTTACCGCTGTGCCACAAATAATCGACGGACAAGTTCAAAGGTTTGATAAAGGCAGCAACTTTTTGTATATCGCGGCGTCCTTCTTCGGTCAGGGGGCGTTGGGGGTCGGTCTCCTTTGAGGCCGCCTTTGCGTGCTGGACAAGGTATAGTTTCATTTCTAATCTCCCTTGCAGGCCAGATGCTTCGCTTTCGGCTCAGCATGACAACAAAAAGCAGTCCAATTAGTATTTGTTGCGGAAAACAAAAACCAACTATGTCACCCTTATGAAAGCAGAGACCCAGCGCGAAAAAGCTGGATTCCCGCTTTCGCGGGAATGACAAATTCTACCATATTACTGTTATGTAGGCAACTACGGCAGCGTCCCCTTAAAAAAAGGTAATTTGAGTGTTCAAAATTTTTCTATGCGGTGCCAGGAAGCTGCCGGTAGTGTGCTTTCGCCCCCCCATCCCAAATTTGGAAAGCGTATCGTTGACAATTCCATGATGAACAGGTAAGGTATCGGTTCCGTTAGGATTTTGGAGTATTTGAAATGACAGATGTAACTTTAGTAACCGGCGATGGTATTGGGCCGGAAATTGCAGAAGCTGCGCGCAGATGTATTGATGCTACCGGTGCGGACATCAACTGGCTCATCAAAGAGGCCGGTACCGATGTAATGGAACGGGAAGGTACGCCCCTGCCGGAGGCTACTGTCGAATCAATTAAGAAAACCGGCGTTGCACTAAAAGCGCCAATCACTACGCCGGTCGGGAAGGGTTTTAGAAGTATAAACGTGCATCTTCGGCAAACGCTCGACCTGTATGCGTGCCTTAGACCCTGCAAAAGCTATGAAGGCGTGCGCAGCAGATATAGTGACATCGACCTTGTGGTTGTGCGCGAAAATACTGAAGACCTTTACGCTGGCATTGAATTCCAAAAAGGTAAAGATGACACGGCTGAAATTATCGACTGGATAAATAAACACAGCAGCCGAAAAATAAGCGGCGATTCCGGCATAAGTATCAAGCCCATATCGGTCGAAGGCACAGAACGTATCGTGAGCTTTGCGTTCGACTACGCCCGCAAGATGGAGCGTAAAAAGGTAACGAGCGTCCATAAAGCCAATATTATGAAGTTTTCAGACGGGTTGTGGCTCGAGGTAAGCCGGGAAGTTGCAAAGAAATATCCGGATATCGAATTCGATGACCGTATCGTCGATAATATGTGTATGCAGTTGATTCAAAAACCGGAGCTTTACGATGTTCTGGTGCTGCCGAACCTGTATGGGGATATAGTAAGCGATTTATGTGCGGGTCTGGTCGGTGGTCTTGGGGTAGCACCCGGCGGGAACATCGGCGAGAAAGGGGCTATCTTCGAGGCAACGCACGGCAGCGCACCGAAATACAAGGGGCAGAACAAGGTCAATCCGACGGCGCTGATACTCAGCGGTGTGCTGATGTTAAGACATATGGGCAAAATGGCCGAGGCGGACAAGCTCGAAAACGCCGTTGCGGCGGTGATAGCCGAGGGTAAAAGCGTGACGTACGATATGAAGCCGCACCGGGATGACCCAACCGCTGTAGGAACAAGCCAGATGGCGGACGCCATTATTGAGAAGATTAAAAATTAAAATGCCTTGTAAATCTTTGCTTCTTTGCCGGGGACGAGAACTTTCAGGCGGCCATCTTCAACGGCAATCTTGTCTGCCGAATCGAGCAAATTTATTAAGGTTTTGCCTTTTAGATTGTCTTTAATCCGCTGGGGGATATTTGCATTTTCACCGAACCTGATGGTGACGGGAGAAGGCATATTCTCA
>Ga0114922_10003198_pt1 | contig 15302 bp, 12 predicted proteins | sample AartaG_FD_100975 | JGI IMG/M metagenome (GOLD analysis project Ga0114922, IMG submission 100975) | Deep subsurface microbial communities from Aarhus Bay to uncover new lineages of life (NeLLi) - Aarhus_00045 metaG | ecosystem: Environmental > Aquatic > Marine > Oceanic > Sediment | place...
GATCGCGTGCGGGGCAATCGCATTGACAGTGATATTGTGAGAAGCGAGCTGGCGGGCCAGAGATTTTGTGAAGGTGTTTATCGCCCCTTTCGATGTGCCGTAAGCAGGAGAAGCGGTAATATCTCCCATTTTCCCGGCTATCGAGGTTATGTTGACAATCCTCCCGTAGGATTGCGCGACCATATTGGGAATGACCGCTTTGACACAATTGAACGTTCCATTGATGTTTACGTTCATCACTCTCTGCCAGTCTTCATGGCTAAGCTCGAGTATCGTACCCCTCACAATGATTCCGGCATTATTCACCAGGATGTCTATCTTCCCGTATTGCTCAAGCACGGAGTCCACCACTCGGCCTACGGATTGGTAATCCGTGATATCAACCGAAAACGGGAGAGCGACGTACCCTTTCGCTTTCATTTCCTCGGCAACCGGCCGAGGGTCCCTAAGATCCAACAGTCCTACGACTGCCTGTTCTTGGGCGAAACGAAGCGCGATTGCCTTGCCGATTCCACGTGCAGATCCTGTGACCAGCGCTACTTTATCCTTCAATTTCATCATAAGGGAACTCCTTGGCGGATTTTCAACTGTCAATCAGACAGAAGTATCTGTCTGCCGATCTCACCCAACTTCCCATCTTTTTCTGCTCTCTTCTCAAAGGAACTAACCGAACAGCAGCCGTGGAAGAAACAGCACGACGTCCGGGAGAAAGACCAGAAGAGTCAGCTCCAGAATGACGGTTATAAGGAAAGGCGCCATTTCCCGCAAGTATGCGGAGGTGGGACATTCCAGGATCGTACATACAGCGTACATCGATATCCCAACCGGCGGGGTAAGGAGACCCATGGTAATGGTAGTGCACATTATGAGACCGAAATGCACAGGATCTACTCCCAAAGTCGTCACCATCGGCAAGAGTATCGGTGTGAAGAGCAGGATGCAGACAGATCCTTCTATGAACATTCCTGCAATAACCAAGAAAACTATGACTATCAGAAGAACCACATACACATTTGTAGAAATCCCGGTAATCAAAGAGGTGAGCGCCTGAGGTACATGCTCGAAGGGGATTCCGTAACGGAAGAGCCCCGACAGTGCAATGATGAACATCACCGCCCCGACATCTCCCACGGTGATGCGCAGGGTTTCCAGGAATTTCTTCCACGTGAGTTCCTTGTACACAAAAACGCCAACAAGAATACCGTAGACACAGGCGAACGCCCCGACCTCCGAGGGAGTAAAAAGCCAAAATCTCAAACTGACGAGAAGCAAAATCGGGAAAATCAGTGCCCAGATTGTTTCACCGAGTGATGTGGTGATCTCTCTGAAAGAAGCTCTCTTGGGTCGCTCCGGCACATATCCGTGGATTCTTGCGGTTATCGCTACGGTCACCATAAGCATCACCATCATGATCAAGCCGACAACCAAGCCGGCCATAAACAGCTGCCCGATCGATACGTCGCCGGTCGTCCCGTAGATGATGATACCCACTCCGGGTGGAATCGTGGCGGTGATGAGGGATGTAAATCCAATTACACTGGCTGTATACCCCTTTGAATATCCTTTCTTGACCATACCGATGCCTAGCAACCGAGACTCCATTGCCGCATCCGCGGTCGCGGATCCGGAAACGCCCCCCATGAGTGTACTGAGAACGACACTCACTTGAGCTAGCCCTCCCCTGATGTGACCGGTTAGCAGGGTTGATAGACGAATAAGACGCTCTGTGATACCTGCGCTGTTCATCAAGTTGCCCGCGAAGATAAACAGCGGTACAGCGAGAAGAGGCGAGTTTTGCGTTTGAGAGAGAGGAAGTTGGACAACCATCGAAAAGGGCAACTCAGGGTGCTGGAGGAAAAAAGTGAGCCCTGCGATGCCGATGGCAAATGCCACAGGCATTCCGATAGCGAGGAAGATCAAAAAAAGAATCGTAACAAGCAACATCCTTCCATCTCCTTGTGTGTACAAATTTACGCGGTTGCTTCACCCACATGTTGAACTACAAAGCCTCACCGTCCTGCTCTATTACGTTGGCCTCGCTTGGTTGGTTTTGGAGGAATCTCCGAATCATCCGAACACAGTTGATCATACAAAGAATACCCCCGACGGGAACACTCAGGGTGATCCAGGTATAACTGAAAGCCGGGATCCCTTGGAAAGCCCGTGCCCGAGTGACGTAGCTCAAATAGACACCGAAGCTAACAAGGGTGGCCAGAAAGGTGAGGATGATAAGATAGACGAAGGTCCCTATGATTCTCTGTACTGACTGGGGAAATCTCTGAACGAGAAAATCGACATTTACCAGATTTCCTTTCCTCATCGCCACTTCTGCGCTCAAGAATACACTCCAGGCGAACAAAAACAGCGCAATATCCAACGACCAGTTGAGGGGACGATCGAAGCTGCGAAAAACCGCCGCAAAAAAAATCACAAGTGTGGCGCCGAGAAGCAGGAACGCTGCTACATACTCTTCGACCTTGTAGAACAAATCCCATTTCTTGTTCATATCCGCATTATATTCCTTGACCGATGTACTTGCCAGAAGAAAATAAAGGGGCTGCCGCCCGCGAACGGAACAGCAGGCCCCTTCGTTTGTGGTATTGGTCCTGGTATAAACTACTTCCCTATCTCCTTATGGACCTGGTTGTACGCATCGAGAATGCCCAGAGTCTCATACGCCTTGATGCCTGCTGCCTTGAAAGCGGGTATGTCGAGCTCAGAGTAGGGAATGACAATCATCCCTTCCTTCTTCAGATTTTCCTTGGCATCTTCGGAAAACTGTTCAACTTCCCTCGACACTTCCCTACCTGCTCGGTCACACTCTTCCTGAAGGATTTTCTGATACTCTGCCGGCAGAGAGTTGAACCATTTGGCGCTGACAACTTCGAAGTTGATCAGAAGAATGTGCTTCGATTCGATAAGGTATTTAGCCACTTCGTACAGCTTGCCGTTGTACGTATTTACATTCACATTTCCCGCCCCATCAACGGTCTTCGACTGGATCCCGGAGTACAACTCACTGAAGGGAAGAGCAACCGGGGTAGGCCCCAACGATCGAACGGATTCCATCCAGATCGGAGCCCCCGGAGCGCGGATGCGCAATCCTTTCATGTCATCCGGACTGTGTATCTCCTTGTTGGTAAGAAAATTCCGGAAGCCCTGCACCCAGTTGAAGGAAAGGACCTTGATTCCGTAGGTGTCTTCCAGCTCTTTCAGCCATTTCTGAACCGTCGGCGCCTGGGTGAGCTTCTGCACTTCGTCCAGGCTATCCACAAAATACGGTCCATTCATCACGGCGATACCGGGAACATAGTTCCCCATACGCGCGGAATCGGTGTTTTGCCCGACATTCGCACCCATGCGAATCTGCTCGATGATGTCCTCTTCGACTCCAAGCTGTGCACTGTGGAACACCTCGACCTTCAGTTTCCCCCCGGTTTTCTCGGATACCGCCTCCGACCATTTGAGAAAAGCCTTGTGGAAGGGATCGTTTTGGTTCAAGACATGATTGAATTTGAGAACGTATTCCTTTTCTGATCCAGCTCCTTCGTCCACCCCCCCAGCCGTCAGGGGCAGCACGATGAAGCACAATAGAGCGGCAACCCCTACCATCACTAATTTAAAAGTTTTCATCCTACCCTCCTTGAAATTTGATATCTGATATATTACAATAGGATCTTGGGGTTGTCAACATCAAGTAGGCTCGTCGGCGAAGTTGCGGCGGAAAAGAAACATCAGGAGGATGGGCAGATCTTGTAGAAAAAGAAACTGCAGATAAAATAATACTATGCAAATCGAGTATCCTAGTCTTAGCGACAGAGTCTATGAATATCTCAGCAAGCAGATAATCGAAGGAAACATAAAATACGGAGAGAAACTGAATATCAAAGTGATTTCAGAGCAGCTGAATGTGAGCACCATGCCGGTCCGTGATGCGCTGAAGAAGCTGGAGATGGAGAACATTGTACGGATAAAGCCACGGAGCAATTGCATCGTAGCGTTTCCGACCAAAAAGTCGATACTGGATGCTGCTGAAATGCGGGAATTGTTGGAATTGCATGCTGCGAAACTGATTTATCAGACAATTACAGCAAGTGAACTGCGCCCCATAAATGAGATTGTTGGGAATATGGAAAAACTAACCAAGGGAAGTCCAACCAAGGACCAAACAAACCGCTACATCTACCTGGACCTCTTGTTCCACACCGAGTTGTGCAATCTGGCCGGGAATGAGTATCTGATAAAGTTCTACCGGGAGGTGAATCTGCACCTGAATATGACTTTCATCTACAGAATCGGAACTCCGCCTGATATCCATGAAAGCTTCAAAGATCATAAGCGCTTTGTGGAGAATCTGGCGGAGAATTCGCCGGAAAGCCTCAATCTGTTGGAAGCGCACCTGGAACACAGCAAGGATCACATCGTGCAGGGCAAGCTGTTTCAGTCCCTGGAGTAGATAATCCGGAAATATATCGTTTACCGGAGAAAGGAGCTGCATATGTTCAATAGTGGTTTTCGTTGACAGTACAACACCGCTGTCTTAGAATTTTAGGTATTCCGAACTACTATGCAAGGAGGTATTTATGAAAAAGTGGTTAATTAGTGCAGTGGTTCTGCTGGCGTTTACGCTTAGTCTGGGCGCCGGCGGAGCCAAGGAACCCAGTCCTGCAGCGGAGGAAGCCCCGGCGGTTCCGGCCTACGAGCTGATCCAGTGGAACTCCCCAAAGCCGATCAACGAACGCATCAGTGGTGAACAATACATCTTGCCGGACGGCTGGAAAGAAGCTACAGCCGGGGTGAGAAAGATCAAGGTCTCCAACTTCGGAGCCCTGCAGCACGACCCGGCCACCGTGGCCAATGCCAAGAAGTTCAGCGAGCTGACCGGGATCGAGGTGGAATTGTTGGGCTGGGCCGAGCCGCCGATCGTGGCCAAAACCGTTTCCATCTTCTCGGCAAAGAGTGATTCGGTGGATGTGCTCTGTTACGATCACCCCACCACCTATGCCCAGATGGTCGGCGGTGGCTGGCTCCATCCCATCGACGCCATCTGGGATGACCCCAACGTCTGGAAGTACTTCGCCGGCCCGCTCAAAGCCGGGCTGACCGCTCCGGACGGCCACATCTACGGCTCTATCGGGCAGACCAAGACCATGATGCTCTTCTACCGGCCCTCGCTTGTGCCTAAGCCGCCGGAGACCTGGCAGGAGCTGCGGGAGATCGCCAAGAAGACGACCAAGCCAGGCATGTGGGGCTACGTCTTCTCCGCCGGCGGCGAGATGGACATCATCTATAACTTCAGGGACATGGTCTACTCCCAGGGGGGAAGGGTCGTGGATACAAAGCGCCAGCGCCTGGTGGTGAACTCACCGGAAGGCAGAAACGCCTGGCAGCTGCTCTCCGACCTGGTCCTGGTGGACAAGAGCGCCCCGCCTTCGGTCTTGGAGTACGACTGGATGAGCGCATCCGATATGTTCGCCGTGGGTAAAGCCGCCATGGTCATGTCCCATACCGTCTATGCCAACCGCTTTCAAAATCCGGCCAATGCGCCGGGGATCCAAGGAGACTGGGCCGTAGCGCCACCTCCCAAGTGGGACGCCTCTCAACCAGACAACTACAAGGCTTCCTACTTTGACATCGACGGCCTCATGATCAACCGTTTCATTAAAGACGGCCAGAAGGCGGCGGGCATGCTCTTCCTGGACTTCATGCGCAGCTTCGAGGCCAGCTACCGGGAGCTGATCGACGAGGGTAACGAGGCGGCCATGCTGACCGTGTACGATACCCCGGCGGCCCAGAAGATCCCGGTGCCGAAAGAGCGGCAGGCAGCTATGTCCAACGCCACGTTGGAAACTTTCCCGCCCGCCGGACGGGCATTGACCGACATCATGATGGAGTACTTCGCCAATGTGGTTACCGGGAAGATGAAGCCCATGCCGGCTCTGGAGGAGCTCCAGACCCTACTGGATGACTACGCAGTGCCGGAGTAAGCTTCACGGCGATGAGCGTATTCAGGAGTCCTCCCGTCAGAGGGCGGGAGGACTCCTCTTAATCTTTTCCTCTCTCAAGAAGCATAGATTCGTCAGGGTAGTAGGAGGACTTGGTGAAGGTTTCAGATAAAACCTATGGCTTTCTGCTCAATGTCCCGGGACTATTGATCGTTGTTTTCTGGGTGGTTTTTCCCGCCGGTCTGCTGATACTGACCAGCTTCCTGCGCTATAATAATCTATCACCCATTGTTTTCAACGGCCTGCAAAACTACAAGAGGTTGTTCAGCGACCGGCTGTTGTGGATCAGCCTGCAGAATGCGGCAATCTTCAGCGGCGGGACGACTGCACTCACCTTCATCGGCGGACTTCTCCTGGCTCTGGCCCTGGCAGGCATCAAAACAGGTTCCGCTACCTTCCGATCCTTGATGATCATTCCCTGGGCCGTTCCGCCCATTGTCTCGGGGATCATCTGGAAGTGGATCTTCAGCCCGGACTTCGGGGTGCTGAGCGACATACTGATGAAGATGAGGTTGATCAGCGCGCCGGTGAGCATATACAGCAACACAAACCTGGCCATGGTCGGAATCATCGTCGCCGACAGTTGGACTCGGATTCCTTTCATGGGCATCATCCTGCTGGCCGCCCTGCTCAGCATCGACCGGGAGCTCTACGATGCGGCCAAGATCGACGGCGCCGGAGCTCTGGGCCGCTTCGGCTATGTCAGCCTGCCTCTGATACGAGGACCCATGTTCGTGGGCCTGATGATCACCATCATGTTCTCCTTCCGCACCATCGATATCATCATTCCCTTAACCGCCGGCGGTCCCGGAAGAGCCACCTACGTGTTCGGCTACCTCATCTACGATCAGCTGATCAAGACCCTGAACTTCGGGGTCATGGCCGCCGCAGGCATGTTGCTGTTCGGCATCACCACCGTCATCTCCATGCTGATGCTCTCCCTTTCCAGGAGGTAGACCCATGTTCGACCGGATATTTGAAAGCAAAATCACCGCCTACATCCTGATCATCGTCATTCTTTTCCTGGCTATGGGGCCGATCTATTGGACCGTGACAACCGGTTTCAAACCGGACATGGAGACTTACGTCTTTCCGCCTATATATTTTCCAAAACACCCGACTCTCGAGCCCTTCAGGCTTCTTTTCGAGTATTATCCTTTTGCCAATTATGTGCGCAATTCGATTATCGTAACCCTCTCCACCACTGTCATTGTTACCGTATTCGGCATGTTTGCCGCCTACGGGCTGAGTCTCTACCGCTTCAAGGGCGCCAATGCAGTTCTGTACTTTCTCGTCTTTACGCGCATCATCCCACCCCTCTCCCTTCTGCTGCCCTTCTACATTGTTGTAGCCAACCTTGGGTTGCAGGATCGGCTGCTGAGCATGATCCTGGCCAACATCTACCTGACCTACCCCTTCGCCGTGCTGATCATAAAGAGCTTCTTCGACCGCTTCCCCCGGGACCTTGTGGATGCAGGCATCGTGGACGGGTGCTCTCGCACCGGAGTGCTGCTGCGCATCGTGCTGCCGGTAAGCGCTACCGGGATAGCCTCCTCGGCCATCATCTCCTTCCTCTGGACCTGGAACGAGTTCATTTACGCCTTCGTATTCACCTCCACCTCAAGATCTCAGCCGGTCACGGTAGGCTGCTTCGACGCCATCGGAGACATCTTTGTAAGCTGGAATCAGATCTGTGCCGGAGGTACCATCGCCGCCTTACCGGGGATCCTCTTCGTGCTCTTTGCACAGCGGTACCTGGTGCAGGGATTATCCGCCGGGGCGCTCAAGTTTTAGCGGTACAACGAAGCAACTCGCCCCATGACTGCTGATCCCCTCTCCGTTCAAAAGCTTTTCCAACCGCTGCTTCTCAAGAAGCAGCTGCTGAAAAATCGCATCATCTTCGCTCCGGTAAGCACCCGCCTGGCTGATCCCGACGGAAGCGTCAGCCCCCAGATGCTGGCTTACTACGCACATATCGCTTCCGGAGGGGCCGCAGCGTTGGTGAGCGAAACTTTTTACGTGGACGACATCGCCAGCAAGTTTACCGTCGTTCAGCCTGCCATCCACCACGACCGCTATCTTCCCGGATTGAGCAGCCTGAGCGACGGGATAAAGAATGCCGGGGCTCTGGCAATCGCCCAGATCGGCCATGCGGGCAGACAGACCAGCTACGAGGCTAACAATGGCGTTCCCGTAGCGCCCTCTCGCATCCCTGACGGCCCCACCCGGGACTGCAACGAATTGAGCACGGAAGAAATCGCAGCTATTGTTCGGGCATTTGCTGCCGCAGCCAGGCGGGCGGTGAGCGCCGGTTTCGACGGTGTGGAGATCCATGCCGGTAACGGATACCTGATCAATGAGTTCCTCTCGCCCTACACGAACCAACGCAGCGATGAGTACGGAAAACGTCGGGAACTTTTTCTGCTTCGGGTAATCGAAGAAGTTGCAAAAGTGGTGGAACCCTCCCGCATTGTCGGTGTACGGCTCGGTTGCGGCGACTTCGTTGAGGGAGGTTTAGAAAAAGAAGAGGTTGTTCGTATCGCTCAGCTGCTACCGCCTGACAGGATAGACTACATTCAAACCTCGGCCGGGACCAGCGAGAGCAACGACTATACGATCCAGCCTCTCTATCAGCCCAGGGCGATCTTGAAGGACATAGCTGCGTCAATTAGGAGGAATTGCGGCATTCCGGTAATCCTCACGGGATCTGTAAATGACCCATTGCTCGCCGAAAAGCTACTTGTAGAAGGGGCGGCGGATCTGATTGGAATGGGCCGTGCGCTCCTGGCGGACCCGCAGCTCCCGTTGAAGGCGCTAAGCGGGTCCCTCGAGGAAATCTGTCCCTGCATCCGCTGTAACCAGGGTTGCTTGGGTAGGGTGCGAGAAGGAAGAACGATCCGCTGTGCCGTTAACCCCCTTCTAGGTTACGAAGCCTGCTTTTCTACTCCAGACCGTCATCCAAGCTCAACGGTGAGCAACACGGTGGTTGTTGCCGGGGGTGGGCCGGCGGGGATCACTGCAGCTGTCCGGGCTGCGGAGATGGGCTTTTGCGTGCGGCTGTTCGAATGTCAGAAGTGGCTGGGAGGCCTCCTCAATACCGCAAAGGCAGAATCCTTTAAAATGGACATTTGCCTGTATTTGGAATATTTACTCAACCAAATCACCGACGCAAATGTGGAAATCATATTGGAAACCCCGGTGGAATACGATCTCCTGGAAAAGGAACACCCGGATGTCTTTTTTGATGCGACCGGTTCCCGGCCTATCATGCCAGACATTCCCCCCGACCTAGCCTATCCTGTACTTCCGGTACGCGATTTGCTCCTAGACCTCGAGCAATATCGATCGTCACAGCGAGCTGTCATCCTCGGCGGAGGCTCCTCAGGATGCGAGGCGGCACTCGTCCTCTACACCCGCGGTATCCAGGTTACCGTGATCGAGCAGGCCGCTTGCATCCTTCGGGACCTGGAGCCTGTGTCGGCGATCTCTCTCCGGCGCCTGCTGGCAGAGACGGATATTACGATCCACACGGAGACACGCTTCTTGCAACTGGAGGCGGGGGGAGTCATCACCGACCGGCATGACACGCCCTTGGCCGTAGATCTGGTGATTGTGGCATTAGGGGGCCGGAGCAACAGCACGCTGAAGTCCGGCCTCGACTTGAACCACTGGCGCTACGGGATCAACTACCTTCCCATCGGGGATGCCCATCAGGTAGGTAAAATCTACGAAGCGGTTCATGACAGCTACTGGCGGGCGTCGAGCCTGCTGGATAAAATCAGGAAGTCTGGAATCCCTACCCGGAACTGAGATTGCCCCGGATTATTGGACAAGTGAAATTATCATCAAGACAACCGTACAGCTGTTGCTCTATCGTGCTCATTGTGGTGCAATGAAGTGTATGCGCACATCCCTGGCGGTCATCCTGGAGAGGCCCGGATCCATTTCAGTGAAGAAGATCCCTATTCCTACGGTTCCGCGGCCGTCTGTACGTGTGCAGATGCAAGCCTGCGGGATCTGCGGCAGGGAAAATCTGTGCAGCACCATGGAACACTTCGGTCATAGCGGTGGTTAAAGACCGTCTAGGTATCACGTTTTGAGATTTTGTTGAAGGTATAAGAATTATGGATATCTTTGAGTCGATACTCGGTGCTGTTCCGATCCCCAAGGTATGCAGGGTGCGGCAACGTTTCCCCCGGCCACGGATCAAAAACGTCGAACAGGAGTTCCTGGACAAGCTCCATTCCGGGGGGCTGCTCTCCAACATCCCGAAAGGCGGGACAGTAGCGATTACCGTGGGCAGCAGAGGAGTCTCGAGCCAACCGCTCCTTGTGCGGTCCCTCGTCGAAGAAGTGAAAAAGTACGGGGCTGATCCCTTTATCGTACCCGCGATGGGAAGCCATGGTGGAGCGACCGCTGACGGTCAAACAGAGTTGTTGCGGAGGACGGGATTCAGCGAGGATGATGTTGGAGCACCGATTCGGTCTTCGATGGAAGTGGTCGATTTGGGAACAACTCGAACCGGCCTTCCTGTTTTCGTCGACAAGTTCGCCTATAAGGCAGACGCTGTAATCGTAGTGAACAGAATTAAACCCCATGTATCGTTTCGGGGTCGGTATGAGAGCGGGCTGATGAAGATGATCGCCATCGGGTTGGGAAAGCAGAAAGGGGCGGAGGCTTGTCATGACGCGGGGTTTGGTGAGATGGCGGAGAATATCCATGACATCGCCCGGGTGGCCATTGAGCGCTGCAACATCGCTTTCGGGATCGGTTTGCTGGAAAACGCATACCATGAAACCTGTGGGATAGAGATTCTCGATGCCGATGAAATTCCGGAAAAAGAGATAACCCTGCAGGAGAAGGCAAAGCAGCTATTACCAAGTTTGTATTTCTCGTCCCTGGATGTCCTGGTCGTGGAGGAAATAGGCAAAGACATCAGCGGAACCGGGATGGACAACAATATCGTAGGTCGCTATACAACTCCCTATCCCAGCGGAGGACCCCGGATAACCCGGATCGTGGTTCTCGGGCTTACCGTCAACACCCACGGCAACGCGAATGGGCTCGGAATCGCTGATTTCACCACCAGGAGAGTATTCAACACGTTCAGTTTCGAGCAAACCTATCCCAACTCCCTGACATCCACGGCAACTGCCAGCGTGAAAATCCCGATGGTTCTGGAAAGCGACCGGCTGGCAATTCAGGCGGCCATAAAGACCTGTAACATCCTCGATAAAAACAATGTGCGTTTGGTGAGCATTAAAAACACGCTCCAGATCGATGAGATCTATGTTTCTACGGCCATGCTCGAGGAGGTGAAACAAAATAAAAATATGAAGATCCTCAGCGACCCCGAATCCCTGCGATTTGATGACAGGGGAAGTCTTCTCCAGCCCTGAATCGACTATCTTTACACGGAGGATCCGTCAGCTCAATAGACCCATCTGTTGGAGAATTTGCTTAAGCTCCTCTTTCTCCGCCTGTTTCATGGGCCCGATGGGCTCCAGGCACGGGCCGGCCTCTATGCCGAGCAATTTCAGACCCTCTTGGATTACCGTGGGAAAGGAACCCAAGGTGAAGGCAAGCCGCAAAGGAGTAATGGAGAACTGCGCCTCCAACGAGCCTCGAATATCACCGGCCACAAACTTGTCGTAAATATCGGCACAAATTCGCGGGGCAATGTTGGCACAGGCTGCAATCGATCCGCTGCCCCCATAGCACAAGCAGGCGTGAATCAGGGTGTCTCGACCGGACAGGACGGAGAAGTTCCTGTCCCGGGTGCGCCGAATATATTCGGAAGTAAGAGAAAAGTCACCGCTTGAGTCTTTGACCCCCACGATGTTGTCGATCTCCGCCAGCCGTTCTACCGTTGCCGGCGTTATGGTTACTCCGGTCTTCGGTAGATTGTTGTACAGAAGGATTGGAAGACGGGTGGAACCTGCGATGGCTTTGTAGTGCTGGTACAGTTCTTCCTGGGTCGGGCTGATGAACATCGGCGTCAGGATCGACACGGCATCCGCGCCACATCGCTCTGCAATCTGCGTGAGCTGCATGCACTCTCTGGTAGTGATCGCACCCGTACCGGCATAAACAGGCACTCTGCGATCGACTTCCTCGACGGCGATCTCGAACAGCTCCTTTTTGTCTTCGGCACTCAACCCATAGAACTCTCCGGTGGTGCCGGCGACGAAAATACCGTGCAATCCTCCGTCGATGAGATAGTTGATGAACTTCCGATATGCGCTCTTGTTCAACCGCCCCTCTTCTGTCAGAGGAGTAATCATCGCGGGGATGATGCCTTTGGGTACGAAACTCATGTTCTTCTCCTTGTTGCGGTCGATGGTTTACTTGACTTTAGGTTTGTTGACCGGCCAAGTGGGCGTCCTGCCGGCAAGCACCTCGTCGATCCCCTGGGCCGCGTGAACAGCCATACGGTCCATACACTCCCGGGTCAACGCCGCATTATGGGGCGTCACGGTTACATTATCCAGCTTGAGCAGCGGATTTGAAGGGCTTGGCGGCTCTTCGGCGAATACATCGAGAGCCGCGCCGGCTATTCGTTTTTCCGAGAGTATTTCAATCAGGTCATTTTCACGAACGATGCCGCCCCGGGCGACATTGATGAGGTAAGCCGAGGGCTTCATCTTCAACAACCTGATTTTGTCGATCAGACCCATAGTCGTATCGTTCACCGGGAGATGGAGGCTGACAAAATCTGCATTTTTCAACACATTCTCGATCGATTCGGTGAACTCGACTTCAGGCACGAGGGCAGGATCGATGAACGGATCGTATCCGATGACCTTCATACTCAATCCCCTTGCCGCTTTGCGGGCTACCAGCCTGCCGACCCTTCCCACCCCGATCAGTCCGAGCACTTTTCCTTCGATATCGTTGCCGAAGAGTTGGTTACGGATTTCGAAGTTTCCGTATCTCAAGGCGGCATCACACTGCACGAAGTGCCTGGCCGCTGCGATGATCAATCCAATTGTATGTTCGGCTACGGATCCTGCATTGGATTCGGGAGCATTCGTGACATAGATACCCAACTCTGTTGCCGCCTCGACGTCGATGTTGTCGACTCCGACTCCATGACGGCCGATCACTTTTAGGTGTGTGCCGGCTCTGAGTACTTCCGCCGGATAACGAGCCGTGCGGGCCAAAATCCCATGACAATCGCCTACCTCGTCTTGAAGCGTTTGAACGGAGATTCCAGAACCCATTTTTATTTCGTATCCCCTGTCCCTCAGGTACCTCTTGCCGGCTTCCGATACATCCTGGGGAATCAATATTTTGTACGCCATAATTGTTCTCCCGGTGATTTTATTTTTTCCGAGCACCGTCTATCCGGGCGAGGGATAATCTTCTTTGTCATTTGAGCTCAATCTTTCGCCCCTCCTGATTGGAGCGATAGATTGCATCGATGATACGTAGAACCTGGAATCCATCCTCAGCCGAAGTTCCGTTGACCTGCTCAGTCTCTCCAAGAATACAGGCTCTGAAGTGCGCCAATTCGTCTTTATAACCCAGAGAATGGTGTTCATCGATCGCCGGCCGGGTCCAGCCGTGGGTGAAGTCCGCCTTTTCCACGGCATACCCATAACCTTCCATGCTGAAAACAGACAAGGGGCTTCCGAAAGTCAAATCCGCCTTGATCACGCCCGAACTCCCGTAGATCTCTACGAAATCGTCCATCCCGCCGCGGGTTATGTAGTTGCCTTCTACAACAGCCTGCACTCCCTCATCGTAAGTCAATACACCCATACCCCAATCCTCCCCTTCAAACTCCCTATGAACGAGGTTCTTTGTACCTCCGCCAGAGCACTTGCCTATAACCGTGGCAGGTGTCCCGAGCAGATGGTGAAAAAATCCTATGGGGTGTACGGCCAAATGGATCACGCTACCCCCGCCGCAGTAGCGGATCTCACGAGCAAAGGGCGAATGAGAACCGAAATGGCTTTCTTTTCCTTTGAAATACAGAGGTTTCCCGATCCCACCCTCGGCGATGATATCCTTGGCACGGACCAAAGCCGGGGCAAAAATCCAGTCCTCCGCGTAGAAATACTTACAGCCCGTCTTGACTTGGGTCTCGACGATTCGATCCCCGTCTTGCAACGACGTAGCGAAGGGCTTTTCGCACACCACGTGTTTTCCTGCTTGCATCGCTGCAACGGCAACTTCGGCATGGAGAAAGTTGGGCAGGCATATATCGACCACTTCGACCTCCGGATCGTCTAGAAGTCTATGGTAGTCGTCATATCCTTTGGGAATCTTGTAGCGCGCACGAAACTCCTTACGGGCCTTTTCGTCGATATCCGCCACAGCCGTAATATTCGACCCCGGGACGGTCTTCCAGCAGTCCACATGAAAACTGCCGGCAAACTTAGCGCCGATAATTCCGATCTTGAGCTCTTCACCCATCAACAACTCCTTCTTTATTCATTTTATTATCACAACTATCATTTTTCTCATTTTCCCAGTCGTGCAGTGTGCCTTCATAGAGCCGAAACAGGGACTCGTTCTTTCTCTTCCGTACGGCGGAGGGCTCTTTTCCGATCCAGTCGTAAAATCCTTTACCCGATTCAAGTCCCGTATTTCCCCGTTCGACCATTTCGTTCAGGTACGCAAACGGCTCCTGCCATCCGTCGAGGAATTTCCAAAGATACTCGGCAACCCGGCGATGCATCTGTAGACCGTTCAGATCTCTTTGCTCGAGAGGCCCGGCTGTGGCAAAGCGGGGTCCCAATCCCAGGCGGACCGCAAGATCGATATCCTCGACGCTTGCCACGCCCTGTGACAGGAGCCGCACCGCTTCCCGGATCAGTGCGTGCTGCAGACGGTTGATCAAGAAACCGGGAACATCCTTCTTCACCAGCAGAGGTATCTTACCCATATTTTCCCATATGTCCATCAACCTGTTGGTGGTTTGCGGATCGGTTTGCCTGCCGGAACTAACCTCGACCACCGGAACAATATGGGCCGGCTGTACAAAATGCGATCCCGCCAGTCTACCCGGTTGGTCAACCGACTCGGCGAGTCTGCTTATCGGCAGGCTGGAGGTGTTGCTCACCAAGAGACACTGAGGCGTAACAACTTTCTCTATCTGTCTAAAAAGACCCTGCTTTGCGGGCAGACTCTCGGGTATCGATTCGACTACGAGCTGTGCATCCGTCAACGCCTCCGATAGTCGTTGAGTAAATCGCATTCTTTCCAGAACCGTTTCAGGATTTTCACCATTGAGAAGTCCGTGCTGTTGAAGTTGCTGAAGATACGTGCCTGCATTCCGCCTGGCTTGCA
>Ga0114922_10003199_pt1 | contig 15297 bp, 12 predicted proteins | sample AartaG_FD_100975 | JGI IMG/M metagenome (GOLD analysis project Ga0114922, IMG submission 100975) | Deep subsurface microbial communities from Aarhus Bay to uncover new lineages of life (NeLLi) - Aarhus_00045 metaG | ecosystem: Environmental > Aquatic > Marine > Oceanic > Sediment | place...
GGATGAAGAATGGGGCCAGGATAGTATTATTTTTTCTGTTTTAGATAATGATTTTGCCAGATATATAATTGGTACAAACTTCGGCCATTCAAACTGGTCATCTCGACGTTTAGGAGTGCCAAGGGAACCTACTAATAGAGAAATCCATGAAGCTTTTTTAGAAAATTTAAATCAAGTTCAGAAAGAAAAGCTTAAAGAATACAAAGAAGCTCTAATACAAAGTATTCGTATTAAATTACCACTAAATATAGATCGTTTAATATTGCCTTCCGAAGAGCAAATTGAAACAAATAGTGTAGACATAGAAGATGCCTCTAAAGAGCAAGAAGATGCTAAGGAGGTGGAACGTAAAAAGGATGAATTCTTGGCGACACTTGATTCTTCCCAAATAGAAATATTCAATAGTAAAATAGATAATTTTGTTGAAGATTCCAGGTTGTTACATGAAAGAGATTACTTTGATTTGTCAATTGCCCAAGCTTTTATATTAGAAAGAGTTTTTTCTCTTGGATGGAACAAAGAACTTCATGGGCAATTTGATTGTCGTGTATCAAGATATGGACCGATTTCCAGAACATCACATAAACCAGAGAGAATAGGCAAGAAGTACCAGTGGATTGCATATCGTGAGCTATTGGCAAGAGTTTCTGACAATTTTGAATATGTCGGTGGTATTACTGGAGAGGACAGAGAGTATATAGGTACTTGGCAGCTTTCGCATTCTAGAGATATAGACCCATCCTGTGTTCTAAAAAAGACAGGACATGAAGGGTGGGGCGTGCATGAAAAAACATGGTGGTTTCCATATGAATACATCGCATGGGAAGAACCGGAAGATGATGTTAAATGGTTAAAGGAAACTGATGATTTACCTGATTTTAGTACTATAATTAAGGTACCAGGTCGTGAAAACAACGAATGGATTACCCTTGAAGGATTTTATAACTTAGAGCAGCCAGCTCCTCCAGAAGAAGATAAATATGAATTAGAGCGGAGGACCATGTGGTTTTCGGTGAAGAGTTATATTGTAAAGAAAGGTGATATTGACAAGATTTATGAATGGGCGAAACGGCAGGATTTTTGGGGAGATTGGATGCCAAAGTCGTATGACGTAGATGTTTTTTTGGGAGAATATTTTTGGTCTCCAGCTTTCAAATATTTCCAGGACCCTTATTACGGGCAATCAGGATGGGGCAAGGGTGATGCCGAAAGACGAGGTATACCCTGTGATATTCTAATAACAACAACGTCTTATTCCTCTGAAATGAGTGGCTATGACTGTTCGATTGATGAGGGTTTTCGAATTTGTACACCAGCTCAAGAAATCGTCTCCAAAATGAACTTAAACTGGTCAGGTTACGGAGGAAAATGGCTTGATGCCAAAGGTGATCTCATTGCTTTTGATCCATCTGTTCACGAAAAAGGTCCTGGATGTATGCTTATAAGAAAAAACAGTTTATTGAAGTATCTTAACGAAAATGGCTATGACATAATTTGGACTATCATTGGAGCCAAGAGAATGCTCGGAGGCTCGATGTCTTCACGATATAGTTTCAAGGGAGAATTAAAAATCAACGGAGTAGCTAGGCTTCAAAACGGCGATTTATTTCCCAATATTCATTATGATTTTCAAAATCCAAATCAGCCGAAATGATGAATTACGAATTACTAATGCGAAGAGCAGGATAAACAGGGCGGTGGCTTCTTCGTTTAGGGTGAGAGTCTGATTTGATGTTTTGACGGTTATTTTCTGCGATTACTTCGTTAGACGGCTTAGATTCAAATACTCGCAGTCCCGATAAATCGGGACAGCTGTGTTTTGAACTAAGCCTGAGCCTTGTACTCACAAAAAATCCCTCGCCATAACAAACAACTCAGCCAGTATCACCCGAAACTTCGCATAGCCCCGTTGGGGCAGTGATTAGTGATTGGTGATTAGTGAATAGGATAGGCCAGTGGACAGTAGATGGAGGACGGAGGATCCCGGCGCGCCGGGATTTCACTGCGTTCAACAAAGGGCTTAAATCATTCCTTGCCGGTAGATTTTTTATATTCGTCTTTTACACGGTAAATCTGTCGAGCGGGGTCGAAGTACAATCTGTTCCGGTTTTGGCTCCACCACTTCTGCCATTCGGCGGGGGTCTTGACGAATTCTTCATCTACCAGAAAGATTTCATCATCCATGGGCAGGGCGAGGACCTATTGCTTCCATTCGGCTTCAATTTTATCGAGCGGCTTATTATAGACCTTTTCAATAGCGCCCAGGCCGAACGGGTCGTCTAATGATTCGGCAGCGGCGGCCTGGACGAATTCTGTAAATTTTCCCTTCTCGTGAAGGAACATTACGAACGCGCGGATAAGCGATTGTGGGGGCTAAACAGTAAGGAAACCCGGCAAGCCGGGACGCTATTTTTACTGGACCCCGGCTCGGAGGCCGGGGTGACAAGGTCGAGTGCGGGTTGAGATTGCCACAGCATTAACTTTGTGTAACAAAAGAATCCCCGCAATAAATTGTGGGGGCTAAACAGTAAGGAAACCCGGCAAGCCGGGATGCTATTTTTACTGGACCCCGGCTCGGAGGCCGGGGTGACAAGGTCGATACGGCCGAGATGACAAAAAGATCCGTGTTAATCAGTGTAAATCCGTGTCTAAAGAAAAACTCAAATTACTATTGTGGTTGAGACTGCGGCACATCGCTTTGGGAGTATTGTCATTAGTTTGCCTAATCCAGCATGACGATGTCTTCGGGTGTTGCGACGACGTCTTTTCTCTTTGGTCCGAAGACTTTCCTTATCTCGGTGCTGTGCCTTCCTGCGAGGCTCCTCAGCTCAGAGCTTGCAAGGGTGGTGACGGCCTTGGCGACATCGCTGAGCATAACGACGGAGCCGGCCTTGAAGACTCCCTCCACAGCCACTACGCCGCTCGGCAGGAGGCTCTTGCGCTTGCGAACGGCTTCGATGGCGCCGGAATCAATGCGGATGGTCCCGGCTGGGGCGCTGTTTAGTATCCACCTTGCGCGGTTACTGAGCTTGCGGGTCGGCATAAATACGGTACCGATATCGCGTCCGGTGAGGATTCTGTCGATGACATTTCTCGCCCTGCCGTTTGCGAGGACCATCGTGCATCCGGCATTTGCGGCGATCTTTGCCGCTTGTAATTTACTCTTCATCCCCCCTACCGCGAACCTGCTGCCTCGTTTTCCGGCGGCGCGCATAATTTGAGGCGTTATTTCATAGACGGTGCCGATAGGTTTTGCATCTTTCCTTTTTCGGGGGTCGGCGTCATAGAGTGCGTCGATGTCGCTGAGCATAATCAGGAGGTCGGCGTCGATTTTGCTTGCTACGAGGGCGCTGAGCTTATCGTTATCGCCGAAGGCCGAGCCGATTTCATCCGTCGAAACGCTGTCATTTTCATTGAGAATGGGGACGATGCCCAGGTTTAGCAGAGTATCGAGGGAGTTTCGGAGGTTCAGGTACGTCTTTCTGTTGTTGAGTACCTCAGCGGTTAAGAGTACCTGCGCGACGTTTATTCCGCGGGTGGCGAATGCCTTGCGATATTCGGCCATCAGCAAGGGCTGGCCGATTGCGGCGCAGGCCTGTCGCATCTTCATTTTCATATCCATGGGCTGTTTAGGCAGCCGCAGTTGGCCAGTGCCCATTCCGATTGCGCCGCTGCTGATAATGACAACCTGCCTGCCGGCTTCGAGCAGCGCGGCGATCTGGCCGGCGATGCGACGTACGTATGCGCTGTCAATCTTATCTCCCCTTGTCAGCGTATTGGTGCCGATCTTGATAACGATTCGCTTTGCTGCTTCAAAATTCCGAATCATAGTTCGTAGCCCTTGTCGAGTTTTTTATGGGTGAATTTCCTTGTGTCCGGGCCGGTATAGTCGGCGACGACCTGGCCGGTGCCTATGAGATGCCATTTGTATATCAAAAGGCCTTCCAGGCCGACGGGACCGCGTGCGTGAATCTTGTTCGTGCTTATTCCGACCTCTGCGCCGAGGCCGAAACGGAAGCCGTCGCTGAAACGGGTGCTGCAATTGAAGAAAACATCGGCTGAGTCCACAAGGGCCATGAACTTCGCGGCGGAGGTTTTATTGGCGGTCACGATAACATCTGTATGGTGCGAGCCGAAGGTGTTTATGTGCTCAACCGCTTCATCGAGACTGTTTACAATTTTTATCGAAAGAATGTAATCGAGGTATTCGGTGCGCCAGTCATCTTCGGTGGCCTGTACAACGTCGATTATGCGGGCAGTTTCGGGGCAGCCGCGAAGCCGGACTCCCTTAGCTTCGAGGGTGTCTTTGGCCCCGGGCAAGAAAGCCTTTGCGATATCACGGTGGACTAATAAGGTCTCGGCTGCGTTGCAGACCGCACAATACTGGCACTTGGAGTCGGCTACTATGTTGAGGGCCATGTCCAGGTCGGCGGCGGCATCGACATAAACGTGGCATATTCCGTCGGCATGACCGAGGACGGGGATATTTGTATTTTTGATTATGTGCCGGACGAATTCGTTGCTTCCGCGGGGGACAATCAGGTCGATGAATTCGGCCATGTCAAGCATGTCGGCAACATCGTCACGGGTTTCCAACAGGCCGAGCCAGCCGGCGGGGATTTGGCAAGGTTCGGTAGCCTCTGTGATTAGACGAGCTAAGATTCTGTTTGTGTGGGCGGCTTCGGAGCCGCCTTTCAACAACACAGTGTTGCCACTTTTTAGACATAGTGCGGAGATTTGCACAAGGGCGTCCGGACGGGACTCGAAGATGACCCCGACAACGCCTATAGGGCAACTTACCTTATAAAGCTCAAGGCCGGCGTCTAATTCCGTGGCATCGAGGGTTCGGCCGACGGGGTCGGGCAGGTTTATCAGGCTTTGAAGGCCTGCGCAGGCCTCTGTTATCTTGGTCTTGTCGAACTTGAGCCGTTTTAGAAGAGGCGGTGCGAGGTGGTCCTTTTCGGCGCGAGCGAGGTCTTTTTGGTTTGCCTCGACGATATCGCCGGCGCGGTCTTTGAGCGCAGCAGCAATAGCGGCAAGGGCCTTGTTCTTAACATCGGTTTTGGCGGCGGCCAGGTGGATAGAGGCGTTTTTAGCCGCCGCTGCCATCTCGGTAATATCCATTATCATTAGCCCCACATATCGGTTATCTATCCTCAGTCATCCGCTGAGCCTGTCTGCCCCGGTTCAAGCCCGGAGCAGGCTCAGAGACTGCCACGCATTGCGGATTGGCTGATTTTACCAAATCCAGGATTTTTAGCCAGTAGTTTCGGTGGCGGCGTTTCCCCATTCGACTCCCTACGGTCGTCTTCGGCTTTCCCTTTCGGCTGCGCTCATTGCTGACGCCTTGTTCAGGGCTACCGGCTAATTCAGGGGTAAAGGCTTACTCTGGGCTATGATATTTTGACCATTCCGGTCTATGAGTGGGGTCGTTTGGTGAGGATGTAAATAACCCTGGCCAGCGGCCAGGGCTAAATAGGCGTATTCCAGGAGATTATCCGTTGGGCATGCTATAATGTTGACGGGCATGGTGGTTTTGGCTATGCTGAGGGTAATTATGGGCCGCCGGGAGGTAAAATTAGGGAGCTACACAGAGTTATGATCGAAACAGTCAAGGTTGTGACAATCGTCGGTGCGGGGCCTCAGTTTATCAAGGCCTCGGCTGTCAGCCGGGCGGTTGCCGAGTACAATTCGAGGTCGCCGGAGGCGGTCCTGGTCGGCGCCGATGGGGAGAAAATCGCTGCTGCGGTCAGTCAGGCCGGTAGCGCAGGTCGGGCCGAGTGGAAATCCTTCTGCGGAGACGGGCGTGCCGCTGAAAGGATATGCGAGATAATAAGCGGCGGGCAAACCGAAATGCCGCACGAGGGCAAGCGATGAGCCGTAAGGTATTGATAATTTGCAGGTCTTACTATCCTCATTACGGGCCTCAGGCCCAGCGAATGGCCTCTTTTGCAAAGCACCTGCCCAAGTTCGGATGGGAGCCGGTGGTTTTGTGCCCCGAGAGCACGCCGCAAAACGATTCGAAGTACGATCCGAAGCTGGTCGGCAAGGACCCCGGCAGGACGATAAGGGTGCCTTATAACATCAGCGGAACGAGAAGACGGATTGATTTTTTAGTCAGAAAGGCGTTGAAAGATTTGTCTCTTGAGGTACTTTTGTTCTGGTCGCCGGTGAGGATATATCGCGATTTGCTGGCCCGTGCCGATTTGCTTCTGCAGGAGGAAAAGTTCGATGCGATCCTGGCAACAACGGGGTCGCCTTTAACTTTAGCTATCGCAGACAAAGTGTCTGGAAGATATCATACGCCTTGGGTTGCGGATTTTCGTGATATTCCCGCCCAGCACATAGCCAACCTCCACCGCTTTTCACCTCGTCATCTGTATATCAAGTTGCACAAAGATTGCTGCAAATCGGCAACTTCGTTGGTAACTACAACTGAATCATTGCGTGAAAGACTGACTCAATGGCAGGATAAACCGGTCTCTTTAGTTTACAACGGTTTTGACCCGGACAATTTACATCAAGACCTTAAGCCAAGTAAAGACTATTTCACGCTCACATATTGTGGTTCCATTCATGACACAGCAAATCCTGAGTCATTACTTGATGCTTTGGACCTTATCCTTGAAAGAGACCCTGGGAAGCTTGAGCATTTTCGGCTGTTGATTCATGGAGTTTCAAAAATTTGTTTTCGGCGCCATTTTGCCAGCAGGCGATGCTCCGCTTTGATACATAACAAGGGCCACGTGTCCTTCGAGGACAGTATCAAGGCCCAACAAGAAGCCTGCGCTCTTCTGTTTCTCTCCTATGCAGGTATGAAAGGCGTTATCACGGCCAAGTTGCTGGAATACCTGGGTTCCGACCGACCTGTTCTTTCTGTGCCTGGTGATGAGGTAACTACCACATTACTTAGCGAAACTCAAGCCGGCACGGCAGCAAGTACGGCCGAGCAAATTGCCCGGATTCTTCTTGAGTGGATTGACCAGTGGCAAAGAACCTGCAAAATTGAATACAACCCAAGGCCGGACAAAATACAATTCTATACACGCGAGAACCAGACCAAACTCCTGGCCCAAGTCCTTGACCAGGTAGTTACCACAGTGGTCTAAGGTTATTGCGGCCTTTTTTAGGGCGTAAAACAAGCTTTTGCGGCGAAGCGACGGAGTCAGGCATAAAAATACCCTTTTTTTCCAGAATAGTAGAAAAAGCTCTCGTATTTGCCCTTGACACACCCCAGATAAATCGATATAATCAAATTATAGTCCAGTAAAATCGCCCGTTAAATGTTTATTTCTAAATGTTAATTTTTATGAAAGGGGTTAGATTATGGAAACAAGAAGAATTACATGTTCAGCCTTCGTATTTTGTTTATTGGGGGTTTTGATTTTGCCAACGCCTGCGGAGGCGCTGGAGATCAGCGTCCTGGACTATCAAAAGATAAGCGACACCGAGGGTAATTTTCTTGGTAGTCTCGATGACAATGACCGGTTTTGCATAACAACGGCTTCAATAGGCGACCTCGATGGTGACGGCGTAACAGATTTAGGTGTTGGCGCGAGCCTTGACGATGATGGAGGCGAAAACAGGGGAGCGGTATGGATATTGTTTCTCAATTCCGATGGAACGGTGAAGGCTTATCAGAAGATAAGCAACACCGAAGGTGGTTTCACTGGTGTATTAGATGATGCTGATCAGTTCGGTGTTTCTGTGGCCTTTTTAGGTGATCTGGATGGTGACGGTGTGGGCGATATTGTTGCTGGGGCCAGGAGAGATGATGACGGAGCCGACGGCTCTGGAGCGGTATGGATTTTATTCTTAAATACCGATGGTACTGTAAAGGACCATCAGAAGATAAGCAACACAGAGGGCAATTTCACAGGGACTTTAGATGTGGATGATTACTTCGGTCAATTTGTTATCTCGTTGGGCGATCTTGACGGTGATGGTGCAGGCGACATTGCGGTAGGTGCTCATTATGATGACGATGGCGGACCTTCAACCGGTGCTGTCTGGATTTTGTTCTTAAACTCAGATGGCACGGTAAAGAGTCATCAAAAAATAAGCGACACCCAAGGCAATTTCACTGGTGCGCTGGGTGATTATGACTATTTCGGTGTTTCTGTGGCTTCTTTAGGCGACCAGGATGGTGATGGAGCAGGCGACATTGCTGTTGGAGCCCATAAGGATGATGATGGGGGCGACGACAAGGGAGCGGTCTGGATTCTTTTTCTGAATGCTGATGGAACGGTAAAGGGCCATCAGAAGATAAGTGCCACCAAAGGCAACTTCGTCGGTGCGTTAAGCGAGGACGACCGTTTTGGTATTTCTGTTGCTGCTCTTGGCGACGTTGACCGCGACGGCGCGGGGGACCTCGCCGTCAGTGCTTCCTGGGATGACGATGGCGGTACGGACAGAGGGGCGGTTTGGCTGTTGTTCTTAAATGCTGATGGCACGGTCAAGGCTCACCAGAAGATCAGTGATACAGAAGGGGATTTCGCCGGGATTTTGGATAATTTCGATAGCTTTGGCTTTTCACTGACATCTGTGGGTGACCTGAACGGCGATCTGATAACAGATATCGCTGTTGGTGCCGTTTGGGATGATGATGGAGGTCTTGACCGGGGGGCGGTTTGGATATTGTTTTTGGATATGGATATTTATGAGGTTGCTGCGAATAAGATTGAGACGGCGCTTGGTGAAAAGGAAGATGCATTAGCAGGGATTGAGGCAGCCCTGGAGCAGGAAGGTGGGGTTTTGGAGATACTTGAGGCGCTGCTGGAAATGTATGATGCTGACAACCATGAGCGCCGTAATTTACGCAGGGCCAAACACGATATTCGCCTTGCCATGGTGCGTGAAAGGATAACCAAGATATTATTAACAAGGAGCATAAGAGACCTTGAAAAGGCTCTGGGGCGTATCGTTATCGATGAGGAGCCCCCTGTCCCGGCTGTGTCGGGGCGCGGTTCGAGACACAGATAAAGCCGGTTTGCAAAGCATAAAGGTCAAACAAAATATCCCCCATCGGCGGCAGTTACCCGCCGATGGGGTTTGGTTTTTGACGGAGTCGAAGCAGGAGTTTTTCAGCTTGTCCTGGATTCGAGGAATTTGACCATATTATAGACGGTCAGATTATATGGGACGGCAATTTTGCGGGAGTTGGCAAGGGCGATGACGGCGCCGTTTAAGGCGTCTATCTCGGTCGGTTTTTTTGCGAGGATATCCTGCAGAGTTGACGATTTGTGTTCTGCGGTGTCGGGGACGAGCTTTTCATAGAAAACTTCGATAAAATCGGCTGGGTTCTGCCAGTGTGTACTATAACCGGCGGCAGCTAAGACGGCGAAAACCTCCTTTATAACGGCGTCCATTATCATCCGGGTAAATTCACTCCCGGCTAATCGGCCGTATGGAACCTCAAGAATCGCACCAAGCGGGTTCAGGGCGCAATTGTAAAGCATCTTGGCCCACAGGTCCTTTTCTATGTTTTCCGTAATCCGGCAGGGAATGTCTCCGGTGCTTATAAGCTCACATAACTTGGCCATACATGACAAATCGGCGCCGAACAAGGAGCCGATGTGGATAGAATCGGCGTGCACGGTTATTATGACTTCGTTCTTTTTCGGTCGGCTAAAGCCGGTAATGACGCGTGCGTTGTATATTCGGTCGAGGGGGAAAAAAGAGGTGAACTTGTCGGCGTTTCCCCATCCGTTCTGAAAGAGCACGAATTTTGCATCTTCGCTGAACAGCCGGGTATGTTCTGAAAGGTCCTGTGCAGCGCCGAGAGAGTCGAACGATTTGGTGCAAACAAGTATGTAATCATATTGAGTGTTTTGAATAACATTTAGCGATGTGTAAGCTTCCAGCGCCTCCGGTGGAACTCTAAAATCGCCGAAAATGCCTGTTCGTATCAGGCCGTTCAGGCGGACACTGTCCACGGTTTCCCGCCTTGCGACCACGTCAACCCGGGCGCCGGCCTTGAGCAGGCAACTGGCGATACCGAGACCGACCGAACCTGCACCATATATCAGGATTCTCATAATAATTATTATAATTACTTATTGCGATATGAAAAGAGGAATGCAAACCATTGGCAAGGCGATCGCTCTGGACTACATTGTTTCGGCTTTTCAGGGCTTCAAGAGACCCTGCCCGGCGGGCAGGGCTAAATATCGATTTGGTATGCACGGCATCACAAGTTGTCAGGTGTTTTTTGTTTGTGTGAGGAATTCCCAGACCTCGTTTGTTGCGTATTGCTCAAGAGCGTTAAGGCGTGAATCGGGGTCGAATTTTTCGCCCTGGGGCAGGAGCAAAGGTTTCGGCCAGATGAACGCCGTTTCGACCAGCAGTTTTCTCGGCTCTCGGAACAAAGATTCGATTCGCAGCTCGATAGAGCAGGGTTCTTGTCCGGCGGTTTCGTGTGGAGGCATTATGAATCTGAGTCCGCCGCCGGCTACCGGCCTTGGTCCGAGGCAGCGAAAATCCTCGGGCGACTGGCCCAATCGCGTTTCCCAGAGATACTGAAACGCATGTGCCCGGGAGCTGTACAGGTGCTGAATCTTGGCGGCGCAGCGGATAATCTGGTACTGGCCGGTGCGATAAGTCTGCTGATATGCATCCGTCGCGGCAGAGGCTTCCTGAATGAACATCTCAAGGTCGTAGGTCGGCGGGGCTGATACTATGTGGATGCCGGAGACCTGGGGGGCGGGCGATTCGAGTTTTACCTGCAGATGCGAGGGCTGAGTGCGGCTCAGGGTGAAGCTCCTCGGGGCGGTGTTGGTCTGTGAAAAGTCCAGCCCGTTATCGAGAAGCGCCTTTTGGAAATCAACGGTTACTGCCTTGTCGGGCGTCCAGCCGCTTGCGATGGCATAGTTTATGCTGAAGTGTACGCTTGTTCGGCTCTGTCGATTTATCGCATCCATTTGTAATCCTTAACACCGTGTATAAGTTTTTCACAATGTGGCTCCAAGGTCATTCCAAGTCCCGATAAATCGGAATGAGGAATCTATTAAACAGACCCCTCGGCTACGCTCGGGGTGACGATGCCCTCGATGCTTCGCATCGCCCCGGTCGGGATGACCTTGCGCAATTCAAATTATAAGGCACATCAGGTAAGAATGAAAGAAGAATATCGGAAAATCACACTCCGAATAGACTGATAATAAGCACCGTCTGAAGCTTCAAATTCGCCCGTCTGAAGGTGGTTAAGTGTCGGTACGAACGGGTCGATAAGACAGAGGTTGAAACCTTACGAAAGAGTTTTTTGCGCGCGGGTGGGAAGAATGAACTTGTTAGGCCGGCTTAGAAAACGAACAAAATACGAGCACCGCTGGAAGGTGGCCGATTATAATATTAAGTGGTATCCGAGCAGCGGCAGTTGTGTCAGGCGTAATATGAGTGATGTCAGCCCACAGCAGATGCCGCCGCTGATGGTCCGCAAGGCAGCGTGGCGGCGGTGAGGCAGTTACAGCATGGGCAGGAAACCTGCCCATCCTACCAGCTACCAGCTATATAGCCGAATATAAGGAGGTACGAAAAGCCCTGTCCGTCATTCGTCGGATGGGGCTTTTTATTTGTCGTTGCATGGCAAGTCGGAACATAGACAACTTTGAGCAACGAGTGGGTTGAGAAATCCCCGCAATTCAACTATCATAATGGTCCGTCGCAGAATACTACCCGGAGAATGTGAATGCGTGCTTCTGTTTCTCGGTCTGAAAATAGTCGGCTGTTGTCCATTGTCGCAGCCGGTGTAATCGCTTTGGCGACGCTGGGGATTTACCGGCAGGTACGCGAGCACGAGTTTGTCAGCTTTGATGACCCACACTATGTTACCGAAAACGCATACGTTCAAAATGGTTTGACCTTTGAAGGCGTCAAATGGGCCTTTACAACAAAGCACGCCAGCAACTGGTTTCCGCTGACCTGGCTGTCGCTTATGTTGGACTGCGAGATTTCCAACGACCGGGCCGGGATGTGCCATACCACAAACCTGCTTCTTCACATTGCCAATACGCTCCTGCTCTTTTATTTCCTGAAACTTGTAACCGGCACGCTTTGGCCTGCTGCTTTTGCAAGCGCCCTATTTGCACTGCACCCGCTGCACGTAGAATCAGTCGCATGGGTAACCGAAAGAAAGGACGTTTTAAGTACGTTCTTCTGGCTGCTGACAATGTTGGCCTACGCGCGATATGCACATCGACCAAGCCCGGTCAGGTATGCGATAGTTGTGATATTGTTTGCTTTAGGTCTGATGTCAAAGCCGATGTTGGTTACGCTTCCTTTTGTGCTGCTGCTTCTGGATTACTGGCCGTTGGGAAGGTTGCAGTTTACCGGACGGGCCGAGGCCGGACGTAAGAGGCGAAAGGGGCGTGCTAAAAAAGGCAAAAATAAAGAGCACTCTTTTCTGCGACTTGTTTTGGAAAAGGTGCCGCTATTTGCCCTGTCGGCGGCCTCATGCGTTGTAACACTGTGGGTTCAACGGGGCGTAGAAGTTTCTGCACGGGTGCTGAGCATACAGGACAGGGTAAGTAACGCGATGGTTTCATATGTGGTTTACCTGCATAAAATGGTTTGGCCTGTGCGATTGGCGGCTTTTTATCCACATGCAAAGACATGGCCTGCGTGGCAGGTGGCAGGAGCCGGTCTATTGCTGCTTGTGATTACGGCCTTGATGATTTGGCGTCATAGAAAAGGATATACCGTAGTGGGGTGGTTGTGGTATCTGGGCACATTGGTACCGGTGATAGGCCTTGTTCAGGTGGGTGTTCAGAGCTATGCGGACCGATATACTTACGTGCCGCTGATAGGTATATTCATTGTGATTGCATGGGGAGCGGCAGACATTGTCAAAAACCGGCCTTACCGGAAATTAGCGGCAGGAGTATCGGCTGTGTTTATTCTTGCGCTCTTGTCTGTATGCACACGGATTCAGTCCGGCTACTGGCGGGATAATATTGCCCTTTACGAACATGCGCTGGAAGTTACCTCCGACAACCACGTGGCTCACAACAATCTCGGGGTGGTGCTCAGGGAGCAGGGCAAGACGGCGGAAGCCCTGGAACACTTCGAGGCTGCAGTCAAAGTATTTCCGAGGTACATAGACGCGGTTGTTAATCTGGCGGCGGGTCTTGTTGATGTGGGAAGGGTTGAGGAGGCGGTTTCTTATTGTGAGGAATTTTTACAAAAAGCCCGCGGTAACTGTCTGTTGCACAACAACTACGCAAACGCCCTTAAAGCCGCCGGCCGAATTGACGAGGCCGTTGAGCAGTACTACAAGGCGCTGGAGTTTGATAAAAAGGCCTGGCAGGTCCACTGCAATTTAGGGATGATGATGGCGACTCGCGGCAAATTCGACGAGGCTCTCAAGCATTACCGGGCCGCTTCGAAGGTGAATCCAAACCACCCAGCCGTGCGCAAGGGCCTCGAAGAACTCCTGGATTCCGGGTCCCGCCGTCGCCAAAGCTATGGCAGACAGGCAAGCCCGGAATGACAGAGTCCTAAGCAATGTGCAACCAAAAAGCGGTTCAGTTGCGCTCAGGCTTGGCTTCCTGCTTGACCTTGCGGTTTTTCGGCGGCCAGATGAGGAAGTCGTCGGTATATGTACCGTCTGGCTTTTTCGTAAGCCTGTCGCCATTCTCATCAATATTATTTTCGCCCTTGCTGTACAGCGTGAAACCATCATCGGTGAGTCGATAAACAAATGAATCATTATTGACGGAATCGATAAATAATTCTGGATGTGCCAAGGATTTTATATCTTCCAGGCTTTTAGGCCAATGACCATGCTCATTTTTGTAGCGTCTTAATGCGATAATCATTCTGGCTGCATAGCGTCTTGCAAAAGCTTCGAGACAGTGCTCATATAGGATGTGATACATAGCTTTTTGTGGCTTGCATTGCCTCCAAAACATCCAAGTAAGGTAGGTTGGTATTTTTAACATTAAATCTTCAAATGATGGTGACTCAGTCGGCCATTGATATTCAGGGTTGGACATCTCATAATAGTCTGAAAATTCATTCTCTAAAATTCTACCTGTTGTTTTTGGTTTTGTTGGTAAGACAAACCAATAGTATATTACCCATGCTCTGTCCAAGCGCTTTCGCCAATATGTTACAGGCTGTTGTACTCTTTTAGGGTAAATATGTGATGAGTTTCTTAGAAATCTTATTTTTCCTTCAGAATTAACCTGATAGTACATACCGAAAAAATTCTTTGCGAAGAGCTTCTCATAATCAAGAATTCTCGGCAAATCTGCAGACCAGTTGAAATCAATTTCTTCTATAGCTTTGTCAATGGCTGAAAGATGGCGTTCGGCTAACTCACTGTTTATAACAGATTTGTTTATCTGGCCGATTGCGATACCTTCTACAGCAAGAGCAATAAGAAAATCCATCATCGTCATTTGCTGATACATGTGACTTGCAATTTGTAGTACAGCAATTTGCTTTCTAAGTGCTCGGTCAATTTGTCCATTACCAAGATCATAGTTCGCCGCCCTAACAAGCAATTTGGACCAATATTTCACAGGGATGTTGTATTCAAATGTTTTTTCTAAATTTATGAGATCAGCATATATCGGGAAACGGCACTGGTCTTTTTCAGAAGCTTCTAATAGGGTTTCTATGGTCTTGTTGTTTTCGGTTATCCACTGTGCTAATTGTGGACATTCGTCACTCTTCCAGGGTCCGGACCTCGTTATATAATCAAGGTCATCATCCATAAAATCAGGTTTGAAGTCATTGACGTCATATATTTTGATGAGTTGATTGTAGATAGTGGCGGCGTTTTGGTCGTCGGGTATGGCTCGTTTTGCTTCGAGGGTGGCTAATTCTTCATCAAATGTGTACGGCCGCCAGTCGCTATCGTCTTCGGGCAGAAAAACCCAGATAATCAACCCTAATACGATAATGGCAAATGTCAGCCAAATCCATTTTCTTGCCCGCCTTGGGATTATGGTAAGAGTGGCAAGGATAATCGCCATAAGGGCGAGTACCTTCGGCGGGGCCTGCCCGTAAATGCATATAATCATGAAGAGTGCAAGCAGAACGATAAATAACAATCTGAAAATATTGAATGTCCACCCGACAAAGCGTCTTATTCGAGCCGACTTTGTTTTGTTGTTTTGTTCAGTCATCTTTTGCCCTTCGAGCATATTTTATCTTATAGCAGCAAGGAAAACAAAGGGCTTGCGACAAAATCAATACCCAGGGTGGTGCTGCGTTTACCCTTGGCTGTATTATTACGTTCTGTTGGGGCTTATATGGAGCCGCTTCGCGGGGCTTATTAAATAGATTTCTCCA
>Ga0114922_10003200_pt1 | contig 15297 bp, 15 predicted proteins | sample AartaG_FD_100975 | JGI IMG/M metagenome (GOLD analysis project Ga0114922, IMG submission 100975) | Deep subsurface microbial communities from Aarhus Bay to uncover new lineages of life (NeLLi) - Aarhus_00045 metaG | ecosystem: Environmental > Aquatic > Marine > Oceanic > Sediment | place...
CCTCCCCTTGCTCTGCCCGTCTTCTCAGCAGGTATTCCGCCAGGATGAGGTCGAACTCCGTGTCAACATTCACCGAACGTTCCGGAAGAATCACATAGGCACGGCAGTCTCGCCCCACCATCGTATTCTGCTCCATCACTACATTACGCCGGGCGATGTAGAGATCACCGCTACGGACATAAACTGGCGGCAGTTGCTGACGAGGCCGCATGTCTTCATAGCCCTGGTCAACATAGTTGATCAGAATATTCTCACCCACAATGCGCTTCATGCGCAGTGGGTGATATCCGCCGACATCCGCGACACTGATGACAGAGTCTGCGCCCGTATCAAGCAGAAGTTGAATCCCAGCATCTATGTCTGTTGCCAGGCGCAAAGGCGTGGTAGGCTGTAGCTTGATGATAACATCGTAAGGTCGGCTCGTCCGCTCCTCCATCTCTCGCACAGCGTGCTGTACCACCGGCAGCGAAGGTGCCGTATCAGTCGCTAGTTCCGCCGGTCGCATGAAGGGCACCGGCGCGCCTAACTCCCGGCACACCTGCGCGATCTCTTTGTCCTCTGTCGAAACAACGACATCGGTAAGCAACTGAGACGCCAGTGCCGCCTCGATAGTATAGGCTACCAAGGGCTTCCCCAGTAGGGGAACGATGTTCTTGCGCGGCACGCCCTTGGAACCGCCCCGTGCAGGAATCACACCAATGGCGCGCATCAGTTACTCCAACAGAACGTCTTCCCAGTTATAAACGATCGAACCGTCCAGGCGATGGCTAGCGATACGACCTCGGTAGTAGTCACGGTTAAGCAGCTCCGTGGGGCTCAACTCACGCTGCTTCTGCCCGATCATCTGTGAGTAGTCGCCTATGTGCTCCGCCACATAAGACGCGCGTTCCTCTGCAGTCCCGTGTGCTAACTCACAGATAGTCTTCAACTGCTCTGGGTTGATCGAGACCGGACCGTCCTTAGTTTGGTCCGCTGCCAAAATGGTAAAGTGCCGCTCGACCACATCTGCACCCAGGTGCAATGCTACCGCCGTTGCCTGGATGCCATCCCGGGCGACCAACGTATGATCGCTGAACCCCACCGACGGCGTAAATTGGCACAGATACTCCATACGAGCCAGATGCAATTGGTCCAGAGGCGTTGGGTAGATCGTTACGCAGTGTAGGAAGGTAAACGAGACCCCACTGAGGACTTGGGCAGCTTGCTCGATCTCGTAATCGTACGTCGCACCTGTAGATACAAACAGATGCCTGAAGTGACTCTTCAATTCATGCAACAGCGGGTAGCTTGCACAATCGTAGCTGGCAATCTTTGCCTCCCACCAGCCATACTTCGCAACCTCTGAGACCCGAGCCCGCGAAAAGACCGTCGTTAGAGGCTTTATGCCAGCCTTGTTACACTCCTTGATGAACCATCCGTATTCTTCGCAGGTGAAATCCAATCTGCTAAGCCTTTCATACTCTGGGCGATAGGGGCGTTTGATGGTTTTGACGACTCCATCCTCAACAATGCCCTTCTCGAACCGTTCCCGATACGTCAGATCATCAGCGAACATCGTCTGGATTTTGGCATAGTCGGCTCCAGCTTCGGCGGCGGCCCAGACCATCTCCTGGAGCAACTTCTTGTCCCCATTATGATTTTGGCAGAACTCTGCGATCACGATAGTCATTAATCTCCTCCCCATCGCGTCAAAAGAAAGTCTGCAGCCTCAATCTCCCCCTGCAGCGCAAAACCCTTGCATCGCTCGACCATTGCGCGATATACATGCGAATCAGTCAATGGTGAGTCTCTATTCTGTAGTGAGTGCTGTAGCGACATCCCAATACCAAGGTCGGATAGACGTCCCTGGTTGAACTCTATCTCGGGGTCACAGTCGCGAACATAGAGCATGGGCACCTTCGCAGCAATACAATCGGAGACCGTACCCAGGCCACCGCGTATGATTGCCAGGTCAACCCCCTTGAGCTGGTAGCCGTCAAAATCGCAGGGTTCGACGTTTGCACAACGCCTGGAAAGAACCCTGTGCCATCTGCATGGGCAAAGCACTTTGGCTCCGACCTCGTCTAGAACTGGCATCGCACTCACTACTTGTTCCAGTTGTTCATCCGCACTCTCTGCGTTGCCAAGGGCAACCAGAACCCTCTTTGGCAACCGCTTGTCTCGTTCGCTTCCAACGGCATCACAGAAGTGTATCAATCCAACCTCGAAAGCCCTCGCTTGTTGCTCAGTGGCGGGCATGGCGAAATACCGATTGACAATCATGTCAGGGTGAGTTGACAGCATAATATCTTCGGCCCACTCGTTATAGCGTCGCACTTCTTGATCGGCAGGAAAGGCAGCGGCTAGAACATCATGCCACAAGAACGAACCGCTCAGGATCACACGATCGGCGTACAACAGCGGCTCCACCAGATTGTCCGAAAGGACGTAATCAAATCTGGGAAGCTCCCAGGTCGAGATGATTGTGTGCCACATCCAGAGCCAGTCGCCATAGTAGCCTTGATCCGAGTTCCACCGTATTGGGAGAGAAACGGGGACGATTTCTACATCAGGCCGTTTACGAAAGCGGCGGTATTCACTCCAGCTCTCAAGGCTCACCTTCTGCCATGGTTCACAGAACAAAGTGGCTTTGAAATCTGAGGTGCGATCGGCCAGACGGTTGATGATTCTTATCAACCGTTTCACATGCCCTAACCCGTTCGCACAAGCGATCACAGCTACTTTCATGGCTGATGAACTATCTACTTTCCACCCAAGGGGTAAGATAGCCCAGTCCCATGTAACGCACACCTGAGATCCGCTCTATCTCATCCGAATCAAAGAAGCTCCATCCGTCGAACAATATCGCAGAACGGTTCATCCTCTCTACCAATCCATAGATATCCAGGCTAGCAAAACTGCGGTGGTTGTTCATGAACAACACCGCATCGGCATCTACGAAGCCCTCCTCAGCGTCCTTCCACGGTATTCCCACTTCTTCGATATCGGCTCTGGGCACGACAGCATCATATCCATAAATTGTGCCAACCTCGTGACGTAGCGCTGCGACGAGGTCCAGCGTCGGTGAGTCCCGCAAGTCGGTTGTTTCAGGTTCCCCCTTGTACGCAAAACCGAGAACAAAGATGGTGCATTCAGAGAGCTTCTTTCCACACTGCTGAAGCGCATCGAGGACTCTGCGCGCAATATCCGCTGGCACTTGTTCATTGATTCTGCGGCCAACCTCCGCCAGACGGGGCACCCCCTCCTTACTATTGGCGCTGGCAAAAATGTAAGAATCCTTCTTGAGACAAGCGCCGCCGACTCCAGGGCTTGGAAGGGAAATTGGATTCCTCGGATATCCACTATTGGCAGCTTTAATGATCTTCGCGGCATCGAGGTTGTAAGCTTCACACATCATCGCTATCTCGTTGGCAAAGGCAAACGAGACATCCCGAAAGGTATTGTTGACCAGTTTAACAAACTCCGCCTCTTCCAACGTATCCACCCGGATGATGCTTGGGCTCAATTTCGAGAATATTCGCACTGCGGCCTCGGTACTCCAAGGATTGATGCCACTAATGATCTGGGGCAAAGCTCGAAGTTCCTCGAGAGCACGACCCTGCACTGTACGTTCCGGGGCAACTGCAATTCCAATGTCTCTTCCAACGATATGCGTCGTGCGAGCCTCGATAGCACCCGCCACCACATCACGGCACGTACCAACTGGCACCGTGGATCGAACTACAACCAGATCACCCGGCTTCAGATTGTCGGTTAACTCAATAACTGCTTCTTCGAGGTGCAACAAGTTCGGAAGAGTATCATTTACAGGGGTGTTGACACATATCAAGAAGACCCCGCATCTCCTTAGCTCCTCATGGGAAGACGCAATCACTAACCTTCCCTTTTCAAGTTGGACTCTGAGCAAACCCGCAAGACCAATCTCGTATATGTGAGGCACTCCTCTGCCCAGGCTAGTTCTGATATCCTCGCATCTGTCCCATCCAATGACCTCAAAGCCCACCTCGGCCAGCGACACACCAACGGTAAGTCCAACGTAGCCTAGCCCGATCACGCCGATCGTATCCCAGCGCCACGACTGTGATCGTGCAAGTTTGCCCACATCAACGAGTCCCAGCACTCGCCGCGACTCATCAACGAGAACTGCGTGCCTGATTGTACGTACCCGGCCGCTCTCGCGAATCTGGCGTCGGATCTCGTCTAGAACGTCTTTGACTGGTGTGTGCTCAAAAACCACTACTGGATTCTTTGTCATTACTTCAGTAACAGGGGCATCAATGTTGTGGTCTTTCAGCAGTGCTTCCCGGATGTCTCCGTCTGTAATGACGCCAACAAGACAGAGTTCTTCATCCACTACGATTGATATTCCGGCTGGAAAACCGTATTCAGTGGCCATCTCCATGGCTGTCATAGCATGAAATAGGCTGGAGTCAACCCTTACCGCGATCTTTTCCACGTTAAGGCATATCAAAGCGTCGACTGGATATCGATCCGGATACATTATCTTCTCCTTTCTCCCTTAATGTCCAACCTGGACACGTGTGCGACTCTCCCAAAGCGGCATACTCAAAATATGTCGGTTTGCTTTTCTGATGACTCTCTGCGCAAGCCGCTTACTTCTAGACGTCAGGTGAATAGCGCAGAGCTTGAAAAAAATCATCACTCTGCCAAAGGCAATATAGATAGGGGCAATATTTTTCCTGATCGTCACTTTATCATCCGGGATTTCACTCATTGCACTTGAAAACACCCGCTTGACCATTTCAAAAAAACCAAAGGGTGGGTTATCAGGTTTTTCAGGCTCGAAGAAATTGAACAAGTTGAGTGAGGCAAACATCCTCTCCTCAAAACTGGTTAAGGGAGCCCGAAGCTTGCTGGTATGCTTGGCAATTTTCCCTTGGTTCAAATTGCCTTCACGGGCATTTCCCTGGTAAGGGCTGCCTAAGATCGTCAAACTCGACATATTTGGGTGTGGCTCGATCTTAAGAAAAGAGCAGATTTCTGCCAAAACTGCCTCGGGGTCTTTTTGGAGTTCCTGCAGGGGAACGACAAAAAAGTTATCGGCATTGGCTCGTGCTCCGACTTGGCCTGAAATTCGCTTATAGGTTTCAAGCCAATATAGAGAAGATTTTTTCTGACGCAGGGAAACAAAGGCCTTAAAATCCATGCTCTTCAGATATTTTTCCCGGAGCGAAGCATAGCTGTCTTTTGCCTCTCGATACGAGAAGAGAATCAAAGATGAGCCGAGCAGGTTCTCGTCAGACCAATCAAAGCCACGAGCCGTCGTTAAAACCATATGACATTTAACTGTTTTACCCTGGTATTGACCGTGAGCATATTTGAGACATTCGAATAAATATGCCAGATAGTCAAGGGTATTGACAGGCTTATCTTCTGTCGCCCGAAGGCGTTGCACAAAAAGCTGATAGTCAAAATCTCCCACATTAAAGTTGCAATTTTGAGCAGATTTTGGGCCGTCTTCATGATAGAGGTCAGCACCGTGTCCAAGCATTTTGGCAAGGTATTGCTTGAAAAGCCTTTCTAGCAGAGCCTGGTTCAATTCCGTTATCAAGACTGTTTCCCGGTCACCGGCCACCTCTCGAAAGAATTGGAAATAAAAAAATTCGAATGGCCAAGCGAGGATATCCAGATGACCATCCAGGGAGGCGAGGGTTACACTTCCACCAGAACGAGGTGTACCCGCAATGAAGACAAATTTGGGATCATTCTCCCGCACTATCTGACCTCCTGTAAAAGTGATTGAGGAACTGTTTTCAGAAACTCACAGATCAGAACCTGGCTGCCCGCAACAACCCCGCAGCGGATGCGTGTATCGCTCTGGCTAAATCGCAGCGGTTCACCATCGAAACGCCACCCGCCACGCTGACCAAGGCCACACCTCACAGATATCCCACTCTTTGTTGTTTTGCAAAGAAACTTGTGAACGAAAGTTCTAATCCTTCCCCAATAAATCTTGATCGCAAGGGAGACCCCTATCAAAGCGCCCATAAGCAACTGTAGGACAAAATTAATACTTCCCAGTTCGAGATAAGCATAAGCCTTCGAAGGAAACATGAACAAGAACATCCAAAGCAAAATAGTTACAGTTGCCAAACATCTGAGAGTGCTCATAAGACTCCTCTTTGTTGCGTGTCAGGCTGATGCCAATTCATCGGCCAATTCGAGATTTCAGGCGTTTCCTCTCTCGCTCTTCCTCTGAGAGAAACTCGTCAATAAAATGAGTTTGCAGATTCTCAAACTGTCTCAAGAACTGAATCCGATAGTCGCTCAGGTAATCTGGGTGGGTGGTGATCACAATGTCGGTAGGCACGTCTTCCAGTGAAAGCCATTTGTATATCACCGGTACGATGTGGCCAATGTCATTATACGCTCTCAGGAAAAACAGTAGCTTTTTGTCCATAATGGCTCTCCACTTTCCTTTCCGTTACTCCTGCTTGTCACAATATGCACATTCTCAAGTTTTCCAGTGGCCCAATTCTGCGCAAGCAATGAAAGAATAGTCATCCGCCTTGAGTCCGGTACAGAGGGATCAACTCGTCGTTTTCCATCAGCTTTTCTACTTTTTGCCGATCCTGTTCGGTATCCACACTATACACATCGTAGTGAGTGGGCACCATCTTGACCTTGTACCCGTGTTCCAAGACTCACATCATGTCCACCAACTCGGCAATTTCCAGCGGCGTAGGGTCAAGTTCGCCAAGCTTGAGCAAGAAGTCACGCCGGAAGGGGATGATGCAAACCTACTTGAGCTTCGTCATGTCCTCGCCCCCTTTACGACGAGAGAGGATCGGTTCACGCGAAAAGTACAAGGCAAAATTCTGCCGATCGACGACAACCTTGACCTCGTTGATGTCATCGTGCTCTTCTGCCGTTTTCAACGGAGCCATCAAATTGACTACCAGGATGGACTCATCGTCGAGCATGGGGCGCACGGCTTCGTCAATCATTTGGGGCCTCAACATAGGCTCATCGCCCTGAATCATGACGACGATATCCACCTGTGTTCCCCCCGCCTTTTCGATCCAGGTCAACGCTTCAGCCGTGCGGTCACTGGCCCACTCATGTGTATCGGCCGCCATTATAGCCTTGGCTCCAATATTCTTGATATGTTCTACAATCTCCTGGTTACGGGTGGCAACCTATATCTCGTTGAGTAACCTGCTCATCCTGCTGCGGAAATACACATGCCCCACCATAGGAATCCCTTGAATTCTCGCCAGCGGTTTGCCTGAGAAACGGGACGATGCCATCCGTGCTGGGATGATGCCGACCACATGGAGTGAAGTATGCATTCTACCTCATTCAAACCTGTTTAAGAGACCATATTGCGACTGCCGAATTCCGACTGCATTAATAACTAACCCTTTCTAACTAACCTTACCATAATGCGAATGACCGGTCCTATTACAGGTGTCCTAATAGCTTGTCAGTATACACCCAATTTGATATTGAGCATAATGCATTTTTTCGCTATTCCACGAAATGGCTTGCGAAATGCAATTTTCTGCCGGCTAATTCGGCAGCCCCACTTTGGATATGCAATACTCCCCGGAATTAGACCAATGATCGTATCCACTGCGACTTGGGATGCCTGCCCCCGATTGTAAACTAGCTCATCGAGTAAAGCTAATCGCTCCACCTCTTTACGTGCTGGATTATCCAGGTTTTGCTGTACCACGTTGGCAAGATCAGCTAGATTCCACACAATATCACCGCTTGACCGCCCCCAAAATGAGATCCCATTTGTGCCGTGCTGGACAAAGAATTCGGGCGTATCAATAAAGACCACTGGCTTATTCTGTAACATGAACTCGTAGCAAGCCCCGCTAACATCACCGATTAGCACATCGCTCGCCACGAAGTAGGGATTGCTATCCCCCTCTACAAAGCGAACATTTGCATTTTCTCTGTCTATCCTCTCAAGCATATCACGCCATTCTTTGCCAGAGCGGCGCCCTAACCTCCTGGCCTTTATGCTATCTTTCGCTAATGATACATGATGTAAGCGAATGAGCAGATTGACATCCATCCCACGAATGATATCAATGACCTCTACACCACATCGCTCCAATGATGCCTCCGTCTGAAATGTGGGGGCATATAGAACTGTTTTCTTGGATGAATCCAGGCCCAGTCCCTGTAGTACCTTTGTTCGGTCATATACATTTTGAAATAATACATCCGTTTTTGGTGAACCTATCTCAAATATCCTGACCGTCTTCAATGTTGATGGCTGCAATTTTATATATTCCTGCCATGACCCGTGAAATGCTGCACGACCGCTCGCGAAATAGACATTATATTGTCCCATAGGATGCTCTTTGCTTCTATGTACTGGAAAGACCCCTTTTCTCTTATCAGTCAATGTATGTGTCATGGCAATTCGAGGAATGTTAGTTGGAGAACGTCTATTACAGAACAGGGGACCCGGCTTGTTTAGGTGACAAGTCAGCATTGCGTCCATATCTAAATTGGTAAAATCAACCTTCCCAAAAGAGACATAGTTCACACCGGAATCTATACCCATATTAAGATGGAATTCCTTCAATCCTTCAATTTCAGAGGAAGGACTTACCATAATTACTTGAGTATTTCCACGGCGCAGCCATTCAGCGATTATTGGGGCAGAGTGTTCAGCTAACCCGGCGGCTTGCTGTTCTATTGCGAGAGTGTATCTTGAATCCTCCATCACGTGTTATCTCCTCTCTCACTAGTCTCTGCAATTCGATCGAATGCCCAGCCGGTTTCGAAAAGAGCGCAATTGTTCACCCTTGTTTACAGGCTAACTGCTCAGTAATCGACTATACAGCACTGGCTCAAGTAAGGATTATCTTGGTCAACTGCTGTAGACTCTGGTTGTTACCGTTCATGCACTCGAGCAGTGCCTGCTTGTTCCAATGGTATTTTTTTCTTTCTTGGTCGTAATGTATGGCATCGACATAGTAGTGCTTCCTGTTATCAAGGATGTATAAGTACTTGGCAACATCCTCGATCTGACTGCTGCTTACCTCCAAGTCTCGGACGTTCTCTATGAGCTGGAAATAGTGCTCCCTGCTCCTGGCATAGCCCAAGTCCAACACATTGTATATCGGAGTTCCGGCGATAATAGTCGGGGTCCTCAAGTACGTGAGTTCAAAAGCCGCGCTGGAGCGCCAAATCAGACCGCATGTCATGTACTCACTCAATTCCTTCAGTGAAAACATACGAGGATGGATCAAGACTATATTGCTGGACAGAGTTTCGCCTTTAACAAAGGAAGCCAGGGTCTCATTAGGCTCCTTCTCGGGGAATTCTGGTCTTATTTCCGAAGGATGTGGTTTCAGTAAAAGAAGATCTTCACGGTCTTCAAAGAATCTGACGGTTTCTCTGATCCAACAGCACATGTCTTCAAAGGCCGGTGAGTCATCATAAATAGGATGATCGTAGAAAAGGTGTGCAAATAGAACGAAGATATTGCTACCCCTGCATCGATATGCTTCGATTTTCTCAACCACCTCGTTTCTCCCGTCAATTGCGCTACCTTCTTTCTGCCGGGCAATGACGCCATCAATGGAAGATATCAATTCGTCGTGATGTATGGAGCCTTCCGCCTCTAGCTCACGCAAATCCGCCTCTATAACAGTATTTCTATTATCGACGCCAAATTGTGTACAATTAGATACACTTATGAAGCTATCTCTAAAATGATAGCCAAAGTAGGCTTTATTCCCTCTCGCAAGATCTAAAAACTCAACATCACGGTCCTCTACAAAATGACTGCACAGCACCTTGAATACGGAATTCGGTGTGTAGTTCGTTTCCAATCCAATAATCCTAATTTTCTTCCCGGTATCGCGGGCGTATTTCTTTAATAGCAGGAAGTAATAAACCAAGACATCACAGGTGACAATGAGATCCTGGCAATAGTCTCTGATACTCACGTCGCCGAAGTCTATGTTGTACTTCTTATAGATAGTTATGAGGGTGTTCCGGATTAAGGGAAAGAAGTTTATACCCTGTGTTTCCATTTTCTGACCCTCGTAATCTATGACCCAGTCATTATACATGCCAGGGCCAGCTTCATACTCAATTCTTACTATGCGTTTTCGTGTGGTGAGTAAGTTCGATATTTCCTTTGAATCAACGAACAGGCGCGAAAAATGAGAACCTATGGACTGGCTTTTGAAAAGAAAGTAGCAGGGTACGCCCTGCCTTGAAAGCTCATACGCTATCAATGGGTACAGCTTCCCATAAAATCCGGTATCGGAACCAGGTTTGCTGAAAACGCATAGCGTGTCGGACTGATCCACATCAACGCTAGACACCCGCCTGAGGAGCTGCTCGAACAACCTGGCATCCCTGCGCGCGCGAAGACCATTCACTGTAGCATACGTACGCAAGCAGGCCCTCGCAATGCGGACAATGCGTCTCGCTAAGTTCATACACAACCTCTCATTACATTACCGACCGCACGATACGCTCCATGGCTGGCTAGAAGTGTGTAATTGGTCAGGTGCACGATGATCTTGGACATCATCCATTCCCGGCAATAGCCATTCTGACCGACCCACAGCTGTTGTGTGCCTTCCAATTATAGAACTGCCGGCATATATAAGGGCTGGACACACTCCGGAGCTGGAGGTCGATACCCCAGGGCGCTATGTGGTCTGGTCTGATTGCATTCCTTCCTCCAGTTCTCTGTCAGCACCTTCGCTTCATTCATCTTACCCATTTGCCAAGAAACCTCCTCACCGACGCAACGCGCTTAATATCCCTGGCAGCTCTTTGGTCCCAATACATATTTCAACTTTCTTCCGCAACATAACACAAATCGTGAATCTGGCGGATATTCGGGGTGCAGAAGAACTTCGCTGCCTTCGTCTCATCATCGAAAAGATAGAACCCTGCACTCATTGCGATATGCTTCTTGATCCCCTTTAAGCGATCAAAGTACCGCGTCTCGCTCTGACCGACATAATAGTATTTCCCATCGAAAGCAAGTCCCCGCATAAATCCGTCGAACTCCCCCATGATATTCTGGTTCGTCCTGTAGAAATAGCCATTCATGCTGTCCAGAAAGCAGATCTGTGAATCAAAGAAACGAACAGTGTGGGGCATCCACACATCGTGCACAAGGACGTAGCGCTTGCTCGGATTTTCAAGATCAACCTGCAATATGCCACCATCATAAATGCCCTTCAGATACGCACCGGAAAGCGAAAACACGCTTATGTACAGATAATCGTCTCGTACACAAAGATCGTTGACCCAGTGTTCAGATTTACCTGATCGCTTAATCTTATCACTCAGCTCAATGGTAAAGCCCAATTCGCGTGTCGCAGCGTCGTAGGCAGAAACCTTGTCCAAACCCGCGCGTCCAATACAAACTATGTTCCGTCTGGGACAATAGGCAATTCCATGACATTTCGAACCTTCCTCGAAGCCAAACGTATCAACGAGTTCGAATTGCTTTGAAACTTTACAGATCCCCTTTTGCTCCTCAGCCACGTAATACTCCTGCCCGGTATCCACGATTTGATGAAACGTGCCATCAAGCACTTTTTTGCAGGCTCGTTCTTGTAAAGAATAAACATACAGACCACCACCAACCTCCGCATCCTTGTCTAATTCAGTATATATCTTATGATCAGGTGAACTAATAAGGATGGTTGCTTCATGCGAGTGAATCTCCGTGATTACTCTCAAGTTATTCAGTGCCGGCGTGATACAGAAATCTATTCCAGGCTTCAATCCATACTCGATCAACTGGGGACAGATTGATTCATATGCACCAGAGGTAATCACCACATACACATCGTCCTCTTTTTCCCTCAGGATATCAGGTGATCTTACCTCAACGTCGCAACAAAATGTTCCTAACAACGAGGTATTATTGTCTACAAAAGCTTCCAACGCAATGTCACACTGATCAAGGGTCTTCACCGACCAGTCCTGAGACGCACCAAAGAACACAACCCTTTTATTCCAGATTGCGGCTTTGAAATCTCGCCAAGTTCTCCATACTTCAGGTGCCATACCACTGTTTCTACTCATCGTACCTCAACTTCCTGTTCGATGTATCTCATTCAAGACAGTTTCAATGTCGTTTGTCGTAATCTGGGCCATCTTTGCCCTCCTCTCATAGTAGATCTTCATAAACAGGGTCCTTCAATTTCCACAGGACACCATCCTTTTCGAATAGTTCTGGGTTCCAAAATCGCTCGACAATATCCCAAAACTGCCTCGTTGTATAACCCATAAACTGGTTGAAATCATCCATAGCTTTTTGATCCAGCTTATGATCGTACTCCATAACCAGTTTCTTGGCTTTTTCACGGCTGATCCTGCCCCCCCTGATCCAACGGCAAGCAATGTCAGTAGCCCGTGCAAACCCGAATTTGGGGTACTTCATCCAGGAGTGAACAATATAAGCAACGGAGTCAACCTGATCGTAATCCTCAATATTTCCCTCTCGTCTCCATTCGTGAGCCAGGTCCCTGAAACCAAATCGCTTAGATATTTCCCAATGTCGCCTCCCATCCCATGGAACAAAGTAACTCATGAAAAATGGCTCTAGCCCAGATCGTTGTATTTCCTCTGGTGTTGGTGGAATCAAACCATTGATTTCATCTCTCCTTACACCATTGTCTAGCCAGAATTCTACATCAATCCTCTCAGCGTACTCTATCATCCAATCAAGAGCACTATAATTCTCTACATCCGTGTTGCCATACTCATAAGCGCCGTCCTCTCCGAAAACAACCAGCGGTATCCCAAGGGCGCAAGCGTATTTTGTCGGAAGTATGTTGATTGCCGCTTCGATGAAACGCAATGGTTCACCCAGTTGTTCTGTTGCAATCCTGGTTACCTTTCTGAACAAACCTGTGCTGAAATTGAAAAGCAGCCGATCACGTCCGAAGGCTTCACTCAGATTGTTCAGATTATGGACCCCAGCAGCAGTTTTCGTGAACGGGTCTCCAACAGTCATTACGAGAGGATTCATACCCATTTCCTCTGTCATCATATAGGTCAAGAAGTGACTATCTTTGCCCCCACTTACAGCGATGATACAATCGTAATATCCATCGGATCTTCTGTGCTTGTCGCATAAGGCTTGTAGTTCCTCTCGTCTTGCCTGCCAGTTGACAGAGCTTCTCCTCTCGTGATTGCGACAGGCCGGGCAAACACCCTCGTCGTCAAAAATCGACCCGGGCCGAGTATCCGGTATTACGCATTTCTTGCAGTAGTTCATTTTTTCCTCTTTTCCTCCTTTTACTTCTCAAACAACCACCAATTCAAATTGTCGAAGATGGAAAACTCCTTCTGCCAGAGGAATCCATACCTCGTACACTTCAAGTTGGGGAATCGATCCAGATAGAACGCACCAAAGTCCCGCTTGAAGAGCAAGCCCATTTGGCCGCGGTAGGGCACCTCCACAGGTGTGTGAGAGAAGTACTCGATACAGAGTACGTACTTGCGGGCCACCCGAACGATTTCGTCCGTGGCGCGACCGAGATCGTCTGGCGAGATGTGGATCAGTACACCCGCCGTAAAGACCAGGTCTATTGACGAGTCGGCCAGGGGGAGTTGAAACGCGTCACAGTTCCACGCTTTTTCCAGTCTCATGCGCGTCTGCGATACCAGCCTATCAAAGGCCTTCCGATTGGGCTCTACAGCATAGAGCTTCGCGCTCCCTCCAAATAGCTCGTTGATGAATAGCAGATTAAGCCCAATGTTGCTACCCACCTCGAGAACGGATTCAATGTCGAGCCCGCCGAGGATCCGCCGAAAGGCCTCCACGCCGGGCTCCATCTTCCAGTTGGCATACTCATTTCGATCCACATACTCGTCACCAAACTGATCAATCCACGCCTTCAATTGAGGAGCCATTGCTACGCCACTATTCCCGGCTCATCTTTCCGAGCCCTGTCACCTACTCCACACCGGGATCTAGTCTTCACCAAAATCCTTACCTACCCTAAACTCGGGTTTCCATTTTCCAGTTGAAGGATCCTTCTCAAATAGCTTCTCATTCACCCAGCGGTCAGTGACTTTCCAGAACTCCGCTATGCTTATTCCAATGCAATCACACCATGCCTGAATGTATGAATCTCCGACTTTGCCATCGTATAGTTCCACTAATCTGATCCCTTCTTCGCGCGACATTCGCCCTTCACGAATATCGTAGCATACTTCGTCTGTGGTGGCACCAAATCCAAATTTATAGTATTTCAGCATTTGGTTGACGATTTTCAGGTCGGCGTCTATGGAGAAATACGGGTTCGTCCTTCCTGTCAAGCTTGGATCGTGCCCTGGACGTCCCTTGAGGCCACGCGCTACGGCGAATTCGGTGTTGCCCATGTTGGACCATTCCTTTGCGTAGTGGCCTAGATATATCGCTCTGATATTTCTTTCTCTCAATTCATCCACATCAGGGAACTGGTAAAAAAGTAAGTCTCTCAATTCAATCCCTTCTTGAACCCAGTCAGCGGCGCTTCCTCCTGCCACAGTGGGTGTGTTCTTCCAATTCATTGCATCGCCGCCAGGGTCAAGGAAACCGATGATCCCAAGAGTTTCTGCAGCATTCTCGCCTTGGACAACCAACGGAATCCCGAACTTTAAGGCGACTTGGGACGTACTAGCGTACAGTGGGTACTCGAGGGGCTTAACGAAATTCCCGTATTCGTAAAAGGCCCATTTGCTAAGTGCACGCTCTATCCTGGGGTTGGGCCTGAGGGAAATCATGTCGAATCCATGCTGAACCAGGTTCTCCAAGTTATGGCGCCCTACTTCTGAGATATTGTCGGGAGCGCAGTTAACCAGCAACACTTTGAGATCAAGTCGTTCCTTGACATATAGCGCCTGAAAGTGGCTGTCCTTGCCTCCGCTCACGCCGACAGCGCAGTCAAAGCCGCCCTTGGAATTCGCCTTTGCCCATTCGGCGATCTCTCGCAGTTCTGCTTCTCTCTCCGCCCAGTTAACCCTCAAACGCTCCTCGTAGGCGCGGCACGCCGAACACACGCCTTCTTTATCAAACACGATTCCTGGTCTAGTGTCCGGCTGTACACATTTCTTGCAGTACTTCATTTTTCATACCTCTTTTCATACCTCCTCGTATAATTAGGTGATCACTGATCGCAAGTTTCCCGCCCCATAGTCAATGACCGCAATCACGTCTATCCTCCCTGCAAAAGGTTCCAGTCAACGGGCGTTCCTCGTGCAATATCCCGCGTTGCCCGGCGTCCGAGCACATCTTTCAGATACCTCGGTTGCAAACCATGTCCTGGCCTGATGCAG
>Ga0114922_10003201_pt1 | contig 15294 bp, 15 predicted proteins | sample AartaG_FD_100975 | JGI IMG/M metagenome (GOLD analysis project Ga0114922, IMG submission 100975) | Deep subsurface microbial communities from Aarhus Bay to uncover new lineages of life (NeLLi) - Aarhus_00045 metaG | ecosystem: Environmental > Aquatic > Marine > Oceanic > Sediment | place...
CCATTAGAATCTGAACCAAGCGTTCAGGGAGTAGAAAAGCCCGAAGAAAGAATTGAGTATGCTGGGTTCTGGAAAAGATTCGTTGCCGCCATTATAGATTTACTATACTTTCCATTTCCGTGATATATTCTTAATATCGTTTCAGAGACCCGCAACACGGCACACCGGTCAGGCCGGACAGAATAGATTGATTTCGGAAACAAGTAATTTTTACTGAGCTGCCCCCCGAAAACGAGTCCTGAATAAAAATGCATGGTTGCTGGACGTCGTGGGTTCGAGTCCCATCGCCCGCTCCAATATTCAGCCCCGGTGACAACTGTTCCGGGGTTTTTGTTTGCCAGCATCGGGAAAATTCCCCCTTTTTACTTGCTATTTCCGTGAATTCTCCTTAATATCGTTTCATAGACCTGCATTTCGGTACATCGGATAGGCTCGCCACGATAATATGGTAAGACTTAAGAAAGAAGCTTGAGATTTTTTGAGTTGGCTTTGAAAAAAGTGCTGGCGAGAAATATTCAAGTCGGAGAATGCCCTGAAAACCTACATTTTCCCTTACATTGCGTATTTTGTCTAACCATCGGATAAAGGCTGACGGGCGAATAGCTTACCCGGATCGTTAGGCATACAGGAGGCAAAGAATGAAGTGGGAAGTCCAACTTAATGGAAGCACAGACGATTTGCGTGAGTTAGCAAAGTCTCTCACTAATGATGACCTGTGCATAACGGAAAGGAACGGGCAATTCTTTTTAGAGACAACGCGCTTTTCTGGCTTAACCACAAGAGAAGAACTCAATTCTGAAGCCTCAAAGATATTATCAATCTTGACGGGCGCAGTTCGGTTATCACTTGTTGGTAGAACTCCATTGCGAATCGCAAATATTGCAAAAGTCAGAAAAGACGGGGCTCGTGATATATTCCATAGTGCGTCGGCTACAATTCGTGCAAGGGTTTCGTGCGGCGTAAAAATAACGCAATCAGATGGCACTGTTAAAGTAGTTAACCCGGCCGACAAAGTTCCTATTTGGGTCAATGTGGCATTAAAAGACCATCGTGTAGAAAAGGCACTCCAACTGTTTGGGATTTCTAAACACGACTGGGTTAGCTTATATAGCCTTTTGGAGGTGATTGTAGAGGATGTTGGTGGTATCGATAAAATAGAGAACGAAGATTGGGCAACAAAGGAAGAAATAAAGCGATTTAAACAAACAGCAAATAGTCCTGCTGCAATAGGTAACTCAGCTCGTCATGGGAAAAATATTCCACCTCCATCTGATCCTATGGATTTGAAAGAGGCTGTAGCTTTAGTGAAAGTTGTTCTTCACAATTGGCTTCGTTCCAAATGACAAACTATTTGCCTAACAATAGCTTTAACTCAAACAGCCAAAAGCGCAGTTCCCTATCGGTCACTATGCTTATGGATGCTGGTTAAGCTAGCCTGTATGCAACCCGTATAATGTATACGCTGTTCTCGAACCATTATAATTTGGCACAAATGATACCCGAATCATACTCCTATACTCTTCCTGCCCCCCACCCCTCAAGGGGTGGTACCTTGCCAAATCTTGCAATAATTGTTGTGAATTGGTGTCAATTTTGTGAATTCCTGACACTTGCCCGAAAGCAAGCAGAGGCGGCAGCCGTGCGGCTTCGGGTTGATATTGCTGTATTCAAGCTTCAAATAAGCTTCCTAAGCTGGACGCCGCCGATTCGAGTCCCTTCGCCCGCTCCAGAAATGACGCTGAAGAAAAACTCTTCGGCTAAAAAAGCCGCCTTCGCAAAGCAAACCTACACAAACAAAGCATCCAATGCATTGAGCAGCCACCTGACTTTAACTTGTTGAGTAAAGGTTAATAATCATGAAAACGTTTATTTTTCCTGTTGTTATTCTTCTCTGCCTTGCATGTTCGGATAAAACCATACCTGTATACGTGACCGGCGAGGAAACATCACTAACCAGCGAAATTACGCTTGTCGGTGGTACAAGAGGCAACAGTTGCTTTTCAAGCTCACTTGGAACAAATGCGCCAGTGTTCTTTTATGGTTCACTTTCTCATCCAAGTAGTATGAGCAACCCTTCGCAGAGTTGGATTGATGGTTATTTTAAAACCCAAATAGAGAATAAACAGTTCTACAACAGTATTCATTTTCCAGACGACTCTGTTGTTGTGAGACTATATATTCCTGCTGATGATTCAACGCTTATCAGGCAGGCTGTTATTACGGAATCAGAAATTATCAAGTTGATAGGCAATGACGTTTACTCAACAGGATATTTATACCCGCCAAAAGAAGAACTGCAAATCTCCTGGGATTACGCGGATTCCCTGGGTGTTGCCGTTTCTCCAGGCTGGTACGCTTTCTGTACGGAGTTTGTGGAGGAAGATGATGCCATTCTTCTCTGGTTCTACCTTGCTGAACAACCCTGACCCGGCCCCCCCAGGCTGGACGTCGCCGGTTCTAATCCCATCGCCCGCTCCAATATTCAGCCCCGGTAACAAATGTTCCGGGGCTTTTTTGTTTGCCAGTATCGGGGGAAACAAAAAAGCCGCCCGAAGGCGGCTCATTAAAACTTCGATTTTATTAAGAGTAAAAAGTCGATTCGATGTCAGACAAAAAATAAAGAATATCTCCGGGGAGAATAAAGCCCTCTTTTTTCTGCAGTGGAATGGTGAATAGAGGTTGACCACGAAGGCTTCTTTTTATCTCTAATGACCTCCATTTTGCCGATCTTTTTGGTTCGCCACGATAAAACACAAAAAATCCTTCGTGTGCCGCTGCATTTCGACAATGCCTAAAAAATTCCCAAAGTTCGTGGTTCGTATGATCATTTTTAGTTTTTTCCCAAGCAATAACTAATAAGCTACCTGCTGACATTATATCAAAAGACTCAAGCGGATCAACTCCCTTTACTATTTCAATGATATCCATTGCTAAAGTTTCAATATCGATTTTTATTCCTTTATCTATTTTGGATCCCATTTCTTGCTGACCAAATAATTCAGTGATTCCGCCCTCAAAAACACCTTTTAATCTTTTCGCATTTGAAGAAGAAAAAGCAGGGCCATCATTTGAAGGATGAGTTAATTGACTGATATCAATATTTTTAAATTTTTCTCCATATTTTAGTTTAATACCTCTTGAATAAAGCTCAATAAGACCATGCACCTGAGCAAGATATGATATTACGAGATGATAGAACGGCTTCTGAGGATCAAATATAATTTCAGGATTAAAAATCTTCATCTTAATAATTTTTGTGGTCTTTTGAGATTGGATAAGAATTATGTGGATTTGCGGGAAACTAATAAACGCCTCCAGCCCGCTTTTTCGGTCTGTCAACTAAAACTTCTGTCAAGTTAGTTTTATATCTTAGATAGACAATCTTCAACTGCTTCTATAACTGTATGGGCTTTATAAACTACGCCTAAATTTAGCATGTATTTCATCTTAAACGTAGGTTGTATAAATGTAGGTATTTCAGAAAACTCAATATTACCAGATTCCTCTCTAAAAAAAACTTTTGCAATAACTCCAAGAAAAGCGATTCGATCAGAAAAAATAGTTCCTCCTGTTTTTGGTGAGAAACTACCCTTATTAATAATAAATACTGGACTTCCACTAGAACCAGGGAATACTGATGCATCTATAAGAAAGACAGGCTTATTATTATAATCTACGTAAACGGGGGTAGCGGTTATGCCTCTTCTGATTACAGGCAGCAAATTTTTCTCATCATATATTCCGTAAGGATAGCCAACAAATACAATGTCCTCAAGAGCGTCGAAATCATAAATATCTTCTTTTTCAGGGATCAATTTATCCTCAATTCCCGTAAGAAAGGGCTTAACTTCAGGTTTTTCTTTTTCTTTAGTTTTCAGCAGTGGACTAAGTGGAACTATAGCAATATCAATATCCGGATTAGGATGATAGAAAGTGATATGTGATATCTCATCTATATGAAAAGGAAAGGGTTTACCTAGAATTGGCTTCTCCCCATCACTTTCCAGAAAAAAGAATTTTATTGTATCAGCACCAAGTAATACGTGTTTATTGGTCACTATAAATGAAGCCTGTCCACGTTGATCTCTTGAATAGAGAAAAATAAAGCCAGTTCCAACGCCGACATTATTCGATGAATAAATTTCTATTCTGACGGTTGTAAATAATAAATTTTCAGCGAAAGATTGTACTTCCATAGAAATATTCTCCTAAATTATATTCATCATAAACGCTTAAAACGACTTTCTCTTTATGTCAAGCTTTTTCGCTGCCTATCTCACGTGACAATACATGACAGAAACTAAGTCATTTTAGAGCAAATGCGGCCATTTTAGCAGCAAGGCTCAAGCAATGCAGATGCCGAAAGAGTGCGCTTTTTTCTTGATTTTCAATGAGTTTTAAAATCAGCCTTTAACCGCTTCCCAAGCATGGCTGGCAACAAACGCATTCTAATCACCATCGTCGGGAGCAATGACCCTTTTTCCCCTCGCGATTCTGGCGATCTTGATGGCCCTATTCTGACGTTGCTCAAGTTTGAATCATTTAACAAGATATATCTATTATACACAGGTGCCGATTCAAGCTACCTTCACAGGGCCCAGCACCTTCGAGAGGAAATCAACTGCCGGGGAATACCAGGAGTGGTATCCCTGGTAGCATTGAATATAACCGACCCCACGGACTATGAGTCATTATACCTTGTAATGCATGATGCCGGTCGAAGTATTATAGAAAATCAGTCTGAGAAATTGGATGTCAGCGTATTACTATCTTCCGGTACCCCTCAAATGCAAACCTGCTGGTTGCTCCTTGTCCAAAGTGGACAACTTCCTGCACAGATGCTCCAAGTAATACCACCTGAGAAATCTGCAAGCGGTGAAGGGGCCGTAAAAAGGATCACACTTTCTTTAGACCGGTTTCCCGAAATCCGCAGCCCGCAACAAGTCAAAAGGTTGCTTAACGTAGCTATGAGCCGAATAGAGGCTTTGGAAGCAGAAAGGGAGGGTTTAATTCGAGAGCAGAAGAGGAGATTAATAGGTAATGCTCCTGCTTTCCGTGATGTTTTGAACCGAGCAAAAAAGGTAGCAGCATTTGATATAAACGTTCTTATCACCGGAGAAACAGGTACTGGTAAAGAAGAGTTGGCCAGATACATCCATTATAACAGTCATGTTAAGGAAGAGCCTTTTCTTCCATTAAATTGTGCTGCAATCCCAGAAAGCTTAATTGAAAGCGAGCTGTTCGGTCATCGTAAGGGGGCTTTCACAGGTGCTGTGGAGAACAAGAAAGGACTTATGGAGACAGTCGGCAAGGGAACTCTATTTCTTGATGAGATCGGCGACTTACCTATTGGCTTACAGGCCAAACTCCTCCGAGGACTTTCAGAGAGGAAGTTCCGTCCCCTGGGAGTTTCAAAAGAGCAGGAATTCAAAGGAAGGGTAGTAGCCGCTACAAACCGAGACCTGAACAGAATGATAGAGGAGAATCACTTCAGGGAGGACCTGTATTTCAGACTGAATGGTATCACACTGCACATACCGGCACTAAAAGATAGAAAGCAAGATATCCCACTGCTTGTCACCAGGTTTCTCCAAGAATTCAATGAACGCCATGGAAGAGATGCTCGTTTGAAAAAGGAATGCATCAAATATTTTATGGGATGCCCTTGGAGAGGAAACATTCGAGAGCTAAAACAGACCATTGAAAGGCTGATTATTTTATCCGATCACGATGAGATAGATTTATCTGAGCTTAAAGACCTGATGTCTATTCATCCCCACCCACAGATCTCTCCTTCACGCATTCACTTAGACTACAAGCCAGTTCAAATGAGTTCCATTTTAGAAAAATTGGAAATTGATATGATAAAACAGGCCCTTGAATTTCATCAAGGTAACAGAGCGGCAGCGGCTCGACACTTAGGAATGAATCCCCATGCCTTTCGGGCCAAATTAAAGAGAATGAATCTCGATTCTTGAGTCGAACTTCAAAAAGTAAATTTTCTTACCAAAATGGTAATGCATGTTACTCGGTTTCTAAATTCTATAAACATTAACTGACTGAAAACACTTCAATTACAGTTTGGCACGAATCCTTCCCTTTTGATAAGCAATCTTTTTTGTGTAGCATTTTCCATCAGATCATCAGCGAGAACTAAACCATAATTTTTTATCATGGGAGGCCCTATGACCAAGAAATTACTATCTCTCAGGGACAAGCTTGTCGCTGCCGCATTGCTGCACGATATCGGCAAGTTCATGCAACGGTCTGAGGAATGGACGAAGAAAAAGGGTATCAGACACCCGCAGCTTTCCGCGACATTCATCAACCCCACGGACACGAAGAAGGGTAAAAAGGAACGCTTTACGGGAGCCCGGGATATCGCTTTCCTGGCGGCGTACCACCATGAGGAAGACTTGAAAAGCCTTGAGGAGGTCAGCGATCTTTTCAAATGCGCAGAAATTCTAAACGAAGCGGATAACCTTGCAAGCGGAGAAAGGAGAAAAGACCTGATTAAGGACCCCAGGCCGCTTAAATCGGTTTTTTCAGTCATAGGTGGACAGGAGAAGGATTATTACTGGGGAATCAGACCTTTGAGCCCGGAGGAAGTTGCTGAGCCGGGCGAGACCTTGCCTGACAAAACCTCCTTGAGGATGGCATACGAAAGGCACTGGCAGTCTTTCAGCAAAGAGTTCGAGAGTATGCTGAAATTTTCTAAAGGCAACCTGAAAATCGAGACACTTTGCCATCTGTTGCGCAAGTATCTGTGGTGCGTGCCCGCCTCTTTTTACCAGAGTGAACCAGACATCAGCCTGTATGATCACTCTAGAATGGCCGCAGCCATTGCAGCCGCCATGCTGGACTGGTTTTCGGCAAACGGCAAGCTGGAAGCCGCGGACACGAGGCATGCGGTCCGTAACGTGGTAAAGGAGCGATCAGAAGAACGCTATCTGCTAGTATGTGGCGACATCAGCGGAATCCAGAGATTCATCTACCAGGTAGCGGATAAAGGTGCGGCCCGTTCTCTCAAGGGCAGATCTTTTTACCTCCAGCTTCTATCTGATGCTGTTGCAAAGTTCGTCCTTCGGGAACTCGGTTATCCTGTGACAAACCTGATCTACTCCAGCGGGGGAAAGTTTTACATCCTTACCTCGGCAAACAGGGAGAAAGAGATAGCCGGTTTAAAACAGAGAGTGAACAGCTTCCTTCTCGAACGTACTAAAGGCGCGCTCTATTTCTCCATCGGGGCTGTACGGATGAAAGGTGCAGACTTTATCCTCGAGAATATGGTAGACGAACAGACCACAAGAATCTGCAAGCGTTGGGACGAAGTGAACAGCGTAAATGCAAGGGACAAGATGAGGCGCTACGCCGGACTGATCAAAAACGTTGACTTCTTTTCACCGCAGAAGGACCGGCTGTCCGATGCCACGCTTGCATCCGAAGACCTCGATGACCTTGAGAAAAAAGACGAGTTCTCAAAGGAGATGGTAGAGCTCGGTAGATGGATAAGAAAGAAGAACTTCATAATAGCCGAGATTGACAGCTTGTCAGGTTCACCGGGAGAAAGCTCAAAATTCGTTGATTTTAAAGAACTCGGTCTGACTTATCATATTCTCTACAGTCAAGATGAAATCAACGGGCTGGAATTCAAGCGTGCCGTGCTTTACAACATAAACCATTCCGATGGATTTCTTATGTCCAGCCTTGGCCGGGATGGCATCGAATGTGGCTACCGGTTTTACGGCGGCAACCTGCAGCCCCATAAGGAGGATGGCAGCTTACTTACATATGATGAGCTTTCAGACTCCTCAACCGGTATCAAACGACTCGGGGTTCTGCGAATGGACGTGGATAACCTGGGAAAGACTTTCAGGGAGGGGTTGGGCAGACTGTACAGCATCTCGAGGCTTAGCACGCTCAGCTTTCAGCTCGATTTTTTCTTCAACGCCATGGTACACCATTTTCTATCCACCGATGAAAAATTACGGGATAGGGTTCTCCTTGTGTACACCGGTGGAGATGACCTTTTCGCTGTGGGTGCCTGGGATGCCGTGATAGATGCCGCCGTTTTGATAAAGGAAAAATTCAGGAGTTACTGCTCATTCAACCCCAGGATGACACTGTCTGCTGGAGTTGAGCTGACTGGTGGCAAGTATCCCGTCCGGCAGGGAGCCTTACTGGCTGGAAAGGCAGAAGACATGGCCAAGGAACTGGACGGGAAAGATGGGGTCAGCCTGATGGAAGTCACCTGCAAGTGGTCTGATATGGAGATTTCGAGAGACATGGTCAGTTTCCTGGTGGACAAGCTGCAGGCTGAAGACGGTGAGCCGGCTAAGTGGCCCAAGTCGTTTCTGTCCAACCTGGAAAACATTTATCTCAACTATCAAGAGGCAAAGGAGGTGAGAGAGAAGAAAAAAGCATTCAAACCAAGAGACCTTGAACGCCTTGCGATGCATGACCGCTGGCGATGGATGCTTACCTATCAACTGACCCGTTTCGTGGAACGGAAAAAAGAAGCTAAAAAGGAGGTGGAGAAAATTCAGGATTTTCTCATTAAGGGTTATTGGGGTGACCGGCATCCAATGAAACATCGCATGGAGCTTTTACCTTTAATCCTGCGCTACAGCCGCAACCTGCTTAAATCTGAAGGAGGTTCAGATGCAGACAACGAATGAAGGAAAAATAAGGGAAATTATTGGAGGTGATACTAAGCTTCTCGTAGAAGAGGCAGAGGAAATCGGGAAGTTTGTTGCCAACAGGGGGCGAGGGTTAGCCACCTCACAAATTCGCAATGTGTTTGGTGCGGTCAAGAAGCTTGAAATCAAGGCAAAGACATCTCACGAGATTTCTGAAACTGCACACAGCGAACTGCTTCTTCTGATACCGAGGCTGGCTTATATGGATGCCCGAGCTAAGAAAAGAGAATCGAAAGAGCTCAAAGAAATCCTCTCCTTCGCAATCAAGGAAATCAAGGGGGATTTCGAAAGATTTTTGAACTTCTGCAAGTTTTTCGAGGCTATCCTTGCATACCACCGGGCTTCCGGTGGAAAATCTTAACTTAATTTTTGTAACTGGAGGGCGAAAATGAACAAGCTCGAGGAAAAGGTTTTCATTCAGGGAGAAATAGAGGTCCAGACAGGTCTGCACATTGGCGGTTCCTCTGTCGGCCTGACCATTGGCGGTGCCGACAAGATAGTGGTTCGCAATTCACTTACCAATGAGCCCTATATCCCGGGCAGCTCACTCAAAGGAAAGATGCGCTCCCTGGTAGAGAAAGTATTGATTCCGGACAATATGGTGCCGGATAAAGATGGTAAAACCAATGCCTGCAAATGCGGTAAGTGTGTAGTCTGTCGGTTGTTCGGCTTTGCGCCGGAGACTAAGAACCTCCCTAACCAGACCCGCCTTATCGTCCGGGACTGCCCGCTGACGAAAGAGAGCGCAGAGCAGCTCGAGCAGGCCCCGGAAACCGATATGCCGATGACCGAGGTCAAAACAGAAGTATCGATCGACAGGATAACCTCGGTGGCTAACCCTCGAAATTTCGAGAGGGTTCCAGCCGGGGCCAGATTCAAGCTGGAGATGGTCCTTAACATCTTTGAGAAGGATGACGAGAAAGAGTTGCTAAATACACTAATGACAGGCATGAAGCTCGTCCAGGACGACTACATCGGTGGCCAGGGTACTCGGGGCTACGGCAGGATTTCGATCAAGGTGGATGAACTCAAATTCAAGGACCTGGAAGTGTATGAAGGAGACAATGAAGCTAAAGTGTACCCTGTGCCTAAAGGCGTGAGTATCACGAGCCTGCAAGGACGATAACGGGTATCGATAACCGGAGGTGGAAATTGAAAGTGTTCAGGTTGCATTTCAAGACGCCACTGCACGTAACAAGCGAGCTGAGGGGATTGGAATCTGCAGAGGAGATTGTGCGCTCTGACACCCTGCTCTCGGCCCTGCTCAGCCTGTGGAGACGTTTTTATGATGATGACCCGGCAGACATCGTAGATAAGATAAGGCTTTCTTCTGCTTTTCCATTCATCGGGGAAACTATGTATTTCCCCAGACCAGCCAACCTGAGGATATCCGGCGGTGGAGAGGCAGGTAAAGAGAAGGAGAGGAAGAAGGTCGAATACCTGTCAGCGGGCCTTTTCAAACTGGCTCTCGAGGGAGAGGTGGATTCAAGGGCATTCAATCCTCATAACGGGATTTTCGCCTGTACGCCTGAGGAGCTTCCCGATGCGGAAGTTATCCCGACTACACTGCGAACACGTCCTCGTGTTACGATTGACAGGTCAACCGGCGAATCGACCCCTTTCAACTTCTCGGAGGTCGAGTTCGGCCCTAATTGCGGCCTCTGGTTCGCCGCCGAGTTAGACGGTGTGCCTGAGGAGCGTTTTGTGGCAGCTCTCAACCTTCTGGGTGACGAGGGCCTGGGCGGAGATAGAAGTGTAGGCATGGGGCTGTTCGAGGCAAGCGAGGGGAACACAGTCTTACCAGAAACATCTGGCGACGGACACCTGATCCTCTCCCTTTTCTGCCCGTCTGAGAAGGAGCTCGCCCGTCTCGACCTTGAAAATTCCTATTACCGACTGATCGAGCGCGGGGGGTGGATAACGGGAACCTCCCTGAGGCGGGTCAGGACACGCTTCTTTGCAGAGGGTTCCTGCTTTCGCTCAAATGCCCTCCTTGAGGGGCGTGTGCTGAAAGCCCTGGAGAAGATGCCGGAGCTCGGACTGCATTACGATGTGCTTCGCAGCGGGAGACCGATCTCAGTGCCAATAAAAATGGAGGGGGTGGAATGATGCCTACTTTAAAGCTGAAGATTACAATACTATCGCCCATCCACGTTGGGAACGGTGAAACCCTAAGGGAAGGACTCGATTTTATCGAGGAAGACGGAATGATCCATGTGCTAAGCATCGACAGGCTGATCGACAAGTTCAGGAATCGCCCGGAAGCTTTGGATCGCATGGCCTCCCCCGGCTTCTCCATCAAAGGTTTCCTTGGCGATTTCGGGGTCAGCGCAACGGAGGTCAGCCGGTACAGCATGCGGGGAGGCCAGCCCCAGGTGAAAGAGGTTCGGCAGGCTATAAAGGCGGGTATGAGTTACCCGATCATACCGGGAAGCTCTATTAAAGGAGCAGTCAGGACAGCAGTGCTGTGGTCACTGACACACGATGCTGATAAAAATTTCGCATTAAGGCCCAAAGCCGTACAGGTGCTGCAAAAAACGCTGGCGGCAGCCGGACAGGAAAGGAGACCAAGGGACAGATTCGCAGCAAGGAACCTGGAGCGGAAGTTCATTGAAAAGGAGTTCATCGACCCGGCAGACAAACGGGGAAGAAGGAAAATCCTCGGACCAAACAACTCCCTGATGCGAATCATACAGGCACCTGACGCACAATTTGAGGTCAGAGACCTGACGCTCTGCACAGTGAAAGTGTCGAGCGAGAACCATAATGGAAGACATATGTGGAAGACTTTCGGCAGGGAAAGACAAAACGTGACCGATCACATGGATGCCACACCGCTCTATGTCGAAGCTCTCAGACCCGGAAGCCAGAGCCCGATCTCAGTCAAGATAGACGAATTTCTTCTTGATCGGGCAGCTGAAGCAAATGGCAGATACAGGCCAGGGAAAGAAGAAGCAAGCCTCCTGTCCGGAATCGAGCCGCTTTTCGAGGCGATCAATGACAGGTCGTTTGAGCTAATGGGTGGCGAGTACGACTATCTTGAAGAGCTCGGCTCGTCCGAGTTTTACCCTGCAATGGATTTCTACGCCGAGCAGATGGAGCGTATCAAGGACGGGCCTTCCGACCTCTGCGTCTTTCCCCTCGGTTGGGGCACGGGCTGGAAAGGAATGACCGGCCCGGTGGTACCAGATGACATGATAGAGGAATTCAGGCGGGTTTTCAGGAGGATGTCAGGGAAGAGGAACTGGAAAAGCTTTCCCAAGACTCGTAAGTTCAGCTTCGAGGGAGGACAGCCCGGACTGCCACCAGGTTGGGTAGAACTAAAAGTCGAAGAATGATGTCAAGGAACAAATCTGGCTTTGAGGAGGGATAATGGAACTCCAAGTCAAGCGGCTGGAACTTGCGTTATCTTTTGAGAACGGAGTCCCACCGTTCCGTTTTGCCACAAACACATTGCGGGGGGGATTCGGATACGCCTTGAGAAAAGTGGCCTGCGCCTTCCGCCACCGCGAGTGCGAGGGCTGCCTGGCAGAGGGCCAGTGCGTGTACAGCTATGTGTTCGACACCATACCGGACAGACGCGGGGAGTTCATGACCCGCTACAACAGGGCACCACATCCTTTCGTATTTTTCAGCAATGGCGACTCAGTGTCTGAAAAAAATCTCAGGGTTGAGCTCACCCTGATCGGAAAGGCAATCACATTCCTTCCCTATTTCGTGCTGGCCATGCAGGAACTGGGAAGGATGGGCCTTGGAAGGAGAAGGGAGCCATTCGTACTTGAAAAGGTTGTCGAGCTTGACAGCGGACGAACCCTGCTTGAAGGCTCGAATAGCATCCTTGAGCGTCCCGGCGATCCAGAGCGCTTCCCGGTGATGGTATCGGATGAGCCAGTGGAGAGGATGGAATTTCACCTGCTGAGCCCCCTCCGGCTTAAGTACAACGGTAATCTACTCAGGGAGCCAAGCTTCCGGGCAATTGTAGGTTCGTTGTTGCGCAGGATCAGCTCGCTGTGCTATTTCCACGGGGAAGGCAAGCCTGAACTGGACTACCGGGGTCTGGCCGATGTGGCGGAATCTCCACGGGTAATGGAGGACGACACCCGCTGGGTGGAGATGTCCAGATTCTCCACCCGCCAGGAAGACTGGATGAAACTGGGAGGGATCACCGGTGACTTTGCTGTAGAAGGCGAACTCGGGCCTTTCCTGGATCTACTGCGCCTGGGTGAAGCCGTGGGGATTGGAAAGGCGTGCACTTTCGGATTCGGCCGTTACAACGTGAAAGCGCAGCGCCGGGCAACTGCATTGACTGTGCAGTGATAATTAAATTACAGACAGTGACAATTAAAGTATATCTTGTTGTGACCACGTTAGTTAATGGCAAATCAGGAGAATGATTTTGACCAACCTGTACCTCACAGAACAGGGAAGCTACCTGCGCAAAAGGGGAGAGGTGCTTGTTTACGGAAAAGACGGAGAGACCCTCCTGGAACGGCCTCTAAAGGACGTGGGTATGGTTGTGCTTTTCGGCCAGGTCCAGGCAAGCGTCCAGGCTCTGTTGGCCCTGCTCGAAAACGGTTGCGATGTTTCGCTCTTGACACGCAACGGCCATTTCCGGGGCAGGATCGCCCCTGCTCTCGGCAAGAACAGTCCCCTCCGAGTGGCACAGCACAGGCTGAATGCTGACAGCTCTTGCCGTCTCGAAATCAGCCGCCTCATTGTGGCCGCAAAAATCCATAACGGAATGCGGCTGCTCAAGGGATACCATTACAGCCAGACCAATCCGGCAAGATTTACTTTTATCGACTCCCTGGTCAAGCTTGAAAAGAAGGCTCTCAAGGCCGTCTCACTTGATGAACTCAGGGGTTGCGAGGGAGCGGCAGCCAGAAGGTATTACCAGGGTTTTCGCAACATTCTCACCTCGGAAGTCCAATTCCCCGGCCGCAAGTTCTACCCCTCGACTGATCCTGTAAACGCTGTATTGTCATTCGGGTACTCATTCGTGGCCCGGGAGCTTCAGGGCCTGCTTGAAGCATCCGGTCTTGATCCCTATATCGGCTTCTTCCATGTGGTCGAGTACGGAAGGACCTCGCTTTCGCTCGATCTCCTCGAAGAGTACCGCCACTGTCTGGTGGACAGGCTCACCTTAAAGCTGTTCAATAAGAAAATCCTGAACGCAAAGGATTTTGAGCCGGGTCAGGATGGGGGAATGTATCTCAGGCGGGATGCCCTGAAAGTTTTTATCAAGCATTACGAACAGACGGTTAACGACCCGTCTATTCCGTACAATGGAGTGCTCTGCTCTTATAGATACATCTTCAGGGAGCAGGCTGACGCTTTCAGAAAGGCAATACTTGGAAACGCCAATTACACTCCCTTCAGGATGGAAAAATGAAATACGCTCTGTGCTATGACATAATTGACAACCGCAGGCGGCGTGGTGTGTCGAAGATCATGGAAAGCTACGGCTACCGGGTGCAGAAATCGGTTTTCGAGGCGTTCCTCTCACGCAGCGACCTTGACGAACTGAAGAAGAGAATCCAGCGGGTTATTTCAGCCAAAGAGGACCAGGTTCGCATTTTTCCGTTGTGCTCGAGCTGCGACAGTACCATGGTAGTTATGGGCAACGGGGAACGGATAGAACAGCAACCGTTTCTCGTGCTTTGAAGTCTGGTTTTTAAGGATTCAACATCTCAAAACAGGCCGAAAACCGGGGGGATGCTGAATCCGTGTTATCTCTTTAAAATTCAGGATGATAGGAGGTGCTCCCATGGCTGGCATTCTTTTTGTGCAGGCGTTTTCATGCCCTGAAAAAAGAGATGTTGAAAATCGTGGTTTCAGATGCCTGTTATCAGAGGATTTACCGGAGTTGCTGTGAGAAAGACAGACCTGATGAATAAGGGATTGTGACTAACACAATGTTTGTCAGATGTCAAGAGAGATGTTGAGTGAGAAAGACAGACCTGATGAATAAGGGATTGTGACTTAGTCTCTCTGTTTCTCCCTTTGGTAAATGATTTACGGGTGAGAAAGACAGACCTGATGAATAAGGGATTGTGACGGAAATCCGCACCTGGTCATTGATCATCCCGTAGTTGGTGAGAAAGACAGACCTGATGAATAAGGGATTGTGACTTATCTTACAATCCCCGCCTGCTTGATGGCTGCATAGGTGAGAAAGACAGACCTGATGAATAAGGGATTGTGACTCGATCTCCTGGTCCGTAACCCACTTGTCGAATCTTTCGTGAGAAAGACAGACCTGATGAATAAGGGATTGTGACGCAGGAACCCATGCTTGGTGATAAAAAGCATCACAATGTGAGAAAGACAGACCTGATGAATAAGGGATTGTGACTCTACGGCGTATGATTGTATGTTCATCATCGGTATAAAGTGAGAAAGACAGACCTGATGAATAAGGGATTGTGACCCAAGTTTAACTATTCCATCACCATCTGCTGCTGCTTGGTGAGAAAGACAGACCTGATGAATAAGGGATTGTGACGCAATCACCGGGCAGATGAATGGCAAATATTTTGTTGGTGAGAAAGACAGACCTGATGAATAAGGGATTGTGACGCAATCACCGGGCAGA